>Ga0306926_10005593_pt1 | contig 13387 bp, 18 predicted proteins | sample flu12Cox44000178_FD_203759 | JGI IMG/M metagenome (GOLD analysis project Ga0306926, IMG submission 203759) | Lab enrichment of tropical soil microbial communities from Luquillo Experimental Forest, Puerto Rico - flux8day.12C.oxic.44.000.178 (v2)... | ecosystem: Environmental > Terrestrial >... | reverse complement strand
TCCGTTGTGTTCGCTCCATCTCTTCTTTGGCAATTCTCGCTTTCTCATCAGCTCGGGGTTTCGCAAAGAAATCGACCTCGAATTGCTTTACTGCCGCTGCCGCTTTCGCATCAAACGACCCCCTTTTCGCCAGTTGCGCCTTCAAGTCATCGGCCTCGACCTGTAAAAAAACCACCGCCGAAACAAGAATGGCCAAAACCCCTGACAAAATTAACCTCATCGCGTGGCCCCCCACAAAACCGGCTGGTTCATGTCGCCTGTCGGCAACCAGTTTAACCCCGTATCAACATCCTGATAATCCTGCCCAAACCGCCGCTCGGTCTGGCTTGCATTGTAAATCTGCTGACCAGCTGCAAGCTGTTGATTCTGATACCCCGTCCTGTGATAAAGCTCCTGCTCAGCGTGCGACACCTCGGCTATCGCGCCGTTGAGCGCATTGACCACGCCGTGATACTTCTGCACATCAGAGTCAGTTGTCGCGTTCTGCAACGATTTAAGCGCCTCATCGCGTTGCTGTTGCAAGCGCTGGCGCTGGTCATCGAGCGTTTTCAACTCCTGCTGCGCATTGTTAGCCACATTCCAAGAGGCCGTTGGAAACTGGAACACACCTTGCGCCGGCTGCACTTGCGAACCGCTTGCCGTCGTAAACCCATTCCATTGCGGCAACTGGTAACCCGCCAGAATCGTATTCATGTCGCGCTGGTAGCGTTGCGGATTTAAAAGCGCTTGAGCCTGCTGATAATCCCGCGTCAACTGACCGTACATCCCATAAAGCTCCGCCACGGTTGATACACCCGGAATGCTACGAAGCGCACCGGGATTCCCAAAACGGGCGACGTACGTAAGCATTTGTTCGTACTGGTTCAGGGTATTGAGCGCAGTCTCAGTCTGCTTCGTGGCCGTCGTAACGTATTTGGCCAGGTTAACAACTTCGTTAGCAGCGTCTTGCGCAATATGGCTGTGGTCGATTACCGGAAGTACAGCGTGAGCCTTGAACGCCAGGCTGAACACGCCTAAAATGATCAGAATGCTTCTTCTCATCGTTCTATCTCAACCTCCTGTTGCCGTTTAACTTGTTCTCGGATCCGACGATCCAGCTCGGCGCCGAAACTCAGCTTGCGAGCAGCCACGGCTTTCTGAATCTGCTCAACCAGCTTTCTAATCTCGGCTCTTTGTTGTTTGTCGGTCATCTGCAAAGAAATAGTCTGCCCCCGTTAATGGTAGGAATTGCCCGATAAATTTGAACAATCTCAACTGCATGAAGCGAACCTTCGCGCCAGGTGCCGTCAGCGTCCTGAAAAGGAGGCGACGGAAGATTCACATAACGTCTTTGCAGTTTTTCTACCGGCGAAGCTTCCGATGTCCCTCCTCCGCTGTACTGCTGCGATCGTCGCTGCGCCCAGTAAAGGCGCTTGATAGCGTCCCCAGACCCAAGATCGTAAAAGTTCCGAGCAACCCATTTCTCGTGATACCCCAGAACGCTATACTGCTCGCTCGCTGTCTGACTATTCGGCAACTTTGGTGCGCTCGCGCACGAGCACAAGACGCCAGCAAGAAAAAGAGCTATGCATCTCATGCTGTTATTCCGGTCTCCCCAGGTTGAGCGGGTTGGATAGTTTGAATTGGCCGAACCGTCGGCTCAACCACGGTTTCCGCGTCGTCCTCTTCTTCATCCCCGACATGCTTAAACGCATTCTGGATTTCCTCTCTGGTCCATTCATGATGACAGGCAAGATAGATCGCTGCCCTAGCCGTCCTGGTCCTAGTTGGATAATCAAATCCCCGGCGCTCGTACTTGTCCGCGATCTTGCGCAACTGGTTCAGTTCACGATTAGGAACGTGAATGGATCTGCCGTCAGTGCCATTTTTGATCATCGTTCCACCCCCTGTGCCTGCGAGCGGGTCGCTTCGTTCGACTTGTACTGAACAAACTGCCAACTATCGGCTCGCACAAAAAGTTTAGAACGGCTTTTACCAGTCTCCTGTTCCCTCCAGTTCGACTGGCGCAAAGGCCCCGAGACAAATAGCTGCTCACCCTTTTTGGCGTGCTTAGCTAAGGCTTCCGCGCTCTTGCCCCACACCTGCACGTCGACGAACGTCGTTACCTCATGTTTATCACCTTCGCCGTTGGGGTATGACTCATTGACTGCGAGCGAAACATTCACGACCGCTTTGCCTATTGACGTGTTACAGAGCTCGGGGTCTGCGACCACGCGGCCTACCATGTGTACGTTATTTAATTCCATTTATGGTCTTCCTTTTTGTTTTTTCTGTCCCACTTATGTTTTTCTTTCTTGTCCAAGCTCTTGCTGCGAAAAATCGCCATCTGATCCGTCTGAATCAGCCAGATCCCCGGCGAGATCTCGCTCAACTGAACGAACGCGATTAACCGGGGTGTCGCCGTTCGTGTGCGGCCCTTTACCCCTGTGATTCTTTGCATTTCTTAACTCCCTGCGTTTCCGATCAAAATCCGAGCCTGAACTCAAAGTAATCTTTTCGACCTCCCGACTAATGTAGTTCCTGCCAACCGTGTACTTGGGCTCCTCCTGATCGAGCCGGACGTAAACGAACCCTGCATAGGCCTTGTTTCCCTCCAGCTCAGCCGGCTTGGGAAACCGGGTGATCTGATCCTTAATCACCTCCGGCAACGGCCGCGGCATGAACCGCCCCAACTCATCCAAATCGTTGCGGTTATGGTTCCGCAACAACAGCATCGCGCTCGAATTAGAAACGATCGCTTTCGCAACTTTGGGACTCGCTTCTAATAGCGTAGAATAGTTCTGGAAAACACTCGTAACCTGACACGAATACTTCCGCATCTTTTGGTAGTAATCCGTGACTATCTGCTCCGCGTTAGGCACCTTGAGGAACGAAACCATTTCTTCGATCACGACCTGCTTTCGCAGCCTTCGCGGCATCGCCTGGATGTGATTGCGCAACTCGTTGGTGATGAGGAAACCAGCTACCGCCCGAAGCTCGGCTTCCGATTCTCCAAGCTCGCCAAGCTCGAAGTGAACGACCTTCAAAGGGCTCGACTCGTCTATCTGCGCGCTGCCAAAATCCACGTTTGAGGCGCCGTCGATGATCGACCCGTAGCGCCCATCTCGGAGCCAGGGTTTAAGCAAACTCGCCAACATCGCGCATATCTCGGTATGCGGCCCCTTGGCGAGCGATCCCGCGTGAAGCTCGTCCTGCAAATCGGAGAGTGTCGGAAACATCTCCGGCGTCCAATAAGCGAACGCGAGATTCTGGACCACATACTCGGTGGCCGGGTTGCGATCTAGCGCTAAGGCTTCAGCTTCATTCACCGGGAAGGACCACGCTTCCGGCTGAGCCTTGTATTCGAGGAAGGCCTCTAAGAACGTCTCCAAGTCTTGCCGGCGCTGAAATTCCAGGATCCGCTTAGCCTCAATGCAAAGCTGGTAGTGCCCGCTCGGCTCCGCGTTACGCCACCGCCGATACGCCACCCCGTATACCTCCTGAATCGTATCGGAAAGAATTGCGGCCCGAAGCTTGTCTTTGTCCGAATCCGAATGCTGGCCAGCCAACAAATGGCACAAGGCCGTTGCGCTGGCCAGATGCTGGCTTGCCAAAGGCAAGCGCCTCGTGTCGAAAGGATTAAACGTCAGGCCGCCGTTCGATCGCACAATGATCGGCCGACATGACGGATCCAGTTTGTTGCATGTCGACTGCCAGGAAAAGCCATCATCGATTACGGCTATGAACTTGAAGCCATGCGCCGTTTGCAGCATCACCGTCTGCAACAGGACACTCTTGCCCGCGCCCGTAGTGGCCGCGCAAAACATGTGGAACGACTGCGCCCCGGCGAACAACTTGCCCCCCATCAAATTGTTTCGATCGCCGTCGGAAATCCAATCTGCTGACTCCAGATCCGCTCTAGGCGTCGACCCAGCCGCCCACATGTTGGCCAAATTAAGATCGTCAATCTTGTGGCGATAATCCTGATAACGGACCCAAGCGCCGAAGCCAGGCGTCGCACAATTAAAAAAGCTTAATGCCGCGGTCGCCACCAACGGCTGATGCGCTTCAGCGCCCGTTTTCCCGATTGCGGCGCGCAAGGCTTCCATCTTAATATCCAGGCCGTCCCGCGTCCGGTCATGAGCGATGATGATGATTTGCGCTCTGAAAGGAAGCGTCTGGTTACTCAAGAGCCGGCGCATCCGCTCGCGATGTTTGTCCAACCCTACCTCGCTTTGGAGGTTGGGCGACTTCGGATCGACGTTCGACATCAGTTTGCCGAATCGCTCCTCCTCGTGCCGGATCTCGCTCTCCATTTCGAGCGGCTCCATGTTCAGGACCACGCGCAACCCGGGAATGGTCAGCGATAAAAAGGGATCCATTGTCTTTGCCCATGTGGAACGCGGCATCGTCTTAAAGACCATGACCCCTACCACCTGGCCATCGAGATAGAAGCCACACTCTGGAGCATGGCGCGGCGCAATGTCGCTGAACCGGCAAAGGCTCTCGATTGTGCGCAGCCAGTCGAGATCTTTTTGATTCGAATTCCACATCCGCGCTTGCCCGGGCGACCAGAGCCCGAGCAGCTCCCGGTAGTTCTCCATGTCGCCAAGGGGCTCAACGCTGCCCCCGTAAGATCGAAGTAACAAATCAAAGAATTGCTGCCTCTGCTCGAACGTCCTCGCGACCACCTTGAACACGTCGTCAAAGGCCCGAACCTTACGCCCGCCCTCCTTCACGAATGCCGGGAGCTTCGACGACAGGTAAAGCCGCGCATTTGATTGAATCAAAGTCTGCGCCACCATTCGTCCTCGGAACCGCCTAACCAGCTCGCCCCGAACCTTGTTGCAAATCTCTACCTTGGACTTACCCGTGTCGGTCTCGTACCGATCGAGAGGGCCCGAAAACGCATCGCTCGACGTGTAAAAATTCAACGACAGCCGCTCGTCTGCTCTCAAGCTCCCGAGCATCAAACGGATATCGGTCTCCAAACTAATAAATGCCGCCTCATCACTCGCCGTCAGGTCCGGGAAATCGACTGCGTATCCTTTAGCCAAAACACAGCCTTTCCCCGGATCACCGAAAACAAGGTGATCTTGAAAGAAATAGCCATCCGGCAAGTACAGGCTCATGAGAAATCTTTGGGATGAGAAGGCGCGCGGAGCACAACCCATAACTGCGGCGGCCGATCCGAGAGCTTCGACAAATACCAAGCCGATCGTAGACGCCACACGCCCAGAGCGAACAAATCCAGCGCGTAGCTTGGCGCCTTGCCGTTGACGAAGAAGATGACAAACACCGTCATGACCGCCAAAGGCGCCGCGCTGATGATGGTCGCCGGAATCCAATCCACTCCCAGCCGGCTCAAGACCACAAAGAGCGAGATAAAGAACATCACCCCAACAACCAGCGTGCCAACCCAAGGGCCTTCGAAAATCCACAGGGAGGGTTTGGCTTCGCGAGCCCCATCATTCGGGTGAAGCTCCAGCGCCATATCCAACTAGTTGATCGCTTGAGGCTGGATGTTCGTCGTAATGCCGCCCGCCTGAAAAAGCGCGGTCACGATGAGGTAGGCCAGTGCACAAACGATCGCCAGGACCAACGATACTTTGATCCCGGCAATCGACCTTTCCCCGAATCCCCCGAGTGCCGCGGCAACTAAGCTCGCGCACGCAGCAACAAACCCGATGCCGAGGATCACGCCAAGCCCAGCCCCAAGTGCAGCCGTCAGGCCCGCCGCCAAAAACAACTCAGTCATATAGTTTTCTCCATTTCGTTGAACAAACAGATCACGCCGCTTACTGAGGCGAGAGCCAAACAGAGCCTCGCCAGCAGTGGCAGCGGTTTAAAAAATCCCGCACCACAGACGCCAAGGATTCCCCCACAAAAACAACTCCAAGAAAAAAGATCCCCACGATCGACATGACCTTTCAGCGCTCGAAGTTGAATTCCGGATGCTCAAAGCAATTAAGGCGGTACCGATCACAGCCACCTCGCTCCGCCGAGTCCGCGATAAAGCGCTGCGCACTCACTTTGCTGGTAATCGCTACCACTAGATCCCGCTCCTCTGGGGAGTTAGCCAACTTCGTTATCTGGTAAACCAGCTTACCGTTAGTTTCAGTGCAACTGCGCATGAGCTTTAGCTTTCGCGATTGCCTCCTGGCGCCCGTAGAGCTGCCAGACGGTAAAGCGTTTGTGAACTTGAATTGCCTTCATGGGGAAAATTACAAGCCGAGAACAACGTTCAGGATCAACGCGACCGCCGCTCCGAGCACAAAATGCGAACACGAAGATCTTGCAGTCGTCCAGCCAGCCTTCATCCTCCGCTAACGCTGCAACGAGACGCTGGGCTGATTGCTTTGATGTGAAAGCCAGAACCAACGGTTCCCCGGTAGGATCCCGGGGCAACCTGGTCACTTGGTAGACGAAATTTTCCATCTAGTTTCTGGACTCCAATCTTGTGCTAGTGATGCACACAGGATTAATCAAATCTCAGATAAACAGAGAAGGCGCAAGCAAAAATTAAAGCCTTGCAATACATCGTTTTTGTAACACAGCCCCAGGCAAGCACTTAGAGACAAAAATTTTCCTATCGGAAGGATCCTTGTATCAGAGATCACCTTCAGCCTTTGGATCAGCACTGAGAGAACTGCGCCAGACAAGATAACGAGAACCTGCCCTAAGACTCCTTTTTCGGCGGCCGCTTCACGCTTTTTTTAGGCACCTTCGTGCCGTATTCAGCGTGTGGCTCTGCCAATACCGACAGTCCGATGTCATTCAGCGTTTTTTTCGAGACGTTCTTTCCGTACTCCCCGCCAGGCTCTGCAACTACTGATAACCTGATGCCACCCTTTTCCAAAGCCCGCTCGAGAAGCATATGCAATAACCGCGAAATCTCCCTGTCCGGATTTGCCTCTTGCTTCTTTCGATATTTCCCGATCTCGGCCCGTGCAACACTGACTCGCTGCACCCCCAAGATGTCTGCCAACTGTTGCTGGGTCAATCCCAACCAATCACGAAACGCTCTGAGCTGTCTTCCGGTCATTTCTCGGCTCAAGCCCGTAGCTAAGAGTTCCGCTTTCAGGCGCTTAGCCCAGGCCTTAACGAGCCGAATATCAGAGTGGGGCCCGCTTTTCAACGGCCCTCTCCAGTGTGAAGTGAGCGGCACATAACTCGATCTGCCATCTTTTGTAACACACCCTGGGACATTCAGCAAGTAGACCTACGGCTCAAAAGTTCTTGCGTAATGTGTTACAAAAATGATACCTGACTTCCATGACTTCAATTTCACCACAGACTTCACCAACACCGGCAACCGACCGCTTACGCCCAAAACACGCCGCCAACATTGCTGCTGTGAGCATCGGCCTGATCTACCGCTGGATGAGCGAGGGGAAATTGCGCTCGTGGGTTGTCACCAGGCGAGGGTATGCCCGCGGCGTTCGGTTTCATTGACCCCGCGAGCTTCGAGGAATTTTTACAATCACAGAAAGCAAACGAACAATGACTAATCCGCGCCATGCCTCTTGTATTAGCCCCTATGCAGATTTTGGCGGCTGACGCTCTTCGTCTAGTCCCAGCACATCCGACCAAATCTTCAACAGCCCCTCGACTAACTCATGCTACCTACTTGAAGAACTCGGCCTTAGCTATGCTTGGTACGAATCAAACACCATTATTGGAGCCCCATGAGGAAAGACTCCTTACGTTCCCGATGCTCGCCAAACGTCGGTCATGCAACAGCCTGACGGCGGCTCAGCCGGCCAAGGATATCCGTCTCCCCCTAATTCATTGGAACCTCGGAACCATTTGCGTCCGCCACAGCGATGTGCTGCGGGCGGAACTCGAAGCGACCCGCGTTGGAGCGACACATGAAACCCATACAACGGACTAACATTCCAGGCTGGCGCCGCGAGGTCCGGCCAAAAGAAGCTGCCGCGATAATCGGATGCTCCGTAGGCTTTGTCTACGCCCTGATGAAGGATGGGCAAATCGAGAGCCGAGCGCTGTTGCGCCGGGGCTATCAGCGCGGGATTCGACTCATCGACGTCGCCTCGATCAAGCGTTTCCTGGCATAGGAGAATGGCACTCAGTCCGGAACCTGTGAAAATGGAGAACGCCCAGCCAGGCAGACCGGGCGTTCAAAATCCAAATCCCTTACTCAAGGGGATCAGATCGATGACGAGAACAGAACTACCGCTGCCCGATCCGCCTGGTAAAGTCAAACCTGTAAAACGACTCATTCGCAACACAGGTCACCTATCTGAGTCACCTATCGGCATCTCGCTCTCATTCGACACAAGAGATGTCCCTAATTACTTAGCCGAAGCGGTGATTCTGATAACCTGCGCGGGCCTTGTCGCTTGGCATCCAATTTTGCGGCCGATGGGACAACGGTACCTAGAGCTTGCACGGCAACTCGCGGAAACCCTAACGTTATGACCGCGTCTGGCGATTTTGAGTCACAACGATCCCGCAAGCGGCCTGCGCCGGCCAGCTCCAAAACAAAGCAGAGCGATTCCGACCTGCACGTGGAGCCGCATGACATCCCGTCTTAGCAAATGCATGAGCCTAGCTATGACAAAGCGCGTGTGGGAAGACAAATCGCTAAAAAACGCGATCGATCGGCTTGTTATGCTCGCGCTCGCTCACTGCCACAACTCCGATCGAGGATGTTTCCCGTCCCTTCAAAACCTCGAACGGATGACCCAACTGAGCCGACCGGCCATTTGCCACGCTATCCGTCGTCTCTCAGATGCAGAGCACATCCAAAAGATTGCTGGCGGTGGCCGCGGCCGACGAACCACTTATTACCTTTATCCCGAACCTCACCGACCTCTCCAAAAAACAATCAATCACGTTGACTCTTTAGGTCCTGTCAAAACAGTCAACGGCGCCGACCCTTTCTCTCTCGAGAAGCCCGAAAATTGCGCCTCTTCGAAAAGTAATAGAACAGAAACAGCGAGCGCCAACAGGCGCCTGCGATTCCCCCCGCCAACTATCGAAGAATTCATCACTTACGGTCTGTCCAAAGGAATCTCAGAACAGGATTGCAGAGATCAATTCGAAATCTGGCAAGAAGCAAAATGGCATGATGGCCACGATACGCCAATCAAGAACTGGAAAGCTAAGCTCTTCACACAAGCCAAGATCGGAAACCTTCCCAGTCATAAACGCAGTAAGCTGCAGAGCCGTAGCCTACAGTATAACCCACCCGGTTTCAACCCCAACAGTTTTGTATGAATACGCCCGCATTTCATGTCTCGGAGACAGCATCCTTTCCTGCCCACCTACTACCCTTCAGTGAAGACGCTGAAAAAGGCGTGCTTTGTTCACTTTTACTTTCGCCTACAGACACGGCATCGATCTGCCTTACCCAGCTTCCACCACAACCTTTCTATATCCCTGCCCATCAGATCCTTTACAGCCTGATTCTCCAGCATGCAACGGCTCACAAACTCCTCGATTTCGTCACCCTGCGCCAGGCGCTCAAGGATCGAGGCAAACTAGAAGAAATCGGCGGACCCGAATACCTCAGCGACCTTTTCAACTTTGTGCCAACTGCAGAGAACGCACCCTGGTATGCCAGTATCGTGCGCGACAAATACCAAAGACGTGCCGCGATCCTGGAATGTAAAAAGCTTCAGCATGCACTTCAGCAAAACCACGAAGATGCCCCAGCGCTTCTTTCACGTCACGGATCGGCAATCTCTGACATCCTGGCTCTCAACCCAACTGAGCAGAAACTATTTAAAGAGCGTGTCTTTGAAACCCTCGGCATAATAGAGGAACGTTCCAAGACCAAAACCATCACAGGAATTACCTTTGGCCTCGACAGCCTTGACCAACACCTCTACGGAGTTTGTCCAGGACGCTTTTATCTGATCTCCGCCGGCACGAGCGCCGGAAAAACCATGCTCGCCGGACAAGCCGTATTAAATGCCGCGCTGCAAGGTAACCGCGTCGCCTTGTTCAGCCTCGAAATGACCGATCACGAATTTATCGAAAGAATGTTTGCCAATCGCGCCAATGTCCCGATGCACAACCTGCTCAGAGGCCTGCTAGAACACAACCAATACAAGCGCCTGGCCCACGCTTGCACCGAGCTCGCCGCTTTGCCCATTGAATTCGAGGACCGCTTTCTTCGTGATGCCGATTCGATCGTTGCCCGAGTGCGCGAACTTCATTCACGAGAGAAACTCGCTCTGGTTGTCGTCGATTATCTTCAGCTGATCGAATCCGTCGCCACCGGGCGAAACACCACCCGCGAACAACAAATTTCGGAAGCAACCCGCAAGCTCCTGATTCTGACCAAAGAGCTCCAGGTCGCGACGATCGCCATGTCGCAAATAAACGACGACGGCACCTTGCGCGATTGCAGAGCCATCGCTTTCCACAGCGATGTCTGGCTCAAAATCGAAGCGGTCCAAGACCAGCCCAAGGACATCCGAGAGATCCACATCGCCAAAGGCCGCAACATCGGCCAAAGCACTAAATTCCGTGTTCGGGCAAACGGCCAATTCATGCGTTTTGAGGACCTCGATTAACCTGCAAGAACGCCAGCCGCTCGCACCCCTACAAAGACAGTCCCGCAGAATCCTGATAAAACTGTAAACCCCGTTAACCCTTCCTTGTCGTCAAAACAGGTAACCACATTAACCCTTTCTCGAACAAAAACTGTTAACCACAGACAATGAAACTGTTAACCACAGACAATAAACTGTTAACGTCAGATAATGAAAACAGTTAACCCAGTTAACCCTTTCCCTCTCGAAAACATCCTCAATTTTCGGCTTCCGAAAGGTAAGAAAGGTAATGAAGGGTAATATATGCGTTGACGCGCTCTGGCGCACGTTACACATATCTGTACATCAATCTCAGTGCTAAACCTTTCCTCCCGCCCCCCCAACCGAACTTCTCGCGCGCGCTGCACGCGCACTCTCGACGTCACGTACTGAAGGGCAGTTCCCGAGCGGCGCGTCGACAAAAATCGACGGGCCTGGTAGAATGGCCTATGTCCTGGAACCCGCTTCCTACGATACACGGACTGCTTGGACAGGTTGCTCTCCAAAGCGACTCCAGGTCGAGTGTACGTGCGGCATCACTCAGCGAACCTGACGCTTCGACGGCCTTATAAACAAGCAATGAACCGTGCGATAGAGCTGTTGGCCCCAGATCAAAGAGGTCAAAACGACTTAAAGTTGGCGGATGGATGGGAGAAGCGCCTTGAACAGGTGGGAATCCATCCGCAGATTCTTGCGATTATTGATGAAAACAAGTGGATGTTAAAGCAATTGCGCTGGGACGCTAATCACCAAGAAAAAAGAAGAGCAACACGAGAACAACCCACCATGTAAAGAAAACAAATTGCGACAAGTCTCAATCACGCGCCCAATATTGAGCTCGCCCAAGTTCAAGTCACTCTCAGCTACCTAGTCCTCAGCCCACGGAGTTTACGCAGTACGACCACGAAACATTTGAGTCGTGCAGTTTCGGTGCGCACCTAAAGGTCCAGCATGATTTTAAACGGGAACACGTTTTCCAGCGCTCAATCCATGAACTGTAAGGATTCGAATAACAGTCCTCCCAAATCTGCCAAGCAAGTAAAAGAAGAATGTCCGCGCAGCCAGAAGAAGCCTTGGCTATGAGCTAAAAAGACATTTTTCGGACAGGAGGGTGCCTCATTGCCGGCCCCTCGGACCCCGCTAGGTTAAGGCGACTCGGGGATCTTGCGCTAACGGGCGGAGACGGAGGCTCGACCAATCCCGAGCTGTTTGGCGATCTTATTTTTGCTTATGAAGTCAAAACAAAAGGCCCTGGGTTACACCTTCGGCAACCTGGGAATCAACGCCGTTGCTTCACGGATCGCTTCGACGTCCTGATGCAGATAACGATCTACAACACCCCGGGAGCTGTGCGCAGTCACGCGGCGCGCAATATCCTTGAGTGCCGCGTTCTTGAAAACGGCGCTCGCCGCGCCGTGCCTGAACGAATGGAAACTTAGGGATTTCACCGTGCTGCCTTTGGCTCCGCGAACGCGCAACACTTTTCCGGTAACGCCAGCCTTGTCCATGATACGCCCGAAAGCCTTACTCAACCCATTCCGGCCTGCCCCGGTCCGGTTCGCCAAGCTCGGGAACACGTAGCTTTCGCCGTTACTCTTTGACGCCCGCTCTCTGATCCAGTTCTCAAAATCCGGATGAAGCCCGAGAACGACCGCTTTGTTTACTTTACGTTCCTCGAAGGACAACAAACCGTGCTCCAAATCAACCGACTCCCATCGCAAATTGCTTACGTCCTGCAGCCGCATGCCCGTAGTGTAACCGGCCAGAATAGCGCCCTCCCAGTCCGTACCTCGTGCGACCTCCAGTAGCTTGACTACTTGATCCGGTGAAAATACATCCTTTGCGACCGCTCTGGACTTTAGCGCCTTTACCGCGACAAAGGGGTTGTAGTCAATCAACCCTTCTTTCCTGGCGTTTTCGAAGGGGCCAGTAAGGTATTTCTTCACAAACGTGTTGACCGTGCCCGGTGTTCTTCCCTCGGCGAGCAAATGATCGCGAAATGCTGCGGCGTCCTGCTTCTTGAACATCCGCACCGAGAGATCGGCTCGCGGTCCCAGAAACTCCAGAAACAGTTCCCGCACGTGCCTGTAGGCAACAATGGTGGCTTCGCTCACCGCGCTCTCTTTCTCCTCAATCCACGCGTCCAGTTGCTGCCTGATCGTCGACTCGTTCAGCTTGCGCTCTCCGATTCTTTCGAGCGCATTGTCAATCACCTTCCTGAGCTGGGCCTCTGTTGCCGATCCTGCGGCGATGGCTCCCTCGGCAGTTGCCATTGCGACGCATATGTCCCAGGCCTTGGCTCTGTCGGTCTGCTTGGTGGATTTTTTGAGTCGCTGGCCATGCGGTGTAGTATAACAGCAGTACCAGTATGGGCTACGCCCCTCGGAATCTTTGACCAAGTAAGCCATGACAGACTCAGACCGAGTCGTACCATTTCACAAAAATCATTGAATTCAATGGTATCCCTCCCTTTCGCACGAATTCTTTATTTATGCAGTTTTCAGAGGAGTTGCCGATTCGCGAGATCTTCCGACAATGATTCACGGGTTCGATTCCCGTCCCCGCCTTTTTCTAAGTTCTTAATTAAGAGATACTTACAGTTTTTGCTTAAATCTTAATAACGTTATTCGAACGTTAACTGATATGTTCCCTTTCTCCGCACTGAGAACGCTTCCAGGAATTCATCTAAGTCTGCCTGTCGGAAACGGAATGTTCTGTAATCAATCCTTGAGCAGGTTATCCTTCTGTGGCGGACGAGATCACGGAGCTGACGCTCCGATAGGCGGAGATAAGCTGCGGCTTGGGATAAGTCGTAGACGGGGGTTTCCGGCTTATTGAGTTTG
>Ga0306926_10005592_pt1 | contig 13387 bp, 10 predicted proteins | sample flu12Cox44000178_FD_203759 | JGI IMG/M metagenome (GOLD analysis project Ga0306926, IMG submission 203759) | Lab enrichment of tropical soil microbial communities from Luquillo Experimental Forest, Puerto Rico - flux8day.12C.oxic.44.000.178 (v2)... | ecosystem: Environmental > Terrestrial >... | reverse complement strand
CCAAGGGTGCATTCATGAAGTTGTAAGCCTCAAAGAGATTTTGTTGGGCTTGATTCGAGGAGGGAGACTTCTGTGCCAGGGCTTCGCTAATGGCGAGCGCCTTCCGACGATTTGCCAGCGCCTCTTGCGGGGAGCCGTGTTCCATCAGGGCTCCGCCCATTCGCACATGGAGTCTCATCAACGTGACGTCGTGATCCTCGTCGCCGTTTGGTTCAGTTCCAAAAATTAGAAATGCCGCGCGAAAACTCTCCAGGGCTGTATCCGTTTCGAGGTCGTCCAGCTGTAGATCGCCTAGCCGGGCATAGCTCATAGCCAGAAGACGCTTGCGAGTGGGATCTTCAGGTTTGTCTTTCCAGAAGTCGTGCGCCAAGGACAGAGATCGCTGGTACTTGTCGTGTGCCTCCTCGATCTTCCCCAAAAAGAACTCAAGCGCCCCGAGTCGCTCGTAGGCCTCAATGAGTCCTTGAGTGTTCTCGCCTCCTGGCAGTCGACTATGGGCCGCAAGGGCCATACGCAAAGCTTCTTGATAGCTAGTCAGGGCAACTCCTGAGTTGCCAAGATTAGCAACATAAGGTGAACCTTCGAGATCGCCAACGCGGGCATAAGCCCGGGAGAGCTTGAGCAGCAGGCGAGGTTCGTTCCCGGAGCTTTTCCTCAATTGATCCAGATATTGGAGCGCACTTCGAAACAGCGCGGCCTGTGTCTCGACCGGCACCGAAGACTGCTGCAGCTTCTCCGAGATATCCGAGATGGCTGAATCCGTAAGCTTCTCGGTCTCCTTGATCCTGCGATCCGCGAGGCGCGATTGCCAGGAATAGAAAAGGATAGTGCCAGCGAGCACGACAGAGGTGGCAAGAGCCATCCACGAAGTCGTCTGATGCCGTTGCAAAAACTTTCTGAGCCTATAAAGTATCGTGGCCTTGCTGGCGAGCACAGGTTTCGCTTCGAGGAAACGGGACAGGTCTTCCTCGAGGTGTGAGGCGGAAAGATAGCGTCTCGATGGATCTTTTTCCATCGCCATCAAAACAATTCGGTCCAGATCCCCTTCCAGCTCTTTTTCCGCCCGGTCCGAAAGACCTTTAAAGCTACTCGGTTTCGGAGTTTCCTGCTCGCAGACTAGCCTTTCCGCCGCCGCCGGCGAAAGATCATGCACTGTGTAAGGCCGCGAATTCGTCAGAAGCTCGAAAAGCAAAACCCCCAACGAATAAACATCCGTTGCCGTCGTAAGCTCGCGCCCCTGTATTTGCTCTGGACTCGCGTAATCGGGAGTCATGAACCGTTGCCAGCTTTCGGTTTTTGGCAGCCTCCCGGGAATCAGCTCTGGAGCCAGTGGTTTTGAGACCCCGAAGTCGATCAGTTTGACGATTCCCTCGGGCGTCACTAGCACATTGCTGGGCTTGATGTCGCGGTGGATGACCAACTTTTGATGGGCGTAGTGAACTGCAGAACATACCGATCGAAACAGCTCAATACGTTGCCTGACGGAGAGGTTGCGATTCTCGGCAGCGATCGTGATCGGCTGGCCCTCGACATACTCCATCACGATGTAAGGACGGCCGTCATCGGTGTTGCCCCCGTCGAGGATCGCGCCAATGTTGGGATGTGTGAGAGCTGCGAGAATCTGTCTTTCAGCTCGAAAGCGTTGAACCAGATCTGGCGAAGCCAGCCCTTTGCGTATCGTCTTGATGGCTACAACTTGAAAATAATGGTCGTCTGATCGAACTGCTAAATGAACAACTCCCATGCCGCCGCTGTCGAGTTCGCGCACTAGGCGGTAAGGACCGATCTGCAGCCCGCTGTCTGACTGACTGGATGCTCGAGCCAAATCCTTGAGATCGTTTCCGACCAGGAGATCAATCGTCGTTCCACCATCGCTGTCGTGTGCCAACAGGGACTCCACTTCGGATCGAAGCGTTCGGTCGTCACCGCAGGCGTGCACAAGGTAGGCGTCTCGTTCGGGCAGGGGGCATTCGAGCGCGGCGTGAAAAATCTCTTCAATCCGACTCCAGCGATCGCCCAACATCTGATACCCTCATTCTTGCGCGCGAGACAATTCGCGCCGCAGCCACGCTTGTCCGAGGCGAAGTTCACGCCCCACCGTGGCCACGGCGATGCCGAGGACCGAGCCGATTTCTTCGGTCGTCATACCAGCAAAATACTTTAGTTCGATCGCTCGACTCTTTCGCTCATCCACCTTAGCTAGTTTTTTCAAGGCTTCGTCGAGCGCCAGACAGTCCGGCGCTCGTTCTTGAGCGAAGTCCATACCGGTCTGCAGCGTGATAATCATTCCGCCGCCACGCTTTTCCGCGTTTCGCTTCCTCGCGTAATCGATCAACACCCGCCGCATGGTGTTGGCGGCGATGGCGTAGAAGTGCGCGCGGTTCTGCCATTGCAATTTAGTCTCGTCAGCCAGTCGCAAATAGGACTCATGTACCAACGCCGTTGGCTGAAGAGTGCACTGCCGGTTTTCGCGGCTCAGCCGTGCGCGTGCTAGACGAAGCAACTCCTCGTAAATAATCGGCACGAGGCGTTCGAGGGCGGATTGGTTTCCCTTGCTCCAATCCAGAAGAAGGCTCGTGACGTTGCCTGGATCTTTGGGGATGCCGCTGACGGGTGTGGGGCCAGACATGATTCGTCTCTCTTTCCCGCCGGTTTAGCAAATTATACCAACCGGCTCAGCGAGTAGACGACTTCCGCCTAACCCGGTAACCCAAGCCACAGCGGACCTCCTCTCCTTTATGCGCAAGGACGTGGCAAAGTCGATCAACCCGTGTCTCCGATGTGCGATTCCAATTGAGGGAAGAACAGTCCCAACTGCTTACAAGAATTGAAAGTCACGCATTCGTGATCGAAACCGAAAAGACACCACGCCTTGATTTGTGAGCGAGGTTAGCATCATCGCGAGGAGCTTCAAAGCTAAACAAGGTCGGCTGCGAAGGCTCAATCTTTCATTTTATTTGCGTTCCGGGCACCGGAGCGCTCCCAACTCAAGGAGATAACCATGAAGACTCGAATGTTTGCCACCTTGGGCGACCGGATCGCTAAGATTTCCGCCCTCATGCTTTGCACTTTGCCGGCGTTTCCGGCGTTGGCGCAGTCCAGCTTGTTGAATGTATTTCCTGCAATCGCCGTGAACTCCCCGACGGTACAGCTGCCGAAGGGAGTCAAGATAGTTGCGCGTGTTCCGCTGGAAGGGATGCCGGTTACAGGTATGTACACACAACGAGAATACGGACGCACGTACTTGTACATTGAACATGGCCAGCAGTCGATTACGTCTGTGGATGTAACCAAGAAGCGGAATCCACGACTTGTCGATCATGCGCCAGCCAAAGTCGATCCCGTTGTTTATGAACAGCTTTTTGAAGGAGGGACGATCGAGATTTCCCACCGTCAGGTGTTTGCCGGCATCGACAACGTCGGCGGGCGCGGGATGTTCAGCGTCCTGGATAAAGATGACCTCCAGGATGCCAAAATGCTCGAAGCTCTCGGTCAGGGGAACAGGAACGTGGTGGACCGGGACAGTCAGCTGGTGTACTTTGTGTCGCCGTCCCAGTTGCTGATCGTCCAGGATAACCGCTTGACGCCCGTTGACTTCACCAATTAACAGACTTGACTGACGTCTGCCGGAGAGCCGGGACGCTCCGGCTTTCCTTTTCTCTAAAGCCACGAATCTGATCGAAATGGCCTCTGACCTTCGACGTAGTTTCCAGCGGTTTGGCAGTGTCTCACTTCGAGAGCCACCGCGTCGCCCAGCGACGTCAGCCGATGAAGGGGAATGTTATGTGGAAGCTGCCTGAATTTGTAACGGAGGAGGATCTCACGGACAAGCCCCTGATTCTCCTTTTCATGTTGGCTTCGGTTTTGCAAACTTCGATAACGTATTCGCAGGAGAGCCGGCCACGGCTTGCCAACCAAGATGTCGTGACGCTTCTCGATCACGGCATTCCTGAGGAGAGTTTGATCTTACAAGCCATCGCGGCGACAGACAGCGAATTCGATCTTTTGTCCTCAAACTCTGCCCGATCTTAAGGATGCCGGAGTCAGCAACTACGTGATAAATGCGATGCTAGGAAAATCGCTTGTGTGATCGATTTCGATCGAGTGTCGTGCCTTTGTGAGTGAGGAGAAAAGAACTTCAAACATGGTGTGGACCGTTTGTGCGACTCACGCTGCCGCAGCATCAACGGCTCCATGGCCAATTTATTGAGTGGGAGCAACAGATGTGGAGACTGCCTGAATTCGTCTCGGAAGAAGATCTCTTGGACATGCCGATGATCCTTCTGCTCGTCCTGGCATCAGTCCTGCAATCGTCCGTGACTTACTCGCCTGGCGATAGCCTGTGCCTGGGGAATGAGGACGTTGTGACGCTGGTAGCTCACGGTCTTCCTGAGTCGATGGTATTGCGGGCGATTGAGAAGACAAAAAACAAATTTGATGTCTCGCCCGCTAGCCTCCGTGATCTTAGAAAGGCGGGCATCAGCGACGCGCTGATCGCGGCGATGTGTTCCACGCAGCTCACAGAATCTCGTCAGCCTGTGAGGCGAGTTCTGTCCTAGTTCCCTGCAAACTGTGCGCAATGGCTATACAAACGGAGCATTCTCAGTCGTTATCAATGCTCCCTAATGAAAACGGAGATACCTAAACTATGGAACAACTTGGAAAGGCGCTGGGTTCGGCATTCGTCCTGCTGGTGCTCGTTTTGGTAGTGGGCATCACGTTCACTGTCGGATGGCATCCGATTATCGGACCGAGGGCGCGCCCTCTTACGGCACGAAACTTTCGGAGCACGCCGCAACGATTGGCCCGCGGCGAGTACATCACCGAACACACCGCGAAATGCATGGTATGCCACTCGGAACACGACTGGACGGCGCATGATGCGCCCGCGCCTCCCAACACACTCGGCGCCGGCCAGGACATGAGCCCGCTGAAGGGCCTTCCCGGAAAGGTGTATGCGCCGAATATCACTCCCGACGCCGAAACCGGCGCGGGCAGCTGGAGCGACGATCAATTGGCCCGTGCCATTCGCGAAGGCGTCGGCCACGATGGCCGGGCGCTATTTCCCCTCATGCCGTATTCAGATTTCCATTCCATGTCCGATGAAGATCTGGCATCCGTGATCGTCTACCTGCGGTCGCTGCCGCCTGTGCACAAGCAGCGTCCAGCCACCGAGCTGATCTTTCCGGTGAAGTACCTGATCCGCAATGCGCCCGAACCGCTGGACGCTCCAGTACCGGAGCCCGATGTTTCGAGTCCTGAAAAGCGCGGGAAATATCTGGTGACCATCGCCGGATGTACCGATTGCCACACGCCGCAAGATGCGCATGGGCAGCCGCTGATGGGCATGGACTTTGCAGGCGGGTCCATTTTCGATGGACCGTGGGGCCGTGTAGCGAGCGCCAACATCACACCCGATGCGTCGGGGATTTCTTACTACGACCAAACGATCTTCACCCAGGCAATCCGCCTGGGATTTGTAGGAGCACGGAAGCTCAACCAGATCATGCCTTGGCACGCCTACAGAAAAATGACGGACGATGACATTATCGCGATTTTTGCCTACCTTAAGACGTTGAAACCGGTGCGGCACAACGTGGACAACACAGAGCCGCCGACATTTTGCAAGGTCTGCCGCCATAGCCATGGAGGCGGCAACCAGAACTAGTGCGCGCCGTCAGTCGACCTTGGCGATTCAGGTTGAATGGTCGTGCGCAGCTTCTGGCGGATTTTTCGATTCTTTGTGGTCGGAGCTTCGAGTCGAACCGTTTTGCTCGACTCAACTCCTGCAAGCTATGGACGAAAGCAGATACGGCGGGCGGAGAATGTTCGGGTACCTTCAAAGCCAGTCCGATCTCCCGTCTTATTCGTGGAACGACAGGCACCAGCGCTACACCGGGCGGAGTATCGGAAAAGACCACACGGGGGACGATCGAAATCCCCAGGCCCTCTCGGACCATATTCACGAGCGTTCCGAGAGAAAACAAGGTCTTTGAGCTGGTCTGGCGAACGGCCAAGCCCGCGGATCGCCTCGAAAACGGCTGCCTCCTTATTCGGGTAGCCGGCGTCAATCAGCGTCAACCCGTCGTCGCTCTCGATCAGGAAGGCGTTTGCCAACCCCATCGGGACGATGTACACACTTTTGATTACCCGCCTCACAGCCAGTAAGCTCTCCGTTTGGGAGTTGATGCACCAGCGACCGCCAGGGTTGGAAGACAACTCGATTCATCTAAGCTCGGCAAACTAGTCGAAGCGCATTTTGTTAATTTCTGTTGGCCGTATGTACCGGAGTTCATGGCGATATTATCGCCGAGTCGCTCACAAACATTTCGGATCGATACCGCGAAGTCGGCATGGCGCGAGTCTTTCCGAGAACAAATCGAACGAGATTTTCCTGAACTCAAGCCCGTTTCAGGGGACGTATGCATCCTTAGCATCAAAAATCTTCCGCCGTTCCGGCATTACCCTGGTCTTCAAAACCATGTTTGACGTATGCACCAGGGCTGGCCCCGACAACTCGCTTGAACGCCTTACTGAACGCAGCGTCGGACTCGTAGCCGACCGACCGAGCAACGTCTACGAGTTTTTTGTCACGTTGTTGTAGTAACTGCATCGCCTTCTGCATCCGCCACTCGGTTACATATTCGAATGGTGTTTGTCCGAGTAGCTCTTTAAAACGCGCTGCGAATGCGGAGCGAGACATGCCCGCCGCTTCGGCCAGGGATTCGACCGTCCAAGGGTTATTCACACTGTCGTGAATGGCACTCAGGGCGGTGCCCATTTGAGGGTCGAAAATCGCACGAAGCCATCCTTTGTTGCGCCATTCCACTCCCGACGCGATATGTGCCCGGAGTGCCTGGATAAATAGAACCTCCGCTAGCCGAGTCGCGACTACTTCGTATCCCGGCGCCTGTTCTGCCATTTTTGACGCCAGCGCCTGCATTGTGTTGTGCAGAGCAAGCGTGTGGGCCTGATCGGCCTTAATCAGAATGAAGCTCGGCAATAACTGAGTGATCGGCTTCAGGCTGGCGCGATCGAAACTCAAGGACCCACAGACGATTGTCGTCGGTGCGCCACCACCTCCATAATGAGCGACATTGCTGTTGTCCCTTGACGCGATCTCGCGGAAACTACTCTTCGCGTCGGGTCACGCTCGATTTGTACGCTCAGGCTGGAATGCAGGAGAACGGGAAGCTCAAAGCAAACTAGTGCGCCTGGTGCTCTACAAAGGCGAGACACTGGCCTAACTGGACCAAATTGGACCATGAGCAAAATTGCCAATTCCCTACAAGTGCTTGAAAGGAATGGCGGGGACGACGGGACTCGAACCCGCGGCCTCTGCCGTGACAGTTCTTCCCCCGATGTGACCAGAAGTGAGCAGGAATGAGCCCAAGTGAGCAGCCGTCTTGGGGTTAGTCCTATTGAGCCCAGTTTGCATGTGAGCAGGAGCGAGCACGAGTTTGCAGCACTTAGCTGAGGTGGCCAACCTGGGTTACGACACAAGTCGTGGCACAGATTTCTCGGCTCACCCCGGGTAAGGTATCTCGTCATGCGCCCAGGCCGAGCCCCGGTCGTTTTCCAAACCAGATGGCGGGGTGGCTCGGGAGCAGGTGGCCTCGCGCCGTAGAGTGAAATTTTCGCCACTACGGGTTTGTGCGAAAAATGAGTCTCGAGAGGGGAGTGTTGCCCACTGAGGTTGCACACTGCAGGACGAGAAACCGCCCCGCCCCTCTTGATGTGTCTGTGCTGGGCTCGATGAGCGCAATGGCGGGGGAGTCGAGATGTGGCGCGGTGGTTTAGGTGCCAGCCTATCTGTTCCCGGCTCTTTCGTCTGCCGGTGCCTCACTAGGCAACGAAGGACATGGGGATTGACGATGAGTCTAGGCTCATCGAACCGGACGGGCGGAGTTACCGCATCCAGCTCTCGGAAAAGACTCACGTTGTTCTGTGGAAACGGCGCATGGTCGCTCGTGGTTCGCTGGATTTCTTCTTCCTTGCGCATGAACCAGTCCGTGGACCAAATTCGATGAAAGCGCCATCCGAGGTTCTCCAATTGTTGCTGCCTCAACCGATCACGATCTCGACCGGAAGGTCGCTGCGTGGCAAACGCACAAAAAACGGAAATTGAGCTAGAGCAACGACTGTTGTCTTTGCTTTTTGATACGTTACATTTCGTCCGGCCCCGACTTTGATGAATTCTGGCTTTTGTGCCTCTTCTCAAGTCACGGGAAGATATGAAAAAGCGATGTTAGACATATCAGCAGTTCGCTCCGACCCTTCAGTGTGGACCTCAAGCCTGCTCGATTGCAAAGCTAGTGTTGTGACCTTGGTCACTCCCGATGGCCAACAACAAGCGTTACCATGTTGTGCGTAGTTCTCCCCCAAAACAATAACCAGCGGGATGCGCGAACCGACAAACTGAGGCGGTCAATCCGAACCTGACTGTTAACATCAGGCATCACCTCGCTCCAGCATTGGATAGCCTTGAATACAGCCGCAAAGACAACGATAGAAGAGAAACATCGCACTCAAGGCCGTGCTGCGCCTGGTCGCGGATTCATGGTTAGGGCATTCGTGTATTCTTTGCACCGTTCAGCACAGCTCTCTCGCTTTCCAGGTCTCGAAGCTCTCTTTCATAAGCACATTGAGAGCCTCTCTGATGTGCACGGGCAGACTTGTTCTTGGGAAATAGCCCCGTCAGTCGACCGCTTGCTAACACGAGAAAATGTCGGCTTCGTTGTTGCTGGTACATTCGATATCGACTCAGAATCCGGGCTACCGTCCTCAATCAGACCCAGAGCAACAATTGATCGTTCCCTCAAGACCTTTTCGCTCTCAACACGTCTACAGGGCTGCTTTGAAAGAAATGAAATATTTACGGTCAGCGACCTCCTTAGGACACCTGAATCAAAGCTGTGGCGGATCTCAAATTTTGGTCGCAAGTGTCACAACGAGGTTCTTGAACTCCTGGCTGAGCTGAGCCAACTGACCCAAACGAATCTAACCCTCGGAATGAACGCCGACGCGATTTCCATGATTTCCGAGGCAGTAGACCTGCGCGTTGTCTATCTCCATACATTCCGGAGAATCGAGAGTCTTGGACTACCGCCCTCGACAACTTGCATTCTGAACAGACTTGGACGGCGATTCATCGCGGACGTCATCGAACTGCGCACCGCAGAACTCACAACTCACTTGAGTGCGGACCAGATCGCGGAGCTAGGCGATGCTATTCGTGAACTTAAGCTGCGCTTTGGCACGTTTATCCCCGAGTGGCAGCGAGGTAACATCGAGGACTTGGCTTCCATCTTTCACGGAGACCTGAAGCCGTACGAGGATGTGAAGGCGAGTCCTTTGGACCTGAGCCTGCTCTCCTTGCTGGATGGCGTTGTCGATGTTCGGACTAGGAAAATCACGATCCGCTTCTTTGGATGGGACGGGCAAGGGGGAACAACACTTGAGCAGGCAGGTCAAGAATTCGGTTTGACTCGCGAGCGCGTCCGTCAGATCGTTGCGAAGGCCCCGTTGCGGAATGGAGAAAACCGAGAACAAGTTCGCCGTCTCGTGCGGCAAGCGTCAAGCCTTGCAGCGACCATGGCGCCATGTCGAGCTGAGTCCGTTGAGGAAGCTATGGTAAAAGCTGGGCTCACCTCGCAGCCCTTTCGACTAGAAGGACTCTTGAAGGCTATTGACATGCTTTCACTGTCCCCATGCTTCTCGCTAGTCAGCTGCCAGCAAGGGAGGATCGTCGTACGAGAGAATGATCGTGAAATCGCTTCCGATGTATTGGAAGAAGCACGGCGCCGAATCTCACACTTTGGGATAACAAATGTCGAATATGTGACAGGTGCACTGAGAGAAAAAGGGTGGCGTCTGACCGCTGAGCAGGTTCGTCATCTCGTTGTTCTTCTTCCGGGCCTGGTGTGGCTTGATGGTAACGAGCACTGGTTCTGGTCTGGGGCCATACCTCGCAACAGTTTGCTTTCCCGTCTTCGGAAGGTCCTCGTCGTCGCTCGCGAAATAAGTATCTCGAGCGCTCGTGAAGCCATCCTTCGCGATGACCGTATGCGGCAACTGGATCTTCCGGAACAGGTATTCCGGCAATTATGCTCCGACCTTCCAGGCGTTTGCGTCGTTCGCGCAGAGTTGATTTGTGCTGACCGCCTGCTGCAGGAAGAAACTGAGCTCACGGAACTAGAGCAATTGTTTGTTGATGTACTCAGAAGGCATGGCGGCGTTCTCGAAAGAGATCAGCTGCGACATGAATGTTGTACGGTGGCACAGGTAAACCCAAACACGTTCGACAGATACGTTTTTGCGTCACCCATACTTGTACATCACGACAATTCGTTGTACGGATTAGTTGGTACTTCTTGTCCGCCGATCCGCGCGGTTCCGTCCTCCACGAGTACGACGTCGTCACAAGTTCAATCATTCGTAAGCGAGTTGGACTTCCAGCCATTTCCACCTGGATTTGATTTACAGGGCAACGATCAACTTACTGCCGATCTCGCTGTCGGTGAACGTGTTTTTGTATGGTCTTGTGCATGCAGAATGCTTGACCGAGCAAGCAAATTGGGACTCTTGAATGCACGAAATCCGTGGTCAATTGCGGAGTTGACATGGTCTGAAGCCGACATGGCAATCCTGAAGAGATGGGGAATCGAAGGAGTGGTCGATTTGGGCCGTCTCGGACCTCGGACGATCGAGAGGGAACAATTTAGAATCACTGGGCTTCAGGCACTCGCCTTGGTATTTCTGGCGTTCTCGGCAAACACTGCTCGAGACTCCGCGACAGAGGGCGAGTTGTGGCCTTACGTGCACGGAGCGCTAGGTCCATCGATTGCCACTGAGCTGTTCATTGCCCGAGGCATTCCAAAACCACGCCTACGAGAGGCAACGGAAGAGGTCTGTCGTAAGCTTAAGATCCGTCATGCATTTGGACAAGAGGGGGCGATGTCTTGGATGCGCACCGTTTACCTTCAGTTCGGCATCACACGCCAAGGTTTCGAGAGATTACCGCAGTGGTTGAGCGGACTCTCTAAGCCCACCGTTACGATAAGCGATTTACTAGACAACCCTGATCTGCGATCGGAGGAATTCCGCAAAGCGTGGCTCGTTCTCCAGGAGCTTCGGAGGGGCGTCCGAGACGAAGAGAGCGCACGAGGTGAGCTTGGGTCTAATCGGTGGATTACATTTGGCACGCTAGATGCCGTCACACTTGCGGTGCGGGGATGTCAGAGAGAAAGTGTTACCAGCCACGATGAAGACCTACCGGTAGCCACCGTCGCGGCAATCTTTGAGAAGAAACGACTTATTTGGCGAGAAGAGGAGCCCTTCTTCGAGGTGGTGATCGGCGGTGCTTGGCCCGAAAGCTTCCCCGACACAGAGTACGCAATTCAGTTTGGCAATGTTCACCGAGCGTTGGTGAGGCGAGACGAAGCTGGACAATTCTCGACTGACCGCCCAGTCGTAGTGCCGGTGGTTAACAGAGTCGTGCCTACAAGCATTTTGGCAAGAGACAACCCTGTCCCAAGCGGACAACTTGAGCTAACGTTGTGTAATGACGACGATGAAATCTTGCTCTTCGATCTCGCTTCCGGCGATCAGTTAGATCTCTGGGACGATCGTTTGAGTCCACGCCGCGGTTACCTCATTTTGTGTAGGAGCGACTTGCTCGTCTGTCCCGATGCAATCCGTTCTCGACGGATCTTCTCAGGCGATTGGACGATCCATTGCTTTCCTGCGGGACTGCCATCCGACTTGAAGGTGCAGCTCGAAGGAGAAACTCTTTGGACGCTTCCAACCAAACAATCAGTGACGCTACGGAAAGACCCTGAAATTGAGGTGATCTGTTCCGGGGGGTCGGTTGGATATGCTTCTAACATTCGAGTTATATCCACTTCCAATTTCCGCGTCCGGGCTCTGCACGTTGGCCGTCAGATCGTACGCCCGCCTGCCAGTGAGAACTCCTCGGACTTGAAGCTTGAACTTTTGCCTGATGTTGATTACACACGAGTCAGGACCTCAGTAATAGTCGAGGAAAATGCATCCCTCCGACGGCTACCCGCACGTTTCATTCTTAAAGCTCCCGTAACCGGTGCAGCGATTGAGAATTCTGGGCGTTGGAGCCCACTGAACGGGAACCAGATACTGGATCGTGCTGATCTGCCCAATTGTCGCTTACTAATAAGGCCACCCCTGCGCCTGCACGGAGAAAATGTTGCAACTGAGGATTGGGCACTCCTTGAGGGGCCGTCTTTCTGCGCACGTTTGCGTCGTTCTTCCATTGCTAATGTTGACAGCGTTACTGCAGGGGTTGGGCAACCTTTGACTTTAAATAAAGGTCCCTACAACAATGATCTGCCAAGTATCCCTATCGCTCGCGCTGTAATTGACTCCGGAATAATTCGGACAGTGGACGCTTCGGACAATCAACATTCCCTTCAGCTCCGTTATATGATCCAGTTCGCATCGGATCACAAGGTCTTGGTGTGGCAACGGTCTTATCAAGTACCGACCACAGCAGCGCCATGTTCGTGGTCACAAAAAGGCAAATCGATCGTACTGTTTGACGCCCCTAATGACACGATCGCTTATGCAGTTGCTTTCAGGGATACGTGGTTGGGCTCAGTATCAGTGTCCTCTGAGCACTCTGACTTTGTGGAGCTCATAAATACGACGAAAGACTGGCCCTCTCTGGCCCGATGGTTACAGTGGTGGCGACTACCGTTTCTGTACGACCCCCTTCGTAAGGCCGTTTCGCGTCGAATTCAAGAGGAGCCGGTTATGACATTCTCAGCTTGGTTTGTCGAAGATCGGACTTTTGCGAATCCGCCGATGCGCCTCAGCCACCCAAACTGGCAGATCATGATGCGTGATCTTTTTTGGGACTGGAGTCCAAATCCCACACAATCTGCCGAAATGCTTTGCCGGACCGGGTTGCTGAGTGGCGATCCGGTCAAAGACATCCTCCAAGGATGGACGTGCCTCGGAGAATTAGTAGCCATGAATCCCGTGCTATCTGCAGCGATCGTAGTGCGAGGTGTACCAATCCTTTATCCGACTGCATCGCAGACAGAACGCCGTTTATTATGCATGATTGCTTGCAACGAAATTGCTGACCGTCCTAGACAGGCTGCTGACCTAGCACGAGTCCAGCATTCTCTTATCTCCGAAGCTGCTTATCAAATGAAAGTCGACCGTAGTTTTATTGAAAGGGGCCTCTTTGTCGAGGCTCTGGAGCTTTACCGTGGCAAACGATGTCCGGCGCACAACCTACGCGTCGCACTCGCAGTACAACCATTTCGCCAGTGGCTGGCGATTCAGCTTATTCAAAGACACTGTTGATTAAAAGCCTTATGACCGCGCACGAAAAAGTTCAGCT
>Ga0306926_10005591_pt1 | contig 13387 bp, 11 predicted proteins | sample flu12Cox44000178_FD_203759 | JGI IMG/M metagenome (GOLD analysis project Ga0306926, IMG submission 203759) | Lab enrichment of tropical soil microbial communities from Luquillo Experimental Forest, Puerto Rico - flux8day.12C.oxic.44.000.178 (v2)... | ecosystem: Environmental > Terrestrial >... | reverse complement strand
GGCTCTTTTGTTCCTTGCTTAGGGCGATAGGTGCCGCCTTTAGGTTGTAATTATTCATGCTGTCAGGCTGCTGTCGATTCGGCGGCCTGACAAGCACCATGGCATCTACAAAAGCTAAGCTTCTTACCTACTAAACCGTCACGAGCTGCGTTTGAGCATCTTTCCCAAGATTCAATTCCTTCGGGCTACGGCGACCATACAGCGCTTCCAACCGCTCTTCGGCAGGAGTCAGTTGAGACACCGACCGTCTACTCTCCGAGGGCTTGTCTCGCCCAATGGCGGAAAACGCGAGCCTGCCTAGAGCTCGATCATCGCTTTGATCACCCCCGTCTCGGGCCGGGTCCATTTGGGGAACTCATCGACGGCCTCAGCGAATTGAGCCCGGTGAGTTATCCACGGGGTAGTATCGATCCGCCCGGATTCGATGGCCAGAATGATGTGGGTAAAGTTGTAGGGTCGCGCGTTCCGGCTGGACAAGACAGTCAGTTCACGCCGGTGAAAGTTCGGGTCATCGAAGGTCACCTCACTTTGAACCAACCCGACAAACACGAGCCGGCCGCCGTGGGCGGCATAGTCGAATGCACGCATCATGGATCTGGCGTTGCCGGTGGCGTCGAAAACTACCGTTGGGAGATTGCCGCCGGTAATCGTTCTCAAAGCGTCGAGCACATCCTGGCCGGTCGCGTTAATCACAAACGGCACGCCCAGGCGTTCCTGGCAGAATTCGAGCCGCTTCTGGTTGATGTCCAGCACGATCACCTGTGCTCCTGCCTCCTTGGCAAACTGCGTCACGGCCAACCCGATCGGGCCGGCTCCGATGATGAGCACGATTTCGCCCGACTCCACCCCGGCACGCTCCACGGCATGGCAGCCGATTCCAAGCGTTTCAACCAGAGCCAGTTGATCGAGCGTCAAGGCCCGCGATACATGCAACTTGCGGCGCGGCACAACGATTTCCTCGCGCATCCCGCCATCGATGTGGACACCCAGTGTTTGCAAGCTGACGCAACAGTTCGGCTTGTCCCGGCGACAGGCGATGCAGCTCCCGCAATTGATATAAGGTTCAACCGAACAAAGATCGCCCGTTTTCAAGCCCCCGCCGGGGTCGCCCATTTGAACCACCTCCACACCAAGCTCGTGGCCGAGAATACGCGGATAGCTAAAGAAGGGCTGGTCGCCATGGAAAGCATGAATATCCGTCCCGCAGACACCGATCCGGCGAACGCGCACCAGGACTTCGCCGGACCCGGGACCCGCCGGCGGGTCCGTTGAAGTCAATACCAGGCGGCCAGGTTCTTCGAGTCGTACGGTCTTCATGGGTAGTTCGGCGTTTCGCGTTCGCAGTTCCGCGTTTGGCGTTTGGCGTTCCGCGTTTGGCGTCCTTGCGCTCGCGAATAGATCCGTCTCGCCAAAGCCAAGCGACAGCGGATCGCCCAATTCGCGTTCATTCGCGTGTATTCGCGGTTAGGAAATCCTTACCGAAAATCACCCTCTAAACCGCATCTCGGGAAGTCCGGAGACACCCGGCTCGAAAGCGAACAGACCGCCGGCCAGCGGCTGCTTCTTGAGCTCCGGGTCGGGTAACCCGATCGAAGCCGAGGTCAGGAAGATCATATCCAGGCGCGGGCCGCCAAACATCGGGCAGGTTGGCCGCGCAACCGGCACCTTGACCGACCGGTGCGCCCGGCCAACCGGATCATACCGAACAACCTGCCACCCGTCCCAGAGCGCAACCCAGATGAATCCTTCGGCATCGACCGTTGCGCCGTCAGGCACTCCTTCCGATCGCGGGACTTCAACGAACACACGCCGGTTACGAACCGTTCCGGTCTCGAGCTCAAAATCCCAAGCCCAGATCGTTCGTTGCCAGCTATCCGCATAGTACATGACCCGATTGTCAGGACTCCAGCAAAGGGAGTTCGAGCAAATGATCCCGTCGACCATTTGTTTGCACTCAAGGTTCTTGTCCAACCGAAAGAGACCGCCCGTTGGCGATTTTTCGTGGTCGTCCATTGACCCGGCCCAGAACCGGCCTAGGCGATCGGGCTTCCCGTCATTAAACCGGTTGTTGCCGGGCTGACCTTGGGGCAAGGCCAGCGATGCGGCTTCCCCGTTCTCCAGGTTGTAAAAGTGAAACCCGGATTTCAGGGCAACAACCAATCCGCCCTGCTCGCGCACGGCCAGCGAGCCTACGTCCTCAGGGGTTGACCAGCTCTTGTCCTCACCCGTGGCTGGATCAAACCGGTGGATGAGCCGGCGTTTGATATCGACCCAATACAGCCCCTGTTCGCCCACATCCCACAATGGCCCCTCACCAAGCACTGATTTCGCGTCAAGGACGCAGGTGACATCTATCATTCTTCATACCTCACAATTCAGGATTTTATCGGAAGGGCCAGAGAAGTTCATTGACTGATTTTTCGAGCTAATCTAGCCTCGCACCCCAGTACCCGGAGCACTCTTGCCTGTCCGGGCGGGCTTCCCCCCGAAGTACCAGACTTTGACCCTTGGCATCAAGGTTCGAAGCGCGCGATTTTCGCGTCGCTCGACGGGGTAAGCCTGCGCGGCGGAACGGTCGCGACGGGTTATGTCGTAAACCATGATTCAAGTATCCAAGTATCGATTGGAGGTAAGGCATGAATAAATCTACCTGCGTCAAGCTCTTCTTGGCCGTCGCGGGCACCGTGTTGATCGGCGCAGCCCACGCGGACACGAGCAAGATGCGTATAGCGTTTTCCAACAACTATGCCGGCAACTCGTGGCGGCAGGCCATGTTGAAAAGTTATGAAATTGTCACCAAAAAAGCGGTCGCTGACGGAATTGTCGCAGCCGCGGATGTGTTCACCACGGCTGACAAGGAGGTACCCACTCAGGCAGCCCAGATCCAGAACCTGATTCTCCAGGGCTACAACGCGATCGTCATCAATGCCTCCTCCCCGGACGCTTTGAACGGCGCCATCAAGCAGGCTTGTGATGCCGGAATCGTCGTTGTTTCCTTCGACGGGATCGTGACCGAGCCTGGCGCCTGGAGGGTGGTGGTGGATTTCAAGGACTATGGTCGCCAGGAAGTTGAGCATCTGTCCAAATGGGTGCCGAAGGGCGGCAACCTCCTGGAGATTCGCGGCCTCGCCGGGACTTCGATCGACGACGCGATCCATAGCGGGATCGCGGAGGGGGTCAGCAAACATCCCGAATTCAAGATCGTCAACAGCGTTGAGGGTGACTGGGACCAGCCTACGGCACAGAAGGCAGTGGCAACCGTGTTGCCGTCCCTGCCCGAGATTGTTGGCGTAGTCGACCAGGGCGGAGACGGATATGGGGCCGCGCAAGCGTTTGCCGGAGCCGGACGTAAGCAACCGATCATCATCATGGGAAATCGGCAGGACGAGTTGGCGTGGTGGAAAGAGCAGAAGGCCAAGAACGGCTACACGACGTGGTCGGCCTCAATTGCGCCCGGGGTCTCGACTCTCGCCTTCTGGGTCGCTCAGCAGATCCTGGACGGCCGCAAGGACATTCCGCATGACCTGCTCGTTCCGTACCTCGCCTTCACGCAGGATGATTTCGAAGCTGCGCTCCCCAACATCCCAGTCGGAGGCGTCGCAAGCCACGAATATACTCAGGATGACGCAAAGAAGGCAATCGAGGCCAATATGAAGAAATAGCGACGTGAATATCGTCAAATTGGACGGTGTCGAAAAGCATTTCGGCGCCGTCCGCGCCCTTGCGGGAGTTGATTTCGCGGTCGACACCGGCGAGTGCGTCGGGCTGGTGGGGCACAACGGCGCTGGCAAATCGACGTTGATGCATATCTTGGCGGGCACGCTGATGCCCGACAGCGGTCAGGTCGCCATTGGCGGTGCGCTTAGGCAAGGCTACGCCGTGGTGCTGGCCCAGAAGCTCGGGATCCGGTGCGTGTTCCAGGAGCTGTCGCTTTGCCCCAATCTCACCGTTGCCGAGAACACACGCGTCCTTCACCCGTCGATCGCGGGTTGGGGCTGGCGGAAAAAGGCCGGGGACCTTATACGCGGCAAACTCGACGAGATCTTCTCGGGGCACGGCATCGCTCCCGATGCCCTGGTGGGCGACCTCTCAATCGGCAAACGCCAGATGATCGAGGTAGCCCGGGCCTTCACCGTCACGAGCGACCCTCTACATCTCGTCATTCTGGACGAGCCTACTTCGTCCCTGGACGCCCACACCGCCGGCCAACTCCTTTCTCAGGTGCGGCGAGTCGTCGCAACGGGTGCAAGTTGCGTTCTGATTTCCCATCTCCTTGGGGAAATTCTGAAATATTCTGACCGGATTGTGGTCATGCGCGACGGAGTTGTGGTCGCAACCGGCAACGCATCTGGGTTCGACCGGGACAAGCTGGTGAGCGCGATGGGAGGCAGCGCCGCGGCTAGAAAGGCGCAGGCGAATCAAGCTACTGCACCGCGCGGAACCACCCCGGTTCGTGTTCGAGCCCGTCCATCAAGGCAAAGCGACGGGTTGGAACTGGTTGCCCATGAGGGCGAGATCGTCGGGCTAGCCGGCCTTTCCGGGCACGGTCAGACGGAGCTTTTGTTGGCAATCTTCGCTGCAGCCACCCGGCGCGCCTCCGGTGTCGAGGTCACCGGCTCCGTTGCGTTAATCGCCGGCGACCGGCAGAGCGACGGCATCTTCCCGCTCTGGTCAATCGCGGAAAATATCGGCGTTCGTTCGATGAGGGAGTTGCGCAGCGGCTTCCTGATCTCTCCCGAGCTCGAAACCCGGCTGGCTGAGGGCTGGCAGAAGCGCATCCGGATTCAAACAGGGAACCTCCGCAATAATATCCTGTCCCTCTCCGGGGGAAACCAGCAGAAGGCTCTATTCGCTCGCGCCCTCGGCTCTGAAGCGAAGATCGTTCTGATGGACGATCCGATGCGCGGAGTTGATGTCAGCACCAAGCTCGAAGTCTACGATCTCATTCGGGCCGAGGCGAACGCCGGCCGCACTTTCCTCTGGTACACGACCGAGATGGAGGAACTGGAGAATTGCAGCCACGTCTATGTGTTTCGCAGCGGGCGCATCGCCGCCGACCTGCGCCGAGGCGAGCTGAGCGAGGAGCGAGTGATTCATTCCTCCTTCCAGGAGGTCGCATAGTGATGACATCGGCCCCTGCTGCGAGCGCTGCGCGCATTGCTCCGGCCCGCTCCGGCAGGCGGCGCCGAGTGCTGCGAGCAGCGTTGCCTGCCTTGTCGCTGGCGCTCGTTCTTCTAGGGATCGCCTGGCTGAACCCGAGGGCGATCAGCTATTTCGGCCTTAATCTGATGCTCAGTCTGGCGATTCCGGTGGCGCTCGCCACCATTGCCCAGATGTTTGTGATCACGGTCAACGACCTTGATCTCTCGATCGGGACATTCGTCAGCTTCGTGGGGTGCGTGTCGGCGACCTGGCTCCGTGACACTCCGCTCCTGGGCATCGCTGTCCTGTTGAGCAGCATTGGCATCTACGCGCTCGTAGGTGCAATTATCTATCTTCGAAATGTTCCCTCGATCGTCGTCACGCTCGGCATGCTTTTCGTCTGGCAGGGTCTGGCCATCCTGCTCCTGCCGAAACCGGGTGGCAAAGCGCCAACCTGGCTGCACGATTTGATGAATCTGCGTACTCCCTATGTTCCGTTTCCTCTTTTAGCCGCCATTCTTATTGGAGTGCTGGTCCATGTCGGGCTGATGCGAACCTCTTACGGCGCCATCTTGCGCGGCTCAGGAGGTAACCCGGCTTCCATCGCTCGGGCAGGGTGGTCGCTGCTGAAGACCAAAATCGTAATGTTCGCCTTTGCCGGTCTTTTCGGCGTGCTCTCCGGCCTGTCCCTGATCGGTTTGACGACATCTGCCGATGCCAACATTGGCAAGGGCTATACGCTCCTCTCGATCGCCGGCGTCATCCTCGGCGGTGGCGAGTTCGTCGGTGGGCGGGTATCGCCAATCGGCGCGGTCATCGGCGCCCTGACGCTCACGCTGGCCGGCTCTCTTCTCAACTTCATGCGGATTTCGCCCGATTGGCAAGTCGGAGCACAAGGCGCGATCCTCATCATTGTTCTGGCCGCTCGCGCAATCATTAACCGGACCGACGGGAGGACGGCATGAGACCCGGAGCCCGACTGAGTCTTACCAATAGACCGTGGGTCTGGTCCTACATCGGCGCCCTCCTGGTGTGGCTGGCCGCCGTCACTTTCACCCGTGGCTATGGGGCTGGTGGCATGGTCACGGCAGGGCTGGCGCTGGCCGTCTTCTCCGTGATCGCCAGCGTCGCACAGATGTTCGTGATCACGCTCGGACCGGGCAATGTCGATCTGTCGCTGCCCGCTAATATTGGATTGGCCAGCGCGGTCGCCATGAAGGTCATGGCCGGTTCGGACTCATTGATTGCCGCGGGTCTGGTCGCGGCGCTCGCCTCCGGTATCGGGATTGGATTTTTCAACTATCTCCTTATCCGGCTCCTGCGTATTCCACCGATCATCGCGACCCTTTCCGCCAGCTTTATCATCCAATCCATCGGCATCAGCTACGGCCGCGGCCTTCAGATCAAGCCGCCGCCCGGCTTTGCCGACTTCACAACAGCCCAAGTGGCGGGGATCCCCTGGCTGGCGATCGGCACCGCGATATTCACGATCGGAATCGGGGTCCTGTTGCATCGGACAATTTACGGCCGGTCGGTGCTGGCAATCGGGCAGAACCCTCGCGCCGCCTGGCTCGCCGGAGTCGCAGTGGAACGGACCCGGTGTGCAACCTACGTTTTGAGCGGTGCCCTCGGCGGGATATGCGGAGCGCTCCTGGCCGGTTATTTCCGGGGTTCGTCGCTGGAGATTGGCGACGAGTATCTGCTGACTTCAATCGCCTGCGTTGTCATCGGCGGAACGTCGGTCAGTGGCGGCAAGGCTAACGTACCCGGCTTGTGGGGCGCTGCGCTTTTTCTCGTTCTCCTGCTCACGATGCTCAATACGTTCGGGGTTAGCGCCGGGATCCGGCTCGTTGTCACCGGCTTGGTCATCATCGGCGTGATTGTCGCCGCTGGTGGACAGAAACCTGGATGACGCAACCTGGGGCTGCGCCCCCAGGCTACAATATCTCGCGCCTTCGGCGCTGAAGAGCGTTCGCCCGCACTAAATTCAACCTCCGTTCCTTTGCGTACCTTCGCGTAGCGCGAGGCCCTTTTCCTCCGCGTACCTTTGCCCGAGGTATTACTCCGGCAATTGGAGCTCCTTCAAACGCCGGTGCAAGGTTCGGCGGCTGATCCCGAGTTTCTTGGCTGCTTCGGTGCGGTTGCCCCCGCTCTCTTCAAGCGCGCGCGTGATCAGCCAGATCTCATTGTCGTGCAGGTTCATCTGCTCGCCTTTCGGCTCCGGGCGAACGCCTAGAGATTCGGCACCGCCTCGTACAGCAGCGGGCAGATCGCGAATCGTGATCTGCGGCCCGGTGGCAAGCGTCACACCGGAGTCGATTGCGCCCTTCAGTTCACGGACATTCCCAGGCCAGTCATAATTTACCAGGGACTGCATCGCGTCTGCCGAAAGCGGCCTGAGCGGTTTGCCGTCCCGCTGACTGATCTCTTTCAGAAAGGCGCTCGCCAGTAGCGGAATATCCTCTTTGCGCTCCCGCAGCGGCGGCACCCGGATCTGGACGACGTTCAGCCGATAATACAGGTCTTCCCGGAACTTCCCTTCACGAACCAGTTCGTGCAGCTCACGATTGGTTGCAGCAACCAGGCGGACATCAGCTTTGATCGATTGATTCCCACCGACGCGTTCAAAGACGCCGGGATCCAACGCGCGCAGAAGCTTCACCTGAACATTCGCATCGATTTCCGCGATCTCATCGAGGAATAAAGTCCCTCCACTCGCGAGTTCCAACCGGCCGATTCGCCGCTCGACCGCGCCAGTGAATGCCCCTTTTTCATGACCGAAAAGCTCGCTCTCGACCAATTGCGGCGAGAAGGCAGAGCAATTGAACGCCACGAACCGGGTTTTGACCCGGTTGCTTAAGTTATGGATGGCATGCGCGATTAACTCCTTCCCGGTGCCGCTCTCTCCGAGAATCAGAACCGTTGCCCGGCTTGGCGCGACCTGGCGAACGGTCTCAAAGATCGCATGCATGGCTCGGGAGTCGCCAATCAAATGTTCGAGCCCGTATCGCTCTTCGACCTGTTGTCGCAACTGCAGGTTCTCCTGTTCAGTGTGACGGTTCTTGATGGCGCGTGCTATCTTCAGGCCGAGCTCGTCGATGTTTATCGGTTTGGTGACAAAATCGTGCGCGCCGCGCTTCATCGCTTCGACAGCCGTTGCAATGGATCCGTAGGCGGTCATTAACACGCAGATCGGCGGGTGCGGCCGTTGCAGGATCTTTTCGATTAACACCATGCCGTCTTCGCCGCCGAGGCGAAGATCGGTCAGCACGAGATCGATCTGGTCCGAGTCCAGCGCATTTAACGCTTCCTGGATATTGCCAGCTGTATAGACGTCGAAATCATCTTCCAGTGATTGTCGCAAGCCTTCGCGCGTGTGCTTTTCGTCGTCAACAATTAGGATCGTACCCTGCATTGAGAAGATGCCAACACCGGACAATGCCACTATTGGGGCCTCGCGCAAAGGTACGCAAAGGTACGCAAAGGAAAAGAAGAGGATTTGTAGGGCGGCTGGGTCAGCCGCCGGGTAGAACAGGGGACTTAGCGCTTGCTGGTTCGGCGCCGAAGGCGCGAGATATTATAGCCTGGGGCGCAGCCCAGGTTCAGGAATATGCGAGGCGTTTCGCGCACTGAAGGTGCGCTACGAGTGCGTTGCTCATCCGGTGAATTCGCCATTTCTGCCCAGCCCTAATTCAAGCTCCATTCCTTTGCGTACCTTCGGGTACCATTGCGCGAAGCCCCTATCCGGATGACCCGGCATTCTCGCCGGTACTTTGCCGGTCGCTCAGGAGTCTGACTCTCTTATCGCCATGGGGCAGGTGGACTGTTACGCGGACGCCTTTGCCCTGAGTACTCTCGATCTCGATCTCGCCGCCGTGTTCCTGTATGATTCGCCGAACGATCAACAGGCCAAGGCCGGAACCCGAAGCCTTCGTCGTAAAATAGGGCCGAAACAGTTTACTCATGTTCTCGGAAGAGATTCCTCCACCGCTATCACTGAAGGTAGCGGATACATATCCGTTACCCCGCCATGAACGGATATAGAGGATCCCGCCGCTTTTCATGGCCTGGAACGCATTCTTAACAATGTTGTAAAAGGCCTGCTTCATCTGGTCGCGATCCAGCTCCAGCTTGGGCAACTCCGGGGCAAGGTCCATCTCCACCAGAATATCCCGGTCGCGAATCTCCGCGCGCAGGAAGGCTACCGACTCCTCGATGATTTCGTTGATGTCGTACAACCCAAACTGGGGCACAGTCGGCCGGATCGCCCGCAAGAATTGATGGATGATAGAATCGAGGCGCTGGATCTCGCCTTGGGCAATGGCCAGCAGCGCCTGAATGCTGTCCCGCGTTCGGGCCGGCGCCCGCTTCAGTTTTCGCTCGATGAGCTGCAGATGGATGTTCAGCGAGTTCAGGGGATTGCCAATCTCGTGGGCGACTCCGGCAGCAAGCAAGGTCAGCGCCGATAATTTCTCGCTTTCGATCGTCCGTTCAGTCGTGCGACGGTCCTCCGTAATGTCTCGCAAGATAATGGTATAGCCGACTAAGTCCTGCCGGACGGCTGCCGACTCCGGTACATCCTTGTCGAGGTGAAGCGGCGCCACGTAGAAGTTCAGAAACCGATGGCGAGGATAAAAAACCTCCACATCCCGGTTTAGGGTTCCTTCGTCCGATCGCAACGATGTCCACTCTAATCCGCCGAGAGTCTCTTCAATCGCGCGCCCGAGCGCTTCATCCGCTTCGACGCCGACAAGCTGGGCAGCAGCGGAATTCATAAACTGGATTTTACCTTGGACATCGGTCACGATGACACCCTCCTGCAACGCATCGAAAATCCGTTCCAGAAACCCCTTTTCCTGAGCCAGTCGAACGAGGTAATTCTGAACCTCTTCGGGTTGCACGCGGCGAATCCGCTCAATCAGCTTATCGATAAAGCCAGATCTCATAGCCTGTGCGCTCTACGACGTGGCGCGTGGCCCACGCGCCCTACAATCACCTTGTCGATAAAGTCAGACCTCATTGCACTGTGGGCCGTTATTGTCGCAACAAAAAGTATGTTATCTCCAGGACTGGATATCGGCCACCGTTATCCTCGACAAGCGTGCGAGAGCTGGGCCGAAAAGTGAAGGCGGTATATCTCTCACGCTGCCTTTCAGCGCCGGAGCAGGCTCGAAAATCTCAGGAGGCAGCGAGTGAAAAAATCTGCTCGTCAGGATTCGCAGCTTCCCACTCCAGGCGCTGCCCTGGATGGCCAATTGCTCAAGCTGAAAGTCCCGCTGCCGAATCAATGCGCTTGCCAGCCAGTCCTTCTGCTTCAGTCCCTGCGTCAATGGGGGTGCCAGTCGGAAATCCAGGCTCCAGGCCGGGCGCCCGCTCGGACCCGTAGCAGATTCGAAGCGCACTATCTGAAACAACGCAGCAGCCAGCGCGATCTCCTGATCCTTGATCGGCAAATGGAAATCCGGAAGCCGCACTTCCGGCCCGGGCGGTGGCGCCTCGGCGATCAAACGGTCAGCCAGTTCCGGCGGGTAGACCCAAACGTGCTGGCCATTCCGGCAGAGCACGACTTTGCGGTTCGGGTCCAGTGTCTCCAGGCGCAGTTTATCCGGCATCTGCAGGCTGATACGGACTGGCTGGTTAGTCAGGGCTGCTGAGGCGTCCGTTTCCGTTCCATCAGTCAGGACTACATCCGCCTGGAGGGCTTTCGTCGCCGATCGCGAGTAGAACAGCGCCCCATAAGGTTGCAGCATGTGAGCGAGCACATCGTATTTGTTTTGAGCGGAAACCGGCCCCGCGACAAGCAGGCAAACCAGCAAACTCAAACGCCAGGCCAGAGCCTTTTCCACGGCTTTACCGCGGTCGTCCATAAGTGCTGCGAAACTACATCCGAACCCTGAAGCGGAAAAGCTTTGGAATATATGCCTGCTCTCCGCGTCTTGACTTGGGAGAAGGCATGTTGCTCATCCTTCTTTTTGTAGGTTCCCTGGCTCGCTTGGCTAGCGGGTCAGGGGACTTTTTGAAGCACCAACTTGTCCGACGTAACCTCGGCGAAGGCGGACGGTGCGAACCAAGGATTTGGAGCGGTCCTTCAGACCGCAACGACCCTTTTTTGCCTAATCCTAGGGCTTCGCCCTAGGCTTTGGCTGGCTAGCGCCTTTGGTGCTTTTTCACCTCTCACTTCTCACTTCTCACTCCACAAATAGTTGTGGTAGTCTTCGACACCGTTGTTCACTGCTCACTCCAGTGGTCTTGTCTACGCATTCACAGAAGCCACTCCTGAAGGCAAAGCGGTGCTTCTCGCCCTGTTCGTTGCGTCTATCTTCAGTTGGTCGGTCATGGTTACCAAGATTCGCGTCGTTCGCCTGGCCAGGGTGCAGAACGAACGATTCCTGGAGTTGTTCCGATCCGACCGGCAGCCGCTGAAGATCTACGAGTCCCAGGTCCGGTTCGAGGGTTCCCCATTGTTTTCGATCTATCGAGCTGGTTGTAAGGAACTGAGTTTTCATCTGCTCGGTTCCACCGACGCTGATGAAACTTTCTGGGCACGGCTCGAGATCGCTGAGCGGATTACTCCCTCCCAGATGCGAGTGGTGACGACTGCCATGGAAAGAGCGGTGGGTGAGTCCGCGCTTCGGTTGGAGGCGCAGATGATTCTACTGGCAACGGCGGTGAGTGGGGCGCCTTTTCTTGGTTTGCTGGGTACAGTCTGGGGTGTCATGGACGCTTTTTCCGGCGTCGCCCTGGCGGGATCCGCCAACCTGCAGGCCATGGCGCCGGGCGTTTCCGGAGCATTAATTACAACTGTGACCGGGCTGCTGGTCGCGATCCCGGCCATGTTCGGTTACAATTTTCTCGTCACCAGTATTCGCTCCCTGATGGTGCAGAACGATAATTTCGCTGCCGAGCTCGCTTCAGAGTTTGAGCACAAGTATGTGAACCATGGCAACCGGCCGGTGCTTGTAAACAAGTGACTATGCGCCGCTTTTCTGATCGCCACACGCTGCACACCCTAACCGAAATCAATGTCACACCGCTGCTCGACCTGGCGTTTGTGCTGTTGATTATCTTTATCATCACCACGCCGTTGATGGAGAACAGTATAAACCTGGTTGTCCCGACAAGCAGTGAAGCCACCCAATCGGTGGATCCGTCTCAGGTTCAAGTGATCTCGATCGATAAGGATGAAGTTCTCAAATTGAACGATCAAGTCGTCGACCCTGCTACGTTGGAGTCTCGGCTTGTTTCCTTGCACACCGAGAAGCCCGACGCGGCGGTCGTCGTGCGGCCTCACAAGGAGTTGAGCGTGCAGAAGTTTATCGGCGTCATGGATATTTTGCAGCGTGCCAGGATCTCGAAAGTCGGCGTGTCAACCCGTCCGGACCAGCCGTAAGAAATGCCAGACGAGCGCCGCCAGGACGAAGATTTTGGTTTTAAGAAAATCTTCGCCCTTATTGCCGCTACTCATCTCGCTGTTCTCGGGCTGATTTTGTTTTTGAGCTTTCAGCCACTGAAACCGCAGACTGACACGCTCGTCTGGATGGCTCCGGGTTCGTTCGCAGATGCTGCCGCCGAGGGCGGGCAAAACGCGGTTAGTCAAGCAGCACTGACACCGCCAGAGCCGCCTGAGCCAACCCCGGATGCAGCTGACGAGCCGACCGAGAACCAAACGCCGCCTCCCCCGCCGCCGACCTTGCCAACACCGGCTCTGCCCGCCGAGGTCATGACTCCTCCTCCGGCAGCGGCAGAGGACCACTCTGATCTGGCGCTAACCACACCGACCCCATCATCCGCGGCTACGGCGACGCCCAGGCCCACGCCTAAACCCGCGCCGACGGTCACTCCAAAGCCCAAGCCGACTCCGAAACCTGTCCTGAAATCGACGCCCACCCCCGCCCCGAGACCGCGCCCTCCTTCGAAGCCGAAGCCTTCTCCAAAACCGAAGCCTTCCCCGACGCCAAAATCCAAGCCCGCGCCGGAAGGCGCCGATGACAAAAAACATCAAAAGCCGCAGGCTTCACCCTTTCCGCAGGCCGAGGCCGAACACTTCGCTAAAAACAATGCGTCACGCACGCGGCCGGATGCCTCAGGAAATTCCGGTACCGGGGTAAGCAAAGATGCTGGCCAAGGGAGCGCGGCCAGCGACGCGACGCTGGCCTTCTACGCGGAGGTGATCAAAAGTCGCTTCCAGGCAGCGTGGAACCAGCCGCACGGCGAGATTGCGCCCGGTACGGAGTTGGTTGCCACG
>Ga0306926_10005587_pt1 | contig 13388 bp, 19 predicted proteins | sample flu12Cox44000178_FD_203759 | JGI IMG/M metagenome (GOLD analysis project Ga0306926, IMG submission 203759) | Lab enrichment of tropical soil microbial communities from Luquillo Experimental Forest, Puerto Rico - flux8day.12C.oxic.44.000.178 (v2)... | ecosystem: Environmental > Terrestrial >... | reverse complement strand
TGCGAAACCGTCGAGGTGCATCACACCTGGGTTGCCGGCGAACGTGAATAGATTTCCGGGGCGCAACTACGCGAGCATATCTCACATTCCGGCACCTTTGCTAACGTAGTCAAATCTCACAAGAATTCTCAGAAACCCTTGCGGCACACTAATAACTGTCGTTATCGTTGGTTATTGATGATTAGCCTGTGTTGCACTATGTTAGCTATACGGTGCAACACCGGTGCAACACGGCCAACTACGCGAGCAGCACCGCTAACTACGCGACGGGGGGACACATGAGAAAGGAAATCACGGTTAGATCGATCGCGGGCTTGGAAAGAGAGGGCGGCCGGATCACCGACAGCAAGATCCGCGGCTTTGTCGCCCGCTGCCTGCCGAGCGGCAAAATCCAATTCGGCTACCAATACGGCTCGCGCCAGGCGCGCCGTTGGATCTCAATCGGATTGCTCGGCGAGGTCAGCGTTGCCGAGGCGCGGCGTCGGGCTCAGAAATACGCCGGCCAGGTTTCCGATCACCGCGACCCGGCGGCCGAGTTCAAGATGGAGACGGCGCGATCCGAAAACACCGTCGACCACGTGCTCGATAAATGGATCAAAGCCCATGTGTCGAAGTTGCGCACCGCCAAAGCTGTCGAGGCCGGTCTTGCCAACCATGTGCGGCCGGTGATCGGCGATAAGGTAATCTACGATCTCAAGCGTGCCGACATCATCAATTTGCAAGAAACGATTGCGGACAAGTATCCGCGCATGGCCGAGATACAGATTGGCTGGCTACAGTCGGCCTTTAAGTGGTGGCAGCGTAAGGACGAAGAATTTCACTCGCCGATCTTCGAGGGCATGGTCGAGAGCCAACGTAACCCGCGTGATCGCATCCTGACGAGTGCGGAGATTGTCGACCTCTGGCGTGCGCTCGACGAGCTCGAGCACGTGCCCGAGCACTTCGCGGCCTACGTCAAGGTTTTGTTCCTCACCGCCTGCCGGCGCTCCGAGGTTTCGGAAATGCACACGCGCGAGCTCGAATGCGGCAACCAGCATGCAATGATGGGCGGCGGCTGCACCAAAAAGGCAACCTCGTGGACAATCCCGGCCTCGCGTTACAAAACCAATAATGCTCATCAGGTGCCGCTGATCCCAGCGATCAAGAAACTGCTGCCCGAGTGCAAGGATGGTTTTGTCTTTTGCAGTGGTAAAAAGCCGATCAGAGATTTCAACCACCCTAAGGCGAAGCTCGATGCTAAAATTGCCGAGATCCGCAAACGTGAGAAGCGCAAACCGATGCCGCGTTGGACGTTTCATGATTTGCGTAGGACAGCGCGCACGATCATGGCGGCGACCGGCGTGCAGCGCGACATTGCAGAGCGCGTGCTCGGCCACGTCATTCCCGGCGTTGAAGGCGTTTACAATCGATGGGAATACCAGGCCGAGAAGGTTGATGCCTTGACGAAATTGGCGGCGCACGTCGAAGGCATCATTGCCGAGGCGCGGCGATCTGCGCCGCCGGCGCCCGGCGCGCGTCTGCAGGTCGTCGGCAGTTGATGATTGGGCTAGGACCAAACCGGGAGTGTTACGGTATTGGTGACGCGCGCACTTTAGTTTAATCGCGACAGTCAATTTGTGCCCATTTCATGCGGCTTTCCGCGGCGCAATCACCAGCAAAATCGCACGTCGAAACAATTAGAGGCCTGTGGATAACGCTGCATTTTGGTGCGTTGCTGGAAAAATTTCGCCGTTGTCCGATCACAGCAAATTTCTTTTTGAGGGAGTTTGCTGATGACAAAGAAACGAGCGCACCGGGCGCGGATCACATTTGAGACTGATCCGGCCCTGTCAGCGTTTTTGGCCGATTGGGCGCGGCAAGAGGGGCGGACGCTATCGGGTCTGATCCGGCGTGTTCTGACCAGGGTAGCGGACGAGCGGCTGGCGGCCCATAACGCAACATTTCGGCGGCGCCGCACCCGCAACGCCAATACCGAAACCACCGAACAATTCGCCAGCACATAACAAACCGCCGCCCGGCTGGAACCACAGCAGAGCGGCGGGGAAAGATACAAATTCAGCGTGCATGCGATTTAAGCGTTTTCCCCCAGCACTGCAACGTACCGCCGCGCGGTCAACCCGAAAGGATGACCGCCATGTTGACCGCCCGCCAACGACTACCGGATCGGCGCCCCTCGCAAGTGTTCGACCTCGAGGCCCTTGGCCTGACGTTCACAGTCACGGCCAGCCGGTTCGATGACGGCAGCATCGCCGAGACATTCATCCAGAACCACAAAACGAACAGCGCCGCCGGCGTGCTGGCGTCCGACTGCGCCATCGCCGCGTCGCTGGCGCTGCAATTCGGCTGTCCGGTCGAAACTCTGCGGCGGGCGTTATCGCGCGATGCCCAGGGCCGCGCGACCGGACCGCTCGGCGCCGCGCTCGACCTACTGACGGTGCGGCCGTGACCGGGCTTCCGAAAAATTGGGCTACGCTGTCGCTCGACGCGCTTTGGGATGCGCTGAACCATCCAAGCCGTTTCGCAACACCGCAAAGCGTCATTGACGCCATCGTTTACAGCGTCCGCGCCCGCGGCGTCACGGCACTGGAGGAGACGAACATCAAAGAGCGGCTCGCAAGCTGCGATGAAGCCGCCATGAAGCAGATCCGCGACCGCATCGAGAGAATGCGCGGGAAGGGTTTGCTGCCATGAGCCCGCGCGAATTCACCGAAGAAGAAAATAGAATACTGCGCGAGGCGCTCCGCACTGATAAGCGCGACACCTCGAAGCAGTCGAGCAAAGACGAACAGCATATCGCCGAGCTCGCCAAGTTGTCGCCGCTGAAATTCGCGCAATGCAGCAAACAGGAGGCCAAGGATCTCGGCATCACCCTGGGAGAACTGAATAAGCTCGTCAAAATGCAGCGCGCGCGTAATGAGAACGATGTCGGTCAAGGCCGCCCGGTAAAGATCACCGACGTCGAGCCCTGGTCAGAGCCAATAGAAGGCGAACGCGTGGCATCGGCGCTGGCGGTAGCCCTGAGGCAATACATCGTGCTGCCGGAAATCTCCGCCGATGCGATTGCGCTCTGGGTGCTGCACACTTGGCTGGTGAATTGCTTCTTCGTCTCGCCGCGCCTGGCGCTTACCTCGCCCACCAAGGGCTGCGGCAAGACTACAGTGCTGCGGTTTCTCAATCAGGTGACGCGCCGGCCAAAGCGAGCGGGCAGCATTACACCGGCCGCGCTGTTCCGCGTCGTTGAGCAGTGCCAGCCCACTATCATCCTCGACGAGACGGAAAAATACATCGAGCCGCTCAGCGAGTTTCACGCATTGCTGAATGAAGGCCACTGCAAGGGATCGAGCATCATTCGCGTCCTCGGCGAGAAGAACGAGATGCGAGAGTTCGAAATTTTCGGCGCTGTCGCATTCGCGCGCAACGGTCGAATGCCTGATGACCTCGAACAGCGTTCCATCGTCATCGAAATGGAGCGCCGGCGAGCCGAAGAAAAAACTTTGGAACTGCGAGAAGATCGCTGCGGCGCGCTGCAAAACCTCGCCAGGATGTGCGCCAGGTGGACCGGCGAAGCTGCCGAGGTCATCGCTGGGCACGACCCCAACATGGGCGGTCTGTTCAATCGGGTCGCCGACAACTGGCGACCGCTGTTTACCATTGCCGACATGATCGGCTCGGACTGGCCGGAGCGCGCGCGCCAGGCCGCAGCGGCGCTGATGCCCAAGGAAAGCGAAGCCGTCGGTCCAATGGTGCTCGCCGACATCGGCGTAGCCTTCGCCGACAAAGACAGGATGTGGTCGGAAACCATCTGCACGTCGCTTGCAACCATGGAGGGACGACCATGGGCCGAGTGGAGCAAGGGCAAGCCAATAACGCCCAATCAACTCGCCCGCCTTCTCAAGGCTTGCCATGTTCATCCCGAACTCGTTCGCGTCGGCGGCGAGGTCAAGAGAGGCTACCACCGGCACCAGTTCGGGGAGCTTTGGATACGTTACGGCACAACTTTTCCCGGCGAAGGGGGTTCTGAACCGTTACACCGTTACAAAGACGATGAAACCTGCGCTTCTCACACTTCCAAACCGTTACAAGCCGATTTTGATGTAACGGTTCGAAATTGCGAGAAATCCAATAACGACGCGATTTGTAACGGTGTAACGGTTGAAAAGGGGGTTAGCGGCGAAAATCGCGAAATTCGGCTCGGCGACGAGCCGGAAGCCGAACGCCACGACGACCCCGAGCTCGTGACCGACACCACCTCCGACACCGGACCGGACGACGCCGACACGGCTCCAACCGAGTTCGGATCGATCCCGAAAGATACGCGCGCGCAAGTTGAACCGCCGGCCGACGACCTCACGATCCCGCCCAATCTCGACCGTCGCCCCAAGCCCCGACAGGACGGCCCGTGGCCCGGCACTTACCCGTCCGACGACGACATCAAAGACATCGAGGCCGGGAAGTTCAAATAACCAGCAACAGGAGCATCAAGCGATGACCGACGAACGCCAAACCGAGTGTAACAACAAGGGGGAAGTGGAAATGACGCACGATAGACTGATGGAAAAAGCCGACGCCATTTTCGCCATCATCAAAAGGCGCGACGCGCTCTATTTTGACGCTCGCAAGTTCGGCGAGATGACGCCGAGCGAGCAAGCCGAATTAACGGACCACTGCAGGGCGGTCGAGACAGCCTGGGGGATGGTCCCTGATGAAATTCCGAATTGGCCCGAGGTGACAGTCGCAGTCGCCATCGCCCTGCTCATGTTGCTTGGCGGATGCAAACAATATGCCGCCGTCAACCGCGAGGCCGAGGTCTTCTACCAGGAACGCAAGGAACGTGAGGAAGAGTTGGAACGGTGGCGCGAAGAAAACGCCGACGATATACCCTTTTGATCATCGTCGAGACGTTCAGCTACTTGCGCCCCGATATATTGGGGAAGTGAAATGACGATTGACTGTGCCTTCTATGGCTTTCTCGCCGCCGACGCCGATGCCCGCACCTCCAAGGCCGGCAAGCCGTGGACCAGGCTACGGGTCGGCGTCGGCCGCGATGACGACATGCAATGGATCAACGTCGCCGTGTTCGGTAAAGCCGCCGAGACTGCCGCGGCGTTGAAGAAGGGCGACAAGATCTACGTCGAGGGCAGCATCAAGCTCGACACCTGGCGCGGCAACGATGGCGTAGAACGCCGCGGGCTGGCCGTAGCCGCATTCAAATGCGAGCAGACGCATAAGATCGGCCGCGCCCGCGACAAACGCACCAGCGACCACGGCAGCGACAACGAACACGAAACCAACAACGACATGCCGTTCGGAGCACCAGCGAGCCGCTGACGTCAGCGAGATGACACTCATGGTGCGTTGCAAGCGCCGCGGTTCACAAGTAGCACAATGTGGACGGGCGGTGGACGGGCGTAGGTAACTAGCAACTTGTTGAAACCTCGACGCTCGCTCAGAACGGCGGCGCAAATGGATTTGCGCGATGCGTTGCGCGCCGCCTTGCTGACGAAGGCAGGGGAGCGTGCGGATGCGGAGCTATCCCCATGACTGACGACCACGAACGGCTCGAATTGAAATTGGCAAAGGCCGCCTACGCGGAGGCCGAGCAGATCAAGAAGGCAGCGGAGCGGGACCGGGCCGCGGCCGAGTATGACCGTGGGCAGATCGAGCACGCCAAGCGCACCATGGAGCAAATGGAGCTGTCGATTGCAGCCCGTGAGCGGAAACTGAAAGAGCTCGGCGAGGACACTCTGTTGGCCCGCGAGAAGGCCGCCGACGACAAACTGAGACAAGCGCAGGAGTTGATGCGGGCATACGACAGGGATCGGCACGCCGCGATGATCTCGCTGCAACAAATCGATGCGCGCGAGAAAGCCGAGCGCGAGGCGGCATAGGCATGGACGATAACCACGATATGGAACACTCGACGCCGGCGCTCGATCACATCACTGCCGCGCTCGCGCTCGTCGACCTGGCCGGCGAGCTCCACGACCTGGCGCTCAACGCCAAAGACTACAAGGCGCGGCTGAAAAAGCTGGCGGCGCTGGAAAAGAAAATTGCCGCGGCGGAACAGAAATTATCCCGGTTACAAACCGAGGCCGCCGGTATTGTCGAGGCGGCGCAAACGCATGCGGCGGCAATTCATGACGCTGCACAGCAGCGGCTCGAGGCCGCCGCGACCGCCGAACAAGAGCTCGTCGAGCGCGAACAGAAAATTGCGCGGCTCGAGGCCGCCTGGCGCTTCATCGGCGAACCGGCAGATGTCATGTCCGGTTTTCGTTCGCCGGAATTTTCGCCGCTGCAAAAGGCCCGCATGGCGCATGGTCAGCGGCCCGGCAAGGATCCTAATCACTTGCTGTTCGCCGAGCCGGACGCGGCGCCGGCGATGCCGATCGATTTGCTGTCGGACACCAGCGACGACCCACACGCCGATCGCCAGGGCGCGCCGTTCCTTGGCGATCTCACCCGCGACGTTTCGCATCACAACAAGCGGCGGGGCGCGCAATGACCTCCGTGCCGCCGCCTGAGATCCAGCGCGCGGCCGCCCAGGTCCGTGCGTGGCTCGACGCGCAAGAGGCTGCAAAAGCGCCGCGCCGCGACTTGCAGCGTGAGTTTGCCGAGCGTCTCGATCGCTGCCGCCAGGTTGATCAATCAAAGATGCCGCCGTGGCGGGATCCGCGGCAGGTGAAAGGAGCCTGACAAATACCCTGGGAGCCTGAGAGAAATCGAAATTCACTTTCGCCACACGGCATAAAAGAAGCGCAAGGCCATGGGGCGCGCGGCATGCACGACGCAAACTCTGTTGCTTGCCCACGAATGCCGGATGGCATCCTTGGCGCGCCATTAAATTCCGACCCGCACAGCCGCGGGTTCAAACAAAGCCCGTACATGCCAGAGAGCTGGCGCCGGCCGCGTGACGAGCCAGCGGTGATGACGCCGCCACACCATCCAGCACCGCACCCGTACACGCCCGCGGCGCAAAAGCAGGCGCCGAACACCTATGGCAAGGTGCGGCGATGACTGACAACGGGGCAAAAGTACCGGCCAGCACTCGGCCAGAAGGCAATACCCAAATGAAGCCGTCCGCGCTCGAGCGCGGCATTGGCGAGAATGTTGCGGCCAAATTGCGCGAGCATCACCCCGAGCAACACAAGCGCATGCGCGAGCATCTAGCACGCAAGCGCACCGAAAGCGGCCACGCCCGCGGCTGAACGGGCAGCGCAATGCCTGAACCTGTCCAAACAAACATCGACGGCAAGTCCGCTGAACCCGAGCTTGACCACGGTACGGTGATTTTTTGGGATGGGCGGTTTGGTTGGGCTCGCGTCGACGCGGGTGGCTCCGACGTTTACCTGGGCGCGGCCGAGGTTGTGCGCGCCGGTCTTGTGCGTCTGGAAATCGGCTCGCGTCTTGTTTTTGAGAAACGCAAGTCCACTCACGGCCGCAAACCCTGGGCCGCTCGCATTCGCCTCGAGGCGCCGGCGTGAAATCATCTGACAAGTTTTCGGCTGACGAGTGCGCGCGCATGCTCAAGCCCGAGCGAAATTTCGGCACTGTCATATCGTGGCACCATGTTCAGGGGCACGGCTTTTTGCGCGCCGATCACGGCGGCGAGTTTTTCATCGGGCGGCGTGATCTCCTACGTTACGGCATTCGCAATTTGGGCGTAGGCCAGCGCCTTTCTTTTGATCCGGCGCGCGACGGTCTCGGCCGCCGCGCCCCGCGCGCCGTCAATATTCGCGTGGTCGTCTAAAGGAGGCGCCGGCGTGACGCGATCAACCAAAAGCCCCGGCGATGACGATCGCATCGCGATGAGCCCAACACCGTCGGATTTGTATTGTTGGCCGAGTTTCAAATTTAAACACGAGTTCCGGCCGGCGGCCGATCCGAACAAATTGCCGGCGCTGCCATATTACGACCGCCATCCCGAACATCGGCCGCGCAAACAATCCCGGCGGCTATTGCGCCGTCGCATAATACGCGGAGGTTGAAATTGGCCGAGGACGCCGAGGACGAGCCGCCGCGCGTCGTGGCGACATTCGATAGTTATGCCGGCATGCTCGAGGCCATTCGTGAGCGCGTGAATGAATTGCAAGTCAGCGGCGAGCGCCTCGACGAATACATTGGCCTGCCTCGCGGATATTACAGTAAGCTCGCGGGCGCCCGACCCATCCGCCGGCTCGGCTGGTTTAGCCTTCATCCGATCCTCAACGGTTTAGGTCTCAAGGGCCAGTTCATTGAGGACCAAGAAGCGACCGCGCGCCTGAAAAATCGCGTGCCACCGCGCAATGGAAGCTATGTGCGTGCCGACGCCACGCATGTTGTTTTGACCTTCCGGTTTATGCAGAAAATTGGCCGCCTTGGCGCGCAAGCGCGGATTGACAATTCAACCAAACAGCAGCGCCGGGAATGGGCGCGCCAGGCGGCAAGGGCTCGCTGGCAAAAAGCCACGCCATGACCGCCAAGTCGCCTGAATTTTCGCCGCCGACGCGACCCCCCGCAAATTCATGTTGAAAAAGTGGGGCCTATACCGGGTCCTGCTTCCTCCTGTGGGAAGAATGTCACGGTTGAGGAGAATTTTCGCCAGTGTCTATGCTGGCCGGTAGCGTGCTCTTACGATCCGATCCGATAGGCCAAACGGGCGGGAGAATTGCGCCATGGCGAATGAGCCGTCGACCTCACAGCCTCACGAAACCATTTTCAGCGAGGAGGAAATCTTCGACGTCAGCTTGTCGACATTTTATGTCTTTGATAGGGAAAACGGCCCCACCGCAGCATGGGCACCGCCGCAATCCACACGCAAAGGGGGTGGCACCTGCATAAGTTGCTAATGCGGAGTTGTGGACCTTTTGGAAGTAGAGAATTGCGCCATGGCGAATAAACTGTCGACCTCACGGCGTCACGAAATCATTCTCAGGGAGGAGGAAATCTTCGACGTCAGCTTGTCGAAATTTTTTGTTTTTGACAAGGAAAACGCCGGAGCACCCCAGCCCACCCGACCCAAGGGTGGCCCCTGCATCGGTGGATGCGGGTCCAGCATAGGCTAATGCATGCCAGTTGCGGGTTTAGAGGCTGCGTTGGCTGCGCTGGTGGCTGTGGATTGATCTGAGGCTTTGCTGATGCCGCCCGGTTGGGCGCGCATAGCCTGACTTGCAGATACTGTGAACAGGTGCCATTCAGTCTCCAGTGCTGCGATACCTTGCGTAAATCAGCTTCCACCGTTTGGCTTGTGAACATTCGCGAACAAAAGCACCGATTTTTACTGACAATAAAATCATTGATAAAGCGGCTTTTGCCGCCGACGTTTTTATTTCTCATTCAAAACCCTCATATTCCGAGAAGATATTTACGAGCACGTTTAAATATTATTCACATCAAGGCGTCACCCCGCTCCCCCTTTAAGAAAGCTCCTCGAATTGGCTACTTACGTGGAATTGATTTCTATGAGGGATCGTCGTTAATTTCGACACTTGCTTTTGCGATGTACGATTACCGCCAGCGCCATGGCGTATACCCTAATCTACTCAAGCCAAGATATTTTGATGAAAAACTTTTTAAGTCGAAATTTTTCATGGAAATGAAAGTTCCAGAAAGCGGCAACAAGCTTCTTACCTCAAGTTTTATTCCAGGAGACTTGAGAAATTCAATTAGCGTTGCAAAAGTTATTTGGCATTCACCAATAGCCAAATTGCCTCGCAATAACGAGGTAATGCCTGGGGATTATTTGTTAAAGGCGAACCATGGCGCCGGGATGTTTAAGAAGATTAGATATCCTCTGAGAGAAGACGAACTTGTCTCTTTGGAAGACACTTGTGAAAAATGGTTACGAAATAAATTCGGACTGACTACTGGAGAGTGGTGGTATAGTACATTTCAAAAGGAAATCCTAATTGAGGAGCAAGTCGGAAGAAGTGAGGATAACGCGATCTCGTGGCACTTTTATACGTTTGATGGGATTATCGGTCTAATTGTGGCGCATAGAAAATTTGAAAGTGACTGGTTAGGTGAATTCAGTTTGTTTGATGAGCACTTTGAAATTTTGGCGTATCCCAAAGTGCGTCGACCGGTTAAAGATATTTGCCTGACGCAAGATACGAAAAGTCAACTTAAACGATATGCAAGTTTGATTGGCAGTCAATTTAGATTTGTTAGAGTGGATTTCCTAGTTGATGATAACCAGAAGATTTATCTTGGAGAATTGACGTTTTGCCCGGGCAACGCGATTAATTTGTTTCTTACGGACGAACTTCAAGCATACTTGGGAAGCTTGTGGTCGCAATAATTTTCCTGATGCCGAGTTTTGGCTTCCCGGACGTCGGGTGATCAGATTAGCTCGGCAGGCGTTGGCCGTCCTTCATTCGCACCTGGGTTGAGGCGTTGACCCAAGATGGCGTCCGCATTCATTGAGCCGATTTGCGCAACAACTCCGGCACCTTGGCGATATTCGCCGCGATCCGCCGCGCCTCCAAACTCATTTGCGCATACACAAACCAGTTGTTGTGCTTCCCGCGGAACACCCGGCACCATCGGGGGCGCCCGCCGAACAAACTACCGAGACCAGCGCCTCATCATCATTGCAACTGACTGTTCCTTCACCGCTCACGATCCGCAGGCCTGCGCTGCCTGCGGAACCCGCCAGCCCTGGCGGACCCTGGTCGCCTTTTGGTCCCGTCGGCCCTGGCGGACCCTGATCGCCTTTTGCTCCTGTCGGGCCTGTCGGACCCTGATCGCCTTTTGCTCCTTTTTCGCCGGGCGGCCCCGCCTGACCCTGCGGTCCTTGTGGGCCCGAACAGGCAACGAGTAGGAAACTCGCAAGCGCCATTACGCCGACTGCTATCTTCATTAGTTCCTCCCTTATCATGCGCATTCGATTTGGATTTAGCGGTCTGGTCAATATTCAGCGGCAGCTTCGCAAAGTTCGCCGCAATCCGCCGCGCCTCGTCGCGCGTCAGCCAGCTTTGCCGACGATTGACTTGGCCATCCAAAAACCGAGACTTTTGGAGTACCTGTTGCAATGGTGCGGTAATTAGTATCAACGAGCACACGGGCACCGACCCAGGGTTATCGAGAAAAAAATGGTATGACAGCGCTAAGCCAAGTTGCACATTTTTTTTCAACTCACCCTCTTACCCGGGATGCACAACTTAAGGCATGGGCGCGGTTTGTCTCGTGGCAAATCAGAAGCCGCATGCAGGAAGAGATCATCGTTCCGTGGATTGCTGGGCAACGTTTAGCGGTCCGAAGAGGTATGACTGGAGCCACCGGAAATATCTACGTTGGGCTCAATGAATTTGCAGATATGATGCTTGCACTGCATTTTCTTCGTGGAGGGGATCTCTTTCTCGACGTCGGCGCAAACGTTGGCAGCTACACTATTCTCGCTTCCGGGGTTTGCCGAGCAACCACATGGGCATTTGAGCCCGATCCGGGCATCGTGCGCAGCTTTAAACGGAACATCGCAATCAACAACTTGGACGAACTTGTAACGGTCTACGACCTTGCTCTCGGGAACTCCGATGCCGCGATCCCCTTCACCATCGGTAAAGACACTGCAAATCGAATTGCTAGCGCCGGGGAGAAAAATGTTCGCATGGTCCGTCAGCAACGGCTGGATGCCCTGGTCGGCAGAGGATGTCCGCACCCAATAATCATGATGAAGATAGACGTTGAGGGGTATGAGGAAGAGGTCATTCGGGGGGCCAAGGCACTCCTAGCCAATGATTGCCTTAAAATTATTCTGCTCGAGTGGCCCAAGGGCTCATGGATCTGGGAGGAGCTATTAGGGCACCATTTTCAGAGAGCATATTACGAACCGTTCAGTCGCAAACTCCGACTAGAACCCGGAGACACCTTGTCATCTCCTAATTCGTTGTTCGTCAGAGATTGGGATTTTGTAAACTCACGAGTGACCACAGCCAACCACTTAGAGATTTTGGGCCACTGCATTTAACGAAATTCATTTGCGTTCCACGTTTGTGTCACGGTCAGCAACTTGGCCGCCGATCGCCGGCCGGGCTCATCCTCGAAATAAACGTAAGCAGCTAGCGAAAAGCCTGAAACCCCCTCGCTGGCAACACCCAGGTCGCCATGATGAACCAGTCATTTCCACTCAAGTAGCCACCAACGATGCCGAGGGCTGCGCCAGCTACAGCCGCCAATAGTTCTATTCGATTTTCATCCATCAGATTGAGCATCGCCTACCCTAGAGCCCTTTCGCCAGCCAATCTCGGGAAGCGCAGAGCATCATCCTCTCGCATGGGGGAGGGAGCGACGGCACGACCACCCTTTGAAATCCCATTGGCGGAAACCGGTTCTGGAAAATCGTTGCAAATTTGCGCGGGGTCATTGGAATTCGTGCGCGCGGCGATTTTTGCCCCCCGGGGGTGGGTCTTCAGGCCTTCGGCTTTAAAGGCCGCTGCAGGACGCGGCGGCTGCGCCTGGTGCGGCCTGGGCGTTACCTAATTGTTTGGTTTGTTACACCCCAGTTATCGCGCTGACGGAAAGTTTTTGCCAAGTATCTCCCTGGCTTCGCCGTGTCGGCGTACTTGCCAGGGGTTGCGCGATGACGAAAGCTGATTACGGCTGGCTGATTTTGGGAATTATCCTGCTGTTCTTACTGTTTGTGGTCTGGGCACCACATTGACCGTCCGCTTTGGAATTCGTGATAGCCGCAGCCACTGTGGCTCAATCCGCCAATACATTGGCATCCTCGCGCAAGACATGCTCGCGTACGGCTCGCATAGTTTGGCCTGAGGGCCCGACGCCTGTCGGGGGTGTAGTACCTTGTCCAACGGATGGCGGTTGTCGGGTCCTCACCGCATCGGGAAGGGTCTACGTGGCGAGCATGAAGCAAGAAGAGGCGAGACAAGCGGTCCTTAGTGCATACGACAGATGGGCTAAACAACACCCCAACCAAGCCAGCATGATGGGCGGCTTTCTCTTCTTCCGATACTTGCAGGCAGAAAGGTCGGACCTTCTCGATTTCCGTGCGGCTGGCAGCAAGTGGCCAATCGTTCACGGCTAGCTTCAAGATCGGTTGCAAGATTAGTGAGCGGTGTGGGGCTGTTCAGACTTCTCATTGCTCTTATTGCGGACAGGCTTTGTCGAGGTTTTCGAACAGCGACATGATGTCCTGAAAATCTTTTGAGTTTGGGTCTGCGTTATTCAGCGCGTCGAACAGCGCGAGATATTCTGGACCAAGTTGGTTCTCTAGGTCATTTATCTTTTTGGTCAGCGCATCAGCCTTTTGCTCATCTCTCGCCTGAGCAGCCAGATCGATCTCTCCACCGAGACTATTAATTTGGCAATACGCCTGAGACTTAGCCTTATCCCCACGGATGACGCTTACGACCTTTTGTGCATCCGCTTTCAACTTGGCCATGTCCAGCTGCTCA
>Ga0306926_10005582_pt1 | contig 13395 bp, 15 predicted proteins | sample flu12Cox44000178_FD_203759 | JGI IMG/M metagenome (GOLD analysis project Ga0306926, IMG submission 203759) | Lab enrichment of tropical soil microbial communities from Luquillo Experimental Forest, Puerto Rico - flux8day.12C.oxic.44.000.178 (v2)... | ecosystem: Environmental > Terrestrial >... | reverse complement strand
CAGCCGGCCGACCGCGAGCGCGTCCTCCTCGGGCACGAAGTCTGCGAAAAGCCGCGAGCCGCCCGTCGTCGTCAGCCCGCGCGTTCCCAGCACGTCCTTGACCGACATCGGCACGCCGTGCAGCGGGCCGATCGGCTCGCCCTTCATCACGGCGATCTCGGCTTCGCGCGCGGCGATGCGCGCGACGTCGGCGGTGACCAGGCAGAAGGCGTTGAGCGCGGGATTGACGGCGTCGAGTCTGGCCAGCATGGCGTCGAGGACTTCGAGCGGCTTGACTTCTTTACGCCGGACGAGGTCCGCGATCTCGAGCGCGGAGAGCCACGTCTCCATTGACGGCCCGCATTGTATCATTGCGCTTCGTGCAGATCGTGGATCGGCGGGGGACGCTCGTCACGGTCCTTCGCCCGACGGCCGCGGGCTCGCTCGAGAGCGCGTGGGTCCGGATCCCCGACGGCTCGTGGCTCGGCATCGAGCCGCGCGCCACGCGGGATGCGCCGTGGGGCTGGTCCGATCGGCTCTGGCACGCGGCCGAGCCGCCTGCCAACGGCTGGCACGGGGCGCGGCTCACTCTCTTCGAGTCGGTCGACTGGGCCCGGATCGATCGCATCCCCGTCCTCGGCGAGCCGGCTCGCTTGCCGCCCGGCGGCGGGAGCGCCGTCTTGAACCTCATCGCCGCCCGCGCAGCGGAGCAGGGCGCCGGTCCCCTCGCCTATCGCGGCCCCTATCCGACCGAGCAGCTCTTCCTGGCCCTGCTCGAGTCGTTCCGGTACGAGCCGGACGTCGTCGATCCGCTCGCCACGTTCATGGCCGGCGGTCTCGCGTGGCGGCCGGCCCCGTCCGAGCGCCTCTTCGTCGGTGACGATCTCTACGTCCAACTTCGCGGGCGGATCGAGAAGGTCGTCTGGCGGGGCATCGCCTACTACCGTCCGGAGTGGCAGCAGGTCGTACGCCACGCGCCGCGGCGGATTGCCGACGAGCCCGGCGGCGTCCGCTGCGGGCTATGGGCCCTCGGGCGAAAGCTCGAGGATTCGCTGCGGCTGCGCGCCGACGGTGACCTGGACACGATCCTCGCCGTCGAGCCCGCGCCGTCGGCGAGCCGGCCCTTGCCCGACCTCGTGTGGGTCGGCGTCGCGTCCGTCGTCGCCGCGCGCAGTACCGAGCCGCTGGCGCCGTTCGTGGAATCGGTCGCCCGGACGTACTCGCTCGAGTGGGGAGCGGTCGCGCGCGATCTCGCCCAGATCGGACGGGGCCGCGTGAGGCTGTCCGAGCGGCTGCGCGCTGCGCTCGCAGCCGGGCTCGGGTCGGCGTCGACCGCGGCCGACCGCGCGGCGCTCGGGCTGGCCGCGATCGCCGAGACGGCGGCGCTCGTCGGCGACGCGCTGCGCGCGCGCGCGCAGGCCGAGATCGTGCGGCTCGGCGCGGTCGAGGCGGTCGGCTCGCCGGGCCCGCCGGCGCCAGCCGATCGAGGGGGCGCCGAGCGGGCGCGGGACATCACGGCCGCGGTGGAAGCGCTGCTGGCCGACCTGGCCGGCTGAGGGTCAGTGCGTGGCGCTGACGATGATCCAGACGTTGAAGGCGATGAACCCGGCCACCGACAGGGTCGAGAGGACGACGTAGCCGATCCACAGGAGCTCCTCGCTGCCGCCCTCGCGCACGCGTCCGGCGCCGGTCAGGAGCCCTTTCACGTACGCGATCGCGTCGTGCTTGAGCGTGGGGATGCCCAGCATGTCGACGAGGACGTGGTAGCCGTCCATCTCGATGAAACAGAAGGGGTAGAGGGCGACCACCAGCGCCTGCCACTGGATGATCCCCGACGCGGCCGCGAACGCCTGCGTGAAGCTGCCGGCCGGGGCCTTCGCGGCGACGATGAAGGCCACCGCGCCGAGGACCAGATGCACGAGCGCGCCCGTCGCCGCGGTGACGAAGCGGGCGCGGCGGCTCGCCATGAAGATGTCGGTGACGTCGATGTAGAACGTCGGCACGAAGCCGTGCAGGAACGTGAAGCCGAACTCGCGTACGCGCCGTCGATAGTGGATGCAGGCCAGCCCGTGGACGAACTGGTGCAGTGCGACGCTGGCGAAGAAGAGCAGCTTGACGGTCAGGATGCCGCGCAGGGCGTGGCCGCCGAAGCCCTCGAGCATGTCGCGGACGTCGCGGAAGAGGATGTGCGCGGCGCCCGCGCCCACAACGGCTAGCAGGACGCACGCGATCGCGGCGACCGGCGTGAAGACGAGGAACCCGCCGTAGCGATAGAGCGCCTGGAAGAACGGCTGGACGTTGTGGCTCGAGATCCGGATGCGCTCGAGGGCGGTCAGCGCGAACTCCAGCGCCTTCACGAGGACGCGACCGCGGTTGCGCGCCAGCGCGGCCCGCAGCCGCGACCGCGGCTCGAACGTCAAGAGCTGCGCGCGCTGGAGCTTGCGCAAGAGACTCGGGATGATCTCGAAATCGAACTCGCCGTACTTCAGGACGTACGCGGTCGCGATCTCCTGCAGCGCGGTGGCGCCGTCCATCTGGTCCCAGAGGAAGCGCTCCTGGGCGGAGAGCAGGAGAAACCGGTCCGTGGTCTTGTTCTTGAGGATGAAGCCGGGAGCGACGGTAAGCCGCGAGCGCAGCTCCGAGATCTCGTACGAGCCCTCGTCGACCCGGCGCGGGCGCGAGTTGAGATAGCCGACGACGCTCGCGACCTGGCGGAGCTCGAAGTCCTCGTCGTCGTCGCGCCGGACGAGCAGCTCGAACTTCGCGGGCGACGGACGCTGCATCATCGCGCCTCGACGTCGAGGCCGGTGGCCTCGAGGCCCCAGCGGGTCGCCTCGGCCACCTGCAGGGTCGAGCGCCGCAAGCGCTCCATGAACACCTGGACCATCGCGTAGAAGAACTTGGCGGCGGCGTGGGGCGCGGTCTCGGTCATCGCGTGCAGGCTGTCGCGGCCGAGGGTCAAGAGCTCGACGTCCGTCTCGGCCTGCGCGGTCGCGGACCGGGGCGAGCCGTCGAACAGGCTCATCTCGCCGAAGAAATCGAACGGATCGACGCGGACCAGCACCTGCTCGACCTTGCCGGTCACCGCCTTCGAGATCAGGATGGTGCCGCGAAGCACGATGAACATCTCGTCGCCGCGATCGCCCTCGCGGAAGAGGATCTGATGACGCCGGAGGCTTTGCGCGCGCAGACGCGCGGTCAGGATCGTCAGATCAGGATCGGAGAACGACTCGAACACACGGACGTCGCGCAGGAACGCGAGGGTCTCGGCCGACGCCTGCACGCGAGGCGGAAGCGGGGCCTAGGTGGCCACGCGGCTGATGAGGCTGCTGCGGAACTCGTGCCGCCGCTCACTCGACGGCATCTTGGCGAGCCGGGCCAGGGCCTGCTGCACCGTCGCGCGCTCGGCGTCGCTCAGCTCGTACTCGGCGAGGAGCGGCTCCGGCGCGCGCTGGAGCTCGGCGAGAAATTCCGGATCGATCATCACGCGTCCCACGAGCTCGCGCAGCCCTTGCGCCATAGGCCCGGATCATACCAATTTCCTCGGCCGTTTGATAGGCTCCGCCCTGATGTGCGCGCGTGCTGGCGATCGTGTTGTCCGTATGGAGGATCCGGAAAATCCCCTCCGGGATGTGGCTGCGTGGGGGACGCCCGCCGGCTCGTGAGGCGCGCCGTGGCGCGGCGGCTCGCCGCCGCGGGCGCCGCGCTCCTGGCCACGGCGACGATCGTCGCGACCGCGCGCACGACGGCGGCGCAGCCGGACCCCCGCATCCCCTGGATCGGCTACCTCGCCAACGAGCCCACGACCGATTCCGCCCCCGTCCTGCGCGACGCCCTGCGCGAGCGTGACTGGGTCGAGGGACGATCGATCAAGATCTGGTACCGGTACGCCCAGGGCAAGCCCGAGCTCTACCCCCAGCACGCCGAAGACCTGGTACGGCTCAACGTCGCCCTGATCGTGGCCGTGGGGCCTCAGGCGATCGAGGCCGCGCGGCAGGCGACGAGGACGATCCCCATCGTCATGGTCTCCTTCGAGCAGCCCGTCGCCGGCAAGCCCGCCGCCGAGCCGAAGAATCGGGCGGGCAACTTGACCGGCGTCACGACGTTCGCGCCCGAGCTGGCCGCGCGGCGCCTCGACTTGCTGCGCGAGGTGGTGCCGCGACTCGCCCGCGCGGTCGTGCTGTGGCGGTCGACCGGCGCCAGCGCGACGGCCGACCTGCGCGCGACGCAGGCGGCCGCGAGCGCCCGCGCGGTCGCGCTGACCCCCATCGAGACCGCCAGCGACTCCGACATCCGCGAGGCGCTGGCCGAGATCGGCAAGCACCGCCCGCAGGGGCTGATCGTCCTCGCCGACGCGGTCGCGCTCGCCCACCGGCAGCAGCTCGCCACGTTCGCGAGCCGCTCGAAGCTGCCGGCGGTGTTCCCGTCCCGGGACTACGCCGACGCGGGCGGTCTCCTCGCGTACGGCGCGAACTGGACCGAGGTCTTCCGGCAGGCTGCGTCGCTCGTCGACCAGATCCTGCGCGGCGCGCGGCCAGCGGATCTGGGAGTCCGGCGCGCCGATCGCCTCGAGCTCGTCGTGAATCTGCGCGCCGCCCGGGCGCTGCCGGTGACGGTCTCCTCGTCGCTGCTGCAGCGCGCGGACCGAGTCATCGAGTGATGCGACGCGCGGCGACGCTCGTGTGCGCGGTGGCGCTCGTCGGATGCTCGACCACGCAGTGGGTCTACGAGAAGCCGGGTACGACGCCGGCGAAGCTCGATCACGACATGGCACTGTGCCGCCGGGAGGCGAACGATCCTCGGACGATTTCGCTCCCTGGAACGCCGCGCGTGGATCGCACGCTCTTCAACAAGTGCATGGAGCGTCGCGGCTACACGGTACGGACCGAGAAGTCCGGCTGAGTGCGAGGAACCTGCACCGATGGTTCCGAGTTTTCCGATTCGGGGGTGCGCCGATGTGTGCGGCTCGTCTCGCTCTGGTGGTCGCGGTCGTGGCGTGGATCGGCGGCGGCAGCGCCGCGGCGGCGCCCTATGCGCAGGAAACCCTCGATCGCTACTTCCGGATCGAGTACGACGTCGGGGCCAAGGGCGGGCGGCCGGTCATCAGCGGGTACGTGTACAACCTGAACCCCGGCACGCCGGCCGAGCGCATGCGGCTCTCGATCGAGACCCTCGACGCCTCGGGCACCGTGATCGGCACGTCTTCGACGTGGGTTCTCGGCACCGTCCCCCCGGGCAATCGCGCCTACTTCAGCGCCTCGGCGACGCCGGGCGCGTCGTATCGCGTGCAGGTGCTCTCCTTCGACTGGGGCAGCCGCGGCGGCTCCTCCAACTGACGCGCGTGCGCGTGTTGTGCGGTTTGGTATCGTGAAGATGCCAACACTCCCACGGAGGTGTACGCCATGCGACGAATCCTCGCGATCCTGCTCGTTCTGGCGCTGGTCGGGGTGAGCGCGCCGTACCCGGCGCACTCCGCGTCGACCGCCGTCGAGGTCGGAGCCTCGGCGGGCAGCGCGTTCGGGACGATGATCTATGCGCCGGTCAAAGCGACGTTCTGCATTCTCGGCGGGATCGGCAGCGGCGTCACTGCGATCTTCTCGCCGCCCACGGCCGGCAGGATCGCGATGGCCGCCTGCGGCGGCGACTGGACCGTATCCCCCAGCGTCATCCAGGGACACGAAAAGCCGAAGTTCATCGTGGATACACCCCCCGACCACACCGCGGCCCTCCGCTAGGCCACGGCGGCGGCGCGCGACCGGGCCCGGACACTCGTGCCGGCTCGACATCTACGGCTGTGTCTGGCGGCTGGTGTCGTGACGATCGCGCTGGTCTGGTCGGGCTGTGCGACGACGAAGCCGAGCCGGCCGGCCGCTCCGGCTCCGGGCACGCGCATCGTCGGACTGGCCTCCTGGTACGGACAGAAGCACCAGGGACGCGCGACCGCCTCGGGTGAGGCGTTCGACATGAACAAGCTCACCGCCGCGCACCGCACGATGCCCTTCGGAACCCGCTTGCGGGTGACCAACGTCGAGACAGGGCGCAGCGTCGTCGTCCGCGTGAACGATCGAGGCCCGTGGGCCAACGATCGCGTCCTCGACGTGAGCCTCGCGGCCGCGAGGACGCTCGGGATGGTCGGCGACGGCGTGACCCGGGTCGAGATCGTCGTGCTCGGCCCGGAGTAACGAGTCGTGCCGGGTGCCGCGGCGGCTAGACGGCGGGCATGCCGCCGAGCACGTCGCGCGTCAACCCGCGATGCGTGACGCCGGCCCGGCGAAGCTCGCGCGTCGCGTCGAGCCAGTCGGCGCCGCGCGGCAGCACGACCCCGCCCGACCTCACCGCGTACACGCTCGGGTCGTCGACGCCGGGCGGGACCTTGCCGCTGTCCCGGAGCGCCTTCGCCGCGTCGATGAGCCGCTTGCGCGTGCGGATGACCATCGCGTCGCTGCTGCCCAGGCGCTCGTTCGTGCGGTCGTAGATCGGCCCCATGCTCTCGGTGACCGCCTGATCCTGGAGAAAGATCGCGTCGATGCCGGTGTAGCTGACCGTCTTCTGCGCCCGGCGATCGATCTGATAGTCGTTGGCGGCGTTCGCGACGCAGCGGAAGCGCCCGTACCAGTCGCTGGTGTTGGGCAAGGTACGCGGCGGGCTCACGACCTGGCGGCCGGCGTTCCGGGTGCCCTGCGGGGCACGCGCAACGGTGATGGCCAGCGTGTGCTCGTCGTCCATCGGCACCCAGGCCCGCACGCGAATCTCGAGCCCGAGCACGCCCGTCGGCACCATCGCGTAGAACGGGAACAGGAAGTTGGCGATGCGCCAGTAGTCGGTGTCGGCCTCGGCCGGACGATAGGCGCCGTACATCACGCCGAAGTCCATGTCGCTCACCGCATAGCGCGGCGCCCGATCGCCGAGCGCGTAGCGCGCCCAGGTGCCGGGCGGCGCTTCCTCGGCGCTCACGCTGCCGAGGTGCAGGAACACCGTGTGACAGGTGTCGATGTCGCCCTCGAGCGCCTGCATCCAGTTGCACTCGCGCTGGTAGATCTGGATGCTCGCGTCGGCCAGCAGGGTCGGCTCGAGCTCCGGCAGCGGCGGCGGCGTCTCGCGCGGCCCGAGATAGGCCCAGATGAGGCCGGCGCGCTCGACACACGGATAGGCGACGGCGCGCACCTTCTGCTTGAAGTTGCTCTCCTCCGACTCGTTGGGCATGTCGACGCAGCGGCCTGCGACGTCGAACTTCCAGCCGTGGTAGACGCACCGCAGGCCCTCGGCCTCGTTGCGGCCGTAGAAGAGGCTGGCGCCGCGGTGCGGGCAGCTGTTGCGCACGAGCCCGACGGCTCCGGACGTCGTCCGGAACGCGATCAGGTCCTCGCCGAGGAGTCGCACGCGCAGCGGGACGCCGTCACGCTCCGGCAGCTCGCTCGACAGCGCGGCCGGCATCCAGTACTGGCGCATCAGCTCGCCCATCGGCGTGCCGCGCCCGACCCGACACAGGAGCTCGTTGTCCTCGCGACTCAGCATGGCGTGCTCCTCGCTATGGAAAAGGCTGTGCGTCGTCCTCGCTCGTGTAAACGTTAGCATATCCGGCGCAGCCTTGGCGCTGGGAGGATGGTCGACGGCGGCGCCGGAGGAGACCACCACCATGATGTCGGCTCATCACCGTCGCCCTCGTCGCGGCCCGTCGGCGCGAGCCTCGAGACGAGAGCACAGTCGGACGCGGGCATGCCGTCCCTCGGCCGCTAGCGTCCGGGCTGAGTCTCTTGTAGAGTTTCGGCGCTGAGCGTCGTCAATTCCGCAGGGCTTCGGAGGCCAGCATGGCGAGTCATGTGGTCCGCGTCGGCGATGTCGAGATCATGATGCTGTCGGACGGGATGCTCGAGTTCGACCTGTGCAACTTCTTCCCGACGATCGCGGAAGACAACTGGACCCCGTACGAGGCGCACCTGCACGAGCACAAGGTGCGCTTCAATCTCGGCTCGTACCTGATCCGCGCGGGCGGGCGCACGGTCCTCATCGACACCGGGCTCGGGCCCAAGCCGGCCGAGACTCCCGACGCGCCGTGGGGCCAGCTCATGAGCGACTTCAAGGCCAAGGGCGTCCGGCCGGAAGACATCGACATGGTGGTCATGACGCACCTGCATCGCGACCACGTCGGCTGGAACCTCAAGACCGAAGGCGGCAAGTACGTGCCGACCTTCCCCCGCGCGCGGTACTGGATGCCGAAGAAGGACTGGGATTCGTGCCACGATCCGGCGTTGCAGCCCACGCGCTGGGTCAACGCGCCGCAGTGCGTGTGGCCGCTGGCCGACCTCGGTCTCTGCGAGTTCATGAGCGGCGAGCAGAGCCTCACGCGCGAGCTCACCGCCGTGCCGACACCCGGCCACACCCCCGGGCACATGAGCATCCTCGTCACCTCGAAGGGCGAGCGCGCGCTCGTCCTCGGCGACGCGGCGCACAGCCCGGTGCAGGTGCTCGAGCCCGACTGGGTCTCGCGCGCCGACATGGATCCCGATCTCACGCGGCAGACGCGCAAGGCACTGATCGATCGTCTCGAGCGCGAGCAGATCCTCATCGCCGCCGGACACTTCGAGGCGCCCGGCTACGGGCGGATCGTACGGCTGGAGGGGCGCCGCTACTGGAAGGGGCTGTAGCCGCGGGCTAGCGCCTGGTCGTGCCGCCCGCGGCGCCCAGGACGGACAGGAGGCGGGCCGGGTCGACGGGCTTCAGCAGGTGGTCGTCGAAACCCGCATCGAAGGCCAGCTTCTTGTCCTTCGGCTGGCCGTAGCCACTGAGCGCGATGAGCCGGACCCGGTCGCGCAGCTTCGCGCGGATCTCCCGTGCGACCTGGTAGCCGTCGATCCCGGGAAGCCCGATATCGATCAGGATGACCGCGGGCTCGAGCCGTACCGCGAGCTCGACGCCGCTGACGCCGTCGCCCGCCTCGTGGATCTCGTGCCCCGCCCCTTCGAGCAGGATGCGCATCATCTCGCGATTGTCGGCATTGTCCTCGACGACCAGGATGCGCGTGCGCGGCAGCTGCACCAGCGGCTCGACCGGCGGCGCGGGAGTCCTCGCCGCATCTCCCAGCGCCGGGAGGCGCACGGTGAACACGCTGCCCTTGCCGGGGCCGGCACTCGCCGCCTCGACGCGGCCGCCGTGGAGCTCGACGAGACGGCGGACGAGGCTCAGGCCGACGCCCAGGCCGCCGGTGGGTCGATCGAGATTTCGCTCGCCCTGTACGAACAGCTCGAACACGGAAGGCAGGAGCCCCGGCGTGATGCCGGCGCCCTCGTCGGCGACGCGCAAGACCGCCTCGTCGCGCTCGCGGCGCACGCTCACCCTGATGGCACCGCCCCGTGGCGTGAACTTCAGCGAGTTCGACAGGAGATTCATGACGATCTGCTCGAGGCGCACGCCGTCGGCCTCGACCAGGACGGGCTCCGCGTCGACGGCGACGACGTGCTGCGCGAGCTTCGCCGAGCTGTCGAGGGTCGCCACGCAGCGTCGCACCGCAGCGCCCACGTCGATCGTCGTGCGGACCAGCTCGATCTTGCCGAGCGTGCCGCGGGTGACGTCGAGCAAGTCGGCAACCAGCCGCGACAGGTGCTCCGTCTGGTGGGCGATCACCTCGCGGGCGCGCCGATCGTGGTCGGGCGTCGACGACTGGCCGAGCACCGTGACCGCGGAGCTGATGGCGCCCAGCGGGTTGCGCAGCTCGTGGCCGAGCATCGCCAGGAACTGATCCTTCGCCTGGCTCGCGGCCTCGGCTTCCGCCCGGGCGGCGCGCGTCCGGATCAGCTCGACCAGATCGGTCACGACGAGGCAGAGGCTCTCGACGCCGTCGGCCACGAACGTGCCGACGGAGAAGAGCGCGGGCACCTGGCGTCCGTCGGCCGTGAGCGCGTGCCCTTCGTACTTGCCGCGTCCGGCCCGCAGCGCCGCGGCCAGGAGCGGCCGGTCGGTTTCGGCGACGAAGGGGGCGAGGGCGCCGCCGACGATCGACTCGGTCGTCGCGCCGACCAGCTCGGCGAAACGGCGATTACAGTAGAGCACGTCGCCCTCGCGCGTGAGCGTGACCGCGCCCTCCTGCATCTGCTCGACCAGCATCCGGTACGGCTGCTCGGCGGTCTTGAGCGTGAAGAGCTGGGGGCCGTGCGGACCGTCGACCACGAGCGCGTCGACCTCGCCCTGGCGAATCGCCCGCAACGTTTCCTGAGCTTCCTCGAGCTCGCGCTGGAGCTTCTTGATCCGCTCGGTGTCCATCGCGTCGTCGGCCATGTCGGGTGCCGTCACGCGTGCTCCACCAGATCGAGCCCTTCCAGGACCCGCGTGCTGTTGGACATGTCGCCGATGACCCGCCGCGCCGGCAACGGAAGCTCCCTCACGCAGGTCGGCGCCGCGATGATCTGCTCGCCGGACGCCAGGGAGGGCTGCTCGTAGAGATTGATCACCTCGAGCTCGTACGCGCCGGGGAAGTGCTCCTCGCAGATCGCTCGGATGTTGGCCACCGCGCGGGTCGAGCGCACCGTCATCCCTGCCACGAACAGTCGCAAGACATACGCCTGGTGCGGCTGCTGCGCGGCATCGTCCCGGCCGGTCTCAGGCGTATGCGAGGTCCCCACGGTTCCCTCCCAGCATCACGGAGCGTCAAGACGCGGGCCGGACGTCCAGGCCGACGAGCACACGCTCGGTGTGCGAGAGGTCGCCGATGATCCGGCGCACCGGCTCGGGCAGACGCCGAACGAGCGTCGGCACCGCGAGGATCTGATCGCCCGCGGCGAGCTGCGGGTTCTGGATCAGGTCGATGACCTCGATCCGGTACTTGCCGGTCAGGTGCTCCTCGCAGATCCGCTTGAGGTTGGCGAACGCCTTGATGGACTTCGGCGTCTGGCCGGCGATGTAGAGACGCAGGATCTGGATGTCGCGACTCGGCTCGGCGTCAGGCGAAGCTATGCTCGCGCGAACGTCGGTCAGTTCCATACTGCACCGTCCCTCATTTCGCCGTTCGTCCCCTTCACACTTTTCCCCTTTGCTTGCGTCCGTTGCCGCTGCCTGCTGCGTCGGCGCCTCGGCTCTGCGCGATGTCGTGGCGGTCCGTGCGCAAACGTGTCGCGCGCGACCGGTTCTCGTCGATCCCGATGGCCAGGTCGGCCTGCTCCGCGTCGAACTTCGCCCGCAACGCAGCCAGCTCCGCCTCCTCGAACGCCGCGCGCAGCCGCTCGAGCGTCCGCTCCTTGCGGTCGAGCTCCTGCTCCTGCACGAGGACGGCCGCACGCTCCTGCGCTTCCTGGGTCAGCCGCGCGGACCCGGTGAGCACGCCGCTCGGTCCCGCGTAGACGTCCACGAGCTCCACGCCGTGGTCGGTCAGGAGAAACTCGCGGATCTGGTTGGAGTGTCCCATCCCGCGCGACTTGAGCACGTAGAGGCCGCGATTGCGCTCGCCGCTCGACTCGAGCGTGACCAGCAAGAGCCAGGTGTCCACGATCGAGGAGATCGCCACGTCGGTCTGCTCGCCCTCGCTCCGGCCGTGCGTCAGACTGGTCAGGAGCGCGGTGACCCCCTTCAGCTTGAGGTAGTCGACGAGCCGGGTCAGCGTGGCCTGAACGTCCGTTTCCTCCGCCACCGTGAGCAGGCTGCTCACCGGGTCGATCACGACCACGCTCGGCTGGAACCGGTCGATCGCCCGGTGCATCCGCGACAGATGCATCTCGAGCCCGTGCAGCGACGGGCGAGCGGCGTGGAACTCGAGGAGGCCGCGGTCGACCCACGGCTGCAGGTCGATGCCGATCGACCGCATGTTGCGGACAACCTGCGCCGGCGATTCCTCGAACACGAACGCGAGGCAGCGCTCACCCCGCCGGCACGCGGCGTCGAGGAAATGGGCGGCCACGCTGCTCTTGCCCGCGCCGGCGGTGCCGGACACCAGCACCGTGCTGCCGCGGAAGTACCCGTGGCCGTCGAGCATCGTGTCGAGCCGCGGGATGCCGCTCGAGATCCGCTCGGAGGAGGCCGCGTGGGTGAGGCCCATCGAGGTGACGGGCAGAACCGCGATCCCGTCTTCGTCGATCAGGAAAGGATACTCGTTGGTGCCGTGGGCCGAGCCGCGGTACTTCACGATGCGAAGCCGCCGCGTGGAGATCTGTTCCGTCACACGGTGGTCGAGCAGGATCACCGCGTCGGATACGTACTCCTCGAGTCCCTGCCGTGTCAGGGTGCCCTCGCCGCGCTCGCCGGTGATGATCGCCGTCACGCCCTTGTCCTTCAGCCAGCGGAACAAACGGCGCAGCTCGGCGCGGAGAATCGACTGGTTCGCCAGGCCCGCGAAGAGCGACTCGATGGTGTCCAGCACGACGCGCTTGGCGCCGATCGAGTCGATCGCGAACCCGAGCCGGATGAAGAGCCCCTCGAGATCGTAGTCGCCGGTCTCCTCGATCTCGCTGCGCTCGATCTTGACGTGATCGAGCACGATCTTCTTCTGCTCGATCAGCCCCGGCAGGTCGAAGCCGAGCGAGGCCACGTTCTGCGCGAGCTCGTGGCTGCTCTCCTCGAAGCTCATGAACACGCCGGGCTCGCCGAACCTCACTGCGCCGTTGACGAGGAAGCTGATCGCGAAGAGCGTCTTGCCGCAGCCGGCGCCGCCGCAGATGAGCGAGGGCCGCCCGGTTGGCAGGCCGCCTGCAGTGACCTGATCGAAGCCGTCGATGCCGGTGGGCGATTTGGGCAGGGAGGTCACTGTTGACGAGTAATGCCCGGGCGTCTCTGCAATTGCCATCGGGTGTTCACCTGAATCGTCTCAACTTTTTATCGCGCTGCCCCGGCCGGCGCGCCGGCCAGGACCTTCTTTCCCATCGGCGTGTCGTGCAGGCGGAAGTAACCGAGCATGTTGCCGGCCGCGATCTTGAACGCCTCGTCGGCCGGCACGCCCGCGAACAGCCGCTCGGCGAACGGACGGGTGTTCGGCCAGTCGCACTCGATGTGCGGGAAGTCCGTGGCGAACATGATCCGGTCGACGCCCATGTGGTGACGCAGCTCGACCGCCACTCGCTCGACGTGCTGCACGCTGAAGAAGATGTGCTCGCGCACGTAGTCGCTCGGCCGCTGTTTGAGCGGCTTGAAGTTGAGAAGTCGCGCGGCCCAGTGACGATGGCGCTCGTACCAGTAGTCGGCCTCCTCCATCCAGAACGGCACCCAGCCCAGGCGCGTCTCCGCGAAGAAGATCTGAAGGTCGGGGATGCGATCGAAGACGCCGGACAGGATGAGCTGGGCGAAGCTCATCGACGGCGCTGTGCCGAGGAACGGCAGCGCCACCCACTCGACGAGCTTGCGCGGCCCGAGCCTTGCGAGGATCGCGGGATCGACGCCGGCATACTCGAACGTGGGCTGCGACGCGCGCGGGCCGAGCCGGTCGAAGCCGACGTGCAC
>Ga0306926_10005578_pt1 | contig 13404 bp, 9 predicted proteins | sample flu12Cox44000178_FD_203759 | JGI IMG/M metagenome (GOLD analysis project Ga0306926, IMG submission 203759) | Lab enrichment of tropical soil microbial communities from Luquillo Experimental Forest, Puerto Rico - flux8day.12C.oxic.44.000.178 (v2)... | ecosystem: Environmental > Terrestrial > Soil... | reverse complement strand
TCTCTTTGCGGTCTCCAGGCCTACCTTCTTCAACATCCTTTGCACGCGTTCTCGTCTGTCGCCCGCCGTCAAGCGGTGAAACCGTGCAAAATAATCGAGCAGCTCGGCTGCGGTCAGGTAGTCGTAAAAGTACGGCTGCTCCGGCAAGTAGCCGACGCTGTGGTGTGTCGAAACATCTTCGATGGATTTACCCAGAATTCGCGCCGTCCCCGACGTCGGAAAGATCAGCCTCATCAGAAGTTTGATGGTCGTGGATTTTCCCGCCCCGTTCGGCCCCAGGAACCCGAAGACCTCGCCCGATTCCACCCGCAGGCTCAGGTTTTCGAGCGACATCTTCTTCTTCAGGTTGAGGAAGCCGTAGGGGTATTCCTTCGAGAGATTCTCGATTTCAATGGCGGCACCGGGCATGCCACTATTTTTCGAGAGCCGCCGGGCACCGTCAACGTGCTCCTCGGCCCACTGTTCGCGAAGTGCAACAAAGCCTTCTCGCAAATGCCGCAAAGGTAAAGGGCGCCGCCTTTCGTCGGCACCGCTAAGCGCTTCCCTTTGCGATTCGCACCAACTCGCCCTTCTTTGCCGCCACGGGTTGCGGCTCGAAGGTCTGCGGCGCTCGCCAATTGTCTAGAATTCCCACCTGCTGTACGCAACTCACCGTGCAGCGCGGCGCACAACCCTTGTGCGTCAAAAACTCCCGCTGGCGCATCTCGGCGGTGTAATCCTGCAACGGCACTCCCGGGTACCCGCGCTGCTGCGAGCACCAATGCACCAATCCATCCTCACAGACATACAAATACCGCGCGCCCGCCCGGCACTTCCAATCGTGCTCTCTGCCGCGCGCCACGTTGTGTTGGAAGTGATTGAATCGCGAAAACGATCGCTTCCCAAGAGTCATGATCTCTTCAAAAATTTCTTGATCCCGCTCGACCAGCGGCTTCAACTGGCCGCTATGGTCGTGGATAATTCCGACCGTGCTCGTAAAACCCAGTTGCAATGCCCGATGGGCAATCCTGAGTGCATCCTCCGAGTTCTTTACTCCGCTGCCCAGCACCGAATTGATGTTCACCTGAAAGATTGCCCATTCTGAAAGCATCTCCAACCGCCCATCCAGCGTCTTCAGGCTCTTCTTCGACACTTCATCGGGCACAACATTATCGATGCTGATCTGCAAGTGTTCGAGCCCGGCTTCGTTTAGCCGCTCGATTCTTTCTTTGTTCAGGAAGAACCCGTTGGTAATCAGCCCGGCGATCATTCCTCGTCTGCGGATATGCCGGATCACCTCGTCCAGTTCCGGGTGCATCAGCGGTTCGCCGCCGCTGACCGTAATCACCGAAGTCCCCATGTCCGCCAGAATGTCCAGCCGTTTCTTAAGCTCGTCGAGCGGCACCGGTTTCGAGGTATCATCAAATTCGTTGCAATAGGTGCAGTCCAGATTGCACCGCCGCATCGGTATGATATGGACCAAAAACGGATGATCCGTCGACACCAGGGCCCTCGCGATGCCCCACAGCTCTCGCCCTCGCGTCCCGTAAAATCGCAGCCTTCGCCGTCGCCGCGTCTCCGCCGACGCCTTCCCTTTCTTGTTTTCGGCCATTAGGAAGCTGATTTCCCCCAGCCTCGATTATACAGTACAGCCAAGTTCTTCAGCGTTTCTGGTCGCCTCGTCTTCTCTTCCCATTGCCTAAAAGCCCACACCCCTCCTGTCCCGCTTCAGCGCTGGCCTCAGCTGGTCCTTACTCCAATAAGCCGCGGTGCCTCAGTTGGTCTGCCTTGCCAGTACCGGCAGGTCCACGGACCGCACTTCTGACGTCATTTCGGTCGTCTTCCGCCAGTCCACTTCGTTCACCTCGACCGCGCCTTTGGCTCCGTTGAGCTGCTGGAACTCCAGCACGTTGCCATTGACGCGGTATTTGCTTACCTCGTAAATGGCGTTTGACTTCAGCACCAGCGTGGTAACACGCGGGGCCGGCCCCACACTGGCTGCCAGGGTTGGCTCGCTCCCCGCGCTTCGAACGCTCTTCTCCACCGCCGGCTGTACCGAGCCGGGCTGCGCCTCGTTCAGCGCGCTCGGGCTCTTCGATGACGCCCACGGCGGGCGGTTCGCATTGGCCGCCGGTCCATAGGCCAGCGTCCGCGGAATCACGATGTCGTCCATCAGCCGCAATTCCAGCGGTTCCTCCCCCTTCAGTGTCGGTCGCGGTCCGCGCAACGGCAGCGCGACCACTTTCCATGGCCACAAAGGCGGAAACATCCACTCCGCGACGTCTCGCTTCGCATGTCCTTTTCCGTCGATGTCACCTTCCTTGTCCACCTTGTAGCCTCTCGCCTGGATCACCTTGGCGGGCACCGGCAAATCGCCATTCGGCAGGATCACCCGATCAAACGTAATCTTCAGGTAACCCTTCCCCACGAAGTGTCCGGGCTCCTTGTCGGCCTCTAGGTGCCCGGCGAGCATGCTGCCCCTCGGGAACACTTGCTTGCCGAACTCCTGCATGGTCCTCAGATGACACAACACGGGATCGCCCACCGCCGCCGTCGCCGATGAGAAGTTTGGTTCATCCATCGTGCACTGCAGCAGTGTTCCGGCCGGCACCAGCATGTCCTGTGCAGGAACTGCCGATGCGCACACCACTACCGCCAGCGCACTCACCAAACCTCCGATGAGTCGTTACAGGGTCTTCCTCCTGATTGTTTTTCTTAAAGACGGCCAGGCGAGAATAGCCGCACCGAGGACGTGCCAAGGTCTCCTTTCGAACCTCACCCCGACATCATTCCCCGGCCTTCCGCGCTTGAACCCATGTCCGGCGCAAAAGTCGCGTATCCCAATCTTTTTTTTTTCGCTGAACTCCCCCGCATGGGAGCGGCAGAACTATCGGTACTCTTAGAAGCGGTCAGAACCGCGCAAGCGGGCGGCTCCCTTTGCTACGTCCTTTCATCTCTCGCAAGCGCGGAGCACCACGACCTCCACCGCGTCCCGGCCCGGTCTCGCCTTCGTCAGCAGTTCCACCGGGTAGGTGCCCGCGGGCAGTGCTCGGTTCCCAGCCACAAAGACGAACGGCACTCGCACGGTTTTCATTTCCTTTGCACGAGCCGCGACCGGTTGGTTCGCCGCGCTCCATGCGAAGATCAGCACCATCCCAACTGCATCCCTCCCTTTGTCGAAGGGGGCCTTCGCCTGCCGGTTTGAAGGCCCCTTGTTGCTCGTGCCGTGACGCAGTTCCTGTTCGAGTCGTCACGCTCGAAACAGCATTCGAAGCTAGCGCGCCCGTCTCGATCGTGCGGTCAAGAAAGGTGAAGTCGTCGTGAACTCTCGTTAAATGCGGAATCCTCTGATTTACAATTCTTAACGCCCTGGCGGGCAGCCTTATTTACAATAAAAGCATCCGCGGGGTCTGCCTGAATCCATGGGAATGGATGCTCTTCGCATGTCGGCGCTGAAAAAATCTTCCTCGTCCGCCAATCCGCTCGTTCGCCGCCTTCTCATCATCGACGACGACGCCGAGCTTTGCGAACTGCTCGCCGAGTATCTCCAGCCCGAAGGTTTTCACCTCGATGCGGTGCACACTGGCACTGATGCCGTCGAAAAAGCGCTCACCGCTGACTACGCCCTCCTGGTTCTCGACGTTATGCTTCCGGGCCTTCGCGGCTTCGAGGTTCTCCAGAAGATCCGCGCTACCTCTCGCATCCCCGTTATCATGCTGACGGCCCGCGGTGAAGACGTCGACCGCATTCTCGGCCTCGAAATCGGCGCCGACGACTACCTTCCAAAACCGTTCAATCCCCGCGAACTCGCCGCGCGCATTCACGCCGTCCTCCGGCGCACCGATGAAGCCAAGACCCGTGGTGCCCCGTCGGTTGGTGAAGAACTCGTGTGCGTCGGTGATCTCGAACTCAGCCCCGCTTCCCGCGTGGTTCGCCGCAACAACCACGAACTCGACCTCACCTCCGTCGAATTTGATCTCCTCAAACTTTTCCTTTCTTCGCCGGGTGTCGTCTTCCAGCGCGAGTATCTCGCTCATTCCGTCCTCGGCCGCGACCTCACCCCCTTCGATCGCAGCATTGATGTCCACGTTAGTAACCTGCGCCGCAAGCTTGGGTCGGCTCCTGATGGCGGCGAACGCATCAAGGCCATTCGCGGTGCGGGCTATCTCTACGCGCCTCCCCTGAAATCCAAAGCCCGGTGAGCCGCTATGCACAGCCTCTTCCTCAAAATTTTCCTTTGGTTCTGGTTCGCCATGGTTCTCGTGGTTCTCACCCTGCTTATCTCCTCGTCCTACAGTGAATCCCGCAACACGCGGGAGCGCGACGAGGCCATGGACCGCAGCATGTCTCCCCTCGTGGCCGATAACTTCGCCGAAGTCTTTGACCGCGAGGGCCCCCCCGGATTTTCCGCCCTCCTGGCCCGCGGCAAGGGTGCCTTCCCCTGGATGCCTTATCTCTTCGATCCTTCAGGCGCCGAGGCCCTCGGTCGTTCCGTCTCCCCCAAGGCGCTCGAAGCCTTTCGGCTGGCGTTCGCTTCGCGCGGCACGGAAGTCGTCCACAGTGGCGAAGCCCGTTGGGTTGCTCAGTGGGTGCAGGTCACAAGCGGCAAGCCTTACGTGGTCGTGCTCGAACTGAATCGTCGCCCTCCCAATCCTTTCTTGCGCGCCCCTTCGCAGGTCCAGCTTTTGCGCTTTCTCGCCGCCCTTCTCATCGTCGGCGCGATTTCTATCTGGATCACGCGCCACATTACCTCCCCGATTCTTCAGCTGCGGGAAGCGGCAAACCAACTCGCTCAAGGCAATCTCACGGCTCGTGTCGGTTCGCTTTCTCTTCAGCGCGCCGATGAAGTCGGCGACCTTAGCAAGGACTTCAACCACATGGCCGACCAACTCGAACGCCTCATCACCTCGCGCCAGCGTTTGATCAGCGACGTCTCTCACGAACTCCGCTCGCCGCTTGCCCGCCTCAGCGTCGCGCTCGGCATCGCGCAACGCTCCGCAAGCGCCGCGAGCCTTCCGGCGCTGGTGCGCATCGAGCGCGAAGCCCAGCGCCTCAATGACTTGATCGCAGAACTCCTTAGACTTGCCCGCCTCGAGAGCGGCGCGGGAAAAATCGAATGGCAGAATCTGGACTTGCAGGCTCTCATCCGCGACGTCGCTAACGACGCCAATTTCGAGGCCAGCAGTCAGAACCGCAGCGTCCGGGTCTCCTCAAGCTCCCCTTGTCATGTGGTGGGCAATTCCGACCTGCTCCGCAGCGCCTTCGAAAACGTCGTTCGCAACGCCGTCGACTACACCCCCGACGGCACGGAAGTCGATCTCTCGCTCGCTTCTTCCGACGACGGCCGGTGCGCCCTCATCCGCGTCCGTGATCATGGACCCGGTGTCCCTAGTTCCGCGCTGCAATCGATCTTCGAGCCCTTTTATCGAGTCGAGAATGCGCGCGAACGCACCCGCGGCGGCTCGGGACTCGGCCTCTCTATCACCGACCGCGCCATTCGCGCTCACGGCGGCTCGGTGTACGCCCACAATGCCGGAGACGGCGGCCTCGTGGTCGAAATTTCTCTGCCCACGCAATCCTCAAACGGCGCAACGTCGTAACCCCCGAAAAAAAGGAGCCGGAGATTCCTTCGAATCCCCGGCCGCCTTGGTTCTGATTTTCTAAGTTTGCTCTGGCTACTCTAGGTTCGATTTCCTAGTAAGGGAATGGTAGGTACGTCCAGAAATCGCCGAGGTACCCGTTGTCCCCCATCGAATCGTCGCCTTGTCCACCAAACATCCACACATAGCCCTGGGAATCCTGCTGCCAGAGAGCCACGCCACGGCGGGCTCCCGGTTGGTTCTGCACAAATGGCACACCATAGAAAATGGGAAGATACGTTGGATAGTTGCCGTTCTCGTTGACGTTGCTCGATCCCTTCCACCAGGTCCACAACCCGGCGTCGGGACCCGTCGTATGGTATTCCCAAACGTCGTCAAGGAATCCGGTGCCTTGCGCGAGCGTCGAGGCCCAGCCCCATCCGCCGAAGAACCATAGGCTCCCGTTGCTGTCGGACCAGCCCGAGGCGCCCCAGCGCGATCCCGGGTAGAATCCTGGTGCGGCAGCCTGTTGGGTGCCGTACATTCCGAGTTGTTCGGCGAGGCCGGTCGCGCCTCCGCCGGACATCCACGTCCATTGCTGCGTGCCGATGTTGTATTGCCAGAGGTCGTTCAGGAGTGCGCCTTCCGGGGCGCTTCCGGGGGGCAGCCCTCCGATGGCTCCGGGATTCTGTGTCCCGACGGAGTCGAGGCCGAGTCCCCCGAACAGCCATAGATTGCCGTTGTTGTCGGCCCACAAGACTGCGGTCTGGCGGCCTCCTGGGTAATTCCCGACACCGGCAGTGCCCAGAGTGCCGTAGACGCCATTGTTCTGTCCAATGTCCGAGCCCGTCGGGCCTACGAACGTCCATACACCGCCGCTGTACTTCCAGAGGTCGTTCAGCAGCGCGACCGAACCCGTTGAGTCATATCCTTGTCCACCGAACATCCATAGCGTTCCGCTGGCATCGGTGCAGTGGGCCGCTCCCCAGCGGCCGCCTGGAAAAGCGGTGCCCGAGTATACGCCAGCCACATTGGCGGTCGCGTAGCCGCTGAGGTTCGTCCAGGTTCCGAGGAAGGTATCGGACCCGATATAGTTGGGCCCTGAAATGTCATAGTGGTCCGGCGTGAATTGCCAAAGGTCATTCAGCAAGCCGCTGTGGGGAGCAGCGGCATTACCTTGGCCGCCGAACAAATACATATTTCCCGAACCGTCCGTCCATGTGACGCTGCCCCACCGCGCGCCAGGAACGCCCGGGTAAAAATTGGTAATGACGTCCCCGCTCGTGGTATCGGTATAGGTGAGACTCGAAGTGATGCTGCTATACAGACCAGGGGTTTGCAGCGGCGGCTGTGCAAAGGGCTCCGGAGTGACCGTGACCAGACCCGTCGGCGTCTGTACCTTTTGCGTCGGCAGATCCGACGGGACCCAGATGCCGGTCCCAAAACCGGTGCCGACTCCGGGCAAAAACACCCACAAGTCGCTCAGAATGAAGGGCAGGTATGGCGGATTCACATTGGATTGGATCGGCAGGCCCCAGCCACCGAACATCCATTTCCGGTCTGCCGAATCCGACCAGGTAGAAGCGAAGTCTCTGCCTCCCGGTGTGTTCAGGTCCTGCGGCGGGGGCGGGTAGGTGAACATTCCATTCGGGCCGTAGGTGCCATTCTTATCGGGGCCGCTCATCCAGGACCAGTCGTTGTGCTGACAGTCGATGATGATGTCAGAGACATTGGCCGTGGCCACGCCCATGTAGTAGAACGCGGTGCAGGGTTGCGTCTGGCTGGTCGGCTGTAAGAACACGTTGACGTTGTACTTTCCGTTGTTGGTGACGCCAGTCGAGAACGTAAAACCCTGGTTATTACCCGTCACAATGAGGTTGTCACCACCATTGTTTAGGAGCTCGGTGAAGGCTCCCTTGAGCGGCGGAAAGCCCGCCGCGTAGGTATGGTCGACCAGGCCGACCTGCGTACCGCCGATACTCCAAGCCGGCTCCGGGCATACCACCTGGACCGTCGTCACCGCGCCGACCACAGTCCCCGTCCCGTTGATGACCGAGCAGATCTGATTGGGGTTCGTGGGTTGCGTCACCACGCTCACGGCATAGGTCGAGTTGATCGGAGCGGGAATGCCAAAAGTGAATGGGACCGTGCCGGTACCGGTGATGGGAAGCTGATCGAGCACCGTTCCTAGCGTATCCTCCAGTTTCAAGCCCCCTCCCACCAGACCCGTAATCGTGCCGCCCACCGTGTAGACGGCTCCACAAGTGATGAGAACGTTGGTAACTGGGGCTGCGGCGGTCCCGGTGCCTTGCGTGACCAGGCAATTCTGGGCGGGATTTGCAGGCTGCGTCTTGACCGTAACGGCGTACGCGCCGGTCACTAACGAAGCGAACGTGAACTTCACGCTCCCCGTTCCCGTGACCGTCAGATTGTCTCCCCCGTTGTCTTGCAATACCAAACCAGAGCCCGTTAAGCCGCTAACGGTGCCGCCAATGGCAAATCCCGAAGAGCAAGTCACGGTGACATTCGTGACATTGGCCGTGGCGGTCCCCGACCCGCTCGTAACCACACAGGTTTGCGTGGGGTTGCTCGGCTGCGTCAGGACCGTAACGTTATAGGCGCCAGGTACGAGTGTCGCGAAGGTGAACGTCTGCGTTCCGGTACCGGTGACGGTCAGATTGTCCAACCCGTTGTTCTGCAAAACCAATCCTGAACCCGTTAAACCACTCACCGTTCCGCCGATGGAGTATTTTGTCGAGCAAGTAATCATTACATTCGTGACATTGGCCGCCGCTTTTCCCCCACCATTGGTCACGGCGCATGTCTGGCTAGGATTGGACGGCTGGGTCATCACCGTCACGCTGTAGTTATTGTTCGCCGTGATAGCGGTCGCAAAAACGAAGGGCACCGTGCCGCTCCCGGTCACAGTGAGATTGTCTCCACCGTTGTTTTGTAGGACCAGCCCCGACCCTGCCAGCCCGGTCACCGTTCCGCCGATCGTGAACGCCGCGGCCGCGCAAGTCACCTGCACATTGTTGACATTGGCCGTCGCTGTTCCCGTGCCGTTCGTAACCGTACAGTTTTGCGCCGGGTTGCTGGGTTGCGTCGATACCGTCACACTGTACCCGCCGCTCACCGCGGTAACGAATGTGAAAGGCCCATTCCCGTTGATCGTCAGGGTTTCTGAACCGTTGTTCTGCAGCACCAACCCCGTACCGCTCAGCCCCGTCACGGTTCCGCCAATCGTAAAGGTCGTCGGGTTCCCACCGCCGCCTCCGCCCCCGCCCGAGTTGCTCTTTACACCGCTGCATGCCGCCATCGCTACGGCCATCAAGACCATGAGGAGGAGTGAAAACTTTTTGCTGGGCATCATTGGAGTCCTCTTCTTCTTCACTTTCTTCGTCTTCCGGAACCGCGATCCGTCCTTGGAATCTCTTGGCCGCTCGAGGGCAGCCACCCTCAACCCCGCCCGTCCACTCGGCCCTTTTCGCGCGAGCCTTCATTCCGCGCTTGGGCGAGCCTCAATTTCCTCGGGTCCACTTCCTTCGAACGGGATCCTGCAATGTCCTAGTAGTACTAAAACCTGCTTCCTTAGCTTGCCGTCGGATCCATTAGAGGGCAACACTGCTCAGGGAGGGGTGTGCTGAAGTTAGTAATAACTTGGCAAAATCAATCGAATCTCGCACCCGTCGGCTTCACGGCTGCTGTAATCCGTTGCCGAGGCGGCAGAGCCCCGAATATCGCGGGTTAAGCGTCTACCTGATCACTGCCGCTGGCCAACGGTTTGCTCGGCACGGCCCGCAGATCCCTGCCATCCCTCAAGAGTCACTCCCTGCTAAACTATCCTCATCGCTTCCTGAGGAGACCACGATGGGTGAAGCCCCACAGTTCGCTAAGTCCGTGCCCACGCGTACCGAATCCGACAGTATGGGCAAAATCGATGTTCCGGTGGACCGCTACTACGGCGCGCAAACCGCACGCTCCCTCATCCATTTCGCCATCGGCAAAAACACCATGCCTCCCGAACTCATTCGCGCCTTTGGCATCCTCAAAAAAGCTGCGGCGCTTGTGAACCGCGACCTCGGCAAGCTCTCCGAAGAAAAAGCCAATCTGATCTCGCAAGCCGCCGACGAGGTCATCTCCGGCAAGCTCAACGAGCACTTCCCTCTCCGCATCTGGCAGACCGGCAGCGGCACGCAGACCAACATGAACGTCAACGAAGTCATTTCGAACCGCGCCATCCAGATTGCTGGCGGCAAAATGGGCACCAAGAATCCCATCCATCCGAACGACGATGTCAACAAGTCGCAATCTTCCAACGACACCTTCCCCGCCGCCATGCACATCGCCGCAGCCGCGGAAACCTCGCGCCGTCTGCTCCCTGCGGTCAAGCGCCTGCGCGACGCCCTCGACACCAAAGCCCGGGAATTTCCGAGTGTCGTCAAGATCGGTCGCACCCACCTTCAGGACGCCACGCCCCTAACCGTTGGCCAGGAATTCTCCGGCTGGGTCAGCCTGCTCGATCGCGATGGCGGCCGCATCGCGGTTGCGCTCGACGGGCTCTATGATCTCGCCATCGGCGGCACCGCTGTTGGCACGGGCCTCAACGCGCATCCGGAATTTGCCGAACGCGCCGCGAGAAAAATCTCTGAACTCACCGCTCTGCCTTTTCGCTCTCACCCGAACAAGTTCGCCAGCCTCTCCGCCCACGACGAAATCGTCTTCGCCTCCGGGGCTCTAAAGACTCTCGCCGCTTCGCTCATGAAAATCGCCAACGACATTCGCTGGCTCGCTTCCGGCCCCCGGTGCGGTCTCGGCGAATTCACCCTCCCCGAAAATGAACCCGGCTCCTCTATCATGCCTGGCAAGGTGAATCCGACCCAGTGCGAAGCCGTGACCATGGTTGCCGTTCAGGTCATGGGAAACGACGCCGCCATCGGCATAGCCGGCTCTCAGGGTAACTTCGAACTCAACGTCTACAAGCCCGTCATGATCTTCAACTATCTCCACTCCGTCGAGCTTCTCACGGACGCCATGAATAGCTTCGTCGACCACTGCGTCGTCGGCATCGAGATCAATCGCGAGACCATCGACCACTATGTCCATAATTCCCTCATGCTCGTCACCGCCCTGGCCCCCAAAATCGGCTACGACAATGCGGCCAAAGTGGCCAAAGCCGCCCACCACGAAAACACCAGCCTGAAGGAAGCCGCCACCAAACTCGGCTTCCTCACCGCCGAAGAATTCGACGCCCTCGTCAACCCCGAATCCATGACCCACCCATGAACCAGCCGAGGCAGGTCGCCTAATCGCAGCGTCGTGGCACGTTCCCGTGCGCTCCCGCGTCGGAAACGGCTTCGAACCTCTGCTATCCTAGAAGCGAACAACGTGGAAGGCTTTCCACTTGGGGGACGATAGTGAAGATTACCCGCGAAGACGTCCTGCGCGTTGCCGACCTGGCTTACCTTGACTTGACCGACGCTGAGCTCCAGACCTACCGCGCCCAAATCGACGAAATCCTCGAATACGTCGGCAAGCTCAACGAACTCGACACCGCAAACGTCGAGCCCATGGCCCAGGTTTTGGCCGACGAGCAAACCGCCGACGCTACCCTGCGCGAAGACCTAGTCGTCCTCTGCGCCGTCGCCGATGACGTTTTGCAACATGCGCCGGACCCCGAGCCGCCGTATTTCCGCGTGCCAAAAGTGATCGAACGTTCGTGACGAGTAGCGAATTCCAATGACCGCAAACCTGAGCATCACCTCCGCTAGAGATAGCATTGCGACAAAAAAGGTATCCGCGCGCGAACTAGCCGCCGACTATTTCAAGCGTATCGCGGCCCGCAACGGCGAGTTGAATGCTTACCTGACCCTTTGCGAAGAGCGCGCCTACAAGCAAGCCGACCGCGTCGACGCCATGGTAGCTGCGGGCAAGCCCCTGCCCCCCATGGCCGGCGTGCCCATCGCCGTTAAGGACGTCATCAGCACGCGCGGCATTTGCACTACCTGCGGCTCTAAAATCTTGTCGAACTACGTTCCGCCCTACGACGCCACGGCTGTGACCCGCCTCGAAGCCGCTGGTGCCGTGATCCTCGGCAAAACCAATTGCGACGAGTTCGCGATGGGCAGCTCCAACGAAAACTCCGCCTACGGTCCGGTGCAGAATCCCGTCGCTCCCGGTTGCGTGCCCGGGGGCTCAAGTGGCGGATCGGCTGCCGTCGTCGCCGCAGACCTCGCGGTGGCTTCTCTCGGAACCGACACTGGCGGCTCGATTCGCCAGCCGGGCTCGTTCTGCGGCATTCCCGCCATGATGGGCAGCTACGGACGCGTTTCTCGCTACGGCCTCATCGCCTTTGCCTCGTCGCTCGACCGGATCGGTCCTTTCGCGCGCCACGTTGCCGACGTCGCAACCGTGCTGAAAATCATCGCCGGACGCGATCCGAGCGACTCTACCTCCACCACCGCGCCGGTCGACGATTATCCGGGCATGCTTGGCAAGCCCGTTAAAAGCCTGAAAGTCGGCGTCCCAAAAGAGTATCTTGGCGCCGGCATGGACTCCGGTGTTCGCGAGAAAATCAACGCCGGCATCGATCTGCTTCGCAAACTCGGCTGTGAGATTCGCGACATCCAGCTGCCACACACCGATTACGCCATCGCCACCTACTACATCATCGCGACCGCCGAAGCCAGTTCAAACCTCGCCCGCTTTGACGGCGTCCGTTTCGGCCCGCGCGTCGAAAGCGACTCGCTCATATCCATGTACCGCAAAACACGAGGCGCTGGCTTCGGTCCCGAAGTGAAGCGGCGCATCGTGCTCGGCACCTACGTGCTGTCGGCGGGCTATTACGACGCCTACTACTTGAAAGGACAAAAGGTCCGCGCTCTGATTGCCGAGGACTTCCGCAAAGCCTTCGAGCAGGTCGACGTCATTGCCACCCCTACGTCGCCGGTCCCGCCCTTCGAGCTCGGAGAGCGTGTGAATGACCCGCTCCAGATGTATCTCGCTGATATTTATACGGTTACAGGATCACTAGCGGGTCTGCCGGGCATTTCCGTGCCCTGCGGCCGCATCCGAGGAGCCCTCCCCGTCGGCCTTCAAATCTTTGGCCCGGCCTTTGGCGAAACCAAGGTGCTTCAACTGGCGCATGCCTTCGAGCAGGCTGGCGGCGCTTCTCTCTAAACTTTTTCTCTTCCTTGCTATTCTTTTTCCACGCACTTTTCCTGGGGTCGCAAAAAACTGCCGCCTCCGCCCCATTTCCACTCATGGTAAAGTGGGGCGAGTGAAGCAGCTCGACCGCATTCAACACAAGCTTCGAGAAGCCCAAAGCACCTTCCTCCGCGCCGCCGATGCTGTCCCCGCCGACCAGTGGACTGCCAAACCCGTTGCCGAAGCTTGGTCGGCTGCCGAACTCGTCGCCCATCTCGTCATCTTGGAGCGAGCTGTACTCGGCGGCGCCGATCGCATCTCACAAAAAACTCCGAAGCCCGTTCCCTTTTTGAAGCGGCGTCATTTGCCGCTTTGGCTCGTCCAAGCGCGCATCGTTCGCAGAAAGTCCCCCATTCCTCTCGATCCCAGTTTGATCGGCAACAAAGAAGACATGCTCGGGGAACTTCGCGCGGCTCGCGAGCGCACCATGGCGTTTCTTGAAGAAACTCGTGCCCGCGATCTAAGCGCCTATTGCTGGCCTCACGCTTTTCTCGGCATGCTCGACATCTATGAATGGTTCGAGATGCTTGCTGCTCATCAAGTTCGTCACACCAAGCAAATTCGCGAGATTGCCGCTCGCCTCCCGAAAGTTGTAGGAATTTCGCAAAATTAGAACTTTTTTGCACATCCACCTGTTACT
>Ga0306926_10005576_pt1 | contig 13409 bp, 22 predicted proteins | sample flu12Cox44000178_FD_203759 | JGI IMG/M metagenome (GOLD analysis project Ga0306926, IMG submission 203759) | Lab enrichment of tropical soil microbial communities from Luquillo Experimental Forest, Puerto Rico - flux8day.12C.oxic.44.000.178 (v2)... | ecosystem: Environmental > Terrestrial >... | reverse complement strand
CCATGACATATGGTTCCGGTCTCTGTAGCCATTCGATAGGCCATAGCGTCATGGTCCCGCGTGACAAGTCAACATGACCCGCCATGCTGAACGATCCATCGCGTACTGACGGATTCAGTTGCGAAGGACCGAAGGACAATTGGGCGCGGGTTTCGCTCGCGGTAGACGGAGTAAGGATGCGAAGCACTAGCGCGGTGAGTCCTTGAGCGCAAATATAACTGCCTCGAAATACGGCATTAGCGTCGGGGCTTTCTCGCTCGAAGTCCGCACTGGCACCAGGAGCAGTGGAAGACCCAGAGTTCGCTCCATCAGCCAGAGCACTCCCGGATCCATTAATTACCAACACCTGTCGATTATTGTCGATGGCCCAAGAGCCAAGTCTGGCAAGGAAGCTTTGGCCAAGCAGCGGGCTGCCGCTCTTGGGCCCGACGGACGCGATCACGTTGCGAAGTTCCACATTGCCAACCCGCAAGAATCTAATGCGAAATCGCGGGGTTTGCGTTGTACTTCCATCCGCCAACGAATACACCTGCGAATCAAGATAGTCGGACTTCTGGATCGTCGCGGTGCGAACAAGCGTCGAGAAAACGTCTAGTGGAATCGAAACGTCCGATGCGCCGCTGTCCAGCGTAAAGTTCACCGTGATCTGATTATTAATGACCACCGGTACTACGAAGGTCCCGTTCTCCCTCTTAAGAGGAACGGTGTCGGCTCGCACGGATTGGGCTGCTGCAGGCGGCGAAGCGTGGGCACGCGCAGCGACCGAGACAACCAACAGGGTGCAGCAAAGCGCTGGCGTAAGTCTCTTCATACCTCCCTCGAAAGCTAGTCCACTGCGACACGCCGCCATGATGAGAGCACGTGCCGCTTCGGTACCGGTTGAAGCTAAATGTCCCATCACGGTAAATGTCCCATCACGGCAAGTCTCGGCGTTATGCCCGCTATCGGCCACAACCGCCAGACGGCCCTATTGCGTAATTTTCCGATTACCGCACATTCAGACCGGGGCTACGTCTCGGAATTTGGCGGTCATTCAATCCGGGAACTTCAATTCCCCGCATCACCGCCGGGAAGCGCGGCTCGTTGCGCAAGGGGTCCATGAGCGGATCGGTCTTCAAGAAGATCAACCCAGGATCCCGTACCCGCAACGCCGTGTCTAACCATGCGAGCGCCTCCTCTCGATTTCCCCACTGCGCGTAGATCGTGGCGACCTGGTACGCGCGGCCGAGTCCGCGGTCGGAGCCCGTGACCAGCACCGTTGCCGCGAGGCGGGAGTTTGCCGCCGCCAACGCAACGAGGCTGAGTAGTGCGATCGGGCTCTTCATGGCGCCGTTCCTCGGACCAGGGCCTCCCAATCGCGGGTGTCAGCGACGCGGGCACGAGGAAGGCCCTTTTGCTGCCTGCCCTCAGTTAGCTCCGCGCAAAGGTCATCGCGAAGCGGCAAGCGGCTCAAACATGCTGGAGAAGCTCGGCACCGTGGCGGCCCGGGACAGTTGCTCGGGCGTCACGCGGTACGTGTCGCACAGATGCTCGGCCGGGTAGCCTCGCGCAAGCAAGGTCGAGAGTCCGCGACACATGAGTAATTCAGCGCGCTCGACCGGAAGGCCCACCTCCGCTGCAAGGAGGCGAACAGAAGTAAAACCGAGCTCACGACGATGCAAGAGGCGAGCGGCCTGAGCCTCCGCTGTAAGGTCTGCGAACTTGTGGAACGTTGGTTCCATTTCCCCCTTCGGACGGCGAGCTTGAGACGAGACACTATGTCTCTTCACCCGTGACAGAAGGGTGACAGAACCGCCTGCCCCTGGCAGGCGCTAGCCTCAGGTCGCCGTCGAATCACCAGAGAAGCAAGCGGCGGCGCGATTGAATCGCCGCGCAACACATCACGTCAACTTGTCGCTCGCTGCGGACAACATTTGTTGGGTGTAAACCCTTCCAATAATCGCCGCCTACACTAATCGGCTGCAGCGCGTCGTAGTGATCGGCTAAGCAATCGGTCGTAGCGCGATGCGTTACGTTGCGGCCGCCCGCGGGGCCTACATGGTGGGCTCGCGATCCGCAGGGGCGTTCCGCAAAGCGGAAGCTGCTATGTCGTAACGTCCACAGCGCTTACCGACGACCGCGCAGATTTAGGCGACCGTGGCGTCGGCGTACGGCGCGCATCGGATACTGGAGCGTATGGACTCAGCCGCAGCCATTTGAGGAGACACCGCTTCAACTGACCCGACCCATACACCTTGAGTTGTCCGCTGGACAAAGCGCTATCGCTCGGGAGGTCGCCCATCCACACCCGCGTCATAACTCGCAGCGTCGTTCGGACTTCGAGTGCCACCTCCTCCCCGGGATCAACCGGGCAGAGATCCACGCTTCCCTCGTGATTCACGAGCCACCAGCACCGGGAACTGCCCGGTTGGTCGGCAAAGGTAAATTGCACGACGCTCCGGGGACTCGGTAGTGCACCGGCATCCACTGTGCAGCGGATATCCCACATCAGCACGCCCACATCGAGTTCGTGCTCCTTGAAGGTGGAACGGAACCACCTCTGCGCCCAGGTCCCAAGCTGGCTCACCACCGTTCCGAGCTCCTGGCCCGCAGGGGTCAGATGGTAGTCAGTGCGATTGGTGCGCTCGCTTCGCTTCACGACGCCGCATGACTCGAGCTTACGCAGCCGGCTGCTAAGCAGCGACCGCGACATCCGCGGCACGCCGCGATGCAAGTCATTGAAGGTGGTACTGCCGCGCAGCAGTTCGCGCAAAATCAACGGGGTCCAACGCTCCGCGAATACCTCTGCGCCCTTGGCCAGAGGACAATACTGACCGTAACCCTCCGTCATGTCCTCACCCCTCTGTCACTTCACTCGGACTCCGAATTTATCCATCTCTGGAGCTGACCATAGCTCGAGACTCGACTCCAGTACAAAACCTAGACTTGTCCTCGGAAGCTCGAGAGGACAGCATCCCCTGTCAGCGATCAGGCGTGCGAGCCGGCCGCTACGAGGGGAGAACCTAAAATGTTGAACAGCACATTTTCAGCTATTCGGCGCAAACCGCGACGAGTCGTCCTGCTAACACTTGCCGCTGTTGGCATCGGTGTCTCACCGCTACGGGCGGATGTCATCACTGACTGGGACGCGAAGGCCTCCTCGGTTGCCTCACCGGCCGCGCTCGGGGAACGGGAGGCCACGATCGTCGATTTGGCGATGTTCGATGCGGTGAACTCGGTGCTCCATCAGTACCCCGGCTACGTCACTCGCGAGGACGGTTTCGGGAACGCCTCGGCCGAAGCCGCCGCTGCCAGTGCTGCCGCTATTGTGCTCGCCAAACTCCATCCTGAGAAAGCGGCCGATTTCGCGGCCGCGTCCGATGAGTACCTCAAAGGTCTCGCGGCCGAGCCTGCAGCAGTGGCGTCGGGCAAGCAGCTCGGTGAGCGGGTCGGACTCAAAGTATTTGATTCTCGAGCCCATGACGGCGCCACCGACGTGGATGCGTATCGTCCCTTGACGCAGCCCGGCGTCTATGTTCCGACGGCCACAATGGTCTGCCCGACCTGGACGAGGCTCAAGCCCTTCGTGCTCGAGCGTCCCGACCAATTCCGCCCCGGGCCACCGGTGGCTCTCTCGAGCAAGGAGTGGGCTACCGACTACAACGAGATTAAGGTTTACGGGGCGCGCGACAGCGCCCGGCGAACGGCCCAGGAAACCGAGACCGCGCGGTTCTGGCTCATGACCGGCCCCCAGGCCTATCACCCCATCGCTCGGCAGATCATTGCGGCACGCCATCTGAAACCGCTGGAGAGCGCGCGCTTTATGGCGATGTACTCCGCGGCCCTCACGGATGCCTACATTGCCATCTTTGATGCCAAGTACCGCTACAACTTTTGGCGACCGGTCACGGCGATCCGCAACGGCGATATCGACGGGAATCCTGACACGGAAATCGATGCCACCTGGCAACCGCTCGATGCCACACCCATGCACCCGGAGTATCCCTGCGCCCACTGTATTCTGAGTGCCGCGGCGGCAGCTGTGATCGAGCTAACGGGGGGACTTGGCGATCTTCGAGAAATCTCGCTCGCGAGCCCCACGGCGCCCGGTGTCACGCATCGCTGGACGAGTTTGGATAGCTTCACGCTTGAGGTGGCCAATGCCCGAATCTGGGCGGGATTCCACTACCGCTCCTCTACGCGGGTTGGAACGACGATGGGTCGGGAGGTGGGCCGCTACGTGGCGACACATTTCGATCAGCCGGCGCACGGACTGTAATCGCAGAAGCGAAGAACCAATTCAGCGGATACAAACCTTCGGCAGGTGGTTTCGACACGCGCACGGGCGCATGTTGCGAGCGTGGTGGCCAGAGCATCCATGCAGGAGCACGAGTGCCGCTAGGGTCCTGACTATCGACCGTTTAAAGATGCACATGGCGGCTCCTTCAAAATGACTCTATGGGGAGCCGATGACGGTGGCAGCCCTCTCGCACGGTAGTTCAAGCAGCGATTCCGGAGGTACGGGCAAGCAGGGATTCAGAAGGGAACCGGCTTGCCTCGAAAGGTAGAGGTAACAGTCGCACGTCTCTGCGAACCTGAGTCAGGCACACACCACCGAGCTGTCAGTGCAGGGTTTGCAGAGAGGCAACTACTCCATGAGCATTTCTCTACGATCCCACCCAATTCTCAGTAGTGAAGCCGCTCTTGGGGCGTATGACATTTCACGCATGGACGAAGCGCGACTAATTCGGGCAGCGCAGACCACACTGCGGCGCGAGATCTTCAAGCACTTCGCCCCAGGATCGGAGCGGCAGAAACGGCTGAAGTGGCTTGCGGAGGCAGTGGCGGCAGCAGGCTGGAAAACAATCGCGCTCGAAACTCAGTTGTGAGGTTGGCTGCGGACTCAACGACGCTTAGCCCATGGACAGATCTCACAGGCCGCCCAGCGGCACTCGTATTTACGCTCGCAAGGAGTACTACGCTAATGATCGGTGTATTTGTAACTTTTCGCTACGGTGACAATTTAGATGAGCACGCCGTGCGGAAGATCGCGGAAACAGCACGCGCAAGGTTTGAAGGAATGCCTGGATTACGTTCCAAGGCCTTCACGGTTAACTCCGGCAAGCGTGAGGCCACGAACTTTTACGTTTGGGACTCAGAAGACGCGGCCAAAGCCTTTTTTACCGATGCGCTTTTGGAACGCGTAACAGGTCTCTACGGCGTTCGCCCCAGCGTCGAGTTCGTGCGGATTGCCACACTAGTGGAGAACGGTCGCGGATGACGCCGCCAGGGTCACGGCACGCCTCTGGGCAGGGTCTGGGACGAGTCACGTCGCTGCGGTGAGCACCTACGTCGGCTCGGCGTTAAGGTCGACGCCGAGCGTTGTCAGGCGCGTCGCCCGCTCGAGTCGTGCTGCGATTTCGCGGAGTTCGGCGACGAGCTCAGGCGCATCGAGAATATCGAAATCGGTGCCGGTAAGGACGACTTGCGCCGCCAGTGCTTCGATCGAATCGGCACCCGTGCTCAGAGTGCAACACTCTGCATCCAGCGCTTCCAGCACCCCGCACCAGCTCGGAATCCGATTTGCAAGCTCCGTCACCGAGCCTTTCAACCTGATACGCATGCGATAGCGGTACGGAACTTGGCGGATCGAGCGAGACACGTACGCGGCGATGTCGCCGGGGAAGTCGCGCGGCGTGAATTGTGGCCCGGTCGACGCGAGACGTTGGACGCGATCCACGCGAAATGTGCGCCAGTCTTTGCGCTGGGAGTCCCAGGCGACGAGATACCAGAGGCGCCCGGTGTGCGCCAGCCGCATCGGTTCGACTACTCGAGAGGTTACGTTGCCGGCACGGTCCCGGTAGTTGAGGCGCAGTTTCAAGTGGTCGCGGCATGCACAGGCGATTTGCGTGAGGACATCGATGGACGGGGCTGACTCAGGACGCGCGAGAGAGATCGTAACGGAGTGCAAGGCGCTCGCACGCTTGCGTACCCTCAACGGCAGCAACTGATCGAGCTTCGCGAGCAGCCTGACCGCTGCCTCCTCCATCTCACCGACGCTGCTGGCAGCGGCGCGTACGGCGACCGCAACTGTCACCGCCTCCTCATCATCCAAGAGCACCGGAGGTAGCGAGGAGCCCGCCTTGAGCTGGTAACCGCCACCGAGGCCCGGTGAGGCCTCCACGGCATAGCCCAGCTCACGCAGACGATCGATGTCACGACGGACCGTGCGCGCATCGACTTCGACACGCTCGCTGAGCTCGGAGCCCGACCAGTAGCGGCGCGATTGAAGCAGCCACAGAAGGCGGAGCAAGCGGGCAGAAGTCTTCAGCATGCGACGCCGCAGTATGAGGCAGTTGCGGACAGATCCTGTCCTCAATCCATTCTACGATTCCGGCGTCGACTGTTGCATCCGGACGGCGAGCCCTGGCTGCGCACCACCCTTTTCACTGGGAGGGAACATGAACCTCTCGAGCACTACCGAGCGTACCGTGAGCCCGACACTGCGTGCCGCCAGCGTGCGCGTCAGCCGCCAGGTCAGCGCAGCGCCCGAGCGTATCTTCGATGCATGGTTGAATGCCGACGACGTACGGGCGTTTCTGTTCGCGGGGCGGATCGGGGACGCAATCACTTCGGAGATCGACGCCCGGGTTGGCGGAAGATTCAGAATCGTACGTGACTGGGACGGAAAGGATGTCGAGTACTCGGGCAACTACCTCGAGATCGATCGACCGTACCGGCTCGTGTTCAGCCTGTTCGTCGAAAAGTACGCGCAGCGAGATGACCGTGTGATCGTGGAGTTCGCACCCGTCGAGGGGCAGTCTCTCATTGTCCTGACCCACGAGTTCAGCTTGCGGAATCCAGCGGAAAGGTCTCGCATTCAGTGCGGATGGACGAGAGCCTTGGACGTACTCGTAGCGCTGTGCAGTGAAGGCAGCGCCTCACATGCCGTCGCACGGGCACAAGGCGCCGGTGCGTCGCAGCATGGAATTCGGTCGACCGCGCGTAATGGTCTGGCCTGTCCGTTGCGCTCGCGGTATGGACCCAGCGCGAGTTGCCGTGTTAGCGCTGACGATACGACGAAAGGAACGATGATGAAGAGGCTCGTGGGAGCGCTGCTTACCTTCTGTATCGGGGCACTGGCCCTCGGCGATACACAGGCACCGATGAGCAGGGTGGCAGCGGAGGGCGACCGCACGGCGGAAACCCTGAAGCAGCTCGAACGGGATTGGACCGATGCCGAACAGGCGAGCGATAGCCACAAGATCGTCTAGCTGCTCGCGCGCGGTTTGTAGGAGAACTTCTGCCCTGCCACAGCGGCTTCGGCCATTGCGCCGCCCTTTATGATCGTGAACACCGCTAGTCCCTTGTAGAAGCCACCACCGCGGGTGGTTGCGTCGCCGTTCTGACCGCTGGTTTCGGCCGTGGTCCCGGTGGTTCCGGCCGTGCCCGAGGCGGCAGCTTTGATAGCTACGGCGCTCACCCCAGCGTCGAACTCAAAGTTTCCGGATGTGAATTCGTCGAAGGAGCGCTTGTCCTCGAAGAAGATGATCTGACGGTAAGCTTCCCCGCCCACCTGCAGTCCAACGCTCACCTGGGTCATGGCGGTGTCGCCGACATATTGGCCGTTCTGATAGACACGGCCGGTGCCGTGCGCGCCGCCAACAATGAGACCGCCTTTGCCGATCGAAGGGAATGCTGCGTACCCGTAGCTGTGGTCGAAGTACCAGGCGCTCGCGCCCGCTTTCTTGAATGCGTCGATGGTGTCGCTATAACTGTCGGCCAAAACGACGCCCGACAGAAGCGTTGCGGCGAGCAGTAAGACGGTGGCGCGAAGGGTTCTCATGTTGTTTCTCTGCTCCAGCGGGCCTGGCTGGGACCCGCCACCAAGTGACACATGGAGTGGAAAGCCCGGAGTGAGCCGACGGTATGTGGTAGGACAGCTACAGTGTCGTGAGAGCGGATTTTGCAAGCTTCACGACGGCGTCCTTGCAACTAGGTGTGAGCTTGTCGATGTTGCTCTGGAGGCACGCGACTGCCGTCGCCTCGCTCATACCTGGACAGAGTTGCGGCCGCTCTTCCTTACAAGCCCCCATAACGGCCTTGAGCGCCGCCTCCCAGCCGGAGGGCTGTGGTGCGGAAGCAGCGGGAGTTTGGGTTTGAGCCTGAGCGAATGCAGCGGAGACAAGACCGACCACCAATAGCGGGCTCGTTCTTTTCATGAGTTCCTCCAGAGGCGACCGGGCGGGCATTCATACCGCAGCCCCTGGAAGATAGATGATTGCGGATTAACTGAGTATTGCCCTTTGGGGCTGTCCACCGATCCCACTGAAACGGTCCGCTTTGCGTAATTTTTGCACCCGCTTCCGACAGTCGGCAGCTTCAATTTAGGATCGGTTTCGGACGGAGTGGTGCCCAAAACTGGCCAGATTGCGGGTAACAGGCGCGATGGCTCTTCCAGTACTTATCGTGGTCGACAGGGATGCCTGCCGCAGCATCCCGCCGTTCGCTGCGATGTACAGCCACAACGCACCGCTCAAACGCAATGATCTCGCGCTGCCACCTGCCGATTATCCAAACGCCATTTACCTTTGATACCGTCCGATAGACAGGACCGTCGCCTCCCGCAACCACCTCGACCTCGAGTGTGCATCCAGACTCAGCGGTAAGCGTGCAGGCGGAAGACGCCTCCGAGATGAACGTTAGGGGGCCGTGCACGAATTCAGCGGAGGTGTTCACGATGCCCTGGACGTCAATGTCAGAGAGGTTCGGCGTCGCGGCGGCAACTGGAAGACTGATGAGCAGCAGAGCAAGCAGACGCTGACGAGCCATCAGCGGAGTCGTCTTATTGATCCGATGGCGTACGCACCGTCCCCCAGCATGGCTTGAACGAGGAGCATGATCGACCACGCGATGGGAAGCTCGGCGCCAGCGGCCGTGAAGAAGTAGCCTTTCCGGATGAGCCAAAAATGTGAGGCCCCAACCATAGGCGGCAACGCATACAAGCAGACCCATCTCGTGTAAATACCCGGAATCAGGAGAAGCGCTCCGGCAACCTCCGCGGAAATGGCGTACCACGGTACGAAACCTGAATAACCATTCGCGTGGAAATTCGACCACCACGTGTGAAAGCCGCCAGGCAAGATTTTGAATTTCCAATATAAGTGCGACAAGAACATCAGGCCAAGGGTCACTCGCAGCAGCAACGCGGCATAGGGAGCCGCGGGCGTGAGTGAAGCGCGTTTCACGGTGCGGCAGGCGGCGACGCCGATAACGCATGACTGGCGCTCAGCTGCCAAGCCAGGCACAGCTCGGCCGTGTGCTCCAAGCGCGTCATTATCGGAGCACTTTTGGCGCTGCTTTTGCTTCCGTCGGTATCGATCGTGCACGATCGTATCCGCGGCAGGGGCGAAACAATACCACCCGGAGGTGGGGCATGATCAAAGTGAGTGTGATGTACCCCAATACGCCAGGCGCCCGATTTGACCACGTGTACTACCGCGACAAGCATATGCCGCTAGTCCAAGCGCGCATGGGTAAGAGCTGCCAGTACTACAGCGTCGACAAGGGAGTGGCCGGTGGCGCTCCAGGTGCACCGGCACCGTATGTTGCGATGTGCCATATCTTCTGTGAGTCCCTAGAAGCGTTCCAACGTGGGTTCGGACCGCACGAACAGGAGATTGTGGCCGACATCCCCAAATACACAGACCTTTCTCCAGTGATCCAGATCAGCGAAGTAGTCGTCGCCGAGCGCGCCTGACTGTACGGTAGGGCCTGTGGCACCCATCTAATAACGACCAAGTTGCGCGGCCGCCCGACCACGTCCGGTCCTAGCTGTCACGGTCTGCTCCGACGGGAGTTGGACATCCCACCTTATTCTTTGCTTGGTATTGTTAGGGGGCAGCGTACTGCCTGGCAAGCACCTCACGCCTTTCCCCCTCACTAAGCAGCGTCTCCAAGTACTCCATCGCGCCAGCACGACGCACCGTGACCACGTAGCTTCTCTCGGAGCCCGGGACGGCGCGCACGATTCCGCATGCGGAAATAGTGTTGAGCCAGCTCGCCACCGTGACTGGGGGGACGTGAGTGCCGAAGGTGAAATGCACGACTCGCGCCACGCTGCCACCTAACAGTGAAGTTGAGGGGGCGCCCAACTAGCTGCCATGGCGGGCAACGATGTTCAGAGCAATATAGGGCACGAGATTCAGCAGCAGGATACCGACCTTATAAACGGCCATGCCTCCATAGTGAAGGGCATCGAATTGAGTCGCGGTCAAACGAAACCACCGACCATGCAGCCTAAACATCCAATCATGGGCTAGAAAAAAGGCTAGAAACCACAGAAGCAAGACCAGGTAGTTAAGGATGGTGCACCACAAGAGGAATTCGCCGAGTGGGAACTGATTCATGGTGTCTCCCGACATGGCAGTTAACGGTGAAGTTGAGTGGCCACTCAGAAGCGCCACTCAGGCGTCGCGCATACCGTGTTGCAGCGGCCGCGGCGCGTAACCATCAGCCGTTCACGGTCCGCTCCGACGATGGGTACGGGTCGGCTGGCGTCGGCATCAAGGATCCTAGTCGCGCGCTTCCCTAGCATACAAAACGCTGCGAATAACTCACGTTCATGGCACTGGATCTTACGCGCGTGCCTTCCTGATCGCCTGCAACTTCGCCGTCGGGCCGCATGCCGCTGCGCGTTGGCTTCGAGAGGCCGCGCACGGTCGGTTTCTCCATCTTCTTCGCCCGTTCGCCTTCCTGCGCCTTCCTGATATATGCCATCGCGCAGCAGGCGGTGGGAACCGCACGATGCCATTGTCAGGCGTCAGTTCCACTTCCAGGGCGCCTGAAGTAACCCCACAGTGCCGGAAGTGCGAGCGCCAGGAATACGAAAGTTTCCATGGACCCTGGTCGTTCGTACGGATACCTGGTTAGCCCGAATCCCTGAATGATCCAAGGAACCGTCGCTGCGAAGATCATCACTAGAGCCAGAAGTAGGAAACCCCACCGTTTACCCAGTGCTAGTGCAACTCCGGCTATGGCAATGGCGCCTCCGCCGCAAGCTATGCCGATACCCCACAGTCTCCAATGGTACAGCCACGCCGAGCTGTCACCCGAGAAAAGCATGGACGGCCCGTGCAACATCCCCAGGATCCCAGTTGCCGCCAAAGCGACGCCCAGAAGCAAGACCGCGATGCCGCCGATACGGGGTGGCATGACGCCTAACGTCTGAGTGGGGCGGCAAAGCGCCCGATCAAGCGCCGCAGGCGCACAATCTCTCCCGCGCCCGCGGCGCGTAACCAGGACGTCACCGAAACCTTGCGAGAAGCACTCTTTTCGACTTCACCAGCGTGCGTAGCGTCTTTACCGTCCTCGGAGTGCGTTCGGTCCACATTATCTCCGCACCATCACGAAGCTTCGCGTAAACGGGTAGCAGATCCGTGACCCCCTCATAAACCCACCGCACGGGGATTCCTTTCGGGCCGCCGCGGTATGGTCTCGTCTTGGCACGGCCGATCTTTGTCACCTTCCTGTAGGCGTGTTCAAGACTTCGCGCCTTGAGCAGGACGGTGTTCTCCCAAGACAGGAATTTACGACGCGGATTGTCTTTGCGCGCAGCCTGAATCTCGACGAAGCGCAAAAGATACGAGGCCACATACCAGCCAGCTGGAGAGCGGTTTGGATCGTAACTCATAGGTTGAAATCACTCGGCTTCAGCTTGAAATCTCGCCGCGGGCCGTTCACGGACGCCTCCGTACCGGATTGTTAGGCTTCACAACGAATTCGCTGGCACAAGAGCCAGTACGTTTCCCTCGGAAAGGGCTTGAGATTTATACGAAGCCTGCGGCCATCGTGCAGTTGGAGTACCCACTCGTGCACAAAGCCTCGACCAGCGGAGATCGTTCGCGACTTCAAGGAGTCGACTTCTGAATAGGCGACGCTAAAGCTCCTACCAAGAAGGTCGCGGTACTCAATTCCCGAGTCATCAATTCGCAGTCGAAAGTACGCCAGCCAAATCGCAGCTGTGGCCGGCAGACCGCTCGATAGAAGGAGAGCAGCAAGATCGAGTGTGCCGTGAGAAAGTGCGACGCCGCTCCAGATCACAAGCGGCACAGAAAGCACACCACATAGCGCAGCGTACGAACCGGGCGAAGTGCGGAATGTCCGCGGACCGCTCACGTGCCGCCTGACGGTGAAGTCGGGAGGGCCGGTCAGAAGCGCCCGCCAAGCCCCGCGGGCGCATACTGTCTTCCCGCGTCCGCGGCGCGTAACCAGTAGCCGTTCACGAACCCTTCCGACGACTGTTTGACGTCGGCCTCACTTGTGAGGTATCCCCATTACCGTCTCATCGTCCCTTTCCGTCAGCCACAAAGCGAGACCAGGACGCGTAATGCCTTTCGGCGGGCTCTCACCCCTCCGATTTATGTAGTGGGGCAACTCTGCTCGAGCCTCCGCAACTGCGGCATCCAGCCCAGGCAGTGCGGAATTCCTCGAGGCCGAACCAAAATATTTGACGACAACCCCCTGCGACGTGTCATACACAAGCGCGACAAGGGCCTCGTCAGGCGGGCCGGATTGTCGCAGGATTCTCGCCTCAGTCCGACAGGCTTCGAGGTTTCCACAGTACTGAATAGAGAAGCCGTGCGTCACAGCCGCGTCCAAACGAAGGCACCCATCCCGACCACTAACCCGACCGTTTCAAGCCCGTTCGGGCTCCAAGGGGTCCACTGCCGTCGGCAAGTCTCTCATCCCACGCTCCTCGTCTCAGAAGAGAGCGGCGTCCATGTCAACTCCAGAAGTCACGAAAGTATACCGCCATCGCTTAATTGCGCCACGACAATGGCGATTACAACGCAAGCGATGAAGAGAATTAGACAGATGAAAGAACGCCGTATGCGGAGCGCGCCTGCTCCCGTGTAGTTCGCAGGTTCCCAGAGCGCGAAGGGACTCAACAGCGAGGCGCGCCCAGAAGGGCCGCGGTAGTCTCGGCGAGCCCGAACAAAAAGGAACGCAGCAAGACACCACGACAGTACGCCGAGCACCACAAAGGCGTCGAGCACTAGCGCTGACAGAGCCGACGAGGACTCCTGTGGACTTCTAACGGTGAAGTTGCGGGCCCGCCCGGAAGCACCGATCCAGCGCCGCGGGCGCACTCTGTCTTCCGGCGCCTGGGGCGCGTAAACGAATGTCGGCTTCGGCGTTCTGGACCGGCCGCTAACGGCCGGTCCGGGTGTCTCTCAAGGGTCGCTAGCAGCTGTTCGAGAGGACGACCGCTGTCGGCGGCGGATTCAACCGATCGACGCAACACATTGGCTAAAGCGTTCAGCCGGTGTCTCGAAGTTTAGCGTTTTCCTCGGCCGCTCATTGAGTTGTCGGGCTACTGCGTTCAGTTTGGCTTGCGAGTGAACCGATAGGTCTGTCCCTTTGGGGAA
>Ga0306926_10005567_pt1 | contig 13417 bp, 11 predicted proteins | sample flu12Cox44000178_FD_203759 | JGI IMG/M metagenome (GOLD analysis project Ga0306926, IMG submission 203759) | Lab enrichment of tropical soil microbial communities from Luquillo Experimental Forest, Puerto Rico - flux8day.12C.oxic.44.000.178 (v2)... | ecosystem: Environmental > Terrestrial >... | reverse complement strand
GGCCCTATGCCTCGGTAAAGGCAGCGCTGGCACCGTATGTCAAGGCGGTCGCACGCAATCTTGCTGGCAAGGGCGTGCGCGCCAATATGGTCTCGCCCGGCAATGTCTACTTCAAGGGTGGGGTGTGGAACGCGGTTGAGGAGAACAATCCCGAGCTGTTCGACACGATGATGTCGCGCAACCCGATGGGCCGCATGGGCACACCGGAAGAGGTGGCAAACGCCGTTGTCTTCCTCGCGAGCCCGCGCGCCAGCTTTGTCTCCGGGACCAATTTGATCGTCGACGGCGCCTTAACCCAGCGCGTGCAGTTCTGACGACAAAAGAGGGGCGCCGTCTCAGGCACTCCCGCTGCGTCCCGGCCTTTGCAGAATCCTAGTTAATTAATCCGTAAAATTTTGCGGCGTTTTCGCAGGTGATCTTGTGCACTACTTCGGCGGGCAGGCCGGCGAACTGCTCCTTGATATATTTCGAGGATTCCGGCCACACCCCGTCGGTGTGGGGATAGTCGGAGCCCCACATCAGGGTTTCGACGCCGATATCCTGGTAGAGCTTAGTGCCGATCGGATCGAACTGGAACGTCGCCTTGCATTGCCGGCGCCAGTATTCGCTCGGCTTCATCTTCATCAGGTCGCGGAAGCGATCCTCGTATTCGAAGTCCATGCGGTCGAGCGCATAAGGCAACCAGCCGATGCCGCTCTCGCCGAACGAGACGCGCAGACGCGGGTGGCGTTCGAGTACGCCGGCGCCGATCAGCGCAGCGATAATATTAATCAGCCCCATCTGAAATGCCGACACGCCGGTGAACATCGCAGCGCGCCGGACCTGGCCGGAGACGCCCTCACGCGCGCGCGGAGAGGTCGTCGGGAAGGTGTGGAAATGTAATGGCAGTTGCACGTCTTCGACGGCCTTCCACAGCGGTTCCCAGACCGGGTGCCACATCGGCTCCATATCCCACGAGCAGGAGAGTTCGAGCCCTTTGATCCCCATCTTGGCGACTCGATGGATTTCCTTGACCGTTTCGTCAATATCGCCATAGGGCAGACACGCGAGGCCGATCTCGCGTTCAGGATAATGGCTGCAAAATTCTTTGAGCCAGTCGTTGTAGATGCGCAGCATCTCGTTCGAGGCTTCGCGATCATTCAGACGCGAGGCGGCGCCGAGAATGCCGTAGATCACTTCGGCGTCGACGCCGTCGCGGTCCATGTCCTTGATCCGCAGATGTGGATCGCTGCAACGGCGGATATCCTTCTTGCCGTCCTCGTACATGCCGGTCTGGGCCATGATGTCGACCCGGCGGTTCTGACCGGGTACGAAGGGCGCCCCGCCTGGTCCGACGCCATTCTTGAGCCCGAAAGTGGCGCCGTTCTTGGCGACCCATTGCGGCCCTTGCGGCCCATCCGCGACATACGGCATGCGGTCTTTCAGCTCGCGCGGCGCCTCGGAGACGAACAGGTCGGGCGGCATCCACGGCATGTCGAGATGGCAATCGGCCGAGATTCTGCGGTATTGCATGTCGACTACTCCGCTCAAAATTGACCAAGCGTTCGCGCCAATTCAACTGTACTCCCTCGATGAGCGGATTTCCTAGTCGTGCGGCACTCAATGCCCGGCATTTTTGCAGACGCGGCATGAATAAGGCGCAACTCCGGGCCGAGCGCCGCAGGCGACTTGCCCGGGCGCCAGCTATTGGGGCATGCTTTGAGCGGGATGCTCGGGAGAAGGGAGGCAAAGATGCCTGATACGATGACGATCCGGACCGCGAGGCCAACGGGCAATGAGGGCGCAATCCGGATTGGCGGGCTCGATCACGTGGTGCTCAGGGTCGGCGACCTCGATAGGGCGATCGCCTTTTACCAGATGGTGCTGGGCATGCACATCGAGCGTCAGCTCGAACAGCCGAAGTTGGTCCAGCTGCGCGCCGGCGCTTCGCTGATCGATCTGGTGCCGGCGGGGGTCTCACCGCAGGCGGCGCCGGACAAGGCCGGGCGCAACATGGATCATTTCGCGATGCGGGTCGTCGGTTTCGACGCGACGGCGCTCAAGGCGCATCTACATCGGCATGGCGTCGATCCCGGTGAGGTCCGCGAGCGCTATGGCGCCGAGGGCTATGGCCCGTCGCTTTATATTTCCGACCCGGACGGCAACACCGTCGAACTGAAGGGCGAAGCCACCCGCGGGCTTTGAGACGAAGCCGGCGGACATTTCATCCTGGAGGAAGCGCCGGACGAAGCTTATCTGGCGCCGTGCGACTTATTCACCGGCTGAGGTTTGGCCCTCACACCGTGGCAGCGCCGTCGACCGGCAGCGCGGCGCCGGAGACGAAAGAGGCCTCGTCGGAGATCAGAAAAAGGGCGGCGTTGGCGATTTCTTCGGGCGTGCCGGTGCGGCCCATTGGGTTCTGCCGGCCGCGCGCTAGAACGAGCGCCTCCTTCTCTTGGCCCCCAGCGCGCTGCTGGTCGGGCCGGGCGACAAAGACCCGCAGCATCGGAGTGTCGATAGGGCAGGGGCAAATCGCGTTGACGCGGATATGGTCGGGTGCGAGCCGCTTGGCCAAAGAGCGGACGAACCCGACGACGCCGAACTTGGCCATCGAATAGACCGGGCTGAAGGCCGAGCCGACCAGACCCGACGTCGAGGCGGTATAGAGCAGCGCGCCGCCGCCGCGGGCCCGCGTTTCAGGGATCGCGGCTTCGGTCGTCACCAAGACGGTGCGCAAGTTGAGGCCGATCGCGATGTCGAAATCGGCCATATCGACGCCTTCGACCGAGGCGGGACCGGGGTGGCCGACATGGTTCCACACAAAATCGAACCCGCCAAACGCCTTTGCAGTGCGGCGTACGATTACGCGGGCGAAATCGTCCTGCCGCAGATCCCCGACCAAAGCGTGCGCGCGACCATCAGCTGCGGTGATCTCGCCGACCACGTCGTCAACCCCGGCCTGATCGATATCGACGACGCCGACCGCCGCCCCTTCGCGGGCAAAGCGCTGCGCGCCCGCTCATCCCATCCCGGAAGCCGCCGCGGTGACGATGCCGATCTTGCCTTCGAGCCGCACAGTTATCCTCCGTCAGCGTTGGCCGCGTCGTCAGCCGGTCTCATGCGGCGATGCCTTTGCCGTCGTAGAGCGCACCGAGCGCCTCGCCATAGACCTCGCGGACCGCGTGCCGCTTGACCTTCAACGTTGGCGTCATCTGGCCATTGGCGATCGTAAACGGCTCCGCGGCCAGCACGAAGCGCCGCACCCGCTCTACCGGCGTCAGCCCGCGATTGACCCGCGCCACCGCGGCGCCGAGCGCCTTGATGAAGGAGGGATCGGCGGCGAGCGCCACGATATCCGGCGAGTCTCCGTTCTTACTGGCGAACCCAGTCGCGAATTCGTGATCGGGCACCAGGATTGCGACGAGATAGGGCTGGTGGTCGCCGAACACCATCGCTTGGGCGATTTCCGGTTCCAAGGTCAGATAGCCTTCGACCCGGGCCGGCGAAACCATCTCGCCGCCAGAATTCTTGATGAAGTCGCGCTTGCGGTCGGTGATGCGGATATAGCCGTCCCCGTCGAGCTGCCCCACATCTCCGGTGTGCAGCCAGCCGTCAACCAGCGTCTGCGCGGTGGCGTGTGGATCGTTCCAGTAACCCTTCATGACATTGTCGCCGGCGACCAGGATCTCGCCGTCATCGGCGACCCGGACCTGCACCCCGTCGAGCGGCGGCCCGACCGTGTCGATCTTGATCCGTGCCGGCGAGTTGCAGCTGATCACCGGCCCGGCCTCGGTTTGTCCGTAGCCTTGCAGCAGAGTGACCCCGAGCGCCAGGAAGAAGCTGCCGATTTCAGGGTTCAACGGCGCGCCACCCGACACCATGGCCTTGAGTCGCCCGCCGAAGCGTCGGCGCACCCCGGCGCGCACGAGACGGTCGAGCGCCGGGTCGATCAAGCGTTCGCCAAGGCTCAGGGGCGCGAACGACGCGCGCTTGCGCCCGATGGCTACCGCTTTGTCGAACATTGTCCGCGCCATCCCTCCTTTGCGCTCGACTCCGATCAGGATGCGGCGGTGCAACGTCTCGTAGAGCCGGGGCACCGCAGTCATGATCGTCGGCCGCGCTTCGAGGAGGTTGCCGGCCAAGGTCTCTGCTCCCTCGGCCAAATAGATCTGCGCTCCGATCGAGATTGGGAACATCATCCCCGCCGTATGCTCATAGGCATGCGACAGCGGCAGGAAACTCAAAAACACTTCGTCGCCGAGACCAAGTTGTTCGAGCAAAAGATAGGCGGCTCGGCAGTTGGCTAGAATGTTACGGTGGGTCGTCATCACCCCTTTCGGAACGCCACCGGTGCCCGAGGTGAAAATCAGGCAAGCAACGTCGTCCGGCGCCAATTCGGTGATCTGCCCGTTAATGTTGTCAGGCTGATCACCCCCGCGCGTCAGAACCTCGTCCCACGACAAAACGTCGACCGCACTCGCCTGGCCGGCGGTTGGCTCGATCACGATTACCGTGTGCATCGCGTCCACTTGGTTGGCCGCCGCCAGCACTCGTCCGGACAGGGAGGATTTGGAGACGATCACCGCGCGAGCGCCGCTGGCGGCAAAGACGTGGCGATGGTCTTCAACGGTGTTCGTCACATAGGCCGGGACCGTAATCGCCCCGGCGCTCATCACCGCGAGATCGGCGACGACCCATTCCGGCCGGTTCTCCGCCACCAGAGCGACCCGCTCCCCCGGGCCGATGCCGAGTGCTCTGAGACCTTGCGCCAGCCGCCGGACGTCGCGCGCAGCAGTGGACCACGTTACCGGCTGATAGCGCCGGTCCTGCTTCATCCACAGAAAAGGCTTGTCGCCGACCCGGTCGGCTTGTTCGAAGAACATCGCCGGAAGGCTGGCCCAATTGTCGAAATCCATCCTTCCGTGACCTCCCCACCGCTTTTTACGGGTTTCGCGCCGATGTTGGAATAGCGCCTGCCGTGGGCTTCGGGTGATCCCGACCTGAGTCTCCGTTCGAGCCGATCGCAGTAATCGCGGGATCGTCGTCCGCGCTGCCGCTTGGTGCTACCGGCCTAAACCCCATATCCTCGCATATCGTCCGGGTCGGGAATTGAGTAATGCGCTTGCAAGCAGTTGCAGAGACGGCGGTAGGGCAGAAGAGGGTGACGGTGGGGACGCTGCCGGAATGGGATCTTTCGGACCTATACCCTGGTCCCGATAGTTCAATGCTGACCGGGGATCTGGCGCGGCTCATCGATGACGCAGCAGCCTTTCACCAGCGCTACGAGGGAAAACTCGCAGATCTCTCGGGCGCGGAGCTGGGGGTGGCGGTCGAAACTTATGAAGGTATGCAGGAGCTGAGCGGCCGGATCCTCAGTTATGCTTCGCTTCTGCATGCCGGCAATCTCGCGGACCCGGATATCGGTCGCTTCTATCAAACGATCCTGGAGCGGACCAACGCCATCTCAACGCGTTTACTGTTCTTTACGCTCGAATTGAACCGTCTCGACGACGCAATACTTGAGGCAAAGGAAGCCGACCCGGCACTCGCTCACTATCGCCCTTGGCTCCGCGACATCCGTGCCTTTCGTCCCCACCAGCTGTCTGACGAGGTCGAACAGCTGCTGCATGACAAATACGTCGCCGGCCGCGCGGCTTGGACCCGGTTGTTCGACGAGACGATCGCCGATCTGAGGTTCCCGATCGGCGGCCGGGAATTGACCGAGGCCGAGGCGCTCGACCTGCTGTCGGATCGCGATCCGGAAGTGCGCCGGGAAGCTGCAGCCAGTGTCGGTGGGGTGCTCGGCGAGAATGCTCGGACGTTTGCGCTAATCACCAACACGCTGGCCAAGGACAAGGAGATCGAGGACCGTTGGCGCCGGTTTGCGCGGCCGATTTCGTCCCGCAATCTGTCCAATTTCGTTGAGGACGAAGTCGTCGACGCGCTGATCGCGGCGGTACGCGACAGTTATCTGTGCCTTCCGCATCGATATTACCGGCTGAAGGCGCGTTGGTTCGGTGTCGAGGCACTGCCTTTCTGGGACCGGAACGCGCCGTTGCCAGAGGACGACGACCGGCTGATTCCGTGGCGTGAGGCCGAGGAGACAGTGCTATCGGCCTATAACGCCTTTTCGCCCGAGCTGGCCGCAATCGGCGGCCGCTTTTTCGCGGCACCGTGGATCGACGCGTCGGTGCGGCCGGGCAAGGCCTCGGGCGCCTTCGCCCATCCGACCGTGCCGGCGGCGCACCCCTATCTGCTGCTGAACTACCAAGGCCGGCTGCGCGACGTGATGACCCTGGCGCATGAGTTGGGGCATGGCGTTCATCAAGTATTGGCGGCGCGGCAAGGCTATCTGATGGCCGACGCGCCGTTGACTCTGGCAGAAACCGCCTCGGTTTTTGGCGAGATGCTGACCTTCCGCGCGTTGCTGGCACGCGAGACTGACCCTCGCCGCCGAAAGATCATGCTTGCCGGCAAGGTCGAAGACATGCTGAACACCGTGGTCCGCCAGATCGCCTTTGCCACGTTCGAGATCCGGGTGCACGACGAGCGTCGCGAGGCCGAGCTGACCCCAGACCGGCTCGCCGAAATCTGGCTGGAGGTGCAGCGCGAGAGCCTTGGGCCTGCAATCCGCCTCGACGGCGTCTATCGCCATTACTGGGCTTACATCCCACATTTTATCCATACGCCGTTTTACGTCTACGCCTATGCATTCGGCGACTGCCTGGTGAACTCGCTTTACGCGGTCTACCAGGACGCCCATCAGGGATTCGCCGAGCGGTACCTTGACCTGCTGCGCGCCGGCGGCACGTCGCGGCACACGGAATTGCTGGCTCCATTCGGCCTTGACGCTTCGGATTCGTCTTTTTGGGCCAGGGGGCTCTCAGTTGTAGCCGGCTTTATCGATGAACTCGAGCAGCTGGGCTAAGGGGCACGAGGTGGGGTCGAGCGACTATTTCGGAGTGGGGTATTACTGGCATCGGGTCCACGCGCGTTCTCGGCCATAATCGTGAGCGACGACGATTCATTCTCGGGCCGGGTTCGGCGCTATGCGCAGGTGTCAACAGCGATCGGAGGGCTCGCCGCCCGGCTTGCAGGGGAACGCTATCTGGGTCTAACCGTCGACCGCGGTCGACACGCAGCTGAACTGAAGGCAGCTCTCGGCGGCATCAAAGGGCCGCTGATGAAGGTGGCGCAATTGCTCGCCACAATCCCAGAGGCATTGCCGAAGGAATATGTCGAGGAGTTGGTTCAGCTTCAGGCTAATGCGCCGGCGATGGGCTGGCCGTTTGTGAAGAGACGAATGGCGGGGGAACTCGGGACGGATTGGCAGCGTCGGTTTCGAGTATTTGATAGAACCGCAGCGCGAGCCGCCTCGCTTGGCCAGGTGCATCGGGCTGAAGCGCTCGACGGCACCGTGCTCGCGTGTAAATTGCAATATCCTGATATGGCCTCGGCAGTCGAAGCCGATCTCCGCCAGTTAAAGATCGCGATGGGGCTCTACGAGCGCTACGACCGCGCCGTCACTACCGCCGAGATTCACGCCGAAATCGCTGATCGGCTGCGTGAGGAACTCGACTACCAGCGAGAAGCCGCGCATATGCGCCTATATGGGGAGATCCTGCGCGACGAGCCCGGGATTGCCGTGCCGCAGCCAATACCCGAACTCTCTACCCGGCGTCTATTGACGATGACTTGGCTCGACGGCGCGCCGATCCTCGATACTGCGGAAGCGCCGATCGCGCGACGCAATCAGGTAGCGCTGCGGATGTTCCGGGTCTGGTACGTACCGTTCTACCGTTACGGCGTCATCCACGGCGACCCACATCTCGGCAACTATACAGTGGCGCCTGGCACATCCCTCAACTTGCTGGATTTCGGTTGCGTGCGCGTCTTTTCCGCCCCGTTCGTGCGCGGGGTCATCGATCTTTACCACGCACTAGAGCGTGACGATCGCGATCTCGCGGTCCATGCCTATCGGAGCTGGGGTTTTGGCAATCTCTCGACCGAGATGATCGAGGTGCTCAACCGGTGGGCGCGGTTCGTCTATGGCCCGCTACTCGATGACCGTGCGCGACTGATACAGGAAAAATCGAACGGGGTCGACGGTGCTTCGGTGGTCGAGAGCGTCCACCGCGACGTACGCCGGTTGGGTGGAGTTCGACCGCCGCGCGAGTTCGTGTTCATGGACCGGGCTGCAGTTGGTCTTGGTTCGGTGTTCATGCACCTGAAAGCCGAGATCAACTGGCACCGACTGTTTCACGAACTGATCGAGGATTTCGACGAGACCGCACTCGCCGCACGCCAGCATGGCGCGCTCAGTTCTGCGGGAGTACCGTTTTCTGTGGAGCCAAAGGACCAGCATCCCGATCGCAGGCGGCGTAGGCGCCCACGGCTCTGATCAGCATGGGTCGCTTCGATCTCGTCATCTTTGATTGCGATGAGATGGCTGACTCGTAGCTGGGGTGGCGGACCACCGTTATGTTTGCACGAACTGGATCGCGCTGCCGCCGGCAAATCGCCAGTGGTCTGAGCCGCCACTCTAAGGTGATGCTGCGAGGCGGTTGACAAGCTAGCGTCGTCGCCCTGCCCTGGTTACGAGGCTGACGCCGAGAGACCCCGTTCGCCGCGGCGCACCTCGGCGGTGTCGTTGCGGCTGGACAGAAAGGTTTTGATGTTGCGCGCCGCTTGGCGCAGGCGCTGGCGGTTTTCGACGAGGGCTATGCGTACGAAGCCCTCGCCGTATTCGCCGAAGCCGATCCCCGGCGACACTGCGACATTAGCGCGCTCAAGCAGCAGCTTGGAAAAAGCGAGGCTGCCCAATGCGCGATATTCGGCAGGGATCGGGGCCCAGGCAAACATAGTCGCCTCGGGCTGAGGAAGCTCCCATCCGGCTTGCCGGAGGCCGTCAATCATTACGTCGCGACGGGCCTGATAGCGCACGCGCGTTTCGGCAACGCAATCCTGCGGCCCGTTCATGGCCGCGGTCGCCGCTACCTGAATAGGAGTGAACGCACCATAGTCCAGATAGGACTTCACGCGCGAGAGCGCCGCTATCAGCCGCTGATTCCCTACAGCGAAGCCGATGCGCCAGCCGGCCATCGAATAAGTCTTACTGAGTGAGGAGAACTCGACCGCGACTTCACGCGCGCCTGGCACTTCGAGGATCGACGGCGGCGGCTTGCCGTCGAAATAAATTTCGGCGTAGGCAATGTCGGACAAGATAATAATCTTGTGCCGGCGACAGAATCCGACGATCTCACCGTAGAAATCGAGATCGACGGTTTGCGCAGTCGGATTGGCCGGGAAGTTAAGAACGATCGCGAGCGGTGCCGGAATGCTGTGCCGGACCGCCTTCTTCAGTTCGACGAGGAAGTCGAACTCCGGTCCAACCGGCACATGGCGCACCGACGCGCCTGCCATAATGAAGCCGAACGCGTGGATTGGATAGCACGGGTTTGGCGCCAACACGATATCGCCTGGCGCGGTGATCGCCTGAGCGAGGTTGGCGAGTCCCTCCTTCGAACCCAGGGTGACGATGATCTCACGTTCGGGATCCAGTTCAACGCCAAAGCGCCGCGCATAATAGCCGGCACAGGCGCGGCGGAGCCCGGTAATACCTCGCGACACCGAATAGCCGTGGGTCCTCGGGTTCTGCACCGCCTCAATGAGTTTGGCTACGATATGGGGCGGGGTCGGGCCATCTGGATTACCCATGCCGAGATCGATGACGTCCCGCCCGGCGCCGCGTGCCTCAGCTTTCAGCGCGTTGACTTCGCTGAAGACGTATGGAGGGAGGCGCTTGATACGATAGAAATCCTCGGGCATGACGGCTCGGCAGCTGTGAACAGCCGCGTTTTAGCCGGGTCCGGGCGCTTTGGCGAGCGGTAAGGTATCGAATCGTCCTTATATTATCCGCGGCCGGCCGATCTTAGCCGAAGAGCGGCAGAGAACGCGCGATGCTCTTAGGCTGAACTGACCACAGGAAGACCTGGTTTGCGAGCTCAGGACCGGTGCAGTACCCCGACCACGGAATGAAGACGGATTTAGACGCCCATACCGTTCATTCCGGCTAGGGAATCGCCCTCTTGCTGGGAGAAGGCCGCGACGGATATCCGTCTCAAAGTCAGACCGCGCGTTCGGGCTTGGGCGGGGCCGACGCTCAACCCATCTGTTGATCTCGGCCGTATCAGTGTCAGCTCCAAAGTCTGACTCAGGTGTAGGCGTGATCGAGGCTAGCATCGTGTTCGCGGGTGTGATATCGAGATTTTTCCCGACAGGCGTCCCTACCACCCGCGAAAACTGAACTACGTCCCGACAAAGATCATCGCTCTCGCCGCCAGCCTCGTTCTTGGGCCGCCACTTGCTAACTCTGCTTTTTTTGACGGCGGGAGCCCTCGAAATTCTTTTAATGAGACCCAGCGGGACAAAAACGTAGGTCTTCACGCTCGTTTTCGTAATCGTTCATCGCTTCGTGAAGGACATTGTCAGCGGGCAGCGCTCGCAATGCCTGTGATATCTTCTTTAAAGTCGCCTCATCATAAGCAACGAGCTTAGGACATTGGCAAGAAGTCGAATTCGTACTGCTACAGCCGACTAAAATGACTGCGGTAAGCACTACAAACCCTATTATAATCCTCGATCCCATGCCCGACTTCCCCGCTCCGCATCGTTGCACGATGGCCCGCAAAGGATTGCTTGTTCGGCCGCAACTATGAAGGACCAAGCGGCTATGTTCAGGAAGCAGTACCAAGAGTAAGCCGGCGACTGACACCATCACTCGGATCGCGGCCTGCACAATCCAGCCAAGACATGACCCCCATTCCCGCGCACAGCGCGTCAAGCCGGCGCAGCTTGACGACTCCTCAACCTGGCCGACGATAACCGAGAACAATTTCACCGAAAATGGGATTATCGGTCGCAAGGGCGTTGTTCGGCTCCATTCCGCGGGACAGCGACCGCAACCTCAGCGCCCGGCGGCGACGATACGCAACCCGTCTGGCCCAAAATTGAATTCCTGGCTGGTGCCATTCAACTGCCGCACTAAGCACAGGCCGGTTTCAACATTGGCTGAGAGGATAAGGCCTGGTACATCCTCTAAAGTATCGCGTCGTACTATCTTGTACCGTGCGCGCTCGTTCTCGGGATCGACCGCTGTCAATTTTCGCGGAAGCATTGCTTCTCCATCAGTACGTTCCGGGTTCGTCGCCCATGTGCATGAGGGCCTTATTTCTTGTCTTGCTTTTGCACGATCTGGGTACGCAGATCTCCAATCGCATCGATGATGCGCGTCAGCGCTGCACGCATCTCGGCCTGAAAATCGCGGTCATCAAGGCGACGTTGCTCGAGCATCCGCTCGGCTGCTTCAATGCGCAACTCGTGCGACGCGATTTGCACTCCGAGGTCCGCCCGCAGTTGCTGGATGTCGCCGCGTAGGGTTATATAGCTGGTAACAGCGCCGCCTCCAATAGTCAGCGCCAACACCACAGCCTGTAAGATGTGGCCAAAGTTTATTTCGGGTGAAAACCGTGGTCTCGGCATCACGGTATGAACGGCGCCGCCGGGGTGACTTTTAGCAGCTCGACTAGGACTCCGGCCCAAACCGGCTGACAAGCCGCATTTTGCAATGCCATTTGCAGCGCGCGTTTCTGTTCAAGCGCGGTTAATACACCCACTGAGTCTCCTGACGCGGCGATCGCTTTTCCAGTAGTCGCGAGCACTGGCCAGCACGCTTCGCCGACATCGTCCCCTATCGCGGACGCGATTGCCGCAGCGCTCTGTGCGTCATCGGTTGTCAATTGGCCGATCTCGACGCAGCCGGTGAGCCATAGAGCCAGCATTGCAGCGAGCGCAACGGCGCCAGCGGTGACGATCCCGTCGCCTACGTCCGTTGCACAACCGTCGAAATAATTCAGTAACTTTGACATTCGGGTCACACTCCCATCGTTCCGATGAACGTCCATGCCAAATTTGCGAGGGTCGCATCCGGTGCTGCCGGAGCCAATAGGGTTAGTACATCCCCCGCAAGATAGGTCGTTACCGACGGCATCGTGAAAGTTGCCGTGGTCGTCGCCGAGGCTGTAGAGCACGGTTGTGTTCGGGACGAACGTGCGCGGAGTGCTCGTCGCACCGATCGTGAGCGTTTAGAGCCGCTAGTGCTGCCGGTGATCGTGGTCCCACCGACTTGGGTCTGGACGATTACCAGTGAATCTACCGAGCAGGCTGCGTAAATGCTGTAACCGCTTAGGGTTCCGTTGCCGGCCACCTGATGCGCCAGTCCGGCTGCAGCGCTGGTATAGGAAGATTGATCAGCGAGGCTGGCGATGTAGGCAACCGTGATAGGGAGGCCGGCAAGCCCAGGGCTGGGTGAAAGTAAGGCTCAACGTGTCGCCAGCGACAATCAGCCCGGACAGGCCTATTACGGTGTAAGTAGTGCTCAGCTGCAGGTCGCCGTAAGGCAGGATCTTCAACAATCCGCCAGACCAGACGATCGCGCTATTGGTAAGCTTGACGATATCCCCTAACGACTGCTGAGCTTCCTGTTGGGTGTCGAGCAGAGGTGATAGGAACAGTCCAGCAGCGGCGCAGTATTCAGAATAGGCGCTCATGCCATCAAGATTTGCGGGTGGAAAACCGGCGCCGTACCTTGGATTAGTTAGGAAATCGGCTACGATTGCCGCTGGATTGGCATCGAACCCGTTAGCGCCGCTGTCCGATTCTATGCCAATTACTTCAACCGAAAAATTGGGCAAGGTTGCAGTCGCGCCCAATTGGTAATTGTCCAGCGTGATATTTGCCGTTCCGGAATAGCCCAGTGCCTTAGTCGGATGATGGGTGGTCCAGAAGGGATCCGGCGCCTGTCCGTCAGCTCCGAGATTGACTGTAGACAGCCCCGGCAGACCACTAAGCGGTGACGTGTTTTTATCCCACCATACCGTGCCAAACCCCGCTACCGGCCCCCGGCACACTCCAAGAATGACGGAGGCGCTGTACTTGTATTGTTGGTTGCCCGACTTATCGCCGCCACCACCCTTGCCTTTGACCCCTGTCGTCGCCGGGGTCGCAGCAAAATCATCGTAGTCGATCAGGTTCGGAGCGGAACGGGTCGTCCCATAAACAAGCGGGATGACACCGCCTTTTTGCGAGGTCTGAAATTGCAGCGAGCCGATCGCCGTCTTCTGCTTGGCGTTCGAACCGCCGCCGACAATGCCGGTCATTCAGAAGCCAGATATCCGAGTTCAGAAAACGGACAGAAAAACCGAACCGGTCGGCCGGCAAGCTGTCCCTGACTTGCGTCGCCGTACACAACTCCGGCATCGTGCCAAGCATGGATCAACCTAGGCCATCCGACGACGATTGCGCCATGTGCGAAGCATCGACCAAACTTGAACAACACGGCATCGCCGGGTAAAGGCGGCCCCTTTTACCTCGCGGGCGT
>Ga0306926_10005566_pt1 | contig 13419 bp, 11 predicted proteins | sample flu12Cox44000178_FD_203759 | JGI IMG/M metagenome (GOLD analysis project Ga0306926, IMG submission 203759) | Lab enrichment of tropical soil microbial communities from Luquillo Experimental Forest, Puerto Rico - flux8day.12C.oxic.44.000.178 (v2)... | ecosystem: Environmental > Terrestrial >... | reverse complement strand
GCGAAAGGACGCGCCTTCGGCAGCCTGAATCTGGCCAGCCGCCGCCTGGACGCCTTTTCCGAAAACGACGCCGACCTGTTGAACCGCGTCGCGGCGCAAGTGGCCATCGCTGTCGAAAATGCCCTGGCCTTCAAGGAAATCGACTCTCTCAAAGACAAGCTGGCGGTCGAAAAGCTGTATCTCGAGGAGGAAATCCGCAACGAATTCAACTTTGAGGAGATCGTCGGCGACAGCCCGGCCATCAAGCGGGCTCTGGCTCAGGTGGAGCTCGCCGCGCCCGCCAGCACCACGGTTTTGGTTCTGGGGGAAACCGGAACCGGCAAGGAACTCATCGCGCGCGCCATCCACAATCTGAGCCCGCGCCGCGAGCGCACCTTCGTCAAAGTGAATTGTGCGGCCATACCGTCGGGATTGCTCGAAAGCGAACTCTTCGGCCACGAGCGGGGCGCGTTCACGGGCGCCATCGCTCAGAAAGTCGGGCGCTTCCAGCTTGCCGACAAAGGCACGATTTTTCTGGATGAAGTAGGGGATATTCCGCTGGAGCTGCAGCCCAAGCTGCTGCGGGTGTTGCAGGAGCAGGAGTTCGAACGCCTGGGAGCGACCAGCACGGTTCACGTCGACGTTCGCGTCGTGGCTGCGACCAACGCGGAACTCGGCCGCTTGGTCGCCGAGCGTTCCTTCCGCAGCGATCTGTACTACCGGCTGAACGTCTTCCCGATTCAGATTCCAGCGCTGCGCGATCGCCGCGAAGACATCCCGCTGCTGGTGCGGTACTTCGTGCAGAAATTCAGCCGGCGCATGAACAAGACGGTCCTCTATGTTCCGGCCGAGGCCATGGATGCCCTGGTTTCCTATGCCTGGCCGGGCAACATCCGCGAACTCGAAAACCTAATCGAGCGCGCGGTGTTGCTTTCCCCGGGCAAGGATCTGCGCGTGCCGTTGTCGGAGTTGCGGAATCCGCAGGCCGCGCCCGCGGCGGAACCGGTTTCGACTGCCGCGCTGTCGGGGGTTCCTCTGGCCACACTCGAGGAGGCCGAGCGGCAGCACATCCTGCGCGCACTGCGGCAGACCGAGTGGCGCATCGCCGGGCCGCGCGGCGCCGCGCACATGCTCGGCATGAAGCGGACCACGCTGCAGGCGCGCATGCGCAAGCTCGGCATCCGGCGCCCCGTCTGAGGGGCCAGAGCCCTACCGCAACTCTCGATTGAGCAGGTTAGCCAGGCGTTGTCCGGCGAGTGCGACGCGTTCCCTGGCCAGCTTCTGCGCCTTTTTCTGGTACGCCAGGGTCAGGTGAAACGGGCCATTTCCCGGTCCGACCGGCGGCGCATAAACGATCCGTTCGGCAGCCCGGAAGCTTTCCGCGACCCAGTCCTTTTCGTCCGACTTCGCGGCCAGCGCCGCTTTGGCCGGCGCGAGCTGTCGTGCTCCTTCCATCACGCTTTTCAAGTCGCTCGCGGTACCCAGCAGATCATCCCAGAAAAAATGCAGCTCGCAGTTGGCGCAAGCGAGCTTCACCAGGTTGCCGCCGGCATCGCCTTCGGGATGGGCTCCCGTCACCCGCGTTGCGGCGTGCAGCGGCTGATGGACATCGCCTACCAGATGCAGGAGCCAGGTCAGATCATAGGACTTCAATTCATCGCCAGCCGGCGAAGCCAGTACCTGGCGGAAGAGCGCAATGCGTTCCGCGACATTCGGCGTCGGTATCGCGGGAAGCGGCGTACCGTCCGTGGCGAACGGCCGATCGATGAAGTGCCAATACTTGTGCATCAGCAAGTCCGCGTAGCCGGTGTTCTCCCCGGGCCCCGGACTGCCGGCGGGGGAGTTGCCGCTGTGGCTGCCATCCGGTCGGTACGCCGGGTCGCGCTTGATTTCGTCGGCCCAGGTGGAAGCCAGCATGAAGATCATCATGTCTTGGTCGTCCGGGCCGGCGCCGGGCATCTGCTTCGCGACACTGGCCATCCAATCGCTGTATTTCGGATTGAGTCGCAGCAAAGTGTTCACGCGGTCGCGGGTCGCCGGCCTGAGCTTCCGGTACGCCAGGTAGGCCACGCTCATATGCCCGCGGTCATTCCACGCCCCTACTGGCGGCGCGGACGAGAGAACGAGCGCGAGCACCTCCAAGCAGACCAGCAGTCTCCGGTTCCATCGCAGCAAGGCTCGGACCCTCCTTGGCCGCGGTTTGGACGCCGGCGGGTGGGCTGCCGGTTTCGTCTCGTCGGCTGTCCGTGTAAAATTAACGGTTCCAGCTTGCCCAAAAGGTCGCGCACATATGGCTAATGTCAAAAGCAAGAAAGGCATCATCGGCATTCTAACCGGGGGCGGAGACGTTCCCGGCCTTAACCCGGCGATTCGCGGGGTCACCTACCGCGCCCTCCGCGAGGGCTATCAGGTGGTCGGGATTCGCCACGGCTGGGGAGGCTTGATCGACGTGGTGCGCGACGAAAGCTTCGACAACTCCAACAATTTTCAGGTTCTCACGGAAGATATCGTCAACCGCGCCAGCCGCACCGGCGGCACTTTTCTGCACTCTTCGCGCACCAATCCGGGCAAAACCAGCAAAGCCAACGTACCCGAGCATCTGCGCAGCCAGTTCAATCAGGAGAGGAACGACCTCACTCCCGAGGTGCTCAAAAACCTGGAGTGGCTCGGTATCGACTATCTGGTTCCCATCGGCGGCGACGACACACTGAGCTACGGCGTGCGCCTGCACAAAGAAGGCTTTCATGTCGTCGGCATCCCCAAGACGATGGATAACGACGTACCTGGCACCGATTACTGCATCGGCTTCAGCACCTGCGTTTCGCGCACCATTCAGCTCACCAACAGCATTCGCACTTCGGCCGGCTCCCACGAGCGTTTTCTGATACTCGAAGTGTTCGGCCGCTATGCGGGGTACACCGCGATGCTGCCGACGCTGGCCGGCGCCGCCGACCGCTGCGTCATCCCGGAACACAAATTCAACATCGACCGGCTCACGGAACTGCTGGTCTCCGACCGCCTTAAAAACCCCAGCCGTTACTCGGTCGCGCTGGTCTCGGAAGGCGCCATGTTCGTAGGCGGCGAGATGATCTTTGAAGGGGAATCTGCCGACGCCTACGGTCACAAAAAGCTCGGCGGCGTCGGCGACCTGGTGGCGGAGGAGGTCAAGAACCGCTCCGTCCAGTTCAACAAAGGCAAAAAGATCGAAGTCATCAGCCAAAAGCTCGGTTACCTGGTTCGTTCCGGAGAACCGGATGCGATCGACTCCATCGTGCCCATGGCCTATGGCAACCTGGCGCTCGATCTGATCCTGAACAAGACCTTTGGCCACCTGGTGGTTCTGAAGGAAGGGCGCTACAGCCACCTGCCGATCACCACCGTGACCGCCTCGAAAAAGCTGGTGAACGTAGCCGATCAATATGACACCGAGCGGCTGCGGCCAAAATACGACAGCTTTGCGAACAAGCCGCTTTTCCTGATGGGCTCCTAACGGGCTCCTCGGCGTGCCTTTTTCGCTCCACCCTCTTTCCTTTCCAGGCCGGCGCCTGCACAATGGCTCTCAGCCCTCCCGGCCTCTTTGCGCAGGTGAGCACGGGTTGCCCGGAAACCCAAAAAACACGCTTGCGCGAGCAGCGGCAAATCTGTTTGGCTAGCTGTATTCCTCCGCCCGCCAAGCCGCGCGCGGACCGGCGGTGCTCCATGGCAGACACGGCACAACATCTTCTCGGCCAGGTCGTCGACGGCCGTTTTCCGCTCCGCAAGCTGATCGGCGTCTCGCCGAATTCCGCCGTTTTCCTCACCGAGGTGCCAGAAGAGCGTGAACCTGCTAGCGAAGCCGCCATCAAGCTCATCCCGGAAGAAGCGGAGAGTTCCGACGAGCAGCTGGCTCGCTGGAAGGCGGCAGCGGCGCTGCAGCATCCCGGTCTGCTCCGGATTCTCGACTTCGGCCGCTGCACGCTCGACGACTCTCCCTGCCTCTTTGTGGTCACCGAGCTGGCCAGCGAAAATCTTTCTGAACTTCTCCCGAAGCGTCCGTTAACTGCCGACGAAGCCACCCAAATGATGGCGCCGGTGCTGGCCGCGCTGGCGTTTCTCCATGAGAACGATGTGGTTCATGGAGGGATCAAACCGTCGAACATCCTGGCCATCGACGACCAGATCAAACTTTCTCCGGACCGGATTCTCCCCTCTTCCGGATCCGCTTCCTCCCGGCCGCTGGCGGCGCCTTACGCGCCTCCCGAAGCGCAGTGGTTCCCGGCTTCAGACGTCTGGTCTCTCGGAGTCTCGCTCTATGAAGCGCTGACCCAATATCTTCCCAATCGGGATTCCTCCGGGCGCTATGTGCTGCCGCAGCTGCCCTCGCCTTTTTCTGAAATCGTTCGCGGCGCTCTCGTCGACGATCGAACCGGGCGCCTCACCGTCGATGACATTCGCTCCCTGCTCGATCCGTCGTTTGTTCCTAAGCCCAAGCCCGCGCCCGTGGCGAGTAACCAGCCGGTCGAGGCGTCTGTGCCCGAAAGCGTACCCGAGACCGTACCGCAAGCGCTCGCCGCGGCAGCTCATGCCTCTTCGCCGGCTGTCCCGGTGCGCGCGCCGGAGCCCCCTGCTTCGCCCAAAATCGATCCGCTCTCCGTGCCGCTTTCTCAGCTTCCCCCGAAGGCGGCGGCTTCCCCGCAACCGCCGGCGCGCATTCCCGTGTCGTCTTTGCCGAACGTCAACGTAACCATCGCCGCGCCGCGGCGTGCGGCGGAGCCCCGCGCCCGGCGGGGGTCGTTCAAGTATTTCCTGATCGGTGCCGGGGCCACGCTGCTGCTTGCGGCGCTGCTCGTTCCGCGTATGCTGCGCAACGGAGGGAACTCTTCCGAACCGGCGTCCCGGCATAGCGAGGAAACGGCGGCAACGGCAAATCCGCCCGTCGCGCCAGCGACGAGCGCGCCTCCTCTAGCCGATTCTTCCGCCCCCAAAAACTCTCTAGAAACTCCTACTCCCGCCGCCGCAGCGCCGGCGCGAGGAAGCGAGACCGCCCCTGCCCTAAGCGAACGCGCTCCGCTTTCCGCTGCCGCAGCTGGCGTACCCAAGGTGGTGCACCGGGTGATCCCGGAGGTTTCCGAGAAGGCCCGCAACACCATTCACGGAACGGTGCACATCGAAGTTCGTGTGGCGATCAACTCCGACGGCACGGTTTCCTCGGCCGATCTCGATTCCCCGGCCGTCAGCCAGTTTTTTGCCAATCTCGCTCTCAAAGCCGCACGGCAGTGGCAATTTGCTCCTTCCTCGGGCGCCTCCGCCGTTCTTCGCTTTGATTTCACCAATAGCGCCGCCACCGCCTCCGTCGCTCGCTAGGCGAGGCTTTGCTTCTGCCTGCTACCAGCGAATCACCATAGACAAACACCCCTTATCCTGTTTACGTTAATAGTGCCGCGAACCCGGTCGTGGGGTCAGCCCTCTCTAAGGATTGCCAATGAAACGGCTCGTCTTCGCTCTGTTCGTCGCTCTTGCTGTTTCCGCCTCGCTGCGCGCCCAGCAGGCCTCGCGTCTTGATTCCGACCTTACTATGCAGCCTTCGTTCCTCGCGCCTGCGGGCTCGAGCGCTCGCGACACCGCGCTCGTGCCTGCCCTCAACCTCAGCTTTTCGGAAACGCCTGCTCCGGCAGCTGCTCCGGCAGCTGCGCCGTCCGCGGCTTTGCCCGACGCGCCGCCGGCTCCCCAGCCGCAAACCGGATACGGCGGCGATATCGGCTATCGCTGGCATCTCAACGCCGGATACGAGTTCGTCCATTTCTCTTCCAGCGTGTTTTCCGCCAACATGAGCGGAATTCATACCACCCTCGCCTATTCGATGTACGACTGGTTCGCTTGGGAAGGGAGCGTCATTTCCGCTTTCGGCGGCGACGTATTTCAACCCGGCGAGACCTCCAAATACGTCTTGCTCACGGGCGGTGCCCACATCACCTGGAACCGGGAACCGAGAAAGTGGTCGCCCTGGTTCCACCTACTGGCCGGCCTGGCGCGGGTGAACCCGCAGACCGCTTACTCGAGCAAGAATGGATTCGCCATGCAAGCCGGCGGCGGCGTCGATTACTCCATCAGCCCGCGGTTCTCGATGCGCGGCCAGGTCGACTATGTGCTCACCCGGCTGTACGCCCAGGTCCAGAACAATGTCCAGGCGGGCGTGGGCTTCGTTCTGCACTTTTAATTCGAGCCGCTTGGCCTGCTGCGGTCGTAGCCGGCAGGCGCAGGCCAGACGCCGGTGGGATTTGGAAGGCTTTTCGCGAGCCTCCCTTGGCGGTGTTTTGTGCTACCTTTGCTTCTGGCGCTGACGCCAGCTTCATGCCGGGACCGACCAGAGTCCAGATTTTCGGCCAGACCTACTCCATCCGAGGGGACCTCGATGCCGCCTACGTCGAGAAGCTTGCCGCCTACGTAGACGAGAAAATGCGCGCCATCGCCGACGCCACCTCCACCATCGACACGCAAAAAGCTGCGGTTCTGGCGGCTCTGGCCATTGCCGACGAACTGCATACCGGACTGCGCGAACGCGGCGAACGCGAAGAGCTGCTGCGCGAACAGGCGGAGCGCTGCTTGACCCTGGTGGAGCGAGCCCTCAAACAAACTGCCTAGCGCCCTGGGCATCAGAAAAAAAAGTTTGCCGTCCTGTCGAAATGGCCCGGTCTCGAAGCGTCATGGCTATGAGCAGCAACGAAGAGCACGGCGACTCCTTCGCTAAGGGGCAACGTGCTCGAGCGAGGTAGCGGGCTATCGGGCTCTGGCAGCGGGGGATGGAGCCGCTGTGCGGGCCGGGCCCGGAGGAGGCTCGGGATGCGTTACATGCTTTTGGACTATGTGATCGAAGCCGGCTGGCCGGCGCTCAGCAAAGCCGAGCAGGAGCACTGGCTCGGTGCGTACCGGGCGTATATGCAGGCGATGCGCAAGGCGGGCGTGCTCGAATCGAGCGGCGGCCTGAAGCCGACGCCCACTGCGACCACCGTACGCATCCGAGAAAACCGCACCAGCGTGCTCGATGGGCCGTACGCCGACAGCAAGGAACAGCTGGGCGGTTTCCACATCATCGAGGTGCCCGACCTCGATGCGGCGATCTCCTGGGCGGCGCGTTCGCCGACGGCGCTGCATGGCGTGGTCGAAGTGCGGCCGTTGTGGCCCGGCACTTTGCTCGACTCTGACCACTCGCGGTACCTCACCCCCGAGTGAGCGGAAGCGCCCGGCATTCCCCGGGCGATCGGCAAGTTCAGCTGGAGACAGAAGAGAGGAGCGGAGCTATGCGCAGATTAGTGGTGTTCAATATGATGTCGCTCGACGGGTTTATCGCGGACAGCAGGGGGGACATGAGCTGGGCGCGCCGGCACGACGAGGAGTGGAATTCGTTTGTGGCGGGCAACGCCAGCGGGGAAGCGGTGCTGGTCTTCGGGCGGGTGACTTACGAGATGATGGCCGGCTACTGGCCGACGCCCCTGGCGATGGAGAATGCGCCGGCGGTGGCCAAGCGGATGAACGAAGTGGAGAAGATCGTCTTTTCGAAGACGCTCGAGAAGGCGTCGTGGCAGAGGAGCACGCTCTTCGGAGGCGATCTGGTCGGGGAAATGAAACGCCTAAAAGCCGAGCCGGGCGCGGACATGGTGATTCTCGGCAGCGCCAGCATCGTCAGGCAGCTGACCGACGCGCGCCTCATTGACGAATACCAGATCGCGCTCAGTCCGATCGCTCTCGGCAGCGGGAAGTCCATGTTCTCTCAGCTGGCCGACCGCGCGAACCTGACGCTCGGGAGCGCGCGGACCTTCCGGAATGGCTATGTCTTCTTGTCGTACCAGCGCACAGGATCCAGCGAACCCGCGTGAGGAGATGAGCTCGCTCGCGAGTCCAGAGGCGGCGCGGCGGATTGCGGAAGAAGCGGCGCGGCGGAGTTACGGAAAGCTGCTGGCGTTTCTGGCGGCGCGCACACGCGATGTGGCCGCCGCAGAAGATGCACTGTCGGAAGCCTTCGCCGCGGCGCTCGAGGACTGGCCGGCGAAGGGATGCCCGGAAAATCCCGAGGGATGGCTGTTGACGGTGGCGCGGCGGAAGGGAGTCGATGCCATGAGAAGGCGGCGCCGCGACGAGGTGGCCCCCCGCGATTTCGAGATCATGGCGGAAGGTCTCGAAGCCGCGGCGGGTTCCGCGATCCCCGACGAGCGGCTGGCTTTGCTGTTTGCCTGCGCTCATCCGGCGATCGACGGAGCCGTACGCGCGCCGCTGATGCTGCAGGTAGTGCTCGGTCTCGATGCGGCGGCGATTGCTTCCGCCTTTCTAATTTCGCCGGCGACCATGGGGCAGCGATTGGTGCGCGCGAAAAACAAGATTCGCCAGGCCGCGATTCCGTTCCGCATACCCGAACGCGAGGAGCTCCGGGAGCGGCTCGCTACCGTGCTCGATGCGATTTACGTGGCCTTCTCGGAAGGCTGGAGCGACGGGGCGGGAACCGATGCCGCGCGGCGCGACCTTGCAGGGGAGGCCCTTTTTTTGTGCCGGTTGGTGGCGGAGCTGATGCCGCAGGAGCCCGAAGCGATGGGGCTGCTGGCGCTGCTGCTGTATCTGGAGGCGCGGGTACGCGCGCGGCGCAACGCGCGGGGCGAATATGTGCCGCTCGGAGAGCAGGACCCGGCGTTGTGGGATTGGGCGATGATCCGCGAAGCGGAGCAGCTCGTCGGGCGGGCGGCGAAGCTCGGGCGGAGGGGGCGACTCGAGCTGGAGGCGGCGCTGCAGTCGGCCCACGTGGAGCGGCGGGTCACGGGCAAGAACAACTGGGCCGACGTGGTCGAGCTCTACGACGCGCTGCTGGCGGCAAGCGGATCGCCGGTGGTGGCCATGAATCGCGCGGTCGCAGTCGGCGAGTTGCGGGGCCCCGCAGCGGGCTTAGAAGCGCTCGGAGGGATTGCCGGGGAGGCCCGGTTGAGCCGCTATCAGCCGTTCTGGGCGGCGCGGGCGGACCTGCTCGCGAAAACCGGCCGTGCCGGTGAGGCGAGGGAGGCCTACGAGATGGCCATCGGGCTCGAGCGAGATCCGGCGGTGCGGCGATTTCTCGAGGCGCGGCGGGCGACGCTCCGATAACGCCGCCCTACCGGGATGCCGTCGCAGACGGATGGCGATTACTGGCTCCAAGCGGTCGGCTTGCGGACCCAGCGGTGCTTCTGCAGTTCGCTGTGGAGCACCGCGGGCAGGGGACCCTTGTCGCTCGAGGCGAGGTTGGCTTCGACGTTCCTGATTTTGCGCATGCCTGGAATGACGGTCGAGACGTCGGGGTTATTGAGGATGAAGCGGAGAGCCATTTCGGACATCGTCGATCCGGCGGGAACCAGAGGCTTGAGGGCGTCGGCACGCGCCACGCTCGAGCGGAGATTTTCAGGAACGAAGTAGGTGCTGCGCCAGTCGTCGGCGGGCCAGGTAGTCTCGAGCGTAAGGGTTCCGGTGAGGGAGCCTTCGTCGAAAGGTACGCGGGCGATGACGGCGACATCCTCCGCGCGGCAGGCGGGGAAGAGCTCGTCTTCGGGGTTCTGGTCGAAGATGTTGTAGATGACCTGCACGGCGTCGATGAGGCCGGATTTGACGGCGCGGATGCCGTTGCCGGGCTCCCAGCGGTTCATGCTGATGCCGACAGCGCGGACTTTGCCGCTGGCCCGAAGCTGCTCGATGGTGCGAACGGTACGCTCTTCATCGAGCCAGCTGTCTTCCCAGGTGTGGTACTGGATGAGGTCGAGGGAAGCGACGCCGACGTTAGAAAGACTCTTTTCAACGTACTCAAAAACGTATTCGGGCGGGTAAGAGACATCCAGCCGGAACTCGCGGCGCGAAGGCCACTCGCGGTTTTTGGGCGGGACCTTGCTCGCCACGTAGAGCTTTTTGTCCGGATGGGCTCTGAGGGCTTTGCCGAGCAGTTGTTCGCTGTGCCCGTCGCCGTAGGCCCAGGCGGTGTCGAAGAAATTGCAGCCAAGAGCGATGGAACGGTCGAGGGCACGGAGGGACTCGGCATCGTCGGAGCCGGTCCAGCCGGCCATACCCCACATGCCGTAGCCGATCTCGCTGACTTGCCAGTTGGTGCGGCCGAATCTGCGGTAGCGCAAGGGGCCTCCTTCCGCGGCCATCAGGCTAACACACCGCCGCCTATGGCTAGCAAATACGGGCGCGGGCTCGCCCGGGCCGTCCGGGCGAGAGTCATGACTGATTGGGCGCCAGCTGTACTGCGGGACAGGCCGGCTCGGCAAAACGCGGTGCTAGCATCGGAAGGAAACTTGCGATATACCACTCGGGAGCTTCCCTTTGATGCGCCTACGCTCGAGCCTTGCCACACTCGTCCTGGCCGCGGTTTCGCAATCGCAGCTGGCCGGGCAAGAGGTGGCGCTTGCTCCCTATCGAGCGGTCTCGCTTCCGTCCAGCGAGCCGATGCGCCTGACCACGGCTTCCGAACGTGCGCGCCAGCTTTTCGGGCAAGCCATTCTGCTCAGCGGAAATTACCGGCTCGATGAAAGCCTCAAGAGCCTGCGCGCGGCCACCGCCGAGGATGGCGGCTTTGCGGCCGCCTGGGCCATGCTGGCCCTCTTCGCGAGCGATTCGCGCGAAGGGGCCGCGGCGCTCGCCGAGGCCGAGAGCCTGGCGGGAAAAACATCGCCGAGCGAAATGCTGCTGGTGCGTTGGGTGGCAGCGGTAAAACAAAACAGTCAGCTAGCGGCCATTTCCGACTTGAATGACCTGGTGCGCCGCGAATCGGGCGACAAATTCGTTTTGTACCTGGCCGGCCGCTGGTTTGTGGACCAGCACAACGCGCCACGCGCCGTGCCTCTGTTTGAGAAGGTGCTCGAGCTCGATCCGGAGTTTACCCCGGTGTTGAACCGGCTGGGCTACTCCTACGCGGCCATGGGCGACATGACGCGGGCGGAAGCGATGATGCAGCGCTACATTGCCGCCCTGCCCGATGATCCCAACCCCGAAGATTCTTACGGCGACATTCTTTTGAAAGCCGGGCGCTACTCGGATGCCAAGACGCATTTCGAAGCGGCTTTGAAAAAAGATCCCGGATTCGGACCTTCCCAGCACGAGCTCGGCGATGTGTACGCCTTGCTCGGGAATCAGGAAGGCGCGCGCGAGGCTTACGAACGGTCGGCGCGAATCGCGGCCAACCCGCGGCGCAGCCTGGAGTACCGGTCATCCATCGCTTTGAGCTACGTGCGCGAACAGCGGTACGGATTTGCCGACCGGGAATATTTGGCACTGGCCGCGGAAGCTCGCGAAAGAAAATACGCCGACCTCGAAGCGGCGTTTCACCAAGCCATGGCCATGTACCAAAGCGATGACGCCGCGGCGCTAAAACAGCTGGACGCCGCGGAGGCGGCGATCCGCGACGACCAGGATCTGGCAGCGGTAACCCGCGACGAAAGCATGGCGGTGGTGCGGCGCTGGCGCGCGATTCGTTCCCTGCACGCCGGAAACCCGGCGCTCGCCGAGGTCTGCCTGCACGTGCTCGAGGAAAAGTACCAGTTGACCGAAAACGAATGGATCGGGACGCAGATGCACGCGCTGCACGGAGTATTGCTGATGGAAGAGAAGAAGCTCCCGGCAGCGATTTTGGAACTCGAGCAAACCGCAGACGATCCGTTTTCTTTGGATTTGCTGGCGCGGGCGAAGCGGGAAACGGGAGATTTACGAGGAGCCGATGCGGCGACGCGCCAGCTATTGTCGATTCACGCTTCGACGCTCGATTCGGTGCTGGTGGTGGAACCGGCGCGGTTGAAGCTCGCTGCGGCCTCCGCTTCCAACTAGAGCCGCGAACTCCGGGGACTACTTGTCCTTCAGTTTAAGCTTGCCGTCGGATTTCTGTTCTTCGAGGAAAGCTTTGAGCTCTGGAGCGGCCTCGAGCAAACGGATCCACTGTTCGTAGTACAGCGTGACCGGGAAACGGCCGAGACCGTAGACGCTGACGCCGCCCTTTTCCCCGACGCGGAAATCAAGAGTGCCGCTCTTCCGTTGTCCGGATTGTTTCTGCAGCTGGGCCAGCTGCGCTTTGAGCTCTTCGTAGGTTGGTTCGGACATGACAGTTCTCCCCGGCAAATCGGAACGCTTGAATTTAACACAGAGGACCCGGGAGGACACAGGGGCGCGGCTAGACCTGCAGGCGGTCGGCGTCGCGGGCCACCGCTTCGTACAGCACGGGATTGACGAAGAAGCCGAGCACCAGTCGCGAGAGCAGTCCGGCGACCACCACAATGGCGAACGGTTTTTGCGTATCGCTGCCTACGCCGGTGGACATGGCGGCGGGAAGCAGTCCGAGGCAGGCGACCAGCGCGGTCATCATAATGGGCCGCAGGCGGAGCAGAGCGGCTTCCCGCGTGGCGTCGCGGATGCTGCGGCCTTCAAGACGCAGCTTGTTGATGTAGCTGACCAGGATGACCGCGGTCTGGACGGAAACGCCAAGCAGGGCCAGCAGTCCAAGGAAGCTTGAAACGCTGAGCGGCGTACCGGTCAGCTTGAGGGCGATGAGCGCCCCCACGGGCTCGGTCAGCACCACGCCGAGCGCAATGGAGATGGGGAATTTGAGGTTTCCGTAAAGCGCGAACAGGATCATGAAGATGATGAAGACGGCCAGCGGGCCGATCACCAGCAGCTGCGCTTTGGCCTCCAGGAGCTCGCTGTATTCGCCTCCCCAATCGAGGCGGTAGCCCTCGGTCAGCCGCACGCTCCTGGCGACGGCAGCCTGGCCGCGGTGCACGATGCCTTCCAGGTCGCGGCCCTCGACCGAATACTGAATGCCGATGTAGCGCGCGTCATTTTCGCGGTAAATGAAGGAAGCGCCGGAGGCTTGCTTGATGCTGGCGAGCTCCGAGAGAGGAATCTGCTGTCCGGCGGGGGCCGGAACCAGGAGGTTCCCGATCTCCCGGGCGTTCGAACGGTATTGCGGCTCCATTCTGACCACCAAGTCGAAAAGCTTTTCGCCCTGTATGACCTGCGTGGCGGCTTGGCCGCCGATGGCCGCCTGGACGACGGCTTCGACATCGCCGACGTTGATGCCGTGGCGGGCAATTTTGGCGCGGTCGGCGTCTACAATCAGGCTGGGCTGGCCGAGTTCGCGGACCACGGTGAGTTCCTTGAAGCCTTCGGTGTGCACCAGGATGTTGCGGATTTCGACGGCTTTCTGTTCGAGCACGTTGAGATCGGGACCAAACACTTTGACCGCGAGCGCGGACTTCAGCCCGGTGAGCGCTTCGTCGACGGCGTCTTCGGCGGGCTGCGTATAGTTGAAGATGACCCCGGGAAAACTGTCCAGCCGGCGCTCGATGTCGTGCTCCAGCTCCGCTTTGGTGTGCACCGAGGTTTGCTTCCAGGCCTGGTCCTTGTAGGGCTTGAGGCCGACGTAAAACTCGCAATTGAAGAAACCGGTGGGGTCGGTGCCGTCGTCCG
>Ga0306926_10005562_pt1 | contig 13420 bp, 8 predicted proteins | sample flu12Cox44000178_FD_203759 | JGI IMG/M metagenome (GOLD analysis project Ga0306926, IMG submission 203759) | Lab enrichment of tropical soil microbial communities from Luquillo Experimental Forest, Puerto Rico - flux8day.12C.oxic.44.000.178 (v2)... | ecosystem: Environmental > Terrestrial > Soil... | reverse complement strand
GAAGCAGCGAGAGCGGCGCCTGAATGAGGAACCGGCAGATCAGGGCCACGGGAAAGAGCGCCGCGGCGATGAGGAACACCACCAGGCTGAATGGTGATCGGTGCGCCAGCGGGAGATACTCGGGATCCTCGGCGGTGCCATAACGCGACCGGGCATGATGCAGGTGATGCACCCCGACGTAGAAGAAGCTGGGCAGCAGCAGCGGCACCCCGATTATGACGTTCCAGCCGGCCTCGAAGTTCGGGACCGAGCCCGCCTTGAGGTGAGTCAGCTCATGGATGAAGTGACTGGCGCGGTACAGCGCCAGCGCCGAGACGATGAAACAGGCCACCGCCAGCCAGCCGTTCGCGCGGGCGCCGATCAGCAGGGTGCTCCACCCCAGGGCGGCGCACACCAGCACGTCTACCCAGTACACCCACGGCTTCGGCTTCATCAGGTCCCCGACCAGCTTGGAAGCCTGGCGTAGCGTCTGGGCGCCGGCCTGCGGCGACTCGGCGGCCTCGACAGGCGCTTCCATCAGTTCCACCTAAGCTTCCCCTCCCGTTAGACCGTTCGAGAGTAGACTTTCCCGCGCCTGACATTGGTCCATAGCGAGACAGTTTTCAACTGGAAACTGACGTACTCGAAGACCCGCATCGCCTGACGTTGCTCAGCGAACGCCCTCTCTGGCGCGATGTTTCTTTTCAACTACTACTTAGTCCAACCGCACAAAGATGGCACGGAGGCCACGGTCCATTTATCCCCGAGGTCATTTCCCCTCCGCAGTCCAGTTCGACGCGAGACCTATGTCGGCATTACTGCAAGAAGCTGCGACGAAGAGATGGGCTCGCGAACGGCTGTGGAAGTCGCGTCGAAGAACCAAATCCCAACACGTCGACCCATCCCTCACGTGCAGGCGAGAGCAGGGACGCCGGTGGCCAGGCGGCCAGCACCAGGGCAGCACGAGCGGTAGAGGTCTCATTTCAGGATCTCCTTCAGCAGCTTCAGCAGCTCGAGCACGTTCTTCTGCGTGAACGGTTCGAGGAGGAGTGGCACCACCTGCATCACGAACACGACGAAAGCCAACACCGTGTAGAGCCGGCCCCCCTTGAGCTTCTTCAGGCGTTGCCACAGGGTCGCGGCCTCGTCGGGCGCGGTGACGTCCTCGATGTTCAGCTCCTGCGCCTGGTAACGTCCCAGGCCCAGCACAAGCCTGCCCAGGCTCGCCACGGAGGGCCGCGCAGCATCGACGAGCAGGCAAGCGGCCAGCAGCACGAGGGGGGTAGCGGGCAGCGTGGCCAGGCGCGCGTTCCATCCGATCAGGAACAGCCCCGCCCCCACAAGCACCGCCTCGAGCGCGAGCGCCCGCCCCACCAGCACCCAGCGGAGGCGGCCCAGAAACGCTTCGATCCCCGTCACCTCGTCCACCCCCACGATGACGCTCCGGGTGGCGTTGAGGTTGCTCGTCCAGTACTCGGCGTTGGTGCGGGTGGCTATGATGCGGATGGTGATCCCGGCGAGGGTCGCGGCATAGACGCCGTACAGGACCGCGCCTTCCCACCTCGAGCTCCCCACGGCGCCGGCCACCGAGATGGCGAGGAGCAGCGCAAACAAGTAGGCGGGGAAACCGATGCTGCCCGAGATCGTGCTCGTCGTCAGGACTTCCTCTGAGCGGACAACGCTACCGGACACGTCGATCCGGGCGGTGGCGAGCTGCAGCGACACGCGATTGAGGAGCGGGCCAAGCGCCGTCGCGGCCATGGCCAAGGCGAAGACGCCGAGGGCGGCCACGGAAGCGGCGGAGGCACGGGCCAGCCACGGGACAAATGCGACAGCGATACCGACCGCTAGGAAGATTCCGTCCATGGCCACGCCCGCCTTCTGGTCGATGAACCAGGTCAGGCTGTTCGTGATGACGGCGATGAGGAGACATCCCGCGAAGACGGCGGCCGCGCGGGCCGCCGCGGGGAGGTCTGCGCCGCCCCCCGACCACGGCGTCATCCAGATCGCCAGCGCCACCTGCACGGCGAGCACGGCCAAGCGTTCGAAGGGCACCGCTCGGGGGGCCTGGGCCGAGTTGGGCGTGATCAGAAGGAGCGCGCCTCGGCCAAGGAGCAGCCCGGGAAACGCGACGCTCGTGAGCGCGCCGGCCTGCAGGAGCCCCGCACACAGGAGGTAGTCGAAGGCCACCCACTTACCGTGCAGCACCAGGCCGGGGATCCGGCCGAAGAGAGTTGCCGTCACGAAAGCCGAGACGAACAGGATAAGGCCTGCAAGCGTGATGAGCGATGTCTCCGTCATCACGGACTGGACGAGCCCATCCACGTGCCACCATGCACGCTGGGCCATGGTGGGCAGCGGCGCGATCAGGCCTCGACGTCGTAGATACTTGAGGTAGTCGCGGATCCACGTCATGTGAAGCCGGCGCTGCTCAGCCGTCATCCCGCGATCGCTCTCGTCCTTGGACCAGCGCGCCATGGCGGCGAGGATGCGATGCGGCGTTTGCAGCTGAGAGGTGGAGGCATCCTTGGCGAAGTCGAGAATGGTGCGCCGGAACTCGGCGACTTTGGCGGAGTCCGACCCCGCCGCCTCTGAGGTGGCGGCAAGGAATTCGAGCACGGTGACACGGGAGGGGCTGGGAGGCGGGCTCGCCGGCGTGGTCTCGATGGGGTCCGGAGGACGGAAGCTCTCGTCCGGGCTCCCGCTCTCCGGCTGCTGGTGCTCCACCGTGAAGAACAGGTCGTTCACCGTTTCGAGGCGCGCGCCGGCGACGAGGTTCGCGAGGACCTTTGCGGGGAGAAGATCCCGAACCCGACGCCACTCCTGATCGATGGCCTGATCCACCCGCTGATAGAAGGCGACCGGGGTCAACCCGAGCTGCATGATCCGAAATCGATGGCTGTCGCAGTCGCCGAGGAACTGGGACCATATCGCGATCAGCGACTCCACCGCGATCCGTCGCGGGGTGCGGAGAGTCACCCAAAAGCTCGTGGGCTCCTGCGCGGCCGCCGCCTCGTCATGCGGACGCCCCCACGCTTCGCGCGCCGCTCGGTTGGCCACGGCCGCCTCCGTCACCATCGTGCGGAGAGCCCCGAGCAGGCGCTCGCGGACAACGCTCGTCGAGTGGCCTTCGACGTCGAGGGGTCCGAGCCGCAGGGCTTCCCGAGGGACGGAGAGATCGGTACAGAGCGTGTCCATCACGCGCTCGGCTTCCGTCGTGCCCACGTGCTTGACGCGCCCACAGATGGGAAGGAGCCGGGCGCCGATGTAGTCCGAGGCGAGCCAGTCGACGAACGCCGGACCGCACTCTTCGGGGTAGGCGTCGCTCTCGGACTGCAGGGACTCGAACCAGGCGCGTATGCCTTCGTGTGCCGTGACGAGGGTCCGAGCTTGCAGGGCAGCCGCCTGGCGGCTGATGAACGCCTGCATCCGGATCTGTCCCTGCGCCCGTCGCACCGCGCTGTCGATCGTCCGGCCTTCGATCGCCTCGCCCTCAGCCATGCCGAGTCGCTGCATCATCTGCTGGATGCGCGCGCCTCCGAACCGAGTCATCAAGCCGTCCTCGAGGCTTGAGACGAAGATCGCGGTGTAAGGATCCCCCTGCCGGCCCGCTCGCCCCAGGAACTGGCGGTCGTGGCGCAACTCGATGGCGTGTCCGGCGGCGATCAAGGCGAGGCCGCCATTCCCTTTCGCCTCCGGCGAGAGCCGGATGTCCACCCCGCGGCCCACCACCTGCGTCGCGACGACGATCGAGCCGACCTCGCCCGCACGCTCGAGCACGGCTGCGATGGCCTGCTCGTTCTTACCGGTGAGGAGATGGACGGCGGTGTCGGCTGGAAAGGCCGCGGATACGAGGTTGAAGATCGCTTCCGCGTCCTCGATGGTCTGCGTCCCGACGAGGACGGGGCGCCGAGCCGCCACCGCCTCCTTGACGTGCGCGAGGACGGCTCGATGGGCCTCGAGGTGGGTGCGGAACGTCTGGCCCGATCGCAGCCCCTGGCGCCGGGGGTGACGTGGGGGGATTGTGATGGGCATGAGCAGGTACTGGAACATGTAGTCCAGGAAATCCTCCTCGGCAGAGCCAGACATTCCGGCCAGGTGCCGGAACCGGCGCAGCACGCGCTTGGGATCCGAGCGAGTCAGGGTGACAGACCGGAAACCGCGCTGCAGGTGCAACCTGGCTTCGAGGGGAAGCAGCCACGGGAGCCGCGAGCCGAAGTCGAGCTGTCCGGTTCGGCGGTCCACGCTCACCACTCGGTCGTCCTTGACCACGTAGTCCCGGTCCTGCTCCGCCATACGCACGGCGACGTACGAGAGCTCGACGGCGTACCGAGCGAGCAGGTACCGATGGCTCGCGGCGGCGGGCATGGCCCACTCGGCGCGGAGGCGCGCTTCGCCGTTGACGGTGAGGTTTGCCATCATGCTTGCGAAGTCGGCGGTGATGTCTGCCGGCTCGAGTCGCTCCGCGAACTGGATCGCCTCCTCCCACTTGAACGGCGCCTCGGCGAGCCGGCGAATGGTGTCGTAGTTCTGGTCCGCGCCGTCGAGCAGGATCGCGTCGATCTCGTCCAGCAGCACGGCCCCCGGCACGATGGGATAGGGTGGCTGTTCCGCGGAGATCTCGTTCCGCTGGTCGTGGAAGATCAGGTCTCGAATGGTGGTGTAGACGATGCGCTGGCCCCAGGCGGGAGAGTCTGTCGAGACGGCCGCGTAGCTTGCGCTTACCCCGACGGCCGCCCAGAGCAGCTGAGTGCGTCGGGCGTCGCGCCACGCCAAGTAGCGGTTGGCGCAGATGATGTAGACGCGGCCGAATTCGCAGGCCAGAGCGAAGGCCGCGGGAAGCGCCGCGTAGGTCTTCCCTTCTCCGGTATCCATCTGCAGGGCACAGGGCTGGGTGAGGGCAATGGCCGCGCGTACCTGGTGCGGATAGAGCTGCGAGCCCGGGGGCAGGTCTGCCGGATGCCGCCGGAACGCTTCGACAGCCAGCGCGAGGTAGCGCAGCTGGATGCTCGTGCGATCCGGGCGTCCGAAACGGGCGACACGTCTGACCAGGGAGGGCCGCGCGGGCTTGCCGAATCGGGCGCGTAGCTCGTCGCCCTCGAGGGCGCGCGCGCATTCCGCGCGAAGCTCCTCGTCCGACAGCCCGGCCGCCTGGCCGAGGTATCCTTCGACGGCCTCGTAGCTCGTGTCGACCAGCCGCGACCCCAGACGTTTGAAAAGCCAGTCCGGCGCCGAGTAGGCAACGGAGAGCATGGGCAACTCTAGCACTTTGAACGGAGCGTAGGCAGGTCGTGCGACTGCTGGCGGTGCCCTTCCAACCGGGACGGGAGCGGTGGAGGTGAAGCAGGACTGGGCGGTGAAGCCGTCAATTTTGCGCGGTTAGCCGGCCAGAGCCACTCGTGTTCCCAAGGGCGTAGCTTCTGGGCGAGCTCGGCAGTGCTTCGGAAGATCATCCGGCGGTAGAACTCGTCCGCGTCCGGTGGCTCCGTTCCACCTTCCCATTGCTTTCCGGACAGCCGCACGCGAGCTACCGGTGCGAGATGCCGAGATTACGCCATGCGCGCTCGCCGGGGCGTCTCCAGCGCGTAGTAGGCCGCCGCCGCGATGGCGAACCCCACGAACCACGCGTAGGGGTAGAGCGCGTCGAAGACGGGGTGGCTGCGCTCCACGACGTGCGTGACCTTCAGGAAGCCCGGGACGTTCGGGGCGACGCCCAGCACGAGCGCGAGCACCGCCGATCGGTTGACACCCGCGTAGCGACCGGATGTGCGGTAGAGATCGGGCACGTCGAGCTCGCGGCGCCGCAACAGCCAATAGTCGACGATCATGATGCCGGCGATCGGCCCGAGCAGCGCGGAATAGCCGATCAACCACTGCTCGATGTACGCAGAAGGGTTGGCGAGCAGCTTCCACGGCATCATCGCGATGCCGAGCAATCCCGTGATCAAGCCGCCGTTCTTGAACGAGATCAGGCGAGGCGCGAGGTTGGCGAAATCGTTCGCGGGGCTGACGACGTTGGCCGCGATATTCACGGCCAACGTCGCGATCACGATTCCCAACAGCGCGATCACCGCCACGAGCATGCGCAGGCCGGCCGACGCGAGCAGGGGGGCGTCGAGTCCGGCGGGCGCCGTGTCGGAGACGAGGTGTGCCAGGATGAACTGCGGATCCCACAGCTGGGCGACGTCGGCCCCGGGCAGGATCTCGTGGGCCGCGCTGGTCACGATCACGCCCATCGCGGAGAACACGATCATGGTCGGCGGCAGTCCCAGCGTCTGGCCGAGGATCTGCTCGCGCTGCCCGCGGCCGAACCGCGTGAAGTCGGGGATGTTGAGGGACAGCGTCGCCCAGAAGCCGACCATCGCGGTCAGCGACGGCGCGAACACGGGCCAGAACTCGCCGATCGTCGCAAACTTCGACGGCGCGTCGAGGATCGGGCCCAAGCCCCCGGCGCGCGCCACCGCCCACGCAAGCAGCGCTCCCGCGAGCACGAGCACGATGGGCGCCGCCCAGTTCTCGAGCACGCGCACGGCGTTCATGCCGCGGTAGATGATCCAGATGTTGAGGACCCAGAAGAGCGCGAAGGTGATCGCGCTCGGGATGCTCAAGCCCAGGATCGACGCGCCGCCGCCGATCGACGCGAAACCGGGCCATAGCGCGACGAGGAAGGTACGGATCGCCTCCCCGCCGATCGAGCACTGGATGCCGAACCAGCCGCACGCGACGACCGCGCGCAGCACGGCGGGAATGTTCGCGCCGCGGGTCCCGAACGACGAGCGCGCGAGCACGGGAAATGGGATGCCGTAGCGCGTTCCCGGGTGCGCGTTGAGGAGGATCGGCGCCAGCACGATCAGGTTGCCGAGGGCGATGGTCAGCAGCGCCTGCCACCAGTTCATCCCGCTCGCGATCAAGCCGCCGGCGAGCATGTACGTCGGGATGCAATGCGCCATCGAGATCCACAGGGCCGCAAAGTTGTACGTGGTCCAGTCGCGCCGGCGCACGGGCACCGGGGCGAGGTCCGCATTGAACAGCGGACTGCCGGCGACGTCAGCGGGAAGCTCGGCGGCTGCTTCGGCGGCGAGCACGGGATCGTGCATGGGGCTGCCGACGAATACCACAATCGAGGCGGGCGCGGTATACTCCCGCTCGCCGAGGAGGCATTCGCCCATGCGACGTTTCCGTGCCGCGCGGTGGCTCGCGTCGTTCGTGGCTCTCACGCTGCTCGTCCTCGCGGCACCGACGCTGCCGCCGGCAGCCGCTCAGGCGCCGGGCGCGCTGGTCCTCGGCCTCGATCAGGAGCCGCCGACCCTCGATCCCCACGCCTCGCCGTCCGCGGTGACGTACCAGATCATCGCCTCGGTGACGGAGAACCTCGTCTACAAAGGGCCGGACGGCAAGCTCGTTCCCTGGCTGGCGGAGTCGTGGACGACGTCCAAGGACGGCCGCAGCGTCACGTTCAAGCTGCGGCGCGACGTGAAATTCCACGACGGCACGCCGTTCAACGCGGAGGCGGTGAAATTCAACTTCGACCGCATCGTCGATCCGAAGTTCAAGGCGGGCGGTGCCCGCGCCGCGCTGGCCGGCTACGCCGGTTCCAAGGTGCTCGACGAGTTCTCCGTGCAGGTGAGCTTCGAGACGCCGTTCGCGCCGTTCCTCACCTACGCGGCCTCCGGTCCGCTCAGCATCGTGTCCCCCAAGGCCGTGCGCGAGAGCGGCGATCTGGTGCATACCCGGCCCATCGGCACGGGTCAGTTCATGATCAAGGACTACGTCGCCAAGGACCACACCACGATGGTCCGTGTGGCCGACTACAAGCGGAAGGTGCCGTGGAGTGACCGCAGCGGTCCCGCCCCGCTGGAGACGGTGGTCTGGAAGTTCATCCCCGAGGCCGGCACGCGCGTGACCACGCTCGAGAGCGGCGAAACGCAGGGCGTGTACAACATACCTGCCCAGTCGTTGCCACGCCTGGAGGGCAACCAGGGGCTGCGGATCGAGAAGACGCCGTGGCCCGGCGTCCCGCGGATCTGGCTGCTCAACATCACCAAGCCGCCGATGGACGACGTGAAGGTACGCCGCGCGATCAACTACGCCATCGACAAGGACGCGTTTCTGGCCACCATCTACAAGGGCACTGCGCTCAAGGCCGGAGCGCCGCTGACCGCCGTGATGCTCGACGACCCGGCGGTAAGCAAGGTCGCCTGGCCCTTCGACGCGGCCAAGGCCAAGACACTGCTCGGCGAGGCGGGCTGGGCGCCGGGCAGCGACGGCATCCGAACCAAGGGGGGCCAACGCCTGGAGATCGTCCTGAACGCCATCGAGTACGGCGGCGGTCCGGACCCGACAGCGCAGATCATCCAGGCCTCGCTGCACGAGGTCGGGATCGAGGTGAAGATCAAGGCGCAGGCGCGGCCGCCGTGGTACGAGGACAACTATCGCTGTGCCACGCACGGCCCGGTGATGTTCCTGCGCTCCACCGACCCCGACGGTCTGTTCGCGCTCTTCCACAGCTCGCTGGTGGGCGGGAACTTCAACTGGTCGTGCGTGAAGAATCCCAAGCTCGACGCGCTGCTCGAGCAAGGCCGGCGCGAGACCGATCCGGCGAAGCGGCGCGCCATCTACGTGTCGATCGAGCAGCTCGCCATCGAGGAGGCGCTGACCGTCCCCCTGGTCGACGAGCTGTCGGTGTGGGCGTTTCGATCGGGCGTGCAGGGCGTGAAGTACAACTTCAACGCCTATCCCATCCTGGGTGACGCCACGCTCCGCAAGTAGCCGCACGACCGGGCCGGCGTCATGCTGACGTGGATCCTGCGACGGGTCCTCGCCGTCGTGCCCGTCCTGTTCGGCGTGACGCTGGCCGTCTTCAGCATGCTCTTCCTGGTCCCCGGTGACCCGGTCAAGATGATGCTCGCCGAGTTCGTGACCAACCCCGACCAGGTCGCGCAGATGCGGGCGCAGCTGCACCTGGACGAGCCGATCCTGCAGCAGTACGGACGCTTCGTGGCCAATGCCGCGCGCGGGGATCTAGGGACCTCGATCCGCAGTCGCCGTCCCGTCACGACCGAGATCGGTGAGAACGTGGCGAGCACCGCGCAGCTGGCTGTGGCCGCCATGCTGGTGGCCGTCGCGGTGGGGGTGCCGCTCGGGCTGCTGGCCGCGCTGTCGCGGAACTCCTGGCTGGACGTGGCCTCGATGGGCACGGCCCTCCTCGGCGTGTCGATGCCGAGTTTCTGGCTCGGCCTGCTGCTCATCTTCGCTTTCTCGCTGCACCTGGCGTGGTTTCCCGCCACGGGCGGCGGCGATCTCCGGCACCTGGTCCTCCCCAGCATCACGTTGGGGACGATCGCGGCGGCGATCATCGCGCGGCTCACGCGCTCGAGCATGCTGGAGGTGCTGGGCCAGGACTACGTCCGCACCGCGCGCGCCAAGGGGCTCGGCGGCTTCGGCGTCGTCGTGCGTCACGCGCTCAAGAACGCGCTGATCCCGATCATCACCATCTTCGGCCTGCAGTTCGGCAACCTCCTGGCCGGGGCGGTAATCGTGGAGACGGTGTTCAGCCGGCCCGGGCTCGGCCGGCTCATCGTCGGCGGGATCCTCAGCAAGGACTTTCCGCTCGTGCAGGGCACCGTCCTCTTCGTGGCCACCGTCTACGTGCTGATCAATCTGCTCGTCGACGTGGCCTACGCGTACGCCGACCCGCGGATCCGGCTGGGCCGAGCGTGATGCATGGCGCGAGCCTCGTCCGCCGGCTGGTGCGCCACCGTGGCGCGCTGGTCGGCCTGTTGATCCTGGGCGCGCTTCTCCTCCTCGCCAGCGCCGCCCCCTGGCTGAGCCTGCCTGATCCCATCAAGACGGCACCTCGGACTGCGCTGCAACCCCCCGGCACGACGTACTGGCTCGGCAGCGACCAGCTCGGCCGCGACGTCGCCAGTCGCGTCCTGCACGGTGCGCGCATCTCGCTCACGGTGGGGCTGATCGCGGTGTCGATCGCCGTCACCATCGGCACGCCCGTCGGTTTGGTATCTGGCTTCTATGGCGGGCGCCTTGACGCGTTCATCATGCGCGTGATCGACGTGCTGCTGGCGTTCCCCGGGATCCTCCTGGCCCTGGCCATCGTCAGCGTGCTGACCCCGGGATTGACCAACGTGATGATCGCTGTCGGCCTCTCCGCGGTGCCCACCTACGCGCGACTGGTGCGCGGCAGCGTGCTCTCGGCCCGGGAGAACCTCTACGTGGAAGCGGCGCGCGCTCTCGGCAGTCGCGATCCGTCGATCCTCGTCCGCTACATCCTGCCCAACGTGGTCGCCCCGCTCGTGGTCACCGCCACCCTCGGCCTCGGCACCGCCATCCTCGCCGCGGCGGCCCTCAGCTTCCTCGGGCTCGGCAGCCAGCCGCCCCAGCCCGAGTGGGGCCGCATGCTGAGCGAGGGGCGTGACTACCTGCGGGAGGCGTGGTGGATCTCGACGTTCCCCGGACTCGGCATCATGCTCACCGTGCTCGGCATGAACCTCCTCGGCGACGGCCTGCGCGACGTTCTCGATCCGCGACTCGGCCCATAGGAGCCGCCGGACGATGGCCAGCGCCGCCGACTTCGAACGCCTGGATTACGAGAAGCGCGTCAATCGAGTGATTGATCACATCTCCGCCCACCTGGCCGAAGACCTGTCCCTCGATGGGCTCGCGCGCGTGGCCGCCTTCTCGCCCTTTCACTTCCACCGCATCTTCCGGGCAATCAGCGGCGAGACGCTCTTCGGCTTCGTCCAGCGGCTTCGGCTGGAGCGCGCCGCCCTCGCCCTGGTGCATCACCGGGACCACAGCATCCTGGCCGTAGCCCTCGACCATGGCTTCGCCTCTGCCGCGACCTTCGCGCGCGCCTTCAAGGCTCACTTCTCGATGAGCGCCACCGACTGGCGTGCCGGCGGGGCCGAGCGGTGGAGCAAGCGAGGCAAAGCGAATCGCAACCAGAGCAAAGCACGGCCACGCCGGCCGCGGCATGGTGTTGCTCGAAAGCCGAAGGAGGCCGCCATGAACGTCAAGATCGGGGAGCTGCCGGGCTACCACGTCGCCTACATGCGGTACGTCGGACCGTACGGTCCCCACGGCATTCCCGCGCTTTGGCAGCGGCTCCACGAATGGATGCGCACGCGCGGGCTCGAGGCACCGAATACGATCACGCTTGGGATCGCCCACGACGATCCGGACGTCACCGCCATCGAGAGGCTGCGCTACGACGCGTGCGTGGTGGTCCCCGCCGACTTCAAGGGTGACAAATGGGTCAACGTGATGGACGTGCCCGCCGGCCGGCACGCGATGACGGCATTCACCGGGACCGCCCGCGAGATCGAGGACGCGTGGGGCGCTTTCTACCGGACGTGGCTGCCGGGCAGCGGCTTCGAGCCCGACGATCGGCCGTGCCTCGAGCTCTACCGCGGCAACCCCGAGGTCGCCGGCCGGCCGAGCGCGTTTCGCTGCGAGCTCTGCATTCCAGTGAGGCCGCGGTGAGGCCGCGGCGGTCTCGCGGATCCCGCGTCGGCTGGCTGGTGATCGCTATGCTGCTCGTGGGCAGCGCCTCGCCGACAGCGGTCCCCGCGGCGAGCGGGGCTGGCGTGACGGCGCTCGTGGGAGGCCGCGTGCAGCCCTCGCCGGAGGCGCCGCCGATCGGTGACGGCGTCGTCCTCATCAGCCAGGGCGTCATCACCGCGGTCGGGTCACGCGCAGAGGTTTCCGTGCCGCCGGACGCGGCCGTGATCGATTGCACGGGAACGACCATCACCAGCGGGTTCTGGAACACCCACGTGCATTTCATGCCCGCGGCGTTCCAGCAGGCGGACCAGGCCCCGGCCCAAAGGCTGACCGAGGCGCTTCGCGCGATGTTGACATCGTGGGGCGTGGTCCATGCCGTCGACACCGGGTCACTGCTGGACAACACCCTGGCCCTGCGGCGTCGAATCGAGAGCGGTGAGATCCCGGGACCCTCGATCCGCACCGCGGGCACGGGGTTCGTCCCGGTCGGCGGTAGCCCGTACTACATCCTCCCCGCGCGGCTGCCGGAGCTGACGAGCCCTGACGCGACCGCGGTCGCCGTGAACGGCAACCTGGACCGCGGCGCAGACGTGATCAAGCTCTTCACGGGCTCCTGGGCCCGGCGCGATCTCATCGTGGTCATGCCCGTCGATCTCGTGCGCGCCGCCACGGACGCTGCTCATCGCCGGGGCAAGCTCGTGCTGGCCCACCCGTCGAACAGCGCCGGCGCCCGCGCGGCGATTGAAGGCGGCGTCGACGTCCTCGTGCACACGTTTCCCTCGGAGCTGGACCGGCGCCCGTGGGATCGGGAGCTTCCGCGCATGATGCTCGAGCGCAAGATGAGCCTGGCCCCCACGCTCAAGCTGTTCCCGACCGAGCTCCGGAAGGCCGGCGCGCCCGCGAGCGTGGTCGAGGTCGTGCTCGGCAACGCGCGCGACCAGCTGCGCATTTTCGCCGAGGGCGGCGGCCAGGTGCTGTTCGGCACCGACGTCGGCTACATCGCCGACTACGACCCCACCGACGAGTACGTCTACATGCACCAGGCCGGCCTGTCCTATTCGCAGATCCTGGCCTCGCTCACCACCGCGCCGGCCGCGCGCTTCGGCGCCGCGGCGCGCACGGGGCGGCTGGCGGCCGGACTGGACGCCGACATCGTGGTGATCCAGGGAGATCCGGCACAGGACATTCGCGCGCTCGCCCGAGTGCGGACGACGCTGCGCGCCGGACGGCTGATCGCGGGTAAGCTGTAGCGCCTTGGCGGGCCCCGGCTCAAGCCGTCCCTGAGCGGCCTCGCGAGATAGACCTACCGTGCCCGTTCTATCGCCAGCCGCACCCCGAATGCTCCGAGGATCGCCCCGGCGGTCGCTTCGATAGCCCGCGTCACACGTGGGTCCATCACGGCCACGGCGTCCAGCGACCGCTCAGCCGGCGTGGCGATGCTCGGCGGGCAGGCCGAAGCGCTCCGCGGTCTGGCCCGCCGCGTCGAATTGAATGAGCACAGCGGCCTCCCGTCCGACGACCCAGGCGTCGTGACCGGGCTCGACCACGACGACGGCCGGCGCCGCGAAGTCGAACGCGCAGCCGTCACGGTATTGACCCTTCACTCGCCCCGCGGTCAGGAAGCCGACGTGGCCGTGCATACAGAGCTCGGTGCCGATGACGGACTTCATGTGGGTCGACCAGCGAAATCCCCGGGGATAGACGACGCGCTTGACCTGACCATTGGCGGCGGCCACCGCGTCGATCACGACGCCGCCGATCTCGTGGTGCTGGGCGCCTTTGATCGGCCTACGGCTGCCGCCCACCGGCTTCGGGAGAGAGCGGGACCCGGCCGCTGGAGACCGCCGGCGGCGCGTCGTTGGCTTGCTCGTGCGCTTTTTCATCACAGGTCCCTCCTGTTCCTGGCTCTATGTCGCGTCGG
>Ga0306926_10005561_pt1 | contig 13420 bp, 14 predicted proteins | sample flu12Cox44000178_FD_203759 | JGI IMG/M metagenome (GOLD analysis project Ga0306926, IMG submission 203759) | Lab enrichment of tropical soil microbial communities from Luquillo Experimental Forest, Puerto Rico - flux8day.12C.oxic.44.000.178 (v2)... | ecosystem: Environmental > Terrestrial >... | reverse complement strand
GCTGGTTTGATCACTGGGGAGGCCGGCACGGCCTGACCAACGCCGCCCATGAAGCGGCGAATCTGGACTGGATGCTGCGGCAAGGCTATTCGGTCAGTTTGTACATGTTCCACGGCGGGACGAGCTTTGGCTGGATGAATGGCGCGAACAGCGAGAAGGGCGACTACCAGCCGGACGTTACCAGCTATGACTACGACGCGCCGCTCGACGAGAGCGGAAGGCCGACGAAAAAGTATTGGAGCTTTCGCGAGGTGATCGCGAAAGCGCGTGGCCAGACGCCACCGGAAGTGCCGTCGGTGAAGCCTGCGCAAAAGATTCCGGAGTTTCGCGTGGAGGAGGCGGTCTCGCTGTGGGATGCGCTGCCCGTGGCGGTCCGTTCGGAGCAGGTGCAGAGCATGGAGGACCTGGACCAGGCGTACGGCTACATCCTGTACCGAACGCAATTGAAAGGCGCGGCGGGCGGCAAGCTGGTTATCGACGAACTGCACGATTACGCAGAGGTTTACCTCGATGGGAAGCGGGTCGGCAGTGTGGATCGCCGGCTAGGGCAAGACCGGCTAACCCTGCCGCGCGGTGCGGGGCGGTTGGACATATTGGTCGAGAACACCGGGCGGATCAATTTCAGCCTGGCGCTGCGCGGCGAACGAAAAGGGATCACGAAGCAAGTGACACTGGCGGGCGAAGCGCTCAAAGGCTGGGAGATTTTCCCTCTGCCGATGACGGATGTGGAAAAGCTGCCGTTCAAGAAAAGCCCTTGTGATGGGCCGTGTCTCTATCGCGGCGTGCTGCAGGCAGAGAGGCCAGCAGATACGTTTCTGGATACGAGCGCGTTCGGCAAAGGCGAGGTGTGGCTCAACGGGCGGGCCCTCGGTCGGGTGTGGTATGTCGGGCCCCAGAAGACGCTGTACGTGCCAGGACCGTGGCTGAAGCAGGGTGACAATGAGGTTATCGTGTTCGACCTCGAGGGCGCACCCGGGCGCACGCTGCGAGGGTTGGACACGGCGATCCTCAACAGCGTTTCATCGAAATAGCCGTTTTTGCCAGCCGAGTGCTGCGGCTGCCAGGCTTTTCCACGCGATACTGGGATGGTGAGGTTCGTGACATTCTAAGAATTCAGCCGATTGCTGGCGCGGTTGCTGGCCTTTTCCCCCGATGCTAGGATGATGGGTTCCATGGCACCTGACGAGGCAAACAAGCCGAAGATAGGCATCCCCTGGCGCTCCTCCGAGGAGGAGATCGCCGGAAACCTGCCCAAAATGCGAAGTTACATAGAGGCCGTGAAGCGCGCCGGGGCCCGAGCGGTCCTCCTGTCCCTGGCTCACCTGGCGACCCTGGAGACTGAGGTTCAGGATTTGGACGGGTTTGTGCTGCCAGGCAGCCCGTTGGACGTAAATCCTTCGGAATACGGGGCGGCAAATCGCGGTTTATCCGAGCCGGCGGACCTGGCGCGTGAAGGAACCGACCGGGCGATTCTGAGCCACGCGTTTAATGTGCAGAAACCGGTGCTGGCCATTTGTTATGGCTGCCAACTGCTAAACGTGTATCTGGGCGGGACGCTGATCCAGGATATTCACAGCGAGAAGGGGACGCCGCTGGCGCACCGCAGGAAAGATGTGTCGCCGGAACTGACCGAGGATCCGCTACACGAGGTACGATTCACGCCGGAAAGCCAGTTGGCGAAGATGGCCGAAGGCACCGACGGGGTGGTGAACAGTTCGCACCATCAATCGATCGACAAACCGGGGAGGCAGTTGCGCATCACGGGCCAGGCGCCGGACGGGATCGTGGAAAGCGTGGAATGGACGGGGGACGCGAACTGGGTCATTGGCGTGCAGTGGCACCCGGAGCGGATGCAGGGCGACGCCCTGGCGGACCGCTTGTTTTCGGACTTGATCTCCGCAGCACTGGGAACACGGAAGACACCGGTCTTGAAGCCGTAACTCAGGTCCAACCGCAAGACCAGCAATACGAGTTGTGCATCCGAACTTGGGGGAAACATGATTTCACTGGCTGGGAAAGCTGCACTGATCACTGGGGGTTCGCGCGGAATCGGGGCGGCCGCGGTCAAATTGTTTGCCGAGGCCGGCGGCGATGTGATTTTCAGCTACAACGCCGCAAAGGACGCCGCGAGACAGGTGGAGCAAGAGGCCGCGAGGCATGGGACCCGGGTGGAAGCGTTTAAAGCGGACGCTGGAAAACACGAGGATAACCGCAAGCTGGTGGAGTTCTGCATCAAGCGGCTGGGGCGTTTGGACATCCTGGTGGCCAATGCGGGCATCTGGAATGTGGACGACCTGCCGATCGAGAACATGAGCGAAAAGCAGTGGGATGAGATGATGCGGATCAATTTGAAAAGCGTGTACTCGGTCATCCATTTCGCTGTACCGCAGATGATCAAGCAGAAGTCCGGGAAAATCATTCCGATCAGTTCGACGGCCGGGCAGCGGGGCGAATCGTTCCACACGCATTATGGCGCGGCGAAGGGCGCGATCATCAGTTTGACGAAGGGATTGTCGACGGAACTGGCGCGGCACGGCATCCTGGTGAATTCCGTCGCGCCGGGCTGGGTGGCGACGGACATGTCGAATCCCGTGCTGGAAACGAAAACCGGGAAGAAGATGGTGGCTGCGGTAATTCCGATAGGACGCGCGGCAACCGCCGACGAAGTCGCCGGACCGATTCTGTTTCTGGCATCGGACCTGGCGAATTTTATCAGCGGTGAAATATTGAACGTAAATGGAGGTTCGGTATTGTGCGGTTGATGTCGCGCTCCTTCGTCACCGTGTTGGTTGCGGGGCTGTTTCTTCTCGCGTCCGGGATCCATGCACAGAATCCGGACACGATTGCTCCGGAAGAGAGCACCGCGATGGCCAAGCGCATCATGAACCAAGTGATCCAGGCGATGGGTGGGCAGGCGTATCTGGCGATGAACGAGCGGCAGTGCGACGGGCGGAGGGCCTTGATCGGGCATAACGGGGAACTCAGCGGGTATGTGGGGTTGAAGGATTCGTGGCAGTACCCGGACAAGGAACGAACCGATTACGTGGCGCACGGCCGGAACACCCTGCTCGGATACCTGATCGGGGTGCAAAACCTGGACATCACTCACGGTGGGACGGTGATCACCCTGTTCAGCGGGGAACAGGGATGGATTATGGAGCGGGGAGGGGTTTCGGAGATGCCGGTGACGTCGGTATCGCAGTTCCAGGAAGCGGTGAAGCAGAGCGTCGACAATCTGCTAAGGCTAAAAAGCAAGCAGGAAGGGACCTATTTGCGGTGGGCGGGGTTGGGGACGGTGGATTTACATCCCGTGGACTTTGTCGAATTGACTGATGACGCAGGGCTTAAGGTCAAACTGGCGGTGGACAAATCCACGCACTTGCCGGTGCGGAGCGTGTTTATGTCGCAGGACGAGGAGTTTAATCAGCCCCGCGAAGACGTGGCGATTTATTCGAATTACCAGCCCAAGGGTGGCGTGCAAATGCCCATGCAGATTACCCGGGAACGGGATGGCCGGCGTTTGATGCAGGTCTTTTACGATGCGTGCCAGGCCAACCCCCCGCTGGCAGCGGATTTTTTCACGCGCGAGGCGCTCGACAAAAAGTACAAGGAAACGGGTGGGAAGAAGGCGAGCAAGTAAGGGCGGCGCATTCGGGGGCAATGTTCCATAATTGCAATAGTCGATAAGACAGAGCCTGTCCAACGGCAATAATCCCTGCTAATTTATAGGTTCTAGTCCATCTGGGTCAGTGTTTTTCGTGTCCCCGAATCGGTCTCGGGACTTCTCAAGAGGGGGGGAAGAAACCGACTTGCCGCAGCCCGCGAGGCGCCAAGCAGGTTACAGTTTGACGGAAATCCTTGTCGCCCTGGCGGTGGCAGTGATTCTGGTGGCTGTGGCTCTGCCCATGGGCATCCGGGCATACAACTCCTACCGATTGACGAACGCAGCGCGCGATGTGGCCGACATACTGCGTTTGACACGGTACGCTGCAATACGATTGAACAAGCAGGTGAATTGTAAAATTTATCCGGACAGTACGAATCCTGCGCTGATGCGCGGTTTCATGACCGACACGCTGGGCACGCCGTTGACTGGCGTAGGCGCGAAGAACATCCTGCTGGGGCCAGCCGGAACGCTTTGGGATGTGTCGACGGTTCCCGGGGCCAGCACGCTACCGACCCTGGCGAATATTCCAGGAGTCGCACCCCTGAATGTTCCTCCGGGCGGTATAACGGTTCAGTTCGACGCGAGAGGAGCGCTGATTCCGCCAAGCATCGACGCGTTTTATTTGGCAAGCACGGCGGCACCGGATGCGGGGTACCGGGCGGTATTGCTGATGCCGGCGGGTGCGATTCAGATCTGGAGCGCAGATCCTACGGGGTTTTGGCAACAACAGAGGTAAGATACGCGAACCAAAATGCGGCGCAAAGTTCCAACTCGGCGAAGTAGCGAGCGTGGGTTCACGCTGACGGAGATGCTGATCGCGACGGTAATTGTGATCTTCGGACTGGTAGCGGTGGCACAGCTGGTGCCGACGTCGGTGATGATGAATTCGAACAACCGCAACGATGGCACGGCTTTGGCGTTTGCACAGCGGGAGATGGAGATGCTGCGGTCACAACCGCTGACAGCGACAAGTTTCACGGATCCGCAGTACGTTACGTGCCCGTCGTCTACGACCTGTAGCTTGGGAGATGCGACGCAGCCGAATATATTGGTTGGTTCGAACATTGTGGCCAACAGCTACGGCGCGCCGATCATCGATTTCTCCGCGGCGCCAGTTAGCGGCTATAGCTTTACATATACCGATCCTAACGATCCCGTGGCAGTACCTTATGACGTGCGCTGGGCGGTGGCGACCTCAATCAAGGGAAGTCTGGTAACCGGCAGGCGAATTATTGTCGGCGTATTTCGTAGGGGTATGGAAACACCGACGCTGCCCATCACGCTGGATACGATGGTGCAAAAGTGAAAAGGAGCGGCCACGGATTCCGGTCGGGTGGTTTCACGCTGCTGGAATTGTTGGTAGCAACGGCGATTTTTATGGTGATCTGCGGGGCGATGTTCGGTCTGCTTCAGATCTCGCAGGAAAAGTATGTGGCCGAAACGCAAATGTCCGGGTCCTTTCAGGAAGCGCGGTTGGGCCTGGATCAGATTGTGCGGGATATAGACGCCGCCGGATACCCTCCCGTCAGTATGTTCTCGAATTTAACGAATCCACTGAACTTTGCCCAAGTTCCGTTTGCATGGGGTCCGAATTATCCCCTTACGGATTGCCAAATCGGATCGACCTGTTCTCCCACGCCCTCCGATTACGACCTGATTGTGGAAACGAATACAGGTAGCGGTATGGTTTGGATTCGATATCAATTGAATCAGGCGCAGGGCGTCCTGTACCGCGGAGTTGTGCCCAAAACAACGGGTGATCCGGTATCTGCGTTTTCGGGAAGCGGGATAATGACGCCGCTGGTGACCAACGTGCTGAACTATCCGACTACGGCGCAACTCGCGCAAATCAACACTCAGTATTCGACGATGCTGCCAGCCGGAACGCAGCCGATCTTTGTGTATAGCTGTAGCACCCCGGCCCCGGCCCCGGCAGGATCGCAACCTTGCGCGTCAGCAGGAGCATTCAACGCGCCGAAGTTCATAGTCGATATTGACGTAACACTGATTGTGCGAACACCGCAGCAAGATATGCAGACGCAGTCCTTGAAATTGATTGAATTGACCGGACGAGGCCATCAAACGAACTATTCGCTGAATTGAAAGGAACTAGCCAGTTGAGATTGCAAACAACCTTTACGCGCAGCGGGAGGAGCGAAGCGGGAGCCGCTCTACTGATTGCAATATTCGCGCTGATGCTGATTAGTGTGGTTGCAATCGCGTTGGTGGTGTCTTCGGGAACGGATACGGCTTTGGCTGGAAATTATCGTATGGCCACTAGCGCTTATTATGTGGGAAGGGCGGGCCTCGAGGAAGCACGCGGAAGACTGCTGTACAAGAATCCCAACTACATCAACAACGGAACGCCTGGACCTTATTCGGATCTGTTTCCTGGTGTCGGCCAAGTGCAGTTTGGCCTAAATGATGTTCTCTACATCATTAATCCTGCAAGCGGCGAGACCGTAGATCCGACGGACGCGTCGGGCCCTTACTACGACAATGAATACGGGTCGGAGTTCGCCCCCGTTACCATCAATGGCGCGACGGTGCACACTCCACCTGTGACTTCGGTGTCCCCGATGGGGGGATTTCCTGGACCCGCCTTCAAGTGGGTGCGCATCAATGGGGTTACGGAAAAAGCCTTGGGTCTCGATGTGGATGGCATGCACGCAAATGACGGCACCAGTCCGCTTTACTACAACGGGAACGGATTGTACCGGTGCTTTACCGCTCCGAACTGCGCTGGAAATCAAGCCTTAGAGCTTACGGCGCTTGCGTACATGCAAGACAAAAGCACCAAATTGCTGCAGTACGTTGTAGCTGCTTACACCTTCCAGAACGTACTGCCGCTGCCTACAACGAGTGGAACGATTACAGCTTTTCCGGCCGCGTTAACACTGGCTGGAAACGGTGTGAGCTATGCTGGCCCCGACGCGAGCGGTTTCTATGTGATTGGGAATGACCCGACGACGGGGAGGAGTTGCGCTAGTCCGCCGCTATCGCTACCCGCGATCGGCTATACAAACTTGGCGGACCAAGCCAACGTCGTGGCTGGAGTTCCCACCACACCGGTCAACGACACCGGGAATTATCAAGGCGCTGCGCCGTCGCCCCCTGCACCCGAGAGCATCAGCCTGGTGGCTCCTACTTTCACACCCGCACTGCAAAAACCGAGCCAGATCGAATCGCTGATTCAGACCGTGACGCAAGGTGCCGACGTGGTGCTGACGCCCACTCCCCCTTCGACGACTGTGTCCGCTTCGGCTCTGACAGCAGCGGCGTCGGGATTCTGGCCCACCTATCCGATGACTATGGTTGTTAACGGAAATCTGGACTTTACCTCGTGGCACAACAGCGGGTACGGACTCTTGCTGGTAACGGGAAACCTCATCTACGATCCGGACGCATCTTGGCAAGGCATCGTTCTGGTGATGGGAAAGGGCGTAGTCACCGGTTCGCGAGCGGGTATCGGCCAGTTTAATGGAGCGGTGCTGGTTGCGCAGTCGCGAGATCCGGTTAGCGGTAGTGTGTTGCCGGATCCCAATCTGGGCACATCGTCGGTCACGTTTGCCTCCACCATGGGCGGCAACGGAATTCAGTTCAATTCGTGCACCATCCAGCAAGCGTTAGCGCCAGTAAAATTCAAGGTCCTATCCTTTCGCGAAATCTCGCAATAGTCCACATACATTACGATTCGACGACAGCCATGACCGGAGTGGTTGGTCGCGGTATACTTGGGAGATGCCAAGTCCCGGTGAAGAAGCACAGAGGCACGGCACAACGGTTTTGTGCGTGCGAAAAGACACCAAAGTTGTTCTGATAGCCGATGGGCAGGTCACCATGGGCGATCACGTGCTGAAACACACAGCGCGGAAAACGCGTCGTTTGTACAACGACAAGGTGATTGCCGGTTTCGCCGGATCGACCGCGGACGCGATTTCGCTGTTCGAGCGCTTCGAGGGCAAGCTGCAGGAGCACTCCGGGAATTTGCAGAAGGCGGCCGTGGAACTGGCGAAGGAATGGCGCAAAGACCGCGCCTTGCGGCATCTGGAAGCGCTGTTGATTGTATCGGACGCGAAGGCCACCTTTATGGTGTCCGGCAATGGCGACGTGATCGAGCCGGACGACGGGCTTTGCGCGATTGGATCGGGAGGGATGTATGCGCTCTCGGCGGCCCGCGCACTGCTGAAGCATACGAAGCTGAGTGTGAAGGATCTTGCTCTGGAAGCGATGCGCATCGCCAGCGAGATCTGCATCTACACGAATGCAAATTTTACCGTTGAGGAACTTTAATTCGGGAAGCCGGAGGACGCATCCTCCGGCAGCACCCAGGAATCGAACCGCATATGTCGACGAAGTCTGAAAAAGAGGCAGCACTCTTCCCGCCGGGAAATGGCGACGGCCGACCGGTAGAAGAGGACCTGCTCCCCGCGCTGGATGATATGACGCCGCGGGAGATCGTGCAGGAGCTGGATAAATACATTGTGGGACAAGCGGCGGCAAAACGCGCGGTAGCCGTGGCGCTGCGCAATCGTGTGCGCCGGCAGAAGCTGCCGCCGGAGATCGCGGAAGATGTTTTGCCGAAGAACATTTTGATGATTGGTCCTACGGGCGTGGGCAAAACCGAAATTGCGCGCCGGCTGGCACGGCTGGCGGGTTGTCCGTTCGTGAAGGTGGAAGCCTCGAAGTACACCGAAGTCGGGTATGTCGGGCGCGACGTGGAGTCCATGGTGCGCGACCTGGTGGAAACCTCGATCGACATGGTTCGCGAAGAGAAGCTGGATGAAGTTGCGGATCGCGCGGAAGAATCGGCGGAAGAGCGGATTCTCGATCTTCTGCTTCCCCCGCCCCCGCCCCCTGCGCAAGGGACGCCGGAAGCGGAATTGGCGGCGCAACGCGAACAGACCAAGCGCACGCGCGAAAAATTGCGCGCGCAACTGCGCGAAGGGAAACTGGACCAGCGCATGGTGGACCTGGAAGTGCGCGAGCGCGCTATGCCCTCGTTCGAAATCATCTCCAACCAGGGCATCGAGGAGATGGACGTCAACCTGAAGGACATGCTCAGCGGCTTTTTCGGGCAGCAGAAGAAGAAGCGGAAAATGAGCGTGGCGGACGCGTTCGAGTACCTGATCCAGGAAGAAGAGAACAAGCTGCTGGACATGGACCAGGTGACGCGCATCGCCGTGGAACGCGCCGAGCAGATGGGCATCATTTTCGTCGATGAAATCGACAAGGTGGCCGGGCGCGAGTCGGGGCACGGCCCGGACGTATCGCGCGAAGGAGTGCAACGCGACATTTTGCCGATCATCGAAGGCACCACGGTCAACACGCGTTACGGAATGATTCGCACGGACCACGTGTTGTTTATCGCGGCGGGGGCGTTTCACATCACGAAGCCGTCGGATCTGATTCCGGAATTGCAGGGGCGGCTGCCCATTCGCGTCGAGATGCAGTCGCTCAGAGAAGAGGATTTTGTACGGATCCTGACGGAACCGAAGAATGCGCTGATCAAGCAGTATGTGGCGCTGCTCGATACGGAAGGCGTGAAGCTGCAGTTCACGGAAGACGCGGTGCAGACGATTGCGCGCTTTGCGACCAGCGTAAATGAACAGACCGAGAACATCGGCGCGCGGCGCTTGCACACGATTCTGGAAAAAGTACTGGACGAACTGTCGTTTGAGGCTCCGGACCTGAAGAAAAAGAATGTGAAGATCGACGCCGCGTACGTCAACAAGCAACTCGCGGACATCGTGAAGAATCAGGATCTGAGCCGTTATATCCTCTAGCCGCAACCGAGAAGATGAAGCCGAGAAAAGGGGCGAATGCCATCCGACCCGGGCAGGCAAAACCCGCGCTCGCGTTTCTCTTGGGACTTTGCCCTTTTCTCTGGATCGCTGAAAGCTGCGGAGTGCCGGGTGAACCGGTGCCGCCATCCCCCGCGGTTCCGCAGGCGGTTACGGACCTGACGGCAAGCCAGCGAGGCGACGGCGTTCTGCTCGTTTTTACACCGCCGAACAAGAGCACGCGTGGAGAACGGTTGAACACGACACCGACCATGGAGGTGTTGCAAGGGTCATTGCGGGCGGATGGGCTGCCGGATCTGAGGTCCCTGCATGTGATCGATACCGTGCCGGGCTCCGTCCTGAAGACCTACGTGCAACAAGGGAAGGTGGAATTTCTGGAACATTTTCCGCCGCAAGTGATTCACAACCAACCGGCAGAGACAACCGTTTTTGTGGTGCGCACGCGGGTGAGCGAGCGGAAAAGCTCCGGGAATTCGAACCCCGTGGTGGTCACGCTGTATCCGGTGCCGGAACGGATCGAAACATTGGAGGTACACGAAGCGGAGAACAGCATTCAACTGAAGTGGTCCCCTCCAAAGCAGACCTCTTCGGGTGTGCCGCTGTCCCGGGAGTTGTCGTATCACGTGTACCGGGGGGAGTTGGACCCGGCGTCGGAGAAAGCCGCCCGGAAGGACTTGCATGACGGGGTGTGGAGGTCGCCGCTACTCGAGGTTGCCACGGTGACCCCGCCGGAGTATGAAGATACAGGCTTCGACTATGGCAAGACGTACGTTTATGTCGTGCGGGGCGCCGTGAACGAGGGGGGTAAGCTACTCGAGTCCGACGATTCGCGGCCGCTGATTCTTACGCCGAAAGACATCTTCCCGCCGGGCGCGCCGCAAGATGTGGTGGCAGCAGTACTTCCGGGAGGCCAGGGGAATGCCAAGGTGGTGGATCTCTCCTGGGGGATTAATGCGGAAACCGATCTGGCAGGTTATCGCGTCTATCGCAGTGAGCGGGAGGGGGAGCGCGGTCCGCTGTTGACACCGAGCTTGTTGCCATCGTCCGCTTTTCGGGATAGGGACGTTAATTCCGGCCGGCGGTACTGGTATACGGTCACCGCTGTAGACCAGGCCGGAAACGAGAGCGCGCCAAGCGCCACATTATTCGTAGAAATTCCGTAACTTTTCTCGCCAGCCTGGGTTGAAGCGCACTTGGAGTTGTCCAGCACGAGATGTCTGCCATGGTTCGACCTAGCGGGAACGCTGTTCTTGACCATCTTGCGGGTGTAGGCGTACGCACCGGGTTATACGCGGGGGTAGCGCTGTCGCTGATCTTTACCATTTGGCTGTACGTGGCGAACCGGATGCCGCTACTTGAATCGTTGGCGGTGCCGCGGAACATCGCTGCCGCTTCGTTTCTGGCGTTGTTCGGCTGCCTGCCGCTGTTTCGCTTTTTCCGGTCGCCGTCGGAGCTGCTGCTGTCGGGTCTGCTGGGCTGGGGAATGTTCACGCTGACGTACGGCACGTTGTGTTTGAAATTCACGATGTTGGACCAGTATTACAGCACGTTCCGGGTGTTTGTACTGGGATCGGTCATTTATCTTTTGCTTGCCACATTGTGCTGGATTGGTACGATTATCTGGAGAGTGCGCGCCACACACAGCTCGCATCCACGTCACTAACCGAGAAACGATCGAATGAAATTTTGCCGTTTTGTGCCGCGGACGGCTCCAGATCCGGTGCGGCCAGCGTATGGCTTGCTGGAACACGGCGTCGTTCGCGAGATTACCGGGGTTCCCTGGGAACCCTGGACAGAAGGCCCGACGAAGCGGGCACTCGAGGACGTGCGCCTGCTGACCCCGTGCGAGCCGGGAAAAATCCTTTGCATCGGGCGAAATTATGCCGCGCACGCCGCGGAACTTGGCAACCCCATGCCCCAGGAACCGATGCTGTTCATGAAGCCCTCCTCGTCGATGATCGGCCCCGGGGAAGCGATCGTTTTGCCGGAATATTCGAATCGGGTCGAGCATGAAGGCGAGCTCGCGGCGGTGATCGGGAAGAAATGCGCCCATTTGAGCGACGATGCCAATGCGCTGCAGTACGTTTTCGGGTATACCTGCCTGAATGACGTGACCGCGCGGGACCTGCAGAAGACCGACGTTCAATTCACGCGGGCGAAGGGCTTTGACACGTTTTGTCCGGTAGGCCCGTGCATCGAGACGGAACTTGATCCGCGGAATGTGCTGGTAGAGTGTCGGGTGAATGGGCAGGTACGGCAGTCTGGCAATACGTCGCTGATGGCGTACCCGGTCGATTTCCTGGTGCGATGGATATCGCGGATGATGACACTGTTCCCGGGAGACTTGCTCGCGACGGGAACACCGGCGGGGGTGGGACTCCTGGTGCCGGGGGACGCCGTGGAAGTGTCGGCGGCGGGCGTTGGCGTATTGCGCAATCCGGTACACCGGGTTCGGAGCTGACCTCGCCGTCGCGGGCCGCTTCCGGTAAACTTAGAGGTTGTTGGGGAACAGAAGCGCTGATTGCGAGGGTGTGGCGCAACGCGGCGAACATTCGAGTTTCCAACTCAATCCACTGATTAGGTAGAGGTACGGCGGTGAAAGAACTGCTCGCCGATTGGAAATTGCTGCTTGCTGTGGGCGGCGGAAGCGCCATGGCGCTGGCACTCATCGTATACGCCTTTGCGCATCCGAAGGTGAATCCGGAGGAAGCGGAGCGGAAGAGACGGCTGCACTTGAATCATATCGGGCGAATCGCCGAAGGCCAGGTGGTGGACTTGTCGGAACAGCCCGCGGCGGAGGAGGAAGCCCGCGGCCTGCTGGGCTCGCGTTCGAAGAAACTGGCGGACCTGCGCCCCCGGTACATGGTGTCTTACAGCTATTCGATTTCGGGCGTGACCTATCACACCGCGCAGGACATCACCGGCCTCGAGAGCCAGGTGCAGTTTGACCGGCTGATGGCCGGGCAGCAAGCCAGCGTGAAGTACGATCCGTCGAATCCGAGCGACTCTATCCTTGTGGCCGATGATTGGTCGGGCCTGCGGTAATTCAGTTAACGTTTCCCGCGTGAAGTGCGGCCGCCCGTGAGCGTCACGGCGGAGAGCACGCGCTGGCCTGCCGCTTTTCCCGCGATTGCGCTATGCTTTCCCATCTGCCCTGGGCCACGGGCCCCGCGTATGAAGCACGTCTTCCTATCGATTTTCACGGCGATTTTGATCGTGGCCATGACGCTCAGCGCTATGGTGATTCTGGTGCGAGCAACGGATTACGTGGTGCGGATCGAATCGCCGCTGGCGCGGGCGGGGGCCATTGCTGCCGAGATTTTGCTTGGTGTGGTGCTGTTGCTGGGCACCGTGTGGCTGGCCACGCACTTTGCCGTGCTGATATTTGGTCCGAAGCCCAATTCCCGAGAGGGGGACCGTCTTGGCTGAAAAAAATCATGTGACCTGGGACTCGTCCGTGAATGCCGACCGCCTGGCACAGTTGCGGCGCATGTCGGAAGAAGCGGAAGCTGGCGGCGGCCCGGAGCGGCGGGAGCGCGAACACCGCGCCGGAAAGTTGTCGGCGCGCGAGCGCATTCACCTGCTGCTCGATGAAGGGACGTTCGAAGAGCTCGACAAGTTTGTGCGGCACCGCTGCGTGGATTTCGGGGTCGAAGAAAACCGGCCGACCGGCGACGGATTCGTGACCGGATTCGGACGGATCGACGCACGGCTGGTGTACGTATTCGCGCAGGATTTTACCGTATTTGGCGGATCGCTTTCCGAGGCGAACGCGCAAAAGATTTGCAAGATTATGGACCTGGCGATGCGAAACGGTGCACCCGTGATTGGGCTGAACGACTCGGGGGGCGCGCGGATTCAGGAAGGCGTGGCATCGCTGGCCGGCTACGCGGACATTTTCCTGCGGAATACGCTGGCCAGCGGAGTGATTCCCCAGATCAGCGCGATT
>Ga0306926_10005558_pt1 | contig 13421 bp, 10 predicted proteins | sample flu12Cox44000178_FD_203759 | JGI IMG/M metagenome (GOLD analysis project Ga0306926, IMG submission 203759) | Lab enrichment of tropical soil microbial communities from Luquillo Experimental Forest, Puerto Rico - flux8day.12C.oxic.44.000.178 (v2)... | ecosystem: Environmental > Terrestrial >... | reverse complement strand
CGGCGATCTCGTCGAGGAGCGGGTCGGGACCTTCCTCGACAAGACGCGTCAGGAAAGCCCACTCCTTGACCGCAACGTCGCTCAAAAACGGGCTGTTGCCAAAGATCGACGCGAGCAGGCGTTTACCGGCCGGCGTTGCGCTCCATCGACGCGCGAGGCCGGATCTGGGCGTGTCTTGCGCAACGGCGAGCGCCTCGCGCCAAGCCTCGAGCCCGAGGGCGAGACGGCGCGCGTCGGCCGGTTCGGGCAGCCCGTCACCTTCGGGGGAGAGGTGAGATAAGAGCTTCATCCCGCACGCCCGTCCGGAGCGGGGACACTGGTCGGATCGCGGCCATGGGTCAAGACGAGCCGACGGCTGAGTTAGCCGCCGATCGACCAGCGGCCGAGCGGGGCCCGTCGGCGGGTTCACCCAGGCGCTTCCGCCCGGCCGCGTTGCGGATGCGGCGCGGGGCACATCGCCTCGCGGTATGGCTCGGCTCTATAGCAGCGGCGCTGACCATGATCATCGGGTTCAGCCTGTGGCGCCTGATACAAGGCCCCATCGAGCTCGATCGCCTGACCCCCTATATCGAGGAAGCTCTCAGCCGGTCGACTGACGGGCTCCAGATCGCCATATCGAGAGTGCGCTTCGCCATCGACCGCGACAACCGCCGCTTCGATCTGCAGCTCGGAGGCGTTCGCCTGTCGCGCCCCGGCGGTGAGCCGGTCGCTACCTTTTCCGAGATGTCGGCAAGTTTCAGCCTCAGCTCGCTGTTGCGCGGCAATCTGGCGCCGACCCGGCTTGTCATTGAACATCCGGTCGTGCGGTTCGTTCGCGATCAACACGGCAAGATCGGAATTCGAGTTGGCGACCAAAATGCCGACGAACCGAGTCTCGGGCTAGAGATCCTCGAAAAGGCAGTCGGTGCATCAAAGCCGCAGGCATCGTTCGGGTTGACTCGGCGAGTTGTGGTCCGCGACGCCACTGTGATCGTCGACGACGAGCGCACCGGGCGCCATTTGCAGGCCGACCGCATCGACGCCACGATGGAGCACGATGCCGAGGGCCTTGCCGGCGATTTATCGATGGCGCTCGCAGTCGGCACCAGGGCGCCGGATCTCCACGCGAGATATCGCTACTCTTCCTCCGGCGGTACGCTCGATCTGGCAATGGAGGTTGGCGCGGTCGAACCCGCTGCTCTCGCCGCGCTCGCGCCAGAGTTGGCGCCCCTGGCGGCCGTCAATTTCCCGGTTTCCGGAACACTCGAGACACGGTTGGACCTTACCCGGCTGACGACCGAGGGGGTGCGCCTTGACTTCGGCTTCGGCGCAGGATCGTTCAAAAGCGAATTGTTGCCGGGGGGTGAGCTTGCGTTACGCCAGGGCGAGCTGCACGCCGTCTATGCTCCCGAAATAGGTCAACTGCGACTGGCCAAGCTCGATCTCGATCTCGGCGGCGGCTCGGTTCTCGCCGTCAAAGCGAGCCTCGAAGGGGTCACGCCAGGACTGATCGCGGGAACGGATCCGGCACCTTCTCACATCCCCGGTACGTTCGGCATCGTGCTCGCCGATGTGCCAGTTGCGAAGCTCGAGGCCCTGTGGCCTCCCACCCTGAGTCGCGGCGGACGTCGTTGGGTGCTGGCCAATGTCCACGACGGCGTTCTCGATCAGGCGGCGGTCCAGCTCGATCTCGAGGTCGATCCCGTCGCACGTTCGGCCGAAGTCGTCTCGGCCCGCGGCTCGATGCGGTACCACGATTTGACGATCAACTACTTTGGCGGGCTCGCTCCGGTGCGAAAGGTCAGCGGCACCGCCACGCTCGTGGACAAGCGGCTTGAGTTCACCCCCACCGGCGGAACCGTCAAATCCGTCCAGGTCACGGGCGGCTCGCTCGACATCAGCGACCTCGGCGCGCCGGTGGAGTGGCAAACGATCGATCTCACGCTGGCCGGGCCGATCCGGGACGTGCTCGAGGTCATCGACGTCAAACCTTTGCGCTACGCCCATGATATCGGGGTCGATCCCGCGCGTGTCGCGGGGCGAACGGAGTTCAGCCTCCATTTCAGATTTCCGTTGCTCCGCAGTCTGAAATTTGACGATATCGAGTATGGCGTTCGGGCGACCCTGGCCGGCGCGGCAATTACCAGGATCGCGATGGACCGCGACCTGAACGATGGCGATTTTGCGCTCGATGTCGCCCGATCGGGTATGCATCTCCAAGGAAATGCGCGCTTCGACGGCGTCCCGATCAGGATCGACGGCGGCGTAGCCTTTAAGTCCAAGAACGGGCCGCGCGGTCGATACCGAGTGGCCCTGACACTCGACGATGAGCAACGGCGACAGCTCGCAGTCGACTATTTACCCGACCGGATCAGTGGGCCGATCGGCGTCGATTTGACGTATTCGGTCTTCGAGGCGGGACGCGCCGAGGTCGAGGCACTGCTAGACCTTCGCGGCGCCGGCCTGTCCGTTGCAGAGGCCGGCTGGAATAAAGCGCCCGATGTTCCGGGCACGGGCAGATTCGTAGTCGATCTCTTGAACGAGCAGATCACGCGGCTGCGTGAGATCGAGGTGAAGGCGACGGGCCTCTATGGGAAGCTTGCGCTCGCGCTCGCGCCGGATAGACAGCGGGTCCAGCGCGTCGACATCGAGCGGCTGATGATCGGCGACGACGACGTTGCGGGTCACGTTGCGCGCCGACTGGAGGGCGGCTGGCGCGTCGAGCTTCACGGCCCTAGGCTCGATCTGAGTCACTGGTTGAATGACACCGGCAACGACAGTTTATCGCAGCATTCCGTCACAGACCCGCCGCTATTGATCGATGCGCGCCTCGGCCGTCTGGTTCTCGGGCCGCACCGGCAGCTTCGCGACTTATCGGCACAACTGCTCCGCCAAGGTGAGAATTGGCAAAGCGCCCGGATCGACGCACACTTTGTCAATGGCCATGAGCTCTCCCTGCGGTTCGGCAGCGAATCCGGAAAGCGAGGCCTCAGCTTCCTGTCTGACGATCTCGGCTCAACCTTGAGCCTGCTCGACGTCACCGACAACATCGTCGGAGGGCGGATAGCCATCACGGGTCAGGTCTTGGACGCGGCAGGCAAACGCGTCCTGCGCGGACACGTCGACGGCGACAACTACAACCTTATCCGCGCGCCGGGCCTTGCCAAGGTCCTGGCGGTCACCTCGCTGAACGCAATCGGCAGCATGCTTGCCGGGTCGGGCATTCCGTTCAGCACGCTGCGCGGCGATTTCGCCTATAGCGAGGACCACCTTGTTCTCGAAAATCTCCTCGCTTATGGCGGCGCGATCGGCGTGACTGCCAACGGCGTGCTCGAATTGGGCCCCCATCGACTCGACATCCAGGGGACGATCGTCCCCGCCTATACCCTCAACTCGATCATCGGCAACATCCCTCTGTTCGGCTCGTTGCTGCTCGGCGGGGAAGGACAGGGCCTGTTCGCCGCGAACTACCGGGCCACCGGATCAGCCGCCGATCCTCAGGTCTGGGTCAATCCGCTGAGCGCGCTTACCCCTGGCTTCCTGCGCCGGCTCCTCCAACCCAATTTCGGCATCCCGCCACCGGTCCAGGAATCGCTCGGGGCGCAATAACTCAGACTGGGCGTAGAAGCGCGTGCCGCTTGCGGCCGGCGCTGAGCTTGATGATCCCCGCCGGGTCGAAGTCCGCCAGCGAGACCGCCCTCGTCTCGCTCTCGACCACCGTGTCGTTGATGCGGGCGCCGCCGCCGCGGATCAGCCGCCGCGCCTCGCCGTTGGAAGCGGCGAGCCCGGCGCGGCTGAACAGCTCGAAAGCGGGAACGCCGCGGGCGAGCAGGTCGCGCGGCAACGTGATCTGCGGCAGCTCGGTGCCGCTGCCGCCGCTCTCGAAGACGGCATGCGCGGTTTCGGCCGCCGACTCGGCCACCTCTCGGCCGTGGCACAGCGCGGTCGCTTCGGTCGCCAGGATCTTTTTCGCTTCGTTGATCTCGCTGCCCTCAAGCCGCTCGAGCCTTGCGGTCTCATCCGCCGGAAGCTCGGTGAAGAGGCGCAGGAAGCGATCGACATCGGCATCCTCGGTATTGCGCCAGAACTGCCAGTATTCGTAAGCGGACAGCTTCTCGGCATTGAGCCATACGGCACCGCCTAAGCTCTTTCCCATCTTGACGCCGGAGGCGGTCGCGATCAGCGGCGTCGTTAAACCGAAAAGAGCCCGTCCGTCGATCCGCCGTCCGAGCTCGACGCCGCCGACGATATTGCCCCACTGGTCGGAGCCACCGATCTGCAGCTCGCAGTCAAAGCGGCGCGCCAGCTCGACAAAGTCATAGGCCTGGAGGATCGGATAGTTGAATTCGAGAAAGCTGAGTGGCTGGTCGCGCTGAAGCCTCAGTTTTACGCTATCCTGGGTCAGCATCCGGTTGACCGAGAAGTGGCGACCAACCTCGCGGAGGAGCGGAATATAGCGGAGTTCGTCGAGCCAATCGGCATTGTTGACCATTATTGCATCGCCCGGCCCGTCCCCGAACTCGATGAATTTGGCGAAGACGGAGCGGATTCCCGTCATGTTTCGGGCGATCTCGGTGTCGTCGAGCAGCCGCCGCGCTTCATCCTTGCCGGAGGGATCGCCGATGCGCGTGGTGCCGCCGCCCATCAGCACGATCGGCTTGTGCCCGCATTTTTGAAACAGCCGCAGCAGCATGATGCCAACGAGGTTGCCGACGTGCAGACTGTCCGCCGTACAGTCGTAGCCGAGATACCCGGTGACACGACCACCGTGGAGCCGTTCATCGAGCGCCTCGAAATCGGTGCATTGATGGATAAAGCCACGTTTGATAGCGGTCGAAAGAAATGTAGAGCGAGGTGTCGACATGGCTGCATCATCTAACATAGACGCCGGTATAGGGCCACATCACTCCCAGCGTCTTTGGCGCGCGCTGGGGCTGATGAGCGGTACCTCGCTCGACGGCATCGACGTTGCGATGATCGAGACCGATGGTGAAGCGCGCGTCGCGCCCGGCCCTTCGTTGACGATCTCTTACCAGGAGGGGTTTCGCGAAAGACTGCGGTCGGTTCTCGGCGGCGTCGGTCCGGTTGCCGAGGTCGAAGCGGAGCTGACCCGCCTTCACGCCACCGCGGTCGAGCAATTCCTCGGACGCCACCCAGCGATCGCCATCGATATTGTAGGCTTCCACGGCCACACCATTCTGCACCGCCCGGCCGAGCGCCGCACCTGGCAGCTCGGCGATGGCGCGCTGTTGGCGCGTCTTCTCGGGCTAGACGTCGTCGCCGATCTCCGCTCGGCCGACATTGCCACGGGTGGCGAGGGAGCGCCACTCACCCCGCTGTTCCATGCCGCTGGTGCGGCGACGCTGCCAAAACCGCTCGCGATCCTCAACATCGGCGGGGTCGCCAATGTCACCTGGATCGGCGAGGAGGCGGAAATTCTTGCCTTCGACACCGGGCCCGGCAACGCGTTGATAGACGATTGGGTACGGCAGCACACCGGTGCTGGGGCAGACATTGATGGAGCATTCGCCCGCGCCGGACGTGCCTCGGCTGAGCATGTCGGGCGATTTCTCGCAGCCCCTTTCTTTGAACGGCCGCCGCCAAAATCGCTTGATCGGGAGGATTTCCGCGAAATCGTGCCCGAGGACCTTTCGTTGGAGGACGGTGCCGCCACCCTGACCGAGATGACCGCCGCAGCGGTTGCGGCAGCGGCTCCCTATTTCCCGGTGCCGGCGCGCAAATGGTTGGTATGTGGTGGTGGGAGGCGCAACCCAGTGCTTATGGAGGCGCTCGGCCGGCGTCTTGGCACAGCTGTGCACCCAGTCGAAGCAGTCGGCTGGGACGGCGACGCAGTAGAGGCGCAAGCCTTTGCCTATCTAGCGGTCCGCTCGGTGCGAGGTCTGCCGCTCTCTCTGCCTTCGACGACCGGTGTCTCCCGGCCGATGTCGGGGGGCCGTCTGTTCACGGCATCGCGCTAGCAATCGAATTGGATAGCTTCCGCAGTTTCTTAATGGGTGACGAGACGGCGTTCGACGGCGGCGGCCTTGATTGCCTTTTGCAGCTTTTCGAACGCGCGCACTTCGATCTGACGCACCCGCTCGCGCGAGATGCCGTATTGTTGCGACAGTTCCTCGAGGGTAGTCGGGTTGTCACGCAGCCGTCGTTCGGTCAGGATATGGCGCTCGCGGTCGTTCAGGTGGGTCATCGCTTTTTCGAGCAGATCGCGGCGCAACCCGAGTTCCTGTCGTTCCCCGAGCCGGGTCTCCTGGCTCTCGCTTTCATCGACCAGCCAATCCTGCCACTCGCCCTCGCTGTCGCTCCGGAGCGGCGCATTGAGCGAATGGTCGGGACTCGCCAAGCGGCGGTTCATGCTGATGACATCGGCCTCGGGGACATCGAGCTCGGTGGCGATCTTCTTCAAATTTTCGGGGGAGAGGTCGCCCTCTTCCATCGCCTGCAGCTGACCCTTCAGCTTGCGCAGATTGAAAAAGAGCTTTTTCTGCGCCGCTGTGGTGCCCATTTTGACGAGCGACCAGGAGTGCAGGATGTATTCCTGGATCGCGGCGCGGATCCACCACATGGCATAGGTCGCCAGACGGAAGCCGCGATCTGGATCGAAGCGTTTGACCGCCTGCATCATTCCGACATTGCCCTCGGAGATCAGCTCCGAGAGTGGCAGACCGTAACCGCGATAGCCCATGGCGATCTTGGCGACGAGCCGCAAATGGCTGGTCACCAGCCGGTGCGCCGCCTCCGGGTCCGCATGTTCCTTCCAGCGCTTGGCGAGCATGTACTCCTGCTCCGGCTCCAGCATCGGAAACTTGCGAATTTCCTGAAGATACCGCGTCAGGTTTCCTTCCGAGGAAATGGAAGGTACCGAAAGGGTGGCCATCGACGATCATTGCTCCGAGTTGGCGACAGACAAACGCCAGAGGGGGGCGCCTAGATCCCTTTTCCGAGAAGCCTGCCTTGTACCCTACTAAAATAGTGGGATTTTGTCCAGTTTAAAGTAGCTCTAAATTACCGACGAGTTCGCAAAGGTCCGCGGGTAATGGGCTGGTAAAACTGAGGCGGCCGCGGCCGGCCGGGTGGGTGAAACCGAGCAAACGCGCGTGCAGGGCCTGACGGGGAAACGCGACGATCCGGGCCCCAACCGCGCCACTGCGCGCGACGTCGCGTCCGGCGCGCGTGCCATAGACCGGATCGCCGATCAGCGGGTGTCCGCGATGGGCGAGATGTACCCGGATTTGATGCGTTCGGCCGGTCGCAAGACGGCATTCAACGAGGGCCGCCTGAGAGCGGAACGAGCGTTCGACACGATAATGCGTGATCGCCGTCTTTCCCCTGCCATCCCGGACAACGGCCATCTTCTTGCGATTCGCGACACTGCGACCGATGTTGCCCGCGATCTCTCCGGCGAGCGGGATTGGTACACCCCAAACAACTGCGGCATAGCTACGGTCCACTCGGCGCAGCATAAAGTCGCGCGAAAGTGCGTGATGCGCCAACTCGGTTTTGGCGACGACCATCAGCCCGCTCGTGCCCTTGTCGAGGCGATGAACGATACCCGGCCGGCGAACCCCGCCGATCCCGGAGAGGCTCGCACCGCAATGGCTGATCAGGGCGTTGACGAGCGTCCCCTCCGGGTTTCCCGGCGCGGGGTGGACAACCAGCCCTGCAGGTTTGTCGATGACGATCAGATGCCCATCCTCGAACTGAATATCCAGCGCAATCGGCTGCGCAATAGGGGCCGCGTCTGTATCATCGGGAAGAAATACGACGAAATTCTGGCCGCAGCGGACCCGCAGCGCGGGGTCGCGCAGCGTTGCCCCTTCGCAAGTGACATGGCCGGCATGGATCAGCCGTTTGAGCCGGGTGCGCGAGAGAGCCGGAAGATGGAATGCAAGCGCACGATCGAGGCGTTGCCCCGCCTCGCTGGCGCCGGCAAGGACGACAGCCCGCGTGGCGCCGGCGGGCACGTCGGGTTCAGCTGTCACGACCGGGCTTTTCTGTCGAATATGGCCAAAGGGGTTTCTCCGGACTGAATCGGATGCGCGCTCTCAAAATCCTGGTCGTTGTAATGGGTGTCATGCTGATCGGCGGTTTCGCGCTTCTGGTTGCGATCGTCGCCGGCAGGCTGCCACGCGGCGCCAGTGTCCCTCGCTCTTTCGCCGCCACCGCGATCGACATCCCGCGCGACGCTCGGATCGAGGCAATGACGGCCGGGGCAGACCGCCTCGTCCTGGAATTGGTGCTGCCGGAAGGGCGGCGCCAGCTCGTTGTCGTCGATTTGGGGACGGGCGCGCGCCTCGGCACGATCGAGTTGCGCGCGCCGCCCTGACCTTTGCAGATCGCATGGCGATTCGGCATCACGCGTTTATCCCCGGGCCGCGCTCCATTTGGCGCTTGCGGTTTTCGCGCCAGTGCACGACCGGTTGCGCGATCCGGGAAAAGTCATCTTGAAAGCCGCGCCAAATATTCCGAACTTGTCGGCCGACACGCGCCGTTGGCCCGGGCGGACCTTGATCACGAGCGTCTATGTACCCTTTGCAATTCTCGGTTCCAACGGCCGCTGCTCACAACCACACCGCGCCGACTGATGGTGTCGTCTCACGTCCCGGGCGCGCCGTCGGCCGGCTCCGATGCCCGAGGGCGCTTGCTCTTTTAGACGCAGATTCTCGGCGGTTCCCCACAACGGGAAGCCGCCTTTTTTGATGTTCGAGAGACCGGGGGCAGTGGATATGAGCAAAAAGACCGACGGCGCGAAGCCTGCTGCCAAGCCTCACCCCACCCGCACCGGCCTGGCGAGCGCGGACTGCGATGGTGCGGAGCGCGGAAGGCAAATCGGGGCACGCACCTTGGGTCCCGTATCGGATCTCGAGCGGCATTTACCCTCCGATTGGTGGCGCACTCTATTCAACTCGCTCTATCTCGAAACCGATGGCGACGTGATCGAGAACGACCGCAACACCAGCGAAGAGGTCGACCTCCTGATACGTACCGTCGGGCTCGAGCGCAATGACCGGATCCTCGATTTGTGCTGTGGTCAGGGACGCCACTCGATTGAGCTCGCTCGGCGCGGCTTTCCTCACGTCACCGGGCTCGACCGCTCGCGCTATCTGATTCGTCTCGCGCGCAAGCGGGCTAAGCAGCACAACCTGCAGGTCTCATTCCACGAAGGCGACGCGCGACGCTTTCGTCTCGGCGAGGGCGAGTTTCATTGCGTCTGCCTGCTGGGCAACTCTTTCGGTTATTTCGAACGACCGGAGGATGATCTCGCCGTGCTCGAAGCGGTCAAACGCGCCCTCGCTTCCGGCGGATCGCTCGTCATGGATCTGATGGACGGCGAGTGGATGCGCCGTCATTTCGATCCGCGGTCGTGGGAATGGATCGACCAGAACCACTTCGTCTGTCGCGAGCGTGACCTCGCCGAGGATGGTGATCGGCTGATCAGCCGCGAGGTCGTGGTCCATGCCGAGCGCGGCGTCATTGCCGATCAATTCTATGCCGAGCGGCTCTATTCGAAAGAGCGCCTCGAGACGCTGCTTACCGGCGCCGGCTTCACCAACGTCCGCTTTCATCCGCTATTGGCCCCGGACTCGCAACGCAATCAAGACCTCGGGATGGTGGCGCACCGGCTGTTTTTGACCTGCGAGGCACCGCGTCACGCGCGGCGGCTGCCGCGCCGTGCTGCGCTGTTTTCCGATGTCACCGTCGTTCTCGGCGATCCGCGCCTCCCCGACCCGGTCAAGCACAATGGACGCTGGAACGAAGAAGATATCAAGACAATCGAGCGGCTCAAAGCTGCTCTGCAAGAGCTGCCCGATTATCGCTTTCGCTTTCTCGACAATCACGCCTCGCTCTATACCGAGTTGCGGGCGAACCGCCCGCATTTTGTCCTGAACTTTTGCGACGAAGGCTTCAACAATGACGCGTTCATGGAAATGCACGTGCCGGCGCTCCTGGAGATGCTCGACATCCCCTATAGCGGCGCCGGCCCTGCCTGCCTCGGTCTCTGCTACAACAAGTCGCTGGTCCGCGGCGTCGCCCAGGCGATCGACGTGCCGGTGCCGGCGGAGACCTATTTCAATTCCGACGACCTGGCAGCCACAATTCCGTCGGTGTTCCCGGCGCTGATCAAACCGAATTTCGGCGACTCGTCGATCGGCATTACCAAAGACGCGGTGGTCCACACCTGGGAAGAGGCGATCACCTGCCTCGGCAGGCTGCGCGAAGAGATGCCGCGCTGCCCGATCCTGATCCAGGAATTTCTGACCGGACCCGAATACTCGATCGGGATCATCGGTAATCCCGGGCTCGACTACCGCGTGCTGCCGCCGCTGGAGGTCGATTATTCCCGTCTCGACCCGGTATTGCCCCGCCTCTTGCCCTATGAATCGAAGTGGATTCCCGATTCGCCTTACTGGTCGCAGATCAGCTATCGTGAGGCGCGGCTCGACGAGGAAACGCGGCGTAAGATCATCGACTATGCGAATATTCTGTTTGAACGGCTCGGCTGCCGCGATTATGCGCGGTTTGATTTCCGCGCCGACGCCGAAGGCGAGATCAAGCTACTCGAGGCCAATCCGAACCCGGGCTGGTGCTGGGACGGCAAGCTCAACCTGATGGCCCAAATGGCGGGACTGCGCTATTCGGACCTCCTGAAGCTGGTCATCGAGGCCGCACAGGACCGAGTCGCAGCCCAGCACCCGGGCCTTGTCATCTCGTTCGCCGAGCGCGGCGCTCAGCATTTCGCCCGCCGCCGCGGGTGACTCGTCGGAGTCTTCCTTGCAGGTCGGCTACACCGGTCGCCTCAGATGCAACTGTTGGCTTTGTTCGACCATTCCAGTTGGACGGTGTAGTTACCTATCTTTTTGGTTCTCCATGCGCAAATATCACCAATTTCTCCGTTCACGTCGTCATACCAGCCCTGACCGGGGATGGCATCGGTGATGGCCTCGCTAAGTTCGTGCGAGCTGGTGGAAGTCAATGCATCGAGAACAGTCAAATTGCCGAGGCAACCGGGACAGCCCGGGTACGGCATCACTGCGTAGAAGACCTGGCCCGAGATATCGTTGTGATAGCCGCAGAACGCTTGGCACGAGGCCGACCCGCCCTGGACGACCCGAACACCAGGTGGCACATAGATGAAGTATAGCGTGTTTGGTGTCGGGTGCGGCACCGCGTGATTAGTCGAGATCTCGTGCTGAAGCATGTGCTGTATCGCGGTGTCCGAAACAGAACGTGTCGGCGCTGGGCTAACGATCGTAATTGTCCCGGTGCGCTTCCCGTGACCGATATGATACGCAGGAACGCTATATTCTCCCAGTTGATCGATCAACTCGCTGGTCAGAATAAAATCAAAGAATTGGTTAATCTGGGTAGCGAGGGCACTCTGCGCACCCTGCCAAGCCGTGCCCCAAAACATCGTAAAAACTTCAACGGAACTGAGCAATGGGCCATTGCGATAAGTGAGATGGGGAGCTGCAGCAGGTGCGGCCGCTAAAGCGTCCGCCGTGGGCGTGCCTGCGTCGCCAGCGACATGCAACGGCACGATCCGAATCGGATCTGGGTGAGCATCGTGAATTCGTTTTGCCGGGTGAACGCTGGTGGTTACAGTGCTGTGCGATGGCGCGACCATTTCACGCTCCCATCTGGCTGAAATCTGCAGTAGAATGCCCTAACAGGAAGTGCCACGCAAGGCGCTGTCCTCGCTGAGTGAAGACAGGCTCGGAACTAAATAGCTGGTTTCCTCACCAAATTTGGGTGGTTCCACCGTTGTGGACACGGTTACGCTGCGAACCGGGGGTGTGGCCTCGCCACCTGGTCGGGCAAACCGCAAGGTATCCTAGAAAATGGCGCTGAAGTTGGCACGGCAATGGTTCGTCGGTTTCTGGTCGGCTATAGCTTGCCGAGTTTTGCGCAACCCCTGCGCGGCGTGTCGTACGAGGCAGCTTCGCTCACGATACGGTCGACTTGCGAGGCTATGCTGCCCGCGTACTGTCAGGGGAAATACGGCTTTCACGTCATGGCAAAAGGAGAATCGCGGGCGGGCCCCGATCCTGAAGGGCGCTCGTTTTCCGGTCGCTTGTCCAAAAAGGAGAACCGTGCGTTGTGGCACGCGGCAGAGCGGCTGCTCGGCAGGCTGGCGAGGCAGCAAGAAGAATGCCGTGAGCAAGGAGCAACTGCAGGTATCGGGGAAACCGTGACAGTACGCATAGGTGAGCGGAGGGCGACGCTCCAACATGTCGGCGAAGAGTTGAATTCGGTGTGCCCGCCCGAGTGTGCGGCAGCGGCTGCCGAGCTTTTCGCCGGGCCGAAGCACAGATGCGGCAATACTACCCGCGACCGTTCAAAGAGGATTGAGTAACACTACGGTAACCTCGTTTTTTTGGATCCGTAGGCGTAGGGCCTGCCAACCAACGGAACTCGACGGATTGCCCCGCGAAAAAACGCCGGTCGCTGCTCCACGAGATATTGGCCACATCGTTTCTACCGGGGGAGTCTGGAGCGTGTGCCCAGCGAGTTGCACAACATTGGTTAATGCTCTTTCGGTCAATACAGGGCGTTGCGTCGAGGAAGGGGGAGCCGAGAGGGCTGATTGAATCCGAAGCCTTGCCGTAATCCTCTGCGCTGCATGCTTGGCGACTTGGGCAGCCGCGGGACCCCGGAATGCCTCCAGCCCGCGAACCTCCGCCGGGTCGGGTGGCGCCGACCGAGGTCGAGGGGGACTGCACCAGCTCGCATCTGCGGATCAGCGATACGCCAACGAAAGGGTGCCGAGCACTGTGTTGTTCGACCCGCAGGTAACCGGGGTCCGAGCAGCGAAGGTTCTCATCAACCTCAACCGCCGCGACCGGGCGACGGTTCTCCCGAGTGGCGGTGGCGCCGAAGAGGGGATAAGCCCTCCGCCCCGCGACGGCATCAAAGCCCGACAGCCACCAGAAGCCTACCCCGTGAGCCCTGTCGCCGGTGGATATGTGCTCACTTTGACGGCCTCGAAAACCGGCGCGTACCGCCCCGCTACCCGGTACCGGCTGACGAGCGATCCTCCGGGCACGGATCATTGGTATGGCGACGCGCAGAACGCACGGGGGATTGCCCAAACGAGGATCACGCCATCATCGTTTCGCCCAGCAAGGCCAAAGATCTCCCGCTCTACGAGCCGAAACCGCCGACGATCATCGCCACCGGTACGGCGCTGGACCAGCGGGGAACATTTGCCAGCATGACGAAGGCGCCCTAGTGCCGGCCCCCGTGGTCCGCCCTTGCGCCTTTCTGAAGCAGCTCGGCGTCAACGCCTTTGGGCCGCAGCCCTTCGCGGGGGCATCGATGGGCGATCGGCCGCCTTGGCGAATTTCAAAGCTTTGTCCTAACGGCCAATGCGCAGCCGATCAGCGTCTTTCTCGATCTGGCGGCGCCAACAAGAAGGTAGTCGACGA
>Ga0306926_10005557_pt1 | contig 13422 bp, 9 predicted proteins | sample flu12Cox44000178_FD_203759 | JGI IMG/M metagenome (GOLD analysis project Ga0306926, IMG submission 203759) | Lab enrichment of tropical soil microbial communities from Luquillo Experimental Forest, Puerto Rico - flux8day.12C.oxic.44.000.178 (v2)... | ecosystem: Environmental > Terrestrial > Soil... | reverse complement strand
CGTGACCACATCGATGGTTTATCACGCCGCGGCGCGCGGCATTCAGATCGACGCGGTCGAGTCTTCTTTCGAAGGTGACCTTGATTTGCATGGATTCCTGGACCTCGATCCGAAGATCCGCAAGGGATACCAGGGTATTCGGGTTAATTTCAAAGTCAGTGCCAACGTGCCCGACGATCAATTGCAGGAGCTTGTGCAATTGGGCACCGGACACTCCCCGGTGTTCGATTCGCTGACGAACGGTGTGCCCGTTACCGTAACGACCAAGCCGTTGTGACGTTTGTTAAAGATGACGCGGTTGGAACGGAAAGGATTTCGTTGCGAAATCGTGAGCAGGCAGAATGTCACGAAAGTTGAAAACAACTCGGCATTGGGCACGCTCCGACTCCGGTTTGGGCGGGCCTTAAGTGGAATTCGAAGTAGTTGAGAACTCCGGCCGAACCGGCATGCAAGCGAATGTGCGACGTGTGCTTTCTCATCGAGCATGCGGCGCAAAGCACTTCCGTTCCATCATATTATTTGAACTGCCAGCCAAGCCAAGAGTACTGCCAAGCCGCCTGCACCACCTGGTAGTTGCCGCCGAATCGAATATACGTACCATCGCTGTAGCTCACCTTCACCTGTTGGTGCTTGGAAAAGCGCCACGCCGCCGTAACTCCAATTCGGGAGCCGGTCTGTTTGGTCGCGAGGTTCGAGATGCCGCTCACGCTCGTGACGCCGCCCCACCAGAAATTGCCGTCCAGCGAAACCCAGGTTCCGTACTTGAAGTTGTGGCTCAAATGGCCCTCGAGCGCACCGATAGGCCGCTGGGTTTGTGGTTGGGGTACCGGAACGGCGAACGAAGCGGGGTTGGTGGTGTAGAACCACGCACCGCAGTACGCGTCGAGTAACCAGTTTCCCCATTGTTCGGAATAGCCGAACTCCGGCTTAAACGCCCAGCGATTGATTCCCCAATTCACGAGCTTGGTGGGATCGTATTGCCCCGTCGGAGCGATGATTTTCAGACTCACGCCGAGAAGGATCTTCTGCTTCCACTTGGCGAACTCTCGGGGTGGCATCGCCGGACCGCCCAGCAGGTTCACCGAGAAACGTGCGCCGAAATCCAAGAGGCCGGAGCGGTACACGGAACGGTGCTCCTGTTGCACGTTGCCTTGAAAATTCCCGACGGCGTACGGAAGCGACACAGCGAAGTTGGCGGACCTGCCAAAAAAATCGAAAGAGCGGTAATAGGTGAAACTCGAAATGTTATAAATGCCCGTCGCCCCGGTGACGGGAACGGCGCCGTTGAAGTTCACTCCGCCGTTGAAATAAGACCACGTTAGCGTAACGGCGTTAAACCCTGTCGGGGTGATGACATACGCCCGTGGCGACAGGTCCTGCGCGCAAGCGGGCAGCGCCAGAAGAGCAATCAGGCTCGCAAGCAACAATGGAAGAACGAATTTCACGTCGAATCACGCAAGCGGCGGGCCCAATCTCACGCGCGTTTTTGGAAAGCGCCGTTGCGCGTCATAGGGATGGTCTTTAGATGTATCGCGTTTTCTCTCAGAAGGGAAGAGGATCTTATCCTGCGCGCGAATTTGCCATGACCGGTTACCATCTGGCCTCGAGCAACCTTGACGCCACACCAAAGCACAAGGTTTGAGCGATCCCCAGAGGATGTAGGTACCGCCTGGCCTAAGCTTGCTTGCGGTAGGCAGCAGCAAATAATATGGCGCGGGAGTCGAACATGGACCCGGAAAGAAGTTTCTCGATTGCGATCGCTTGCCTGTGTGTTCTGGCGTTTATTTCCGGCCGCGCCCCCCAGCAAGAAAGCAATCGATCGCCCGTGCCTGCCGCTGAACCGCCTCAGCCAATGAATTGGACCGCGGAGCAGGACCACCGGAACATGATGAACCAACTCGGAGTCCAGGCGCTGCGCCCCGGTCCGAGCGGCGATGAGAAAGTGCCGAATCATGCGAACTACGACGAGTCGAAGGCCAATCCGTATCCAAATCTCCCTGACGTTCTCACCGTGAGTAACGGCAGCAAGGTCACGACGGCGGCGATGTGGTGGAACGAACGTCGACCCGAGATTGTCGAGGATTTCGAACGCGAAGTGTACGGTCGCGTTCCCAAGAACGTGCCGCAGGTCACCTGGAGCGTGACCCGCAGAACGACGGGCTGGAGTGGTTCTCACCCCGTCATCGAAAAGCAACTCATCGGCCACGCTGACAATTCATCTTATCCGCCGGTCGACGTGAACCTCAGCATGAAATTGGTGATGCCGGCGAACGCGACCGGTCCCGTGCCCGTCATGATTATGTTTCACCGCGAATGGCCGCAGCGGCCTCCGGCGCCGCCCGCTGCGCCAACCGATCCGCCCGCTACCGAGCAGTTGATTGCCGACGGCTGGGGCTACGTTCAACTCGACCCGAACAGCATCCAGGCCGACAATGGCGCTGGCCTCACCAGCGGAATCATTGGGCTGGCGAATAGGGGCCAGCCGCGCAAACCGGATGGTTGGGGCGCGCTGCGAGCGTGGGCTTGGGGTGCCTCGCGCGCGCTCGATTATCTAGAGACGGACAAGGCGGTGGATGCTAAGCGTGTTGGCATCGAAGGCGTTTCGCGCTACGGAAAAGCCGCGCTTGTGACCATGGCATTCGACGCGCGCTTCGCTGTAGTCCTGGTCGGTTCTTCGGGCGAGGGCGGCGCAAAATTATCGCGTCGCAATTTCGGTGAAGCCGTCGAGAACCTTACGGGTACTGGTGAGTATCACTGGATGGCCGGCAATTTTCTGAAGTATGGCGCCGCCGAATCCACCTTCGGCAGCAGGAATCCGGGTGACTTGCCAGTGGATGCGCATGAACTGATCGCGTTGTGCGCGCCGCGACTGGTGTTTATCAGTTATGGTATTCCGGAGAAGGGCGATGCCAAATGGCTCGATCAGCAGGGTAGTTTCATGGCAACAGTTGCGGCCGGTTCGGTCTACCGTCTGCTCGGCGCAAAGGATCTCGGTGTCGGAGATGATTATCACGCCGCGAAATTGCCGCCCGTCAATCAGGGACTGCTCGACGGTCAACTCGCTTGGCGTCAACACGACGGCGGCCACACCGATGCACCCAACTGGAAGTACTTTCTCCCATGGGCCGATCATTTCCTGAACGCTACGAAGCGTGCCTAGCCGTGGCGGGCACCGGATCCCTTTTACTGCCGAGAATCGCCGCGCTTTGCGCATCCTGCTGGTGGAAGACAATTTCTCTGAATCACAAGTTGGCGGTTGGTCTTCTCGGGAAAAGAGGGCGTTCCGCCTGTGTCGTGAGCGCACGGGCAAAGCGCCCCTCGAATCAGTGGTGTTAGAGCCCTTCGTGCCCTTATCCGCGTGCCTGAGTTCCCATCACCATCATGACCGCTCACGCGATGGTCGCGAGACTAGGAAAATGCCGCAATGGACCCTTAGGTGCGGAAGCCGTTGCGGCGGCAAGAACTGTTTGCTGCCATTGCGGAATGGGTCCAGTTCTGTTGGCGGCTGTTCCGGGAAACGTTTGCGAGGTTCGGCTCCTATTTGAAGGCGGGTACGGCCACCTGCGCTTTGTCGTCCTTGGCCCGTTCCGCCGCCGCTTCGGCCATGATTTTTTCGATTTCGTCGGCCGACCGTGGCAGCCGTTCACTGAGCAGTTCGTAACCGCTTTCCGTAATGAGTACGTCGTCTTCGATCCGCACCCCGAGATTCTCTTCCGGAATGTAAATTCCCGGTTCCATCGTCACCACCATTCCCGGCACAAACGGCTTGCACACATTCCCGACATCGTGAACGTTCAATCCGATGTTGTGTCCCAACCCGTGGATGAAATATTGGCCCAGGGGTTTGCCATGCTTATCCTGGCCGTGCGAATTGATGTAATCGTAGGCAATTTTGTAGACGCTTTTGTTGCCTTTGCACATCTCCATTCCCGGCTTCAGCGCGCGCAGCGCGGCTTCCTGCGCGCCGAGAGCGATGTCGTAGATCTCCCGCTGGCGCGACGTGAACTTGCCATTCGCCGGAATCGTGCGCGTCAAGTCCGCGGCGTATCCGGAATATTGCGCGCCCACATCCAGCACCACCATGTCTCCATCTTCAATCTTCCGAGACAGCGTGTTGTAGTGCAGCGAGGTGGAATTTGGTCCGGCACCCACGATGGGCGCATAGGCTTCCGCTTCCGAACCGCCCATCGCGTGAACCTCCACCATTTTTGCGGCGATCTGATATTCCCACAGGCCGGGGCGCATCATTTTCATGGCCGCCAGTTGCGCGTCTACCGACAGGTCAATCGCCCGGCGCAGCAGCTTCAGTTCGGTGAGCGATTTCACCGTGCGCAGCTCAGCGATGCTGCTGCGAACGTCTTTCAGCGTAACTTCGGGTGCGGCCTGTTTCAGCCAGTCCACGGTTTCCTTTTCGTGGGGATAGCCACCCAATTCATGCGGGTAGGGAAGAATCGTGTAGAACGTGGGATAGACCCTAGCCAGGCGCTCGACGGTGGCGCGCAGCTCGGGCATGGGTTTAACCAGTCCAAAGCCGGTGCGCTGTTCGATCCCGGGATCGCTCGGCGACATGGCCAGCCCGTGCCATTTTTCGTGCTGCCGATCCTTTGGCGGCAAAAAGAGGATTTCGCGCGGTCCCTCCCAGTCATCTTTTTTCGCTTTGCTGTTTGCAGGCGGCAGTATTACCAGGGCCGCATCCCCCTCATTGTGCCCGGTTAGGTAATAAAAATTCTCTTCCTGGGCAAAGACATAGGTCTGAGCGTCTTCTTCCTTGCCGGTATAGCCAAGCACGATGATCGGACCATCGATACCCGCGGCCAGCTTGGCGCGGCGGTCGGCATAAGCCGAATTGGGCTCCCGCTCGCGGCGCTGCTGCGCTCTAGCCGCAACCGAGAAGCACGCGGCCATGCCTAACATAATTGCCAAGCGCAAAATAATGCCGCTGGCGAATGAACTGCGATAACGAGGTAAAAACCCACCGCGCAGACCACTCATCCGGTCACCTCTGGAAGCTCCCGAACCACAAGGGCAAAAGAGTCATTGTAGCGCAGCAAAGGAAATCAGGGCCAATCGACGCAGGCGCGTTCCCGATATATATATCAACTGTAAATAGTAATTATGTCGGTACTTCTAAATCGGAAACAGTCGAAGCTGCTTTTGTGAAAGTTCCCGCAGCCATGGCCGTTAGCATAGAAAGAAGGCCGGTTCAGTGTTGCGGAGGGCGCATGGAACGGGAACGACGCCGCACCCCTCGGTACATCTTTATCGCCAGCGCGGAACTTTACGAAGAACAGTCGGACGTCCGCGTGGCCTCGCGCGTCAGTGAATTAAGCCTGCACGGCTGCTACCTGGACATGATGAATCCGTTCCCCCCGGGAACCATGATTTTGCTCAAGATCTTTGCCGGCGATCTTACCTTTCAATCGAAAGCCCGGGTCATCTATGCCACGCAAAATATGGGCGCGGGGGTGGCCTTCCTGGATGTCGAGGAAAAGTACAAATACATCCTGCAACGTTGGATGGAACAAGCCGCGACGCACTGAAGCTTACTGCGCTGACCGATAGCCCGGGCCCCGAAGACCACGGCCCGGCCGCTCCTCGGTTATCGCGCCTTCCCAAACCACCGGACGGCCGTTCACAAAAACGAATTTCACTCCCACTGAGTTGTGCAGCGAATCGTTGTACGTTGCCACGTCCTTAATCGTCGCCGGATCGAATATCGTAATGTCCGCGATCATGCCCGGACGCAAAACCCCGCGATCCACAAGCCCGACGCGGCTTGCGGCCAGCGACGTCATTTTGCGAATCGCCTCTTCCATGCGCATCGTGTGTTCTGCACGGACGTATTCGGCGAGAACGCGAGGAAACGTGCCGAACGCCCGCGGATGCGCCTTGCTCTTGCTCAGCGGGCCGTCTTCTGCCTGTGCGCCGGAATCGGATCCGAACGTGACAATCGCGCTGGAGACCGCGGCACGCACGTCCGCGTCATCCATAATTGCGATAACCACACCACTATTGCCGCGGTCGGCAATGGCGATATCCATTGCGGCATCTCGCGGATCTTGGTTCCTTTGCTTGCCGATCTCATCGAGTGTCATGCCTTCATATTTCTTCAGATCGGGATTCAGTACCTGTATCAGCAGGACGCCGGAAGCACCGCCTGAACCGCGCCACTGGTTTTGCCAGGTGGTTGCGGGCTCCTCCATCTCCTTCTTTGCGCGATCACGCTGCGCCGGATCTTTCAAGCGCGCGATCATCTTGTCCGTGCCACCTTCCGCCACCCAACTCGGGAAACACGCGATCAGGCTATTCGAGCCGCGTGTGTACGGGTAAACACTCGCGGCAACGTCGATGCCTCGGGCGCGGGCGGCCTCGATGCGCTGCAGAACTTCGGGCATCTTGCCCCAGTTCTCGCTGTACGCGAGTTTCAAGTGCCAGATGGTCGTCGAAATGCTCGCACGCTGCGCGATGGAAAAGACTTCGTCCAGGGATTCAAAGATCTGGTCACCTTCCGACCGCTGATGTGTGAAATATACTCCGCCGTACTGCCGCGCGACCTTCGCCAATTCGATTACTTCGTCGGTCGACGCAAAGGTATCCGGAACATATTGCAGCGCTGTACTAATTCCCAACGCGCCGTCCTTCATGGCTTGCCCGACCAACGCGCGCATCTGCTCGAGTTCCGGAGGCGTCGCCGGACGATTCTCCGAGCCGATCACGAAGTTGCGCACGCCGCCCGCACCAACGAAGGTTCCCAGATTGAGCGCCGATTTGGTGCGCTGGAAATGCCGGAAATAATCGCTGAGCGACGACCAGTCGTACGGAACACCGTATTTCTTCGCCGGTTCCTCCCCTTCTTTCCGCATGCGCTCATTGACCGGAGCGATGGAAGTCCCTTCTCCGGTGATTTCGGTGGTGGCGCCCTGGGTGATCTTGCTGGCTGCGCGATTGTCGACCAGTACGTTGAATTCCGATTGCCCCTGCACGTCGATGAAGCCCGGCGAAACTACCAGGCCCGACGCGTCGACCCGTTTTGCCGCCGATGCTTTGCGGAGGTCGCCCATCGCCGCGATGTGGTCACCCTGGATTGCCACGTCGCCAATTACCCACGGTGCGCCTGTTCCGTCCATGATGCGCGCGCCCGCGAGAATAAAGTCATAGCCAGCTGGCGGTTTCTGCGCAAATAACAAGCCGGCCAAAAACAAAACAACCGCGCCAGCCGTGCACACGCCAAAGCGGATTTTCTTGGTCATCGGTGATCCCCGGTAAAAATGGAATGCGTGGATGATACACCGGTCGGGTTCCAGGTGAACAATTTGAAACATATCGGAGATCGATCGACCGAGTGGGTATACTCTGGGTATCTCAGTCACACTGCAAATGCATCTTTTTTCTCGGCACAGCTTTGTCTCGCTTCGTATTGCGTACCTGCTCGGAGTCATCGCCGTTCTGGTCTTGCCGAAGACGCTCCGGGCGCAAACGGCAGAGAATCTGGCCGCAGTGAAACGAGTCGCGGTCGATTGGTCCCAAACGGATCGCGCAGCCGCGGCCATTCGAGATCGCGTGGTCCAGAAACTGAAAGCCTCGGCAAAGCTGGAATTCGTGCCGAGTGCGGCGCAGGCCGATGGCCTCCTGCACGGCTCCGTCAGGATCTGGGTGAGCGAATACGTGTCGACGAGCACGCGGTCGAAGGCCACGGAGCAACCGATTTATCGTGGATTTGCCTCGGTCGAGCTTACCGGCAAGGACGGCCGGACCCTCTGGTCCTATCTGGCGACGCCGCGATCCGGTTGGAAAAATATAACGGATGATTTGGCGGACCAGTTGGCGCAGGCCTTGCTGGTGGCTTTAGCCAACAAAGATTCCGCGAACGAGACCACTGCGGCGGTTCGGACGAACTCTGACGCAGCCGTGAGCTTCGCAACTCGGGTTGACCTTCACGGCGCGGGCGCAACCTTTCCGGCTCCCATGTATCAGAAATGGTTTGAAGAATTCATGCACAGCCGCCCCGACGTGAAAATTTCCTACGCGGCGGCCGGCTCGGAAGAGGGAATACACCGTTTTTCGAGCGGTCAGGTGGATTTTGGCGCCTCGGATATGCCACTCAGCGCGGAGAAATTGAACGTATCGGGAAAGAAATGGCTGCAGCTAGCCACTCTACTTGGCGGCGTCGTGCCCATTTACAACGTCGCGGGCGCGCCGGAAGGGCTGAATGTTACGGGCGAAGTACTTGCCGGAATTTTTCTCGGCAAAATCCAGCGCTGGAACGCTTCCGAAATCCGCGCCATCAACAAGCGCGCTCATTTGCCCGATGAAGCGATCGTGGTGATTCATCGCAGCGATGGAAGCGGCACGACTTTTGTATGGACCGAATACCTTTCGAAGGTCAGCGCGGACTGGAAAGCTGCCGTCGGCTTCGGGCCCGAAGTGAAATGGCCTACAGGGAATGGTGTCCTGCACAATGAAGGAGTGGCCGTGGCCGTCCGCAAAACGCCCAATTCCATCGGCTACGTCGAACTCCTGTACGCATTGCAGAATGAACTCGCGTTTGCAGCGGTGCGCAATGCTTCCGGCGAATTCGTGAAGGCAGACCTCGACAGTGTGACCGCCGCCGCGAAGACGGCAGTGGTCCCGGACGACCAGGGGTTCGCGATGTCGATTACCAATGCGAAGGGCAGGCACGTCTATCCCATCTCCACCTTTAGTTGGCTCCTGCTTCCGGAATCGTCGTCCGATGCGGCGAAACAAGCGGCTTTGCGCGAGCTCCTGCGTTGGGTGCTCACCACGGGGCAGAAAGAGTGTGAAGGGCTCGGCTACGCGCCGCTGGCTACCGAGATCGTTAATCGCGAATTGAAGATGCTTGAAGGGTTACACTGACCACGGCGCGAGGGTAAACTCTCTCACGCGCGCGGGCCCAGTATCGAACGCAGCACCGCGAAATAATGGCACGTACTGCCCGCTAAAACGAACACGTGCCAGACCGTATGGCTATACGGCAGCCGTTTCCACAGATAAAAGATCACGCCTACCGAGTAGAACAGCCCGCCGGCCAGCAGCCACAGCAGCGTCAGGGACGGAAGGTGCGCGAGGACCGGCTTGGTGGCGATCAGCACGAGCCAACCCATGAGCACATATACTGCCGTCGACGCCACCTCCCAGTGATCGACAAACCAAAATTTTAGAATGATGCCGGCTACCGCCAGGCCCCAGATCACTCCGAGAAGCGACCAGCCCCACGGCCCCCGCAGATTCAAAAGCAGGAACGGCGTATACGTCCCGGCGATCAACAAATAGATCGCACTATGGTCCAGAATCTTCAGAGCGCGCTTGAGCCGCGGGGAAACCGAAGCATGATAGAACGTCGAAGCCGAGTATAGGCAAATCAGAGTGGCGCCATAAATCGAGCAGGACACGATATGCCACACCGTGCCGTGTAGAATCGCCAGCGCCAGCAGCACAACCAAGCCGGCAATACTCAACAGCAGTCCAATACCGTGCGTAACCGTGTTGGCGATTTCTTCGAACGTAAGTCGAGCGCGACTCATACAAAACTGTCGACAGTTTCATGCCGGCGCTAGAAACCTGGGGCGCCGGTGGACGCGGGCCGCATTTCCGGTGCGTTCACGCCAAAACGCAGCTGCGCGAACCACGATTGGCTCAGCGACATGAAGCCGGTGTAGAGATAGCCCCAAACAAAAAGCAAAAGGAAGGGAGTCGTGGCGTAATTTTCGTTGCGAAAGGCGTAAAGCACCGCCAAAGCGAAATACAGCCCGAGAGCAACTTCAAAGTACGGCATCCACCCGGACTTGTTCGTGTACTTTTTCGCCGCAAACGTGCCGGACTTGCCTTCGATCTTGAATTTTGGCGTGCGCGCGAATTCTGTTTTTTTCCCAGCGAGCGCTTCGAGCACCGCTTGCGCGTTGCGCACACTCAAGCCGATCCCTGTCGCCATCACGAACGGCATATAAAGGAACGTCGTCAACCACGATTTCGGCCGCAATTCTTTCTGTGCCGCCAGGTAGAAACTCGAGATCGAACAGGTCGAGGCGAGGAACAGCGGCAGGTCAATCACCAGCATCTGGAACCAGCCTTGGTAGAAGCGCACGATCATCGCCGGCAGCAACATCGTCGAAAGCAAGACCATCAGCGGATACGAAATGTTCGCCGTCAGATGAAAGAACGCTTCCGACTTGATGTGCCAGGGCACATCCGCGCGAAACACTTTCGGCAGAATTTTCTTTGCCGTCTGCATCAACCCCTTGGCCCAGCGCGCCTGCTGCGCCTTGAAGCCATTCATGTCCACCGGCAATTCCGAGGCACACTCGATATCCGGCAAATACAGAAATTTCCAGCCCTTGAGCTGCGCGCGGTAGGAGAGGTCGGTATCTTCCGTCAGCGTGTCGTGCTCCCACCCGCCCGCAGCATCGATTGCGGACCGGCGCCAAACCCCTGCGGTACCGTTGAAATTGAAAAACGTGCCCCGCCGTGAGCGGCCCCCGTGCTCGATCACGAAATGGCCGTCGAGCAGAATGGTTTCCACCCGCGTCAGCAGGGAATAGTCGCTATTGAGATACGTCCACCGCGCTTGCACCATGCCGATTCCCCCGCCGCCATTCGGATCGAGGAAATAGGGAATCGTCCGCCGCAGAAAATCCACTTGCGGGATGAAATCCGCATCGAAAATGGCGACAAATTCTCCGCGCGCCGTACGCAGACCATTCTCGAGTGCCCCAGCTTTAAAGCCTTGCCGATTCGTGCGATGAATGTACACGATTGGCAAACCCTCGGCAGCGTGGCGTTCCACACAGGCCCGTGCTACCTGCTGCGTCTCATCGGTGGAATCGTCCAGTACCTGGATGTCGAGCAATTCGCGCGGGTAGTCGAACTGCGCAACGGCATCGACGAGGCGTTCGATCACATACCGCTCGTTAAAGATGGGAAGCTGTATGGTAACCTTTGGCCAATTGGCGACCGCGGGAGGTAGAGCGGGGATATTCTTGCGGTAAACGAAATAATTGTAGAGCAGGGCGTAGCGATGCATGCCGTACATCGCCAGAACGAGCAGCACAATAAAGTACGGAATCATCATCGCCATGTCGAAAGCATTGGCATGATACACCCCGCTGAATGTTCTATCGGTGATCTTGTGCCAGTAATGCACCAGCGGGTTCAGCTGCGCTGCCGCGATCAGGAATGGAGCAAAGGTCGACACGTCCGAAGTTTCTCCGAATGACTTCCGAACCTACGCGAAAACGATGGATCTGGATCGGGCTACTCGCCGCAGGAATCCTGCTGGAAACGCTGTTCCTGCGGATGCACAGCTTGTATTACCTGAAAAATCATGCGATCGGCTTTATCGAACTGGCGCTAAGCGCCGGGATCACCTATCTCTTCGCGTTGTACGGATTCTCCCGAACCCAAGCCACGCGCACATCTACCATTTTACTGATTTTCGCCGCGATTGTATTCCGCGCAACGCTCTGGCCTATGGAACCCACGCTTTCCGACGACCTGCAAAGATACCGCTGGGAAGCCAAAGTCCAGGCGCATGGCTGGAATCCCTATGCCGTTGCCCCGAGAGATCCGCGACTTGCGGATCTACGCGATAAAGTTTACGAAATCATACCAGGCCGCGAGATCCCCGCCATTTATCCGCCTGCTTCGGAATTGGCGTTTCGCTGGACGTGGAAGCTTTTCCCGGGGCCAATCTCATTCAAGACGACCTTTGCGGCGGCCGATGTGCTGGTCATGCTTATTCTTGCCGGGATTTTCTGGCGCAAGAAGGGGGAGCGCGATTTCCGCATTGCCGTTTACGCCTGGAATCCGCTGGTGATCATCGAATTCGCCGGTAGCGGGCACAACGACGTTCTCGCGGTACTCGGTGTTGTCTGTGGAATCGCGATGATCAAGAAATGGCCGGTGTCGTCGAGCGTTCCGATCACCTTGGCCACGATGGCAAAAGTGTTCCCCGCGCCGTTGTTGCCGGTGTGGATCCGTGGAGCAGGATGGCCTTCGAAAAAGGGCTGGTCGGCCGTCGCGCTGGTGGTCATGACAGGTTTCGCCGTACTGTTTCCCTATTGGAGTGGCCTCGGCATGCTGCGTTCGAACCTGACCTATTACGAGGCCACCTGGAAGAATTATCACGCCAGCTTGTATAGCGTGATTGACTGGCTCACCGGCGGCAAAACTAAAATTCCCGCGCTCATCGCAGCGTTCGCCACCTGGGGACTGTCGTTTTGGTTGGCTTGGAAAAAGGCCGATCCCGTGCGTGCCGCATACCTGCTCATGGGGACGGTTCTTGCGTTCGGGCCAAACGGGTATTCCTGGTATTTCACCTGGATTGTGCCGCTGCTCTGTTTCTTTCCCAATCCGGCATGGCTGATGCTGACGGTTTTGCAGTTCCTCTCGTACAACGTGCTCATCGGTTACGGGATTTTAGGTGTGTTCAAGTTTGATCCGTTTCTGCAATGGCTCGTCTACGTTCCGTTTTATCTGACGCTGGTCGCCTATTGGCTTTACACGCGCACGCACTCGGTCCAAAAAGAATCTATCGTTTTTCACGCTTCCGAAGCGCTTCCTGAGCGATAATGACCGCCGCACACATGGCGGGTACCGGCACAACACAAACGAAAACTCGCGGTGCACTCTCCGAAATCGCCAAAGAATTCTTACGACTGGGTTTTGTCGCTTACGGTGGCCCCGCGGCGCACATCGCCATGATGGAAGAACGATTCGTGCGCCGCCTGGCCTGGATCAGCCGAGATCGCTTCCTTGATTTGCTTGCGGCGGTGAGCTTGTTGCCCGGCCCCAGTTCTACCGAACTCGCCATTTATCTTGGCGAGCTTCGTGGTGGCCTCGGGGGATTGGTCGTCGCCGGATCCTGTTTCATTCTGCCTGCGGCCGTGCTGGTTGTGGCACTCGCGTGGGCGTACGGCACATACGGCACCGTGCCTCAAGTCGCCGGATTGCTCTTCGGGATCAAGCCTGTCGTGGTCGCGCTGATCGCCCAAGCCGTCTGGAACCTCGCGACGACGGCGCTGAAGAATGCCGCCTTGGCAGCGTTAGCTGTTTCCGTTGTTATCTTGGCTACCCTTGGAATACCTGTGCTCGGGCTGCTGATCGGCGCGGGAGTTTTGTGGATTCTGATTTATGAGGGACGCAGGTTGGCGAAGCCGGCAGCCTGCTCGGCCGGTGTTCTTGGATTTTTGTCCGCAGGAACGGCTACCGCCGTGGGAATTGTGCCGCTGTGTTTATATTTTTTAAAAATCGGTGCGGTTCTCTTTGGCAGCGGTTACGTCTTGCTCGCGGTGCTTCGCGCAGATCTCGTGGTTCGACTGCACTGGCTTACCGATGCGCAACTGCTCGATGCCATCGCGGTCAGCCAAGCCACGCCGGGTCCATTTTTCACCGTAGCCACCTTCATAG
>Ga0306926_10005555_pt1 | contig 13424 bp, 13 predicted proteins | sample flu12Cox44000178_FD_203759 | JGI IMG/M metagenome (GOLD analysis project Ga0306926, IMG submission 203759) | Lab enrichment of tropical soil microbial communities from Luquillo Experimental Forest, Puerto Rico - flux8day.12C.oxic.44.000.178 (v2)... | ecosystem: Environmental > Terrestrial >... | reverse complement strand
CTGTTCAAGCTGCTCGAGACACTCGAGGACAGCGATGATGTCCAAAACGTGTATGCCAATTTCGAAGTGGCCGAAGACATAATGGCGCGGCTCGGCGCCTGAACCCGGTCGCAAATTGACACGACACCGGCAATGCGGGTTCTGGGGCTAGATCCCGGGTTGCGGCACACTGGTTGGGGGGTGATCGACGTTACTGGCAACCGCCTTACCCACATCGCCGACGGCGCTGTGCACGCCGCGACCGACCTGCCGCTGGCGATGCGGCTTGTCTCCCTGTTCCGGCAGATCACCTCGGTGATCGAGCGTTTCCAGCCGAACGAAGCTGCGGTCGAAGAGACCTTTGTCAACCGCAATCCGGCCTCGACGTTGAAGCTCGGCGTCGCCCGCGGCGTGGTTCTGCTGGCACCGGCCGAGCGCGGTCTGCCGGTGGCGGAATACTCGGCCAACTTGATCAAAAAGGCGGTTGTCGGCGCCGGTCACGCCGAAAAAGCGCAGGTGCAGATGATGGTGCGGCGTATCCTTCCCGGCTGCGAAATCAAGGCCGCGGACGCTGCCGACGCCCTCGCCGTCGCGATCTGCCACGCCCACTACGCCGGGACGCGGCGGCATTGGGAAGCGGGTGGATGATCGCCAAGCTCGTCGGCGTGATCGACCAAATCAGCACTGATGCCGCGATCATCGACGTCGGCGGAGTCGGCTATCTCGCCTTCTGCTCGACCCGGACAATCAGCCGCTTGCCGGTCGTCGGGGCGCCGGCGTCTCTGCTGATCGAGACGCATGTTCGCGAGGATCACATCCACCTCTACGGCTTTCTCGACGCGGCCGAGCGCGACTGGTTTCGGCGGCTGACGACGGTGCAAGGGGTCGGCGCGCGGCTGGCGCTTGCGATCCTCTCTGCGGTGGCGCCGGAACAGCTCGGCCCGGCCATTCTCGCCCGTGACAAGGCTGCGCTGATGCGCGCCGATGGCGTCGGCGCGCGACTCGCTGCGCGCATCGTCAACGAGCTGCATGACAAGGTGGGCGGGGCCTCGGTTGCGGCGACGGTGCCGAGCACGGTCGCGCTGGACGCCGATCCCGGCCCCACCGCCGATGCGGTGTCGGCGCTCGTCAATCTCGGCTACCGCCGGACCGAAGCTTTCGGCGCGGTCGCTGCGGCTGCCCGCCGGCTCGGCAGCAGCGCCGATGCGGGCGCCCTGATCCGCGCCGGATTGCAGGAGCTCGGGCGGTGAGCGAGGTGCCGCGCACCCTCGATCCCGCACGCTCCGAACAGGACGCCGTCGAGGTCTCATTGCGACCGCAGACACTCGCCGAGTTCGTCGGCCAGCGCCAGCTGCGCGACAATCTTCGCATCTTCATCGACGCTGCGAGGGGCCGGAGCGAGGCCCTCGACCATGTGTTGCTCTCCGGACCTCCGGGGCTCGGCAAAACCACGCTCGCGCAGATCGTCGCGCGCGAGATGGGCGTCGGATTCCGTGCCAGCTCGGGCCCAGTGATCCAGCGCGGCGGCGACCTCGCTGCTCTATTGACCAACCTAGAGCCGCGCGATGTCCTTTTCATCGATGAGATCCACCGCCTGGCACCGTCGGTCGAGGAGATCCTCTATCCCGCGATGGAGGACTTTCAGCTCGACCTGATCATCGGCGAGGGACCGGCGGCGCGCTCGATCCGCATCGATGTGGCACCCTTCACCCTAATCGGCGCGACGACGCGGTCGGGGTTGATCACTCGACCGCTGCGCGAGCGCTTTGGCATACCCTTGCGGCTGATCTTCTACGAGGCGGCCGAGCTCGAGACCATCGTCACCCGTGCCGCTCGGATGCTCGCGCTCGACATGCGCCCCGACGGCGCCGCCGAGATCGCGCGGCGGGCGCGCGGCACCCCGCGCGTGGCGATGCGCCTATTGCGGCGGATCCGCGACTTTGCTGAGGTCAAGGGTCTGCCGAGTGTCGATGCCGCCGCGGCCGATGCGGCGCTGCTGCAACTCGAGGTCGACGGGTGCGGCCTCGACGGCATGGATCGGCGCTACTTGCGCTGCATCGCCGAAAACTATGGGGGCGGCCCGGTCGGAGTCGAAACGATGGCTGCAGCACTTGGCGACGAGCGCGATGTCATCGAGGAGGTCGTCGAGCCCTATTTGATCCAGGAAGGGTTTGTGCAGCGGACCTCGCGCGGCCGTGTACTGACCCGGATCGCCTTCCGTCATCTCGATCTGCCGGTGCCGGCGACCCCCACAACACCCGACCCAGCGGGTGGCCGCGGGGGGGCGGCCCAGCTCGATCTTCTCGGGGCTCTGCCGCTCGAACCCGGGGTCGGTGACCCGTGAAGCAAACAATCATCCATAAGACGCCATAAAAGGTCCGCAAAAATGCCGCCTACTCCTGTCGATGCTTTGCCGCTCGTTGGCTCAGTTCCGCATGACCTGTCGATTACCGCACTGTTTCTGCAGTCCGATGCCGTCGTCAAAGTGGTGATGCTGATCCTCCTTGTCGCGTCCTTCTGGTCGTGGGCCGTCATCTTCGACAAGGTGGTCCGGCTACGCCGGTTGCGATTCAGCGCAGCTAATTTCGAGGAGTCTTTCTGGTCGGGCGGCTCGCTCGACGATCTCTACGAGCGGCTAGGGCAGCGCCCGCCCGATCCGATGAGTGCGGTCTTTTCGGCCGCAATGCGCGAGTGGCGGCGCAGCGCAGCCAAGAACCTGCTCGGCACCCCGGTAATGCGGACGAGCCTCCAACAGCGCATCGAGCGGGTCATGAACGTCACCGTGGGCCGCGAGATGGAGCGAGTCGAACGCTTTATGGCCTATCTTGCGACGGTCGGGTCGACCGCACCCTTTGTCGGCTTGTTCGGCACCGTCTGGGGCATCATGAACAGCTTTCAATCGATCGCCGCGTCCAAGAACACCAGCCTCGCCGTCGTGGCACCCGGCATCGCCGAGTCTTTGTTCGCAACCGCGCTCGGGCTCGTCGCCGCGATCCCTGCGGTCATCGCCTACAACAAGTTCGCGACCGATTTCGGACGCTACGCCGGGCGGCTCGAAGCGTTTGCTTCCGAGTTTAGTGCCATTTTGTCGCGGCAGCTCGACGAGAGGCCGTAAGCAATGGCGGCACCGAGCTTCGGCGGCGGCAGAGGCCTCGCCGGGCGGTATCAGCCGATGGCGGCAATCAACGTGACGCCGTTCGTCGACGTCATGCTGGTGCTGCTCGTCGTCTTCATGGTTGCAGCCCCCCTCCTGACGGTCGGAGTGCCGGTCGATCTACCGCAAACCCAGGCGCCACCGATCAACGAGCCGAAAGAACCCCTCGTCATCTCGATCAATAGCGAGGGCCACATCTTCATCCAGGAGAACGACATTCCGACGGAATCGCTGATCCCGCGATTGGGTGCGATCACCGGCAACAACCCGGACGCGGTGCTCTATGTCCGGGGCGACAAGGCGATCAACTATGGCCGCGTCCTCGAGGTTATGAGCCTGGTCAGCTCGGCCGGGTTCCGCAAGGTCTCGCTGATTGCGGTGCCGCCGAAAGGAACGAGCACCAGGGCAGCACCCGGCGCGGCGCCTCTCGACCGATCGGGGCAAACGGTCAAGCGCTGAGCAGCGTCACGCGTTTCACTCCGATGAGCGTGGCAACCGCAGAACCAGAGCTGGCCGAAGAACCCGCCGTCCCCGAAGCCATGCCAGACGGCATTGCTCCGCGCGGCATTGGGTTGTCGGTAGCGCTACACCTTTTTTTTGGCGGGCTGTTTATTTTTGGTCTTCCGAGATTATTCGCGCCCCCTCCGCCGCAGGACATGCCGGTGGCCGTCGAGCTGGTGACTGTGGCACCGGAAACCCGGGCGACAAAGCCCAATCCGACCCCGCCGCGGCCGAATGCCAAGCCGGAGGTGCCGGTCGCCGATGCACCTGTGGAGAAGCCGATGCCCGAACCGCCAATCCCTACTCCCGTCCCCCCGCCCTCGAACGAGCCGGCGCCCTCGGCCGAGACCCCGCCGTCGCCCGAGCCGTCGACCGCGCCGGAGCATAAGCCGACACCGCCACCATTGCTGAAGCCTCCGGAGTCCAAGCCCGAACCGCCAAAGCCGACCGAGAAGGTCGAGGCTCCGCGCCCCAAGGAAAAGCCCGAACCGCCGCAGCAAATGGCCAAGAACGAGCCCAAAGCAGCAGAGCAGAAGAAGTACGATCCTAGCCAATTCGAGGCGTTACTGAGAAACCTGGCGACGCAGCCTACTGTGCCGTCGCCGGACGCACCGCCGCAGAGGCCGCGCGTCGCGTCCACTCGGCCGTCGTCACAGCCGCGAGCGCCGCTCGGTAGCCAAATTACCGCCAGCGAAGTGGATTTGGTGCGACAGCAGATCGCGCGGTGTTGGAATGTGCCTGCAGGCGCCCGCGATGCCAAGGACCTCGTCGTCGAGATCCGGGTCGCCGTCGATCCGGACGGTACGGTGCGGCAGGCGACGATTGTCGATCAGGTGCGCCTCGGCGGCGATCCGTTCTTCCGCGCGGCGGCCGAGAGCGCGCGGCGGGCGTTCTTCAACCCGCTGTGCCGGCCATTGCACTTGCCGCCCGACAAATATGCGATTTGGAAAGACTTGGTCGTCGACTTCAGCCCCAAGGACATCTTATGAAAAACTATTGCCTCGATTTTACCGGTGCCCTGATAGCGGCATTGGCAATCCTGGTGCAGGTGGGCGCGCCGGCCCGCGCCGAGCTACGGATCGACATCACGAGCGGCCAAGTAGAGCCGTTGCCGATCGCCATCCCGCCTCTCGCCGGCGGTGCACCAAATGAGAGCCAGGCAGGACAAGATTTGGCCAGCGTAGTTTCGGCAGACCTCGCGCGCTCGGGTCTGTTTCGGCCGCTCGATCCGCGCAGCTTTATCCAGAACGTATCGGTCGCGGACGTCCAGCCTCGGTTCGACGACTGGCGCCAGATCAATGCGCAGGCACTGGTGACCGGATCGGTCAAGACGCAAGGCGACGGAAGACTGAGGGTCGAGTTTCGCCTTTGGGACGTATTTGCCGAGCAGCAGCTAACCGGGTACGGCTACACGACCACCCAGCAGAACTGGCGCCGTATCGCCCACATCATCGCCGACGAAATCTATAAGCGCATTACCGGCGAAGAGGGATATTTCGATACTCGCATCGTCTACGTGTCGGAGTCCGGTCCGCCGGAGAAGCGGATCAAGCGCCTGGCTCTAATGGACCAAGACAGTGCCAACAATCGATTTCTGACCGATGGACGTGCGCTGGTGCTGACCCCCCGGTTCTCCCCGACGGCGCAAGAGATTACCTATCTCTCTTACGCAAATGGCACGCCGCGCGTTTACCTATTCAACATCGATACGGGACAGCAAGAGGTCGTTGGTGATTTTCCCGGGATGACATTTGCGCCGCGCTTTTCACCGGACGGCAACCGGGTAGTGCTGAGCCGCGCCGAGAACGGCGTCAGCAACTTGTTCGTCCTCGATTTGCGCACCCGTCGCCCGACCCGGCTGACCGACAGTCAGGCGATCGACACGTCACCCAGCTTTTCGCCCGACGGCAGCAAGATCGTCTTCAATTCCGATCGCGGAGGTTCCCAGCAACTCTATGTCATGAGCGCGGATGGCGGCGGCGCTAAGCGGATCAGCTTTGGGTCGGGAAAGTACGGGACCCCGGTTTGGTCGCCTCGCGGTGATCTGATCGCCTTCACCAAGATTGACGGCGGCTCGTTTGGTATTGGCGTGATGCGGCCGGATGGCTCGGGCGAACGGCTGCTGACTCGGGATTTTTTGGTCGAAGGGCCAACCTGGGCGCCGAACGGCCGGGTGTTGATGTATTTCCGCCAGTCACCCTCCGATTCGCGCGGCCATGGCGGCTCCCCCCACCTGTACTCGATCGATTTGACCGGCTCCAATCAACGCGAGGTAGCCACTCCGCAGGATGCGTCCGATCCGGCTTGGTCTCCCTTGCTTAGATGAACAACGCAGCGATATTGTCCGGGCCGGTCGTGGGGGGATCGATATGCAAGCGAGAATAATTGGTCTGCTGGGTGCTCTACTGTTGCTCGCTGCTTGCAGCAGCCCGCCGCCAGAAGCGCCCCCCGCGGGGCCGCCGGGAGGGCCGGGTGGCCCGGGCGGCGTTGGCGCAACGAACATCGCGCCGGGTTCACAGCAAGATTTGGAGGCGAGCGCCGGTGATCGCGTCTTCTTCGCCTTCGACCGATCGGACATCAGTGGGGAAGCCCGCGAGATCCTCACCCGACAGGCCGACTGGCTGCGGCGCTATCCGAATGTCACCGTCACGATCGAAGGCCATTGCGATGAGCGCGGCACGCGGGAATACAATCTCGCACTCGGCGAACGCCGGGCTCAGGCTGTCAAGAACGTGCTGGTCGCGCTGGGGATCCCCGCGTCCCGGATCACCACGATCAGCTATGGCAAGGAACGCCCGATCGTCGTTGGCTCGAACGAGGAAGCATGGGCTCAGAACCGCGTGGCCGTCACGACTGTCAACTGAGAATCTTGGATCGATACCCAAGACGGCTGGGAAGTGTATGAAGCTTATGATGAGAGCCAAACTCGTCATCATTGGTTCAATCGATTGGTGATCGCGCAGCGCCCTTTTTTTGCCCCAAAGAAACCCTAGTAGCGCTATTCGCCACTATCCGCGGGACCACTCTTGCAGTCGATGCAGTGATGGTCGATGCCGCGAGAGCCCCGCCCCCGACTTTCGGGCGGATTTTCAAGAGGCCTTCGGATGTTCAGGCGCTCGACCGTGCCCCATGCCCGTCCAACCTTGCTGCTAATGGTTCTCGCCATTGCCTTACCGACGCAGACGGCGCGATCGCAGGATCGCGCAACGCAAGACCGTCTCGATCGACTGGAGCGGGACCTCAGCATGTTGCAGCGGCAGGTCTACCGTAGTGCAGGCGGTTCCGCCGTGCCCGCTGGGTCCAACGCTGCGGTGGATAGCGAACTTCGCATGGATCGGCTCGAGACTGAGATGCGCGAGCTGACCGGCCGGGTCGAGGACGCGGTGAATGGGGTGGAGCAGCTGCGTCGACGCTTGGAGCAAATAAACAGCGATATCGATGTGCGATTTGGTCAAGGGCAGGGGTCGCCGCCAGCCCCGCCACCTCGCTCCGCCGGCGGCGGTACGGTTGCCAGCGCGGCCGCGGGAACGCTATCGGTCCGGGGTGCTCCGCCGCCCGCGAGCGCGGTGCCGGCGGCGCCGCCTTACCCGCCGATGCCGCCGGCGACATTGGTGCCTCCGCTGTCTTATGCACCCGCCGGCCCCGGCACCTTGACCCCTCCGAAGAGTCCCTCGGCGCCGCAGGCTTTTGCGCCCGAGCGGGAGAGCGCGGCAACCGGCAGCACAATTCATCCGGCTTCCTCAAGCGCGCTGCCAGCAGGTTCGGCCTCCGAGCAGTATAATTTTGCCTTCGGCTTGTTGAAGCAGGCCGACTATCCGGCTGCCGAAGCAGCCTTGAGGAGCTTTGTCCGGCAACATCCCGACGACGGGCTGGCCGGGAGCGCCCAATACTGGCTCGGCGAGACGTATTACGCGCGCGGAAACTACGCCGAAGCCGCGGTCGCGTTTGCCGAGGGTTACAAGCGCTACCCGAGGGGGGCAAAGGCACCAGACGATCTGCTCAAGCTCGGTATGTCGCTTGCTCGCGCAAACCAGAAACAAAATGCCTGCACTGCGTTCACCCAGCTCGATCACGACTTCCCCAACGCGGGCAACTCTATCAAGGAGCGGGCGAAAGACGAGAAGAAGAAGCTCGGTTGCTGACCGGGATTTTGCGGGCAAAGCCCCTTAGCCCGGCGGAGTTTGCGGCCGCCCTCACCGCGCTCGCCCGCTTCGAGACCCGCCCGTTTCTCGCCGTCGCAGTTTCCGGCGGCCCCGATAGTCTCGCGCTTGCGATTCTGGCTGATCATTGGGTGCGTGAGCGCGGGGGAGACATCTGCGCGCTGTCGGTAGATCACCGACTGCGTCCCGAGAGTGGCGCGGAAATCGGCCTTCTGCATGGCTGGCTTGCAGCGCGGGGAATCCGGCACGAAATCCTCGCCTGGTCGGCAGACAAGCCGGCAACCGGAATACAAGAAGCTGCGCGTCAGGCGCGCTATACGCTGCTCGCCGAATGGTGTCGGGAGCAGGGCTGCCTGCATCTCCTGACCGGCCATCAGCGCGAAGACCAAGTCGAAACCCACCTGATCCGGCGCAGCGCGGGCAGCGGCCCCGACGGCCTCGCGGGCATGTCGGCAATCCGCGAACTCGCCAACTGTCGCATCCTGCGCCCGCTGCTCGGCGTCCCCAAGGCTCGTCTCGTCGCGCTGCTGGATGCCGAGCGGCAGCCCTTCATCACCGATCCGAGCAACTGCGACCCGACCTTTGAGCGGTCATGGTTACGCCGAACCGGTGCCGTGCCCGAAGGCACGGATTTCGCGGCGCTGTCCGGCGACATTCGCAAGCTCGGGCACGAGCGGGCGGCGCGCGAGCGCAAATCCGATCGACGTCTCGCCCTGGCGGTGGTTCTGCATCCCGCAGGGTTCGCTGTTATTGATCCCGCTCTCGCCCTTGCTCCATCTGACATTGCCGGGCGGGCGCTGCAGGCGATTATTGCTGCCATTGGCGGCCAGCCTTATCCGGCCCGACGCGAGCGGGTTGCCCGTTTGCGCGGGATTCTCGCCGGCGCTTTGCGCCAAGGACACACGCTCGGCGGTTGCCGCTTCGTGCGTTGGCGTCACCGCATTCTTGTGTTGCGTGAACTCGCCCGTGCGGATGGACCAGTTCAGTTGACGCGCGGAACCAGCTTGGTATGGGACCGCCGCTTTAGTGTCGCGCTCCCGGCGACCGGCACTGAGGCCCTTAGCGTCGGCTATCTCGGCTACTCCGGAGTGGTCGCGCTGAACCGCCGGCGGCCTCAGTCGGGCCCCTGTGAACTGCCCCGCCTCGTTTATCCGACTCTTCCGGCGATCTGGGACAAGGAGGGCATCGTCGCCGTTCCCCATTTACAGTATTGCCGTGATGGCGACGCAGCCTTACCGGAGCTCAGCTTTCGGACGATCTATCCGCTCACACAGGCAGGCTTTACAGTTGTTTAAGTCTGGGCGCATCTTATGTCTTAGCCAGGTGAAAACGATCGCGGGCCGACCCTTGGCGGGGCACTGGGAACCCCCGGCGTGCGACGCCTCGCCTGGCATGGAAAGGCCTCAACAGTGAATAATTTCGGCAAGAATCTCGCCCTGTGGATCGTAATCGGCTTGCTTCTCGTCGCGCTTTTCAATCTTTTTCAGACTTCTTCCAGCCGCGGACCGCAATCGACCCTAGCGTTTTCTGATTTTCTAAATGATGTGAATCGCGGGCAGGTTTCCGATGTCACGATCCAAGGCAACAATATCAGTGGCCATTTTACCGACAGCCGGGCGTTTACTACCTATGCGCCGAATGACCCTAACCTTGTTAACCGGCTGACCGAGAAGAATGTGCGCATAACCGCAGCGCCGGTCGACGAAAATGTGCCATCGCTGTTCGGTGTCCTGATCTCATGGTTCCCGATGCTTCTGTTGATCGGAGTGTGGATCTTCTTCATGCGCCAGATGCAGGGCGGCGGCGGTCGGGCCATGGGGTTTGGCAAGAGCCGGGCGCGCCTGCTGACCGAAAAGGTTGGGCGGATCACCTTCGAGGACGTGGCGGGGATCGACGAGGCCAAGCAGGAGCTTGAGGAGATCGTCGAATACCTCAAGGATCCCCAGAAATTTCAGCGACTCGGCGGCAAGATCCCCAAGGGTGTGCTACTCGTCGGCCCGCCGGGCACCGGCAAGACGTTGCTCGCCCGCGCGATTGCAGGCGAGGCGAACGTCCCGTTCTTCACGATATCCGGCTCGGATTTCGTCGAGATGTTCGTCGGCGTGGGTGCGAGCCGCGTGCGCGACATGTTCGAGCAGGGCAAGAAGAACGCGCCCTGCATCATTTTCATCGACGAAATCGACGCGGTGGGCCGCCATCGTGGCGCCGGGCTCGGCGGCGGCAATGACGAGCGCGAGCAGACCTTGAACCAGTTGCTCGTCGAAATGGACGGTTTCGAAGCCAATGAAGGCGTGATTCTGATCGCTGCGACCAACCGCCCCGACGTGCTCGACCCGGCACTGCTGCGTCCCGGCCGTTTCGATCGCCAAGTTGTGGTGCCGAACCCCGATGTCGTCGGCCGCGAGAAGATCCTCAAGGTTCATATGCGCAAAGTGCCTCTGGCCTCGGACGTCGATGCGCGGATCATTGCGCGCGGCACCCCGGGCTTTTCGGGAGCCGACCTCGCCAATCTCGTCAACGAGGCGGCGCTGATGGCCGCGCGCAAAGGCAAACGCTCGGTAGCGATGAGCGAGTTCGAGCAGGCCAAGGATAAGGTCATGATGGGCGCCGAGCGGCGCTCGATGGTGATGACCGAGGACGAGAAGAAGCTGACCGCCTACCACGAGGGCGGCCATGCTCTCTGCATGCTTTATGCCGAAGGGCACGAGCCGCTGCACAAGGTGACGATCATCCCGCGCGGACGTGCGCTGGGTATCACCATGTTCCTGCCCGAACGCGACAAATACAGCCAGTCCAAGGTCGAAATCAAAGCGATGGTCGCCAGTCTGTTCGGCGGCCGCGTCGCCGAGGAGCTGATCTTTGGGCCCGACAAAGTGACCACGGGGGCGGCCGACGACATCCGCCGGGCGACCAATCTGGCGCGCCGGATGGTCACCGAGTTCGGCTTTAGCGAGAAGCTCGGGCCGCTGCGCTACAGCGAGAATGAAGAGGAGGTGTTCCTCGGCCACTCGGTCACACAGCGCAAGAATGTCTCGGACGCGACGGCGAAGGTTATCGACGAGGAAATCCGCCGCATTGTCGACGAGGGCGAGCAGCGAGCGCGGGAAATCCTGACTGCGCATTTGGACGAGCTGCATGTGCTGGCCAAGGGCTTGCTCGAATACGAGACATTGTCGGCCGAGGAGATCCGCCGGATCATCAAGGGCGAGCGAATCGTTCGCGAGACCTCCTCAGGACCCGCACCCGACGAAGCGCGTCCGGGGCGGCGCAGCTCGGTGCCACCCTCCGGCCGGCCGGCCGGTCTCGAGCCCGAGCCGCAGCCCGGTGCCTAAGTCTGCGCCAAGCAACCGGGGGGCGCGATGATGCGGAGGCTGTTCGGTACCGATGGGATTCGTGGGACTGCCAACAGCGAGCCGATGACGCCGGAAACCGCGCTGAAGGTCGCGATGGCCGTCGGCGAATGCTTTCACAACGGCGCGCACAAACACCTCGTCGTCATCGGCAAAGACACGCGGCTGTCGGGCTACATGCTCGAACCGGCACTGACCGCCGGTTTTGTCACGATGGGGCTGGATGTCGTGTTGGTCGGGCCGCTCCCGACCCCGGCGATCGCCATGCTGACGCGCAGCCTGCGCGCCGATATCGGCGTGGTCCTGTCGGCTTCGCACAACCCCTACGGGGATAACGGCATCAAGCTGTTCGGTCGCGACGGGTACAAGCTGTCGGACGAGCTGGAGCTGAAGATCGAAGACCACTTGGCCAACGGACCAGCTCGGCGCGCGGCCCCGGCAGAGCTCGGACGGGCCAAGCGGCTCGAGGACGCCGGCGGGCGCTACATCGAGTTCGTCAAGCAGAGCTTTCCGCGCGGGTTGCGGCTCGACGGGCTGCGCATCGTCGTCGATTGCGCCCACGGTGCGGGGTACAAGGTCGCTCCAACGGTTTTTTGGGAGCTCGGCGCCGAGGTATTCTCGCTCGGAGTGTCACCCGACGGTCTCAATATCAATCGCGAATGTGGCGCGCTGGCGCCCGAGCAGATGCGCCGCGAAGTGCTGGCGCGGCGAGCCGATATCGGGATCGCTCTGGATGGCGACGCCGACCGGCTGATTGTCGCCGACGAACGCGGCCTCATCCTCGACGGCGACCAATTGATGGCGCTAATCGCGATCGGGCTTGCGCGCAACGAGCGGCTCTCGGGCGGCGCCCTGGTTGCGACGGTGATGTCCAATCTCGGTTTGGAGCGCTTCCTGTCCGGTCACAATATCGCCCTTCACCGCACCACGGTCGGCGACCGCTACGTCGTCGAAAAGATGCGTTCGCTCGGCTGTAATCTCGGCGGCGAGCAGTCGGGCCACATCATCCTCGCCGACTACGCGACGACCGGAGACGGGCTGATTGCAGCGTTACAGGTGCTGGCGTCGATCGTCGAAACCGGCCGGCGCGCGAGCGAGGTCTGCCAGCTGTTCACCCCCGTTCCGCAGCTGATGCGCAGCGTGCGCTTCGGCAACGGGCGACCGCTCGAATCGACTGCCGTTCTGCGAACCATTGCCAGCGGTGAGAGCCGGCTCGGCACTGCCGGGCGGCTGGTAATCCGCAAATCGGGAACCGAGCCGGTGATCCGGATCATGGCCGAAGGCGAGGATGAGGACTTGGTCGCGGTAGTGATCGACGAGGTCTGCGAAGCGATCCTCAAAGCCAGTCCGGCCCAGGCGGCAGAGTAGTGCGCGGCAGAGTGCTCGTCGTCGCCGGCTCCGATTCCGGAGGCGGCGCCGGGATTCAGGCCGACATCAAGACGATCTCGATGCTCGACGCCTATGCCGCCACCGCGATAACCGCTCTGACGGCGCAGAATACCGAGGGCGTCTTCGGCGTCTTGCCGATACCGCCGGAGTTCATCCGGACCCAAATCGAGGTGGTGCTCGACGATATCGGAGCCGACGTGATCAAGACCGGCATGCTCCACGATGCGGCGGTGATCGAGGCAATTGCCTCGGTGCTGCACGAACATGCCGCTGCGGTCCCGGTCGTCGTCGACCCGGTCATGGCGGCGAAGGGCGGCGCCCGGTTGATTGAGCCCGAGGCGATCGACGCCCTGAGGCGGCTGCTGATCGCGCGCGCCGAGATCGTCACTCCGAACCTTCCCGAAGCAGAGATCCTGTGCGGTGCCACAATCGGCGACGTTGCCGAGATGCGAACCGCCGGCGAGACCCTGCTAGGGCTCGGTTGCCGCGCGGCGCTGGTCAAGGGCGGCCATCTCCCCGGGGAAACCGTGTCGGATGTCCTCGTCACCGCCGACGGCGGGGTCAAGATCTGGGAGAGCCCGCGGATCGCGACCCGCCACACCCACGGCACCGGCTGCACCGTAGCTTCGGCGATCGCCGCCGGGCTAGCCCAGGGTCTCGGCCTCGAGGGGGCCGTCGATCGCGCACGAAATTACGTGCAGCGGGCGATTGCCGGAGCACCCGGGCTCGGCCGCGGCCACGGGCCGCTCGATCACGCTCATTTGCTGCATCCGGACGCGGTCTGAGCGGGTTACGGCGTCTCCGATTGGCGCTAATCTGCGCACAGGTGGCGGAGGTGCAGATGGCGAAGAGTTATCGGATTGCGGTGATCGCGGGCGACGGCATCGGGCA
>Ga0306926_10005551_pt1 | contig 13426 bp, 13 predicted proteins | sample flu12Cox44000178_FD_203759 | JGI IMG/M metagenome (GOLD analysis project Ga0306926, IMG submission 203759) | Lab enrichment of tropical soil microbial communities from Luquillo Experimental Forest, Puerto Rico - flux8day.12C.oxic.44.000.178 (v2)... | ecosystem: Environmental > Terrestrial >... | reverse complement strand
CGCCCTCGAGATTTACATTTGGCTCCTGGTTGCCAGCATCGTGCTCGCTTGGCTCACGGGTTTCAACGTGGTCGGTAGGGACAATCGCGTGGTGACAGCTGCGGAGAACTTTTTCGATCAGGTTGCCGGGCCGGCGCTGCGGCCAATCCGCAAGATTCTGCCCGACCTTGGCGGCATCGACGTCTCGCCGATCGTCCTGATCGCGCTCATTATCGTCCTGCGCTACGTGCTCGCGCTCACCGTCTTCGCCGACGTATTCTGATCGCGCGACACGCAGGCTTCGCAGACCGCCTGCTGGTGCCTCACCGTCGCACCCGTTCGCACCGACGTTGAGTTGGCCCGCTACGGGCCGAACAGGACGGCGTGCATGATGCGGTCTGTATCCAACGTGAAAGCGCCGGCAATCACCAGCACGCCGATGAGCAGCGTGATCATCGCCCTGCGATGATGATCCAGATTGCGCAGGCGCGCGTGAAGCACGGCATAGGGCAGCGAGAGAAAAAAGCCGATCGTCAGCAGCTGAATCACCACGCAGCGCGTGATCCACGGCATCGATTTCGACGGCAGATAACAGATTTTGGGGCTGAACGGCCCCCACCACAAAACGTCGTGGATCTGGAATGTGCTGGCGAGCATCAAGAGCATCAGCGCGACCCAGGCCCATCCGAGCGCGCGATGCGGCACTGTGCCCTTCGGGGCCGCGAGCTGGATCACGCCGAGCGCAACCGCGGTCATGCCGGCGAAGGCGTGCAACTGGGTGAGGGACCCGGCGTTGAGCAGCGGTTCCAGCGTCATGGCCGACGATGCCCGAACCGCGTTGCCTGGTGATTTGGAAATGGCGCGCCGCGCCCTGGCATAGGCGTTCCCCCGAGCCGCTTGCGGCCAGCATATCGCGTCGCCAATGCTTGTGAAAGCCGTCGCAATTGCGCCGCGGCAGGCCGCCGGCGCGCGATGCCCTGATCAGGGCGCCTTTACCTAGCTACATTCAAATCCGAGCTTGAGACTTTGCGCGCGTCGCGCCGGGGATGGCTGGATTTTTTGAACACAACCAAAGAAGTCAAAGCTCATCAACAGCCGCAGCAATGCTCCGGAGCCAGTCTCATGGCCGGGCTTGGCCCGGCCATCCACGTCTTTGTAGTCAAGATGCCGTAAAGACGTGGATGCCCGCGACAAGCGCGGGCATGACGAAAATGAAACGATGCGCGTTACAGCTCAGAACGTAGTGTGGGCAAAATCGCGCCCCCACATTACCAACGCGTGGGCAACGGCGCGGGCGATTTTGCCCACGCGTTAAAGCGCAGCGCGCGGTTGCCCACCCTACGCCACTGGCGTCCTCACAAGCCTTTCGGGTTGCCCTTCAGGATCTCGTAGCGGTTGCCGGTCCCGTTTCGGTCGGTATAGGTGACGAAATTTCCCGTGACCTCGACCTTGTAGCACTCGGTCTCGTCCGAATCCGTGTATTTGAAGCAAACGGCTTCTCCGACCAGCGCCCACGTGCCGGTCGAGATTTCGTTGCCGGTCATCGATTTGGCAGTGCCGTCGGCCGCGTAATACTCGACCAGCGTCTCGCCGTTCTCTTTCCCGGTGATCGAATTGCCGACGAGCTGGTTCCAGGCGGCAATGCCGACGAGTTTCTGCGCGGGAGCCGAATCGGCGGACGGAGCGCTCGGCGTGGGGGCCGCTTGTGCAACTTTCGTGAAGCTTTGATCTGCCGCGCTCGCGGAACCTCCAACGAAAAGCAAGAAGGCACTCGCGACCGCGCAAAACGTTATATGCATCGTATTTCCTTTCATCGGCAGTTGCCGTGCGAACCGCGTAGCCCGCATTGAGCGAAGCGAAATGCGGGGAGGACGCGAGGCTGAACGCAAGCGCTGGATTTCGCTCCTAGTTTCATCAGCTTTAATAGATTGTGTACGCCGTCGGTACAGGTCAAACCGGGATGGTGCAACTTATTTTATATGCGGTCCAAAATCGAGCGAGACACAGGGCTCATTACCTATGACCCATGCGTCGTGGTCTGATTGTGCTTCGAATGCCTCGCCTGGACCTACCACAACTTCTTCGCCCGAAGCGCTTCGCACGGCCATCTTACCTGAAATGATATAGCCGATATGTGCTTCGGAGCTTCTACCACTCTTTGCACCGATGTCTTTAGACCACCGCCAGCCCGGCTGGTATGTTCCCAGCCCGATAAAAACCGACTCAAGTATAATTGCCGATCTCTCCCACAAATCTCCGTTCCATCGCAGATCTGCATTTTGAAATTTTTTTGCGATGAGATCTTTATGCTTACAAGCAAACAAAAGACGCAATCACATACTCAATCCACGCTGCGCCCGCTAGCGCGTGAGTACGATGAATTCGGTGGCGCGGCCGGTTTCGCGGCCCAAGCCGTCGTCGGCGATGACGAGCGAGGAGCCCGGCACCAGCAGCTCATCGATGCGGTCGATCGCCTCCTGCGGGAGGTGGATGCGATCGAGCGCTTGCGCCGCGTTGGACGGCGGGTGCCCGTAGTGCACGACCGGCTTCGGCGCCTCCTTGCCGCGGCGCCGGCTGTCGCGCTGCTCGACCGGCGCGGCACCGTTGCTCGGAACGGTCATCAGATTCCAGCGCATGCCGGTGCCGTCACCGGTCTCGCCCAGCGCGGTGAAGACGTGGGTGCCGAGCGGCCGCTCGGGATCGTCGATGGTGACCGGCATGTCGAACAGCGGCACCATCCCTTGGCGGACGAAAACCTTCTTTTCCTTGCGGCTGACGAATACCGCCAACTGGCCGGGATGCTTGACCGGCTGGTCGGCCGCCTTGTAGCGGGGCACCAGCGGCTTTAGCGGATCGTCGGTCTGCGCCGGCTTGGCGGGATCGCTTCCCGCCGGCGCCGCTTTCACCGGATCGGACGCCGCGTCGCTCACCACCCGCTTCGGATCTGCAACCGTCGCTTCGGCCATCTTTGTCGTCGCTTGCCCCGCTCCCTCGGTTGCCACATTGGTCGTGACTTGCGGCTCCGCAGGCTTGGGCTTCGGCACGAACAGGTTGGCGTGGGTGAATTCGGACGGCGCCAGTTCTTCGCGCGCGACGATCACCCGCACGCCGAGCTTGGTGATCGGCCACAGCTTCATCGCGAAATCGTGCGACATGCGGATGCAGCCGTGCGAGGCGGGATGTCCAGGCAGCACGCCTTCGTGCAGCGCCACGCCCGACCAGGTGATGCGCTGCATGTAGGGCATCGGCGCGCCGCTGTAGATGTTGGAGTGATGATAGCGGTCCTTCTCGATCACGCTGAACACGCCGAGCGGCGTGGGATGGCCCGGCACGCCAGTCGAGATCGGCCCCTGCGCGACGCGCACGCCGTTGCTGAACAGGGTCACCTTTTGCGTGCCGATCGAGACGACGAGCTGCAGCGGCCCTTTCGGCATCTCGCCGAACCCGGTCTCTTTCTTGGCGTCGGATTTCTCGCCTTTGAGCTTTGCGGCGCTCGATCGGTGACGGCGCGCCGGGGCGTAGTAGGAGCGCCCACCGTACCACCCGCCGCCGCTGTAAAAGCCCGTCCCAAACTGGGCTGCGGCCGGCTGCGCGGCGCCTGCAAGCAGGGCCAGTGCGGCGCTGGAAATGAGCGCCAGGCGCAACGCCGTCAGCCTTCGATGATTGGATGCCACTGGCATGTCCCCGACCTGTCTTGGCAAGACACACTCCCGTTGAGCCGCCCTGATAGGGAGGCTCCGCCCGCCGGTAGCCGTTAACCGCACGCGCGTTAATCTACCTAAAGAGGATTGGCACGCGGGCGAAGGCGACCGGCACGTTTCTATAAGTCGCCCGAGCCGGCGCAGGGTTCATCGATTCGGCAAATAATTTGAAGCTGATGGCCGCCTGCCGCGGAATCCGCCGCTCATCCCCGCGCAAGCGGGGACCCAGGGCCACTTCGTAACTTTCTCATAACTGGCCCTCCGCTATCCGGGTCCCCACGAAAATCGCAACGCGCAGCGGTGGAGCTAGGGCGGTCCTCCTGTCAGCGATTTTCGTGGGTGCCCGGCGCGGGGGTGAGCGGAGGGGTGGGCCGGCAGTTCTGCTATGATGCAGCCCCTCCCCGCAGAGGCCGCATCACAAATGACCCTCATCCTCTCCAACGACGACGTGGAAAACCTGCTCACCATGCGCGACTGCCTCGCGGTCATGGAAGAGGCCTATGCCGAGCTGGCGGAGGGGCGCGGGGTGTCGCGCACGCGCTCCGACTGCTTCACGCCGACGGCGCGGCCGGACGCGCTTTACAGCCTCAAGTCGATGGACGGCGTGGTGCCCAAGCTCGGGGTCGGCGCCGTGCGCATCAATTCCGACATCGTGACCTGGCCCAAGCGCGGCAACAACATGCGGCGGGAAAAGGTGCCGGCGGCGCCCAACGGGCGCTACGTGGGACTGGTGCTGCTGTTCTCGGTGGAGAACGGCGAGCCGCTCGCGATCCTGCCCGACGGCGTGATGCAGCGCATGCGGGTCGGCGCCGCCAACGGGCTCGGCATCAAGTATCTGGCGCGCAAGGACGCGGCCACGATCGGCATCCTCGGCTCCGGCTGGCAGGCGGGCACGCAGCTGATGGCGGCATGCGCCGTGCGCGAGATCGCGAAGATCCGCTGCTACAGCCCCAACGCACAAAACCGCGAAAGCTTCGCCGCGGCGATAGGCGCGCTGCTCGGCATCGAGGTCGAGCCGGTCGCGCATCCGGAGGATGCGATCAAGCGCGCCGACATCGCGATGTGCGCGTCGAACTCGATTGATCACATCTTCTTCGAGCACTGGATCGAGCCGGGCATGCATTTGAGCTCGATCAAGCGGCCGGAGATCGAGGTCAAGGCGGTCAAGCGCGCGGACCGCGTGGTGATTCACTGGCACGATCCCGCGCCGCTCCACGTCGCCGCCAAGGACATCGTCATCGAGGAGCGGGTCAAGGGTCGTGGCTGGCAGCTTGCCGAGGATATCGATTTCAAGAAATTGCCGACCCTGCCCGACCTCGTCGTCGGCCGCAGCGAAGGGCGCAAATCCGACGCCGAGGTGACCTGCTTCATCAACAATATCGGGCTTGGCTATCAATTCGCCGCGGTGGGGTCGATCGTCTACCGCAAGGCCAAGGAAGCAGGCCGCGGCCGCGAAGTGCCCACGGACTGGTTCACCGAAGACGTGCATCCGTAGCGCTCTCCTCCGCCGCTTGCGCGATCAACGAGAGCCAGACGTTTGAGCGCCCATGTCTGCTCGAACGTTTGCCGGGTTAGAGCGTTAATCGAGAAGAAGGAGCGCGGTTTCGGAGGATAACCCGAGGAGCCATCGTATGCTCGGCTGGGCTCTGACGTTTCTGATCATCGCCTTAGATTGCCGCAGTGCTCGGATTTGGCGGCATTGCCGGCGCCGCGGTGGAGATCGCGAAGATCATCTTCTTCGTCGCGATCGCCCTGTTCGTGATCTCGGCGATCGTTGGCTTCGTCCACGGCCGCGCGCCACGCGCGCCTTGAGCCAACCTAGGCCGGTAAAATGATTGCGGCCCTCTGGAGGGCCGCAATCATTTTGCGCAAAACCCAAAACCGAAGTGGCGAGCATCAGCTGCGTCCGCTGGCGGACAGGATCGCGCGGGTCGATTGATCGGGGCCGAAATCGTCGGCGCCCTCGATCGAGAGCAGTTCGGAGAGCCGGGTGCGCGCCCGATTGACGCGGCTCTTGATGGTCCCAACCGCACAGTCGCAAATGGCCGCCGCCTCCTCGTAGGAGAAACCGGAGGCGCCCACCAGAATAAGCGCCTCGCGCTGGTCCGGCGGCAGTTTGGACAGCGCCACGCGGAATTCCTGAAATTCTACCCGGCTGTGCTGCTCGGGATGCGATTTCAGGCTCTCCGCATAGGTGCCGTCGGTGTCCTCCACCTCGCGGCGCCGCTTGCGATACTCCGAGCGGAACAGATTGCGCAGGATCGTGAACAGCCAAGCCGACATGTTGGTGCCGGGCTGGAACGAATCGATGTTGGCCATTGCGCGCAGCAAGGTTTCCTGCACGAGATCGTCGGCGCGGTCCACGTTGCCAGACAGGGAGATGGCAAAGGCGCGCAGGCTCGGCACCGCCGCCAGCATCGCCTCACGTACCGATGATCGCATCGCCATTAGTGCGATCCTTTGTTGGAATGGTCGGCCCCTCTTGCCGTCACCACACGGTCGGGCTCGTCGTCTTCCTCACCGCGCGCGGCGTTAGCGCCGCGACCTCCTTCCTTGTCCTCGTCCGACGCATCTTTCGATTCGCCAAGCTCGTTCAAGAGGTTCCTGAACCGATCGGGCACGCCTTGGCGGATGATGTCGTCGTAAACCCGTTGCAGAATGTCCCCGAGCCTGCGTTGGTCCTCGCGGCTGAGGCGTCCTCCGGCCTTTCGTACTTGGGCGTCCGTGTGCACAGTCGTCTCTGGCGCAAGCGGCTCGGTTGTCGTGCCCGCCGATCGACCCGGAACGTCCGCCGCCGATACCGGCTTGGCTGCCTTGTTCTGTGTCATTCTCGTTGCCCGCACCCTGGTCGCGGCGTGCGGGTCCCCTCGGTGCTCATCCGAGCATAACGTCACGCAAAACCGTTCGTTCCGGTAGCCATTGGAACTTTTTTTCCGCAGCCTCGTTTTCGCCGGGTAAGCTCAGACCAGACGAATTGGGGAGGGTTCCGTGCCTCATTCTGCGGTAGCACAATACCTACCCTTCTTGCGCCGCTACGCAAGGGCCCTGACCGGCAGTCAGGCGTCCGGCGACGCTTATGTCGCAGCCACGCTCGAGGCCCTGATCGCCGACCGGGAGCTGCTCGAGGACCCCAAGGGTCCGCGGGTTGCGCTCTATCGGCTATTCACCAAGATCTGGAATTCCGTCCGGGTGAACGGTGAGGCGCGTCAGCCGGCCGTGAGCCTGCCCGGCGAGCAGAAGCTCGCCAACATCACCCCGCTCCCCCGGCAAGCCTTCTTACTGGTCGCGCTCGAAGGCTTCTCCGAGCTCGACGCCGCGCGCGTGCTCGACATCGACGTGATGAAGCTACGCGGCCTGGTCGAGGAATCCGGCCGCGAGCTGGCCGCGGAAATTGCCACCGACGTGTTGATCATCGAGGACGACACCTTCATCGCTATGGAGCTGGAAACGCTGGTCGAGGGCCTCGGCCATCGCGTGCTCGGGGTCGCGCGCACCCACGCCGAAGCGCTCGCGCTCACCAAGAAGAAGCGCCCCGGGCTCATCCTCGCCGACATCCAACTCGCCGACGGCAGTTCCGGACTCGAAGCGGTCAACGAGCTGCTGACCTCGTTCGAGGCGCCGGTGATTTTCATCACCGCTTATCCCGAGCGTTTCCTCACGGGCGAGCGTCCGGAGCCGGCCTTCCTGATCGCCAAGCCGTTCCAGCCGGCCACCGTATCGGCGGTCGCCAGCCAGGCGCTGTTCTTCGAGCGCAGCGCCAAACGCCGCGAGCGCCGGGTCACGGCCTAGCCTTGCGACTGCGCTGATTAATGGCGTTGTCGCGCGCGCGATTGCGCGCTCACGAATGCCGGTGGCTGCTCGCCACGCCGAGCAGAATTCCCACCCCCACGGCGACCGCAAGCATGATCAGCGGCCGCTCCTCCACCGTGCCGCTCAGTCGGCGCACCGCATCCTTGCCGAGCTTGGCCGCCTCGCCGCCAAGCCGCGCCGCGTCCTCGCTCATCGCGCCGGCGCGGCTGCGGAACCGCTCGGCCATGCTGTTGAGCGCAGCCGCCACCGTGTCGGCAACGCGGTCGGCGGCAACGGCGGCGCTCGCAGAGGTACGGCTGCCGACGCGCTCGAGGCGCCGCTCGAGTGCCCGCAGGCGGCGATCGATTTCGCCGATGTCGGCTGAAATCGCGCGGGTATATCCGGACCGAGCAAACATGTTTCCCTCGTCGTAAGCGTGCCCGCGCTGCCCCGGCCGCACGGCTGAAATTGGCGACAGCGGGAAAACCCGATGCCACGACAAAAGTTTCACGCCGGCGCCCGCCTAGCCGGCGCGCAAAAACAAAAAAACAAGGGCGCAGCCGACTCGCGTCGACCACGCCCTTACTACCGGCCGAGCACGGGGAGGGGGAAATGGGCGGCCGGCTGCCAGGACAATGCCCGAGCCGGCGGTTGGTTCCTGGGAAATTGCCGGCCCTTTTGGGAGCCGCGCGAAAACCGCCCTGCCCTTGGGAACCCACGTTCCGTCAAAGCGTTGGAGCCGCGGTACCAGGCGTATTGGCGGGCCCGAAATCCATTTCCGGCGCATGAACCTCCCCATGGGTTGGTGCGACTAATGGAAACAGGGATCGCGGGGAGCTACCCATGCGGCGTCATTCCCAATATTTCGTCGGTTGTGCCGGCGCGGCATTCGCCTTGGCGTGCTTCGTCCTGGCGCTGGAAATTTCGGCGATTACGCCGGCTCCTTCCGCCGAGCAGGTCGGCATCGGCTTCAATCGCGCGCTCAAGGGCGACCGGCTGCCGCTGGTCCCCGCACCAAGCCGCAACGCCGTGAACGGGCCGAGCGAGATCAAGGCGCCGCCAGCGGCAGCGCAACCCGAATTGCTCATTGGCTGCGAGCCGATGATTAGCGCGATCGGCCGCTCGCCGCTCGCCCGCGTGGCTGGCCGCTGCGTTTCTTAACACTTGGATTGCTGCAGCCCCAGTGCGGGCGCGCTGAACGCTACCGTCTTTGCGATCGAAGCGGACCGAAGCGGTTATCCGCTCGCTTCGGCCGATAATCGCCGGCGATCTAGATGCGTCCCACCAGCACGAGAATAAGAACGATGATGAGGACCGGTCCGATGCCGCCCGAGGGGTAGTAGCCCCAGCCGGAACTGTAGGGCCATGTGGGAAACGCGCCGATGAGCAGCAGGATCAAAATGATCAGCAGAATCGTACCCATAATTCATCTCCGCCAATGCATGCGTTCGCATCTGCCAACGCTCGCGCCGGCACACCAACTCGCGTCTGTGAAATACGTTCCGTCGCGCAACGCGCCCCGCCGCTGCCCGCCGCGGACCAAACGCGCTCCAATCAAATTTGCGCGCCCAGACTTACCAAATAGACACTAACCGATCCGCGAGCGTGGAGATAAACTGAGGGGGCTGGGGCGAGCGAGACAATCCGGTGAGCGTTGCTCAACCGGTACGATGGCAGAGTAGCCGTGTGATGCGCCCGAACGAGGTCCCGACAAAGGAGCAAACGACCGAGGCGGACAGCGCCGCGCCGGAGGACCGCCTTGCCGATTTCGCGGCGTTTCGCTCTGCGCTCGATGCCGGGCAGGTCGGGCTGTGGTGGTGGGATCTGCGCGCGCAGCGGATGACGTGGTCCACCAATCTGGAAAATTTCCAGGGCGTCCGACCGAATAGCAAAGACGGCGCATTCTCGCTGGCCACGGACGCGCTCCCGGCATCCGACGGCGCAGGCCTGCTCGCAGCAATGCACAAGGCGCTCGAAACGCGGGCGCCGTGCCGGCTCGAGTACCGCTTGTCCGCGCCTTCGGAGCGCGACGAGCGCTGGGGCGAAGCCTCGATCACGGTGATCGTGGAAGGCGGCGCCGTCGTGCATATGCTTGGCGTGTGCCGCGACGTGACCGAGCGCCTGCGCGTCAACCGCGAGGTGCGGGTGCGCGCGCGCCAGCAGGAGACCTTGGCGCGGCTGGGCGAGCGCGCACTGACGGAAACCGACTTGCAGAAATTTTTCGAGGAGGTGGTGACCACCGTCGCGGAAATTCTCGACACCGAGATGACCAAGGTCCTCGAATTGCTCCCGGGCGACACCGAACTGCTGCTGCGCGCCGGCGTCGGCTGGCAGCCCGGTCTGGTCGGCAGCGCCCATGTTTCGACCGGCCGCGATTCGCAGTCCGGCTATACACTCGGCGCCGGCCGGCCGGTGATCGTCGAGGATCTCCCCAACGAGAAGCGCTTCAGCGGGCAGCCGCTGTTGAAGGACCACGGCGTGGTCAGCGGCGTCACCACCCCGATCTCCGGACAGGACGGCCGCGCCTATGGCGTGCTCGGCGCCCATACCGTCAAGCGACGCAAGTTCAACGACTATGATGTCGCGTTCCTCGCGGCGGTGGCCAATGTCATCGCCGGCGCGATTCATCGGCGTCAGCTCGATCAACGCCACGAGCTCATGATTCGCGAGCTGCGCCACCGCTCCGGCAATCTGTTTTCCCAGCTGCTCGCCTTGTTCTCGCAAACCGCAAAAAATTCGCGCAACCTCGGCGAGCTGGTCGCCAAATACGAAGCACGCGTGTTGGCGCTGGCCAACGCGCACCGCCTGATCACCGAGGGCGGCTGGAAATCGACGTCGCTGAGCGAGCTGCTGAGCACGCTGCTCGCTCCATTCATCGATCGCATCGGCTTCGATGGCCCCAACGTTTTCCTCGAGCCTGATCCGACCTTTGGCCTCACCATGGCGGTGCACGAGCTGGTCACCAATGCCAGCAAGCACGGCAGCCTTTCCGCGCCAGACGGTCGCGTGGATTTGACCTGGTCGGTGACGCGCACGCCGCAGGGCCTCACGCTGCTGCTCGATTGGAAGGAGAGCGGAGGACCGCCGCCGAAGCGCAGCAGGCGCTCAGGCTTCGGCACGCGCCTGATCGGCATGGTGATCGAACGCCAGCTCAATGGGCAGGTCGAGCAATCCTTCGACCCGAACGGATTGGAGGCGAAGCTGACCGTCCCCTTGACGCACGAGCGTTGGCCGGGCGGCGCGCGCGCGGCGCCGGCGACCGAGCTGCCGTAGGCAAATGCTCCGCAGGTCCAACTATGTGTCATTCCGGCCGAGCGAGCGAAGCGAGCGAGAGCCGGGATCCAGTAATCTCGGACCTTGGTTTTAGCCCGGTGCGAATCTCACGCTTGCCGGGTACTAGATGCCCGCTTTCGCGGGCATCACACCATCGGTCCTATTTCTTCCTCGCGTCCTGATACGGGTAGATCAGGTTGCCGGTCTTGTATTCCGCCGGCCACAAGATCACCTGGTGCGAGGTGTCGCGGAATTGGCCGAGGTCATTGCCGCTCACCCCCTGGAACTGGGTGAAGAACTGGCGCGACTTGGTCCACTCACCGTCCTTGCTGAAGGTGATCTCGCCCGCGACCGTCGAGAATTTGTTCGCGTGGATGTAGTCCGCGAGCTTGGCGTGATCGAGGCTCTTGGTCGCTTCGACCGCTTGCGCCAGCACCTGCCCGGCGGCATAGGCGAACGGAGTAAATCCATAGCCGAGCGGATCGATTTGCAGCGCTGGCGCTTTGGCTTGATATTTCTCCAGCATCGCTTTGAGCCCGGAGAAATTGAGCGTCGGCGCAGGGACGAAGCTCTCCATGATCACCAGCCCGTTCACCAGCGGACCGAGCTGCATCTTGATCGGCGTGGCGAGGAGCCCGATCATCGCCCCGCCGAACATTTTGGCACTCAGCCCGATCTCGTTGGCGGCGCGAACCAGTGCAACGGTGTCGGGCGGGTAGGCGCAGGCGAAGACGAGATCCGGATTGGCCGCGGCAATGGCGCGTACCACCGGCGCCATGTCGGTGGTTCCGGGCGGATAACCCTTGTCGTAGACGATGTCGAAGCCGCCGGCCTTGGCATTATCGCGCGCGCCGTCGCAGGCGGTCTTGCCGAACTCCGCGTCGGCCGCCACCAGTGCGACGGTCTTCGGCTTGGGTGATTGCGCTGCGGCAATTTCGAACCAGCCGCGCGAGAACGCGAGCGTCCCTTCATCGCCGCCCGGCACCATCGAGAAATACCGGGAATAGTTGAACTGGCGGTTGATGTTGACGCCGAGCAGGCTGACCGTCAGCTTGTTGGCCTGCATGATCACCGGCATCGCCGGCGCGATCATGTTGGTGGCGTAAGGGCCGAGCAGCAGGTCGACTTTGTCCACGCTGAGCAGCTTGGTGTAGATGCCGGGCACATTGTTGGGATTGCTCTGGTCGTCGTAATAGATGAGCTCGACCGGCCGCCCCAGAATGCCGCCCTTGGCGTTGACGTCGTCACGCCAGATTTCCAGCGCCAGCAGATTCTGCTTGCCGTTGGGCGCCACGCCGCCGGTCAGCGCCATGCTGAATCCGACCTTGATGGGATCGGCGGCGCGCGCGGGCGGCGCGATGAGCATGGCGCCGAGCACGCTGGCAAATATGGCAGCAAGCACAAGCGAAATGACACGTGTGGCGAACATCGGCTGATCTCCTCCCACGCGCCGGATGAGTTCCGGTCTTTTTTCACGTGCGATTAGCTTAGCGCGGTGCCGCACGGCGCCATAGCCTGCCGTTCACCGATTGCCGAGATCGTTGCGGCTATGTTAGCTGATCCCAGCTCGTGACGCCTAAATTGATTTCATTCAACTTTTTCTGACGACCATGCCGGTTGAGCCCTGCCTTTCCCACCCAGTCGCTGGGAATTGGGTGGGAAAGTCGGTGGGACTTTTGCATTGGGCTAAGGTGTCAAGGGCAAGCCTATTGGCTATGCATTCAGCCGCTTGCGCAGCCCTAATGCGCCGGCGTCCTCTTCCCAGACACTCAAGCCCTCTTCGCGTGTGACCTTCGCCATTTCCGTCGCAAGGTCGTGGTCCACTTCGGCAGTCCAGTAATCGTAATGGTTTGGATGTCGATGCTGTCGCCAAGCGACTTCAGGGAAAGCTTCCTGAAGTCTCCGGTGAGTCGCTTCGTTCAGTATGCAAACTCGATCAATCATCTTCGCTCCTTCGCTTTGCGCCAAGGAGATATAGGCATCAAAATCCCCTTTGCAATGGTGGCCCGAATCTCCTAAACGCTTAGCCGAAGGCTGGGAGCCCCACAGTACTCTCTCGGTCAGTGCTGTTGAGGAGATACTGCGGGCTCACTTTGTTGGAGAGCTGAGAACTCTCGTGACAAATGCCCAAGCTTTTGACTCACTACACTCGTCAGGCCAATAACTTCGGTTCTTTGATCTGGAGTCATAAAACGGAACAACGAGTGCAATATCGGTTCAGGGTGAGAATCCGATACAAGTAGCCAAGCGGCCAGTTGTCTCAATGTCAACAGAAAGGAGCGGGGAGTTAGCAATGCGCTGGTCATAGAACGCCTCCAAGTCTCAGGGTTGGTTCGATCCAGACCCCAGCCTTGGCCCCGTCGTGATCATTGTACGCTGCGCAAAAAAGCCATTTTTGTTATTAGCTGCCGTTAATTTGCTCCTGCGCGCCATGCAGGGGCAGGTTCAAAAGGAAGTGCTTCCTATTAGGTGCTGGGTGCAAATGTTCATCGCAGCAAAAAAATATTTCCAGTTGTGTCGTGGGCCATGAGGTATGCAGGAAGGTTCTTCTGCCCCTGCCTTGGTTGGGATGAAGGAGCTTTCCACGCTCAGCAGCATCGTTGGCCCTGAGCAAACGATGTGCATTTATTTTCACTAGCAAATCTTTACATCGCTGCACTGCAGCATCGCCTGCGCAATTTTCT
>Ga0306926_10005549_pt1 | contig 13428 bp, 12 predicted proteins | sample flu12Cox44000178_FD_203759 | JGI IMG/M metagenome (GOLD analysis project Ga0306926, IMG submission 203759) | Lab enrichment of tropical soil microbial communities from Luquillo Experimental Forest, Puerto Rico - flux8day.12C.oxic.44.000.178 (v2)... | ecosystem: Environmental > Terrestrial >... | reverse complement strand
GAACTGTCGTCGCAACCCGCGACAATGCCGAAGCATCATTTCAGGGGCAGGAGCAATTCACGCCCTGGGATGATCTCGATGTAGCGTACTTCAGCGGGGAGGCGCTCTATACCTATTGCAACACACCGTTCCTCTGCACCTACGATGGATTTTGCACTGAAGAAATTCCTCCCATTCGGGTTGACGCCGAGACCTGGCGGCGCCTGAAAGTCACGTTCCCCGACACCGTTAAGAGTCACACCGCGACACAGATCTTCTGTTTTGGTCCGGATGGCCTACTACGGCGGCATGACTACACGGTGGACGTCCTTGGTGGTGCACCAGGACTCAACTACGCCTCCGATTATCGCGATGTCGATGGAATCATCTTTCCAACAAAGCGGCGAGTCTATGCGTACGAAGGCGACTATGAGCTTGTGAAGGAGCCTCTGCTGGTCAAGATCGATATGGCCGAAATCACTCTCGCGTACTCCTCGCTTGCTGCCGTTTGACCCAGTTCATTCTCGCGCTCGATGAGTGCATCGGCGATTCCGCGCCAACTCATGCTTGGCGGGTGACGTTCCACCCTTCACCTTCGACTGGCCGCGGACCGCATACCGCAGAAAGATCTCCCCGTTGCGGAACCGCCGCTCCTCGGCCAGCTCCAGATCCAGCCGCATACGCCATGCAACTCACCTTTCATGCACATCAGACATGGGTTCAGCGTTTTGGGCAAGCCCAATCGATAGTTCGTGACTGTTTCGTCGGCTGTCCATTGCCGTGAACAGGCCAAGTCGCTCATCCAGCTTGCATTCCACGCTCAATCGCGAATGCGTCCCCTGAAACGCCGGTGTGTTTAGCGATCTGGCGTGGAGTCAATCCTGTCGGGGGACTTGTTAAATCACTCGGACGAGAAGTCGCCGTTCCGTCCTTTGGACCGGACAATGGTTGGCGTCAACGTGACCCGCCACAGTCCACGCGCCATACGATCGGGTATCTCGTCGCCTGCCACTTCAGTTAGCATTGCGGCCTGCGACGTTTCTTTCAGTGTCATGTATGCACAAATCATCGTTCGACGATAGCTCTGAGCCACACCGCACCCGCAACGATGCAGCGAAGCCTGACGAACGCCGTTTCAATAGCTGGTTTCCCGGCCTTGCGGTTCTCCGTGCCTACAATCTTTCCTGGCTGCAGTATGACTTGACGGCCGGCCTGGTTATGACCGCCATGCTTGTGCCTGTGGGTATCGCGTATGCCCAAGCATCTGGTCTGCCGGGCATCACCGGGCTGTATGCAACCATTGTGCCCTTACTTGCCTATGCGGTCTTTGGACCGAGTCGGATCTTGATCCTGGGCCCGGACTCGGCTCTGGCGGCGGTGATCCTCGGTGTGGTTTTGCCGCATTCGGCGGGTGATCCAGAGCGTGCTATCCGCATTGGAGCGTTAATGGCAATCGTTTCTGGGCTGGTATGCATAGCCGCCGGGCTGGCGAAGCTAGGGTTCATAACCGAACTGCTGTCAAAGCCCATCCGGTACGGTTACATGAATGGCATCGCGTTGACAGTGCTGCTCAGCCAGATACCGACGCTGGGCGGGCTTTCCGTAAAAGCCGAAGGACCATTACGGCAAGTGTGGGGCATCGCACAGCAGACTCTGGCAGGCAAGGTCAACCTGGTTGCATTTGGAATCGGCGCCAGCACGCTAATTCTCATTCTTTTACTGAAGCGCTGGCTCCGGGTTCCGGGCATTCTGCTGGCTGTCGCCGTCGCCACTCTCTTGGTTGCCGTTTTCGATTTGGATAAACGTGCAGGTGTATCTGTATTGGGTGCCCTGCCGCGGGGATTGCCGTTGCCCCAAGTACCCTTTGTGCCGCTGGAAGCTCTTGTACCAATACTTATGGGCGGGGTGGCGGTGGCGCTTGTCTCTTTCGCGGACACGAGTGTCCTTTCTCGAACCTACGCTGCGCGTTTGCGTACACCGGTTGATCCCAACCAGGAGATCTTTGGGCTTGGCATAGCTAACCTCGCGGCGGGCTTCTTTCAAGGGTTCCCGATCAGCAGTAGTTCATCCCGCACACCGGTAGCTGAGGCTACTGGCGCCAAGACACAACTCACAGCGGTAGTTGGGGCGGTAGTAATCGCCTTACTGCTGGTATTCGCCCCGCAATTGCTGCGTTATCTGCCCAACACGGCGCTCGCCGCCGTAGTCATTGCATCCGCCATCGGTCTTTTCGAGATTTCCGACCTACTTCGTATCTATCGAATTCAGCGCTGGGAGTTCTGGCTGTCGATGGTCTGCTTCGCGGGTGTGGCGGTGTTCGGCGCCATTCAAGGCATTGCGCTCGCAATCGTGATCGCCGTGATTGAGTTTCTATGGGATGGCTGGCGTCCCCATTTTGCCGTGCTGAGCCGGGTCGAACACCTCAGAGGTTTTCACGACATAGCCCGTTACCCCGAGGGGCAGTTGATTCCAGGTCTTGTCTTGTTTCGGTGGGATGCGCCACTGTTCTTCGCCAATGCCGAGCTGTTCAATCAACGCGTTTTGGATTCAATCGCGAAATCACCAACCCCCGTCAGGTGTGTCGTGGTCACAGCGGAGCCCGTCACCAGTGTTGACGTGACCGCAGCAGATGCATTGAATGAGCTTCACGATAACCTTCTTGCCGCGCAAATCCAGTTGTGTTTCGCTGAGATGAAGGATCCCGTGAAAGACAAGCTTAAGCGCTTCGGACTCTTCGCTCGTTTTGGCGAGCAGAACTTTTTCGCAACCATCGGCGAAGCTGTCGATTCTTACCTGACAACATCTACCTTCGGAAGGACAGATGTGTCGAGCGGCACTGGAATTTCCCGGGAGTGAGGTTTTGACTTGCTATTTAGAATCCACTTGGCGAAGTAATCGGTGTTCCGTCCTTCGCAACAGAAACAGAATAGGCGCGCTCAAAAAGACCGGTGTCCAGACAAATCCTCCTCTCCGCTCGGTACGGGAAAACCTGCGCGCTTCTGATCTTTGCAGCGAAGTCAACCTGAGGGGAGTATCAGCCGTCCCTTCGCGTCAATCGGATTTGATTCACGCAGTCTTCTTGGAATAATAAGGTCAATCTGTTCGCAGGGCGCGTATCGGATCGATCGACCCAGCGCGGCGGGCGGGTAAATAACTGGCCGCGATAGCCACCCCCGCCATTACCCCGCAAGCAGCAGCAAGCGTAATCGGATCCCATGGCTTCCGCCCAAACAACTGGCTCGTAATCCAACGCGCTGTCAAAGCCGCTGCAGGCAGTCCGATTGCAATCCCGCAGGCTACCAGCAGGAAGGTTTCGCGCGCAGGACCATTCGCACTATACGGCGGCGTTCGGCGCCGAGCGCCATCCGAATGCCGATTTCGCTGGTCCGTCGATTCACGTTATACGCCATCAGCCCATACAGGCCAATGCAAGTAAGAAGCAGCGCCAGGAACCCAAAGAGCTCCGATAGTGACGCAACAAGTCGCTCCGACACCAGCGAGTCATCGAGTTGAGTTTCAAGCGTCTTGACAGAGGAAACCGGCAACCTGCTGTCGATGGCGCTCACCGCTTCGAGAGCTTCAGTCTGTACATTCGCTGGATCCATAGCGGTCCGCAACTCAAACATCGCTCCGCCTTCAGGGTGTTGGAACAGGGGCAGGTAAAGCATCATTGCTTCGGACTCACGCAGATCGTGAATCTTCACATTGCGAACCTCGCCCACGATCTGAATCCAGCTCGGATCACCCACGTAGCCTGGGATGCTTACGAACCGCCCGACCGGGTCCGAATTGCCGAAATAATGACGAGCCATGGTTTCGTTCAAAACGGCCACCTTCTGAGTGTCGCTGCGAACGTTCCACAAAAAATCGCCCCCTCGCAAGAGGTCAATCTCCATGGTGCGGAAATAGTCTGGCCCGACCGGCTCAATATTCACGGCAGCGAGGTCCTCTTTTTGTCCGCTTGGTCCCAGCACCTTCACCGTTGTGGTGCTCATGCCCGTGCCTAGCGGTTCATGCACCGATAATGACGCCGATTGAACACCTGGCAGTGTCAGAAGCCGCTGAAGCAGTCGCTCGTAAAGCGGGACCACATCCTTGTAGCCGATGACTGTCGGATCAATGGAGAACAGCAACACATTTTCCGAGTTGAATCCTGGATAAAAGCTTCTCAGGTTAACAAGGGTGCGCGTCAGCAGTCCCGCGCCAATCATCAGTACCAGCGAAATTGCCACCTGCAACACAACCAGGGATTTGCCCACTCGATGTTGCATCGCTGCGCCCGCGTAGTTGCGCCCATTCCGCGCAAGTCCGCGCGCAGGATCAACATCTGCCGTGCGCCACGCCGGAATCGCCCCGAAGATCAGCGCGGTGACCAACGAAAGTCCCATTGCGAACCCAAGTACCGTCAGGTCGGGCTGTACCGTAAGCGAAACTGGATTACGCCCGCGTGCTATGAGCGCCAGCAACACGCTGTTTCCCCAGTACGCCAGGCCCATGCCCATCGTGCCTCCGCCCAATCCCAGAAAAGTACTTTCCGTAAGCAACTGCCGGATCAGGCGCCTCTTGCCGGCGCCCAATGCGAGCCGTAAGGCAATCTCCTTCTCCCTTGCATTCGCCCGGGCCAGCAGCAGATTGGCAACGTTGGCGCAAGTGATCAGAAGTAGCAACCCGACAATCGCCATTACGATCCAGAGCGGCTTGGAAAACTGCCGGCGCAGCGCGGCAAGTCCCCGGCCGCCCGGATCCAGTCGCAGCCGGCTCTGCAAAAATGTCTTTCGCACCGCCGGAGAATCGAAGGGCAGGCCTGCGAGGCTCGCCACCGCCACTCGCATCAACTGGGCGAACACCGGCTCAAGGTTTGCACTTGCCTTTTCGCGAGAAACTCCGTCCTGCAAGCGGCCCATCACGTGTAACCAGTTGCGAAAAGGCGCCCTCAACACATCGGCGGACCCTCCGGCATCCGCAAAACCCGGAAACACCGAGGCAGTCATGGTCAGCGGGATATATAAGTCGATCTTCTCGCCAGGCTGCACACCATAGAACTCTGGCTCCGTCACTCCCACAATCGTGAAGGGCACATTGTTAATCAGCACACGCTTGCCATCTCCTTCTCCGGATCGGCGCACGCTCAAGTCGAGTCTTGCCTGTTGTTTTGCGCCCTTGATCGTGTGCACATGCTAGTCTGACGTAGTCAGCGATGAGCAACCGTGCCATTCAAGCCGCTTGGAAATATCATGAGGAGACGAAGCACTCTTATTGGAGTGTTCGTAGCAATCCTCACTTTCTGGACTGGGCGAATCGGCCCTTGCCATTCAAGATTTATCCAGGAATAGAGACATTCCCACTCCCCCGCGACGTATCGCAAACGGGTGTGGCCGCGCTGTCCGCTATCGCCGATCGGGTACCCTCCTTGCGGACCGATTCGGTCCCTGACCTTCAGGATCTGACTCGTATCCTTTATTTCTCGGCGGGAATTACCAAGCAGCGCACGTACCCAGGTGGAGAAATCTACTTTCGTGCCGCAGCCTGCACCGGAGCACTCTACGAGATCGAACTCTATGTTGTGACTGGTGGCCTCCCGGGCTTGGATGACGGCGTGTATCACTTCAACCCGGCTGATTTATCGCTAGGGCTTCTGCGAAAGGGCGATTTTTGCGGGAACCTGGCAGAGGCTACAGGCATGGAATCGGTCGTGGCACATGCGCCTGTGATCATCATGTGCACCGGGACATACTGGCGCAACTCATGGAAGTATCGGGCCCGCACGTATCGCCATTTTGGTTGGGACAACGGCACCTTGCTGGCGAATATGCTGGCCGTTTCAACGGCTTCGGGGCTGCCTACCGAGATTGTGCTCGGATTCGTGGACGCGGAAGTGAACAGAGTGCCTGATCTCGAAATCCAGCGTGAGGTTTCGCTGTGCCTCGTACCGATAGGACGGATATCTGAGAGTTCGACTGCACCCAGAGAGCTCTCAGCGCTTGGCCTCGAGACCATCCCGCTTTCAAAGCGCGAGGTCGAGTATCTAGCCATGCTTCAGATGCACGAGGCGTCTTCTTTGAAATCGAAAGAAGAGGTGGCTCAGTGGCGCGACAGGCAGCAGGCCCTTGTTTCTTCCGCACCAACGCACCAGTCGGTACCTCTGCGGCCTCTGCCTGTCGAAGAACAACCGAAGGACATAATCGAGCAGGTAATCCTGCGCCGCGGCTCTACCCGAACGTTCGACCGGACGGCGTCTATTACTCTGGCACAACTCTCGACCATTTTGGATTCTGCCACGCGAGGCCTTCCGGCTGACTTCGAGTCGCCCGGCGAGCAGCTCAACGATCTTTACCTGGTCGTGCATTCGGTGCAGGGGCTCAAGCCGGGTGCTTACTTCTTTCAGCGGGAGCAGAATACGCTGGACCTTTTGAAGGAAGGACAGTTCCGCGCTGAGACGTACCATCTCGGGCTAGAACAGGAACTGCCGGCAGACGCCTGCGTTGACATCTTCTTTCTCGCAAATTTGGAAAGCCTGCTGGACCGATACGGGAACCGCGGCTACCGGGCGGTGCAACTGGAGGCTGGCATCATTGGTGGCAGAATGTACCTAGCAGCTTATGCCCAACGCCTCGGTGCAACCGGTTTGACCTTCTTTGATGATGACGTGGTTAATTTCTTTTCAACGCACGCAAAACACAAGAGCGCCATCTTCCTGCTCGCGATTGGCAAGCCACTGGCGGGCAAACCACAGCAATGCCCCTAAAAACTCCTAGGGCGCGGCCACCAGAGAATCGATCTTTGTCGCCATAATAAAGCGTTCCGGTGAAGCCCTCGTATCGCATGCGTCCAGAGGGACACCGTCACCTGGCCCCCATTCGCTCAGAATTGCAGGATGATGGCCTTCCGCTTCAGCGAGATCTCCAACGCGATTCGTAAAGCTCAGGGGCTTCTGCGAAATTGCTGAAACGATAGCGCGTTCCAGTCGCAAGATGGACTCCATCTCTAGCAGCTTCCATTCCGGAACTTGAAGCTTCAGTTCCTCAATTTCCTCCGCGGTTACTTGCGGCGAATCTCGCTGGCATGCAGTACACCGTTCATTTCTCAGTGCGCTCATGATGCTCTTAGCTCTTGCGGACATTGACGATTATTAAGCTTTGCATATTGCCTGCAGAAGGTCACCGGTTTGGTCACAAACAAACGGATCGCGGGAGATTGGCACTTCCACTCAGAACAGTGGCTCTGTCAGTGGGCTGGTGAAACGCAATCTCGCGACGACAAATCGAACAACAGCGGCGCTGAAGTTCGCAGTTCGGAGCCTTCCACTGCTGTGTAACTCTCGTCAGATCCGAGCGTTCTCACGGGGTGTAAACAGATCAGCATAACGGTATCCCGTCACAACCAAGCACGAAAAGTTGACCGATTGTTCCGGCTCTACGGGCGCGGAAATCAGCACTGGCACGAGTCGAAGGTGCGGAAGCTAGCAGATTTGCTAGGCGGTTATCAGGCGTGCAGACCACACTTCCCAGCCTGCGCTAATGCGAAACGCAGCCGCCCGGGCTTACACCGACCGATACCCGGGATGCACTCCGCGCTGAAGTTTCTGTTGGTCCGCGACGCGTTGCAGAAGATCGCAGAGTTGCCGCCTCTCCTCTTCGGAAAGCGCCGCCAGTAGTGCCTGCGAATGTTCGCGCGCAACCCCTCCTATCGCCTGCAGCGTCGAGCGGCCTTTCTCCGTAATGTGCAATGCATGACTCCGGCGATCGTCTGGATTCGCACGCCGCTCGATTAGTTCTCGCTCCTCCATTTCATCCAGCACCACCACCAGTTGACTCGGAACCATGCCCAGAGTCGCGGCTAGCGTCTGCTGTGTGATCGCAGGAGCCGAGTCGAGAATACGCAGGATGCCGGCGTGACGGGGAGCAAGCTGCAGCTTCGCCAGTCGCTGCGCAAATTGCGACGCTGCATGCGCGCCCACTTGGGCAAGCAGGAAAGCAGCCGAGGAATGTCCTCCTGGGCGAGGGCCGTCTTCCCCGGGGACTCGACTTTTCTTCATATCTGATATTATTGTACATAATTATTATTATGTTGTAAAATAATTATCTACATGAACGTTTAGATCTTATCACTGCGCCCCGTCATGAATGCGAGGAGACCATGAATTCTGAACCAATCCCGTCAACCACTCTTCAGCACCGTGGACCGCACCTCGGAGCGCTGGCGATCATCCACACCGTTCTCTTCAACGCCGGCCTTACCGCCGTCAGCGCATTCGGCATCCCTTTCGGTGTTCGTCCGCCCTGGTGGCCCGGTCCCTGGGAATCGCCGGACGTCATCGTGTCGTACTTTCACACCCACCCGACGAATGTGCTCATCTGCGTCTTCCTGCAAATCGGCGCGCTGGTTCCTCTCGGCATCTTTACTGCGACCGTGGTAAGCCGCCTGCGCTTCCTCGGCATCAAAGCCGCAGGCCCGAATATCGCGCTCTTCGGCGGGTTCCTGACCGTCGTTGACGGCTTCGCCGCCGGCTTCACCGTCTGGGCCATGATTCACCCCGGTACCACGCAGGATGACACCCTGACCACCGCCCTCTATTACCTGTCCTACGCCTTTGGCGGTCCGGGCTTCTCCGTTCCCATGGGTCTGCTCATCGCTGGTGTGTGCATCCCGGCTCTTTTCGCGAAGCTGCTGCCCAGGTGGATTGTCGCGCTTGGCCTCGTGCTGGCTATTGCTGGCGAGTTGAGTTGGCTCAACCTCGTTTTCCCGCAGGCCCTGTTCCTCATCCCGCTGGCGAGATTCCCGGGCTTCATCTGGATGATCGCTGTAGGCTTCGCACTCCCGAGCGTTATCAACCGTCCATCGCGCCCGGCGGAGGTGTTCGCATGAAAACCACAATTGGATCGCTCATGCTCGTCAACGCCGCGCTCTTCTTCTTCGGAGCAATACAGCACTCAGGAGTCGCCCTCGGCCCGTTTCACGAGCCCTACATCATCCACGCGACGATTGTCGAAACTCTCTGTGGCCTTGCGTTGCTGTGCGGTGCGCTTGCACTGCTTTGCAATTGGAAGAAAAGTTGGGGCGCGGCTTTGACCGGCAACCTCATAGCGTTGGCCGGGGTGCTGTTAGGAATGGCCGCTCTCGCCGTCGGCGCCGGTCCTCGCACCGCGAGCAACGACCTCTACCATCGCCTCATGCTTATCCTGATCGCGGTCGCCACTGTCGCGCTGTTCTTCCAGCGACCTCGTGTCGATGCTTAATCGGAGAAATTGAATGCATCCTGAGTCGTCGAGTGACCCACAATTGCCTTCGCTTGGAAAATGTGGCGCTCTCTAGCCGATGCGTCCGCACAATTGGCGACTGTTTTTTTCGCGGAGACGCCAAGGGGCACGCCTCCTACATCGCCGACGTCTCGGGGCACGGCGTAGCCCCGGGCGTGCTGATGGGTATGGTCAAGAGCGCCGCCCGGATGTATCTGTCCTCCAATGAAGACAGCGGCCGTTTTCTGGAGCGCTTGAACTCCGTCCTGTACCCAATCATTTCACCTGGCCTTATAACGGCCAACCCGCGGATGTGCTTTGGTGCACGGTCCAGAAGTCGGCTTCAGTGAACTCTCAAAGTTCCACCGTGCGCGAGTGACGGGCCGACTGTCAGATATGTCTTGACCCATGTGTTTACGCCAAAAGTGAGACGAGTAACGATTCCACCGCCAGAAGCTGGGCTTCGCCGCTGCGCTCGTTCGATCCACGCCCCATGCGTAACCGGTTTTGACCAGTACGGTAGCTACGCACCTGCGACGTCGTTTCCAAATCCGACTATGCATGTGTGAACCAGATCAAGTTCAGCATCTGGCGTTGGCAACCCGCGCTTTTGTGCTCAAGATGATCCCCAACGTCACCGAGCAGGTTGACATTAAGGCGCAGGTCATCGGATATGGGTACGGTCCCAAGTACGCTGATCTGGTCTGCGTGATCATGCCCTTAAACTCCGGAGTGAATCTGGGGATTCCCTATGCCGTGAAATTGCCGGATCCAAAGAACATCCTTGAAGGGACCGGCAAACGGCATCGTCACATCAAACTCAAGAGCCCATCGGATTTAGAAAGCGCGGCCTAAGAATCTCTACTCAACGCCGTCGAACACGGCCGAGAGGAAGTCACCTCGTCAGGTCGAGAACCCCGACGCAAACCCCGCACCCGCACATCGCATAACGCCCCGCGCCTGATGCACGAGACCTAACTAACCACCCGTGCAAACGCCGGGACTGAGCACATACCATCTGGTCGCTGATGGCAGAACCCACATGCGCACACCCCCTGCCTGATGCGCGAAACCTAAGCACAAATGTCCCAACGCCGGGGGACGCTGAGGCCCCAGCGCAGCGATGGGATCGAGCATTGAAGTGCGGCTTAGCAATGGTGGGAACCTGATGGTTCCGCCAGAGTTCGACGTGAGTCACTTGCGCGCCTTGTTGGAAGTGAAGGTTGTGAGGACGACAAAACGGAAACCCTCCTTTTATGGTCAACGGCCCGGCAAGAGGCGTCCCGTCCCCTGCTTATGCGGGCCCTAAACAGGGAGGTCTCGATTTCTACAAACTTCTGACGAATCCGTGACAATCGGCAGATGGAAAAATCAGAGAATTTCGGTCGCAACTCTGTAAAGAGGGCATCTTCCATGAAAGCTACAATTGCCAAAAATGAGGAGGTATGACATGGGCACATTCTACGGACGCAAGTCGCGCATTCGATTCTCTCTAGCCAGTGATGTGAGGTGCGTAATGCGATTGCTCCTTCCACTTGTAGCGCTATGCGCGTTGGCATCGGCTCCGCTCAGGGCCGATATATTTGACATCACGCTTACGGGTAATCCCGGTAGTCCGTCTGGGAGCGGTACCTTCTCGACGGACGGAACCTGCACGCTTTGTACCCCTGGTTCCGGTTTGTTGAGTCTCACTGTCAATATCGGTCCCAACAGCGGGACGGACGCCTTTGACATTAGCGACGACGCTTTAGGCACCCTTACGCTATACCAACGATCCGCGAATACCCTTGCGTACCAGGGAACCAACAGTGAGACCAACGATTTTCTCGATATGGAGTTGAACATCTGGTTCTTGACTCGGGCAGGGAGTATGATAGCTTCTGGAACTTACTCCGTCACGCCTGCTGCTGTGGTACCTGAACCAAGCTATCTATTCCCGCTCATACCGATGGTGGCGCTAGTTAGCCTGCGATTGAGACACCAGCATCGAGTACGAACCTGAGAGAAACACCAAACCCTTCCACGAGATGAAAACCTGGATAACCCAATTTCTGCACAAAGCGCAGAGTCGCTCGGATCGCGCGCGACTCTGAAGCGCCCAGCCAGGCGTGCGCTGAAGATAGTCGCCAACACGCCGCGGGTCCGCCATGTAAAACAATTAGCGGTAATCCTTTGCCGATTTCCGTGTAGTAGAGGAACAAACCGCCAATGTCGATAAATCCCTACTTTAGCAGGGTAGACGTTTGCTCCCTTCAAGGACAGTCCCTCGTTTGTAGCGATAGGTGGTTGTTGAGCAGCAAAAGTCACCGTAATGAACAGCAGAACAGTAGTAAACGGGCGACCGTACTTGGTGCTTGCATTTCCGCAGTATCGAACCACACCTTCGAAAGTGCTATCCACTTCTTGCCCTCGAATTAACAAGACCGGCCCTCCGAAAGATGTGCGCTTCGAACTGCACTCCCAAACGCTTGCGGCCAAAAAACTCCTGCCGATGGCGGCTCGGTGCTGTCGCGGTTCAGCCGCAATATCCGGATAGATTTCGCCCCTGCGCGCTCCTATGCTCTATGTATGAGCAGCCCCGACACAGTCCGTGCCACATTGCAGACAGCCATGAACGCCGCTGTAGCTTATCTCGAAAAGCTCGACTGCATGCCCGTGGCGGCAGCAACCGATCTCGCAAACCTGCGCGGTCGCTTGGCGAAGCCGCTCAACGACGAACCAGTTGCTGCCGAGCACGTGATTACAGAACTGGCAAGAGATGCTGATGGTGGAATTCTTGGCTCAGCCAGCGGGCGCTTCTTCGGTTGGGGGATCGGCGGCTCACTGCCCGCTGCCATCGCAGCCGATTGGCTTGTCTCCGCCTGGGAACAGAACGCGGCGCTCTACTCGACTGGGCCGGCAGCCGCAGTGGTCGAAGAGGTGGTTGGCTCATGGCTGAAGGATTTGCTCACTCTTCCTGCTGATGCCAGCTTCGCTCGGCGACGATTTCTTGATTGCTGTGATATCCCTTGTCGCCGAACGACTTCTTCGAGCCCGTCGCCCTCGGGCACGACCGTCTCCACGTTCTCGGTGGCACCAATCAGCGTCTCGCGGCTCGTTGCCGGGTCGCACTCGTCGGCATCCTGCACCGTAACCGCCACGACAGCGCCGGTCCTCAGGTCCACCGCGTGCTCGGCTTTGTGGGCGAGATGCGTTTGGCCGTCCTTCATCTTTTGTCTCCGGCCATGACGGCAAGGCGGGTAGGACATCATATCAGTGACTTCTTGACGTCCCTCCCTACATAGTATCGGAGTAGAACAAGAAAGATCGGGATCACAGCCTCAATTATGACTGGTATCGTCCCCGCAGGTCCGGGATTACCGTATGTGACTCGTGCATATATCCTTGCCGCGGCACCTACTGCCACGGCGCAACCCAGAATGTAAATTACGGATCCAAGCGTTTCTACTTTCGCAATCGCCCAGAAGAAGACAAAGCCGATTCCGATCATCATTGCACCGAAAAATCGGAGGTCAGCGTCCAGAAGCAACGTTGCGGTTGTTCCCGGCGCCAACCATCGGTTACCAAAAGGACCTGGTCCCGTGGCTCCGAAAATTAAGGCTGGTGTACCAAATCGAAACAACATCAGGAGACCACTTATGCCTAGCAAGATCTGCAGAGCTCCTCGCTTCATGTTGTCCTCCGACCATAAACTTTCCGGGCTTCTTCCAGGTGGTGGCGATCGCCGAGCCCGAACAACGCCCGAACATCCATGAGCAACCTCCTAGTGCAAGCCCCTGGTTTCGGAAACTCGTGATGTAACTGGCGGGAGATGGCAAATGCTTGCTCTGCTCTTCAGCCGTTTACAACCCAACTCTTTCGGGAGACTGCAATCGAGGCGGTTTGACACCAATCCCCATCAGCCGTCGGATTGTCCAGCGCGGCATGAGGCGGACCATGAACGGAAGAAGGCGGTTGAGGCCGCCGACAACCTTGACCACACGCCCATCCTCCAGCGCTTGCAGTCCCGTTTCAACGACCTGTTCCGCAGTAAGGCTCGGCAATTTCCCGAGAAGCCCCTCGTTGTGAGCGAACACGTCGAGTTCAGTAGCGACTGAGCCCGGACAGAGGGCAAGGACGCGCACCCCCGTCCCTTTGACTTCCTCGGCGAGGGCCTCCGTGAAGGAGAGGACGAAAGCCTTAGTCGCGGCATACACAGCGAAATGAGGACAAG
>Ga0306926_10005548_pt1 | contig 13430 bp, 16 predicted proteins | sample flu12Cox44000178_FD_203759 | JGI IMG/M metagenome (GOLD analysis project Ga0306926, IMG submission 203759) | Lab enrichment of tropical soil microbial communities from Luquillo Experimental Forest, Puerto Rico - flux8day.12C.oxic.44.000.178 (v2)... | ecosystem: Environmental > Terrestrial >... | reverse complement strand
AGAATGGAAATCACGACGGTGACCAGGGGCTCGATCATCGCAGCAGGAGCACCACAATTCGCACCAGAATACTTGGAGATGGTTTTTTCTCAGGGCCCGCGTGGCCAGAAGATTCTTTCGCTCAAGGGTCCTCTCAGTTTGCACACGTTATTCAAATTCCAAGAGGCCGTGCGGTCCGAATCTTCGCCTGTTTTGATCGTCGATTTCAGTGGCGTCCCGTATCTCGATTCGGCTGGGCTCGGCGCGGTCGTCGCCGCTCACGTCACCGCACTAAAATCGAACCGGAAAATCCTTTTCGCCGCGTTCGACGATCAGGCTCGGGCGCTGATCGAGATGACCCACGTAGACAACTTTCTCGGGACCTACAATACCGTCCAGGACGCCGAGGCCGCCGTCCTCGTTTAGGCCAGACAGGCGTCAGCGCGTCAGGCGTTCGCAGCTCTTGGCAGCGCCATTCGTCGTCTGTTGGTCGGCTCGCCAGAGAACACGCGGATGTCCGTTGCGAGATACCTGTTCTCTTCTAGGCACTGGATGCATCGAACCAAGAACGAGTGAGGACCATCGTCCTGTTCAGTCAGGTTCGCAACACGTTTGGAAACCGGGATCGCTGCCCCACACTTCAGGCATAGCACGCCCTGGTACGTTTTCACCAATTCGGCAACCATTTTGGAAACCTCAACGACTCGGAAAAAGTTGGCGAATATTAGATGACAATTATGAATGGAGTGTTACAAGGGCCTCTAGCTGGCAAATATCTCAGGGGCAGGAACCGAAACAAAGGAGTTAATCGGGTCACGCCAATTTAAGTCGCCAGCGCATTCCTCCGGTCTTGTGAGACCATTAAAGAACTGGGTGACATCGGAAGCGATTTTTTCACTGCACGTCAGAAATCCAATCGCGCTTTGGATGGCCTATCACCCTTAGAGCTTGTGGCCGAAATTTCGACGACCACGTACTGCCACCGACTTGTCTGATAAATAGTCCGCTTTCATCCCAGCGAGCCATCGAGGGAATTAGTGAGTGGAAGGCGCGGACGCTTCGCCGGTTGCGATGGAGCGCCCAATCCACGCGAAAACGAATAGGGTCACTCCTGTGACCCATGCACCTAGACTGAACGTTCCCGAAAAATACTGCGCGATCACGACGCCCGCGGCGATCAGAATCCCCGCCAGGAACAGGAACATGGGCATCCCGTAGAGAGTGGCGAACGGCAAATAGTGCGCGCCCAAAAGGACCATCAGGGCCGGAAAAAACCACTTCAGGTTGTAGAGACCTACGGGCACAAGAAGCAGCATCGAAAACGGAAGCACGAACGCGACCTGCCTCCCGAGGCTATGGAACGGATTCTCTTTGCTCACGGATGCGCGTCGGCCCGACAAACGCAGCAGGATTTGCGTCAGCAGAAAGATGAAAAATCCGCCGATGAGGACGGTCAGGATAGAGGCCTTTGGACTGACCCACGTGCCGAGCGCCGCGGAGGCCAGCCAAATTACGGAACTGACAAGCTGTCCCCAAAAGCCGCCAATGTACACAGACCGCACTTCGCGTTGAGCATCATCAATGTCCATTCAAACCTCCGAAACGGGTGATACCGTCGCGGCCCGCTACGCTAGCACGCCACGCACCGCGCCAACTAAAAAAGGAAGCGAGACGACACGGTCAGTTTCATCAGTCGCAAGGGATAGTGTAGGCCCGACAGGCTGCCTCGCGCCGGGCTGCGTCTGCTTTCTCAACCATTTCCTCGCTATCAAGGATTTCAACAGCGGGGTGTCCTTGACGGCGAGTTCTGCTCGGGCGTAAATGTGGACCCAAACGGAGGAAGTCAGTGAAAAGGACGGAAGACGAAGTCTGCGGGTACTGGCAGAACTCCAGCTGCACCGGCCGCGTCGTCGGTTACACGGTGATCGAAAGCCAGCAGGACGATAAGCCGGTGCCGTTGTGCCTTGCGCATTTCAACGACATGCAATTGGACAACCTGGCCTACCGGAAGCGAAAACGCCCCGCAGTAGATGCACGTGCCACTTGACCGCGCTAACGTGAACCTCTCCCATCCCACCCGCACCAATAGCTGAGAGGATTTCGTAGGGGCCCAAGTGGGTGCCGGACTGAATGGCCATAGGTCCCCGTCTGCTGGAATCTACTGAGTATAGACGAAGAATATTAACGAATTGTTTCCGAGGCACGCCATGTTCTTCGGTCCCAAGGGACCAAACGTGATTCTGTCCGGCAATCGGACATGCCCTGGAGTGCTGCCAATCACGCATACGGGCCGCAGCAGGCCGCATCGCAAAAATGCATCACGCGGGCGGGTAACCGCACTTCTGTCCGCAAGACACCGTCCTACCGCGTTCCAAAAACCCTTTCCTGAGTTTTGGAACACGCTGGAGCGAAGCGATACAACGTTCCGACCCCAACCCTTAGCTGCTTTGCAATGGCCCGCCAGCCGAGCCCCTTGTTTCGGAGCGAAGCGATCGTTTCAGGGTCGAGGTCCTTCGGTGGCCGGTCAAGCCGCTTTCCGTTCGCACGCGCATTCCGCAGTCCCGCCTTCTCGCGCTCGACGATCAGTGATCGCTCCAACTCGGCCACAGCACCTAGCACTGTAAACACCATCTTGCCTGTTGGTGTGCTTGTGTCCACTTGCTCGCTCAGGCTCACAAACTCTATGCCCAGAGCCTTGAATGTTTCGAGAGCATGCAGAAGATGCGAAACTGAGCGGGCAAATCTGTCAAATCGCCAGACCGCGACCGCATCAAAGCGACGCCGATGAGCATCGGCGAGCAGCCGGTCGAGCTGCGGGCGCCTTTCCTTTGCCCCCGAAATTCCCACATCGACATACTCGCCAGAGAGCTGCCATCCACGCCGCGACGCGTACTCGCGCAGTTCGCGGAGTTGGACCTCAGTGTCTTGCCCTTTTCCGAAAGTGGAAGCCCGCGCGTAGACCGCCACGCGGAGCGCTACGTGAAGCTGACACAAGATCGCGATTTCCGTTTGATGTGGGCCGACAAAATCGGTCTTGGTTTTGAGTTGCCAGGCGCCAGAGTTGGGCAACTTGGGCAACTCTTACAATTCAGAAATGCGGTCTAACTTGTTGAAAAGTTTGGTGGACGTGAGGGGGCTCGAACCCCTGACCTCCTCGTTGCGAACGAGGCGCTCTCCCAACTGAGCTACACGCCCATTGGTAAGTAACTCAAACGAATAGCGTGACTTCCAATTTAACCTGCCACCCTCTGAAATTCAACAACGGCTGATGTGTCAGTTTTTGTGTCAGTTTTGACCGCGGGCCTTAGCAACGAGTTTGTTTACGTGCTTACGTAGCGTATCGAGATCGACGTGGGCATACCGGGCTGTCATCGAGTGTTTACGTAGGTCATGGCCGAGCAGGGCCGCGATGTCTTCGATAGGCGTTTTGTATCGTCGTAGCCGCGTTGCAAAAGTGTCGCGCAAATCGTGCGGATGCAGATCGACGACGCCAGCCTTCGCGCACGACTTGTCGAACCATTTCTTGCAGCTGTGCAGCTCAAGGCCGGACTTTTTTCGGATTATCGGGCCAGACCTATCGGGGGATCGCTCGAGGAGCTTCAGCAAGGCATCGAGTGCGACTTTGTTAAGCGGCACCTGATACCCTTGCCCGACTTCGAGCGCGGAAACGTAACGACCTTCCAATCGAAATTGACCGCGACCAGGCCAGAGGCTCCATTGGAGTTCTGCTCTTCCGGTGCTGGCCGTACCAATTGCTCAAGCGTGCGCCAGTGTGAAACAACAAATCGAACTCGGGCAGCTTGCTAGGATACAACTCCGCGATAGCCGCCCTCAACCGCGCTTCTTCGGTTAGGCTCAGTTCCCTCGTGGGCTCGTTTTCCAAGTCGAACGTATCAACCTTCGATACTGGATTGAGGGCCAGCTCGCCCCGATCAACCACCTACAGCCGCGGATCGAAACGGTAGCTGATGACTCTGAATTGGAAGAGGTCTACAACACGGAAAGACAGCTCCTGTATCTCGCCTGCATGCGTGCACAAGACCATCTGCTGGTGACAAGCGTGGCCCCACCGTCTGAGTACTTAAGCGACGTGCAGTAAGAAAGGCTGTCACGAAGTCTGTTTCAAAACCTGTACTTTTTGAGACGCTTCGGACAGCGAAATTCGATCTTGCAGAATCAGCAGGTTACGCGCAGTGCCGTCTCGAGCCTTTTTTGACCAGCTGCTATATTGTTGCCCTTCGTAGCGGGAAAGGGCTCAACCGTTCAGTTGGAGGGGGCGGCTTTGGCTGGAAACGCCGCTTGCGCGCTGATGTTCAACAAGCCCTCGATCCCGAGATTGGGGTAGAGACTCTTCATCTTTGTTTTGAATTCGTCCGCTGTCCCGGATGACGCCTGTGCAGCGTTTGAATCTTGCATGTATTTCCTCATAAAGGTGAGCACGGATGCGTCATTTGGCGCTCCAGTGATCTGATGACCCGGAATCACAGTCTGGGGCTTAAGCTCGGCAATCTGATCGAGCGTGTTCATCCAGTCTTTCTTCTGAGTTGCGGACATTGGAGCAAAAACAAAATGTGTCCCGCTGAAAAGAGTGTCTCCGCCCACAATTGCCTTGAGCGACGGGATCCAGACGAACGAGTTGTCGCCCGCGCTATCGCCTTGTAACGGACCATATATTTGCAGCGTCTCGCCTTCCAGCGTCAGAGTGTTGCCATCCAGCGCGTCGGGAATGATCGGATTAGATGGGATGTTGTCTCCATACTGCGGTTTCCACGCTTTTACTCGTCCCTCCCAACTAGCCTTGATTCCTTCAACCACTCTTGGTAGCGCCACCAATCTGGTATTCGGAAATGCTTGCCTGATTACAACCAGGCCGAAATAGTGATCGGGATGTGGATGGGTGATGTAAACGGTCGTCAGATTCCTTTTGCTCTCAAGGATCATTGCCACTAGGCGATGTGCGTCGCTCAACCGAAATTGCGAATCAATCAAAATCGCATCCTTGTCGCCGTAGACGAGGGCCGAGTTCACGGCGATGCCTTCTGGAGGCGACGTGAACACTTGCAAGTGCAACTGCGTCGCGAGAGCAAGTGTCGGACTGGCGATCATAAGGCCTAAAAGCGCAAGGAGTGTTCTGGATTTCACAGCGTCCTCCAGGATAGTTTCGCGGCGCAAATCTTACTCCGCAAAAAACCAAATGTCAGTCGCTGCCAGCTCACCCCTGGACTTATTGCCAGCACTGACCTTTGATCGAGACACTTGAAAATCCCTCGATTCAGTCTTATTAGTGTGAAGGTCTTTCATCTGATAACCAGTTCTGTTCCCTGGAGATATCGGAGAACTTGTTGTTGACTCATCGTCTTCCATCGTTTCGCAGTCAGTTGTCTAAACTTGTTTTTGTTATAGCAGCGGTGCTTTTTGGGTCCATGGCCATCCTGCGTGCACAGACTTTTCCTGAGAAAGTCGATATCCCCGCCCATTATGAGGAGCCGACGTCTTCCTACGATTACGTCAAACGCGACGTCATGATCCCGATGCGCGACGGAGTGAAGCTGCATACGGTCATCCTCATTCCGCGCGGCGCGAAGAATGCACCGATGATATTGACGCGCACGCCCTACAACGCCTCCGACCGCGCCGAACGCAACCGCTCGCCGCACATGCTCGCGACCGTACCTGAGGGCGAAGAGGTGTTTGCGGCGGACGGATACATCTGCGTGTTTCAGGATATTCGCGGCAAGTACGGCTCGGAGGGCGAGTACATCATGACGCGCCCGCTGAGAGGTCCACTCAATTCGACGACAACGGATGAATCTACCGACGCTTACGACACGATTGACTGGCTGGTGAAAAGCGTTCCGGAATCGAACGGCAAGATCGGCATGCTTGGCAGCTCCTATGAAGGCTTTACGGTTGTGATGGCTCTGGTCAACCCGCACTCGGCGCTCAAGGTCGCCGCTCCGATGAGTCCGATGGTCGATGGCTGGATGGGCGATGACTGGTTTCACTTCGGTGCGTTCCGTCAAACGAATTTTGATTATTTCACAGAGCAGACAACCGCAAGAGGCGAGGGACACGCGATTGTTCGTCAGAGCGAGGACGATTACGAGAACTTTCTCCGCGCGGGTTCAGCCGGTGATTTCGCAAATGCCGCCGGACTCAACCAACTCCCTTGGTGGCACAAGATGCTCGAGCATCCGGCTTACGATGCCTTTTGGCAGGAGCAGGCGCTCGATAAGACGATAGCGGAACAGCCACTCAAGGTACCTACCATGTGGATTCAGGGCCTCTGGGATCAGGAAGATATGTGGGGAGCCATCCATTGTTATCTCGCGATGGAGCCTAAAGACTCGCGCAATGACATGAACTTTCTGGTCATGGGTCCGTGGCGGCACAGCGGCGTCAACTATAACGGCTCGTCGCTCGGGCCGTTCCGTTGGGATGGCGATACGGCGCTCCAGTTTCGACGGGACATACTTAAGCCATTCTTTGATCGGTACTTGAAAGACAGCGCTTCGAAGGCAGACACACCGCCAGTGCTGATCTACAACACTGGCGAGAACCACTGGGATCGCTTCAAGGCTTGGCCGATTGCCTGCGAATCGAGTTGCGCGGCAAAGTCCAAGCCGCTCTATCTGACGTCAGGCTTCGGACTTTCCTTCACCGCGCCCTCGGCGTCGGGTCCCTCCCAGGCAATCTACGACGAATACATTTCCGATCCCGCAAAACCTGTGCCGTACTTGCCTAGACCTGTGAAGCCGAACGATTCGGATGCCTGGAGGAGATGGTTGGTGACTGATCAACGATTCGTTGATGGCCGCCCCGATGTGTTGACCTACGTAACCGCCCCGTTGACGCAAGCAGTGCGCGTGGCCGGTCCGCCTGTCGTGAACCTGTTTGCTTCGACGAGCGGAACAGATGGCGATTGGGTCGTGAAGTTGATCGACGTGTATCCGGACGAAGTTCCGAGCCAGTCGGAACTCGGTGGCTATGAACTCAACATTGCAATGGATATTTTTCGAGGGCGTTATCGAGACAGTTTTGAAAGACCAAAACCCATCGAATCCAATATATCTTTGGCCTACAAGTTTGCTTTGCCGATGGTGAATCATGTCTTCCTACCGGGGCACCGCATCATGGTGCAAGTCCAGTCGACCTGCTTTCCGCTCTACGACCGCAATCCGCAGACATTCGTCCCGAACATCTTCCTGGCCGAACCAAACGACTACGTGAAGGCAACGGAACGTGTCTATCACGCTCAAGGCAATGCTAGCTTCATCGATCTGCCGGTTGTCGAGACAGCGGATTTGCATTGAAGCCGCGTAAAACGCGGATGTAAGGTCAGTCCGCAACTGGCTTCGCGATTGGCCCGTTTATGGGGACTTTGTGTGGACGCCTGCGTTTCTGATGTAGAATCCTCGCCACTGCATGCCCTTATCGATAGGTCAATAGGTTCTAGACTCGGTCCTTACGAAACTCTCTCGCTAATTGGTGCGGGCGGGATGGGTGAGGTGTACCGTGCCCGCGATACGAAGCTCGGGCGCGATGTCGCCATCAAGGTTCTGCCAGAGGCGTTCGCCCGTGATGCTGAGCGAATGGCGCGATTCCAGCGGGAAGCCAAAGTCTTGGCTTCGTTGAACCACCCCAACATCGCCACGATTTATGGACTGGAAGATTCGGGTAGCACTCGAGCGCTAGTGATGGAACTGGTTGAAGGGCCTGCGCTCGCCGATCGCATCAAAGCTGGACCGATTCCAATTGATGAGGCTGTCCCGATCGCCCGACAAATCGCTGACGCGCTCGAATATGCGCATGAGCGCGGGATCATTCACCGAGACCTAAAGCGTGCCAACATAAAAGTGGCCGCTGACGATGCTGTAAAGGTGCTTGACTTCGGCTTGGCCAAAGCATTGGAAGGCGATCCGTCCTCAATCGATATGTCCACGTCCCCAACGGTCAGTCGGATGGCGACTCAGCAGGGCGTTCTGCTCGCACAGCTGTTTACATGTCGCCCGAGCAGGCCAAAGCGAAGCCCGTGGACCGTCGGGCAGACATCTGGGCGTTCGGCTGCGTGCTGTACGAAATGCTCACGGCAAGCAGACCTTCACAGGCGAGACGGTGACCGACACGCTCGCGGCGATCATCAAGGAAGAACCCAACTGGTCGCTGCTTCCCGCCGCGACGCCCCGCACGTTCGGGTGCTTTTGCGCCGTTGCGTGCAAAAGGACACCCGTCAGCGATTGCAGGCAATCGGTGATGCGCGCATCGCACTCGAGCGGTTCTGACGGGGTCGGTACCGGCGCCCGCCGTTGCCGCACCGGTTTGGCGCCGCGCATTGCTTCCTCGGTCGCCACTCTGTGCGCGCTTCGTCGCAGCGGATCGAGAAGCCGAGAGTCTGAGACGATGGTAGTGCCGGGGTCACCGCGATAAGGCGTCTCGGTGCCGTCGAGCTTGGCGGTGTATGACTGGCCGGTCGGAGTCGTCATGTGCGCGCTGTCACCCTCGGTCTTAAACGTAAACATGAGGCCGTTGTCGGAAATGCCCTCCTGCTTAACCATTCGCCACGAACCCGAGAAAGGCAACGAGCCTGGAGGAGCACTGGCGACACGTTCGTAGACCTGTTTTCCCGTAACAGGAGTTGTTGAGTTGGACGAATCAGAAAACGTGTACGTCTCAGTGTTGCCGTCGGCGTCAGCGGAAGCGAATAAGCCACGTCTTTTCTGTCACTAAATAACTGATTGCGAACGAGGTGCTCTACCAACTGAGCTACACGCCCAAGTGTTTTCATACTAGCAGACCGGCCAAATTGAGCCAATTCCGTTCGCACAGCTGTTATCGATCGGACGTCAGCTGCGACGGTATACTAGCGGGGTGCCAATTCAATTAATCGCCATGGATATCGACGGAACACTACTCGATAGTCGTTCCCAGTTGCCCTCTCAGAACGCGGAAGCCGTCGCTGACGCCGCGTCAGCAGGGATCGAAATCGTGATCGTTACAGGCCGCCGGTTCCATTCGGCCAGACTGATCGCAGAACAGCTTCCCTGCGAAACGAAACTGATTGTGAGCAACGGGGCTTTGGTCAAATCGATGTCTGGTCAGACGCACCTGCGAACGCTGCTGCCCGCAGAAACCGCACGCCGCGTGCTCGATGCGACCGAGCAGTTCCGGCCGATGTCGGCCGTCATCTTTGACCGACCTGCCGAAGGCCAAGTGGTTTTCGAACGCATTGATTGGGAGGGGCGCTTCGTCGGGCCATATCTCAGACGCCACCGGCATCAAGTCCTGGAAGTCGCGCCACTGGCGAACTGCCTGAACGGTGAAGATCCCGTAGAAGTGATGTTTATCGGCGAATGCGCTAGGATTCGCGCTGCCATGAGCAAGCTTGAGAGTCTCGAATTCAGGGCTGATTACACGCTGGCACTGACCGAGTACCTGCAGAGTGGCCTGGCCATGCTGGACGTTCTCGGGCGAGGCGTGACAAAGGGATCAACCTTGGCCGCTTGGGCTGGTCTGCGCCGGATACCACGGGACAACGTGATGGCCATCGGCGACAATTGGAATGACCGCGAAATGTTAGAATATGCGGGATTGCCCGTCTTGATGGCTAACTGCGTGGAGGAGCTGAAGTCGCTCGGGTGGGTGATGACACTTTCCAATGATGAATGTGGAGTTGCGAAGGCGATCCGGCAGCATGCGCTGCGCAACAGCTAGGTCGTAGCACGGTCCGAACGCTGAGCACGAGAGGTACGCAGGGGGAATGTCCATGAGATTTTCTACAGGGCTAGGAACCGCGCTACTTGCTTGTTGGTTCGGCGCGACCGCAAGTTTGGCGCAACAGGGCGCTGCGCCAAGTGGGCGACCGATGGGCGCCCTGCCGATGGTTTCGCAGGGTCCTCCAACGGTCACCTCTACGCTGGATTTTCAGCTCTCGATTGAAGAGCGCGAAGTCGTTGGCCTGGCAGATGCCATGCCTGAAGACAAGTATTCATTTGCACCGACGAACGGGGAGTTCAAGGGAGTGCGCACGTTCGCGCAGCAGGTCAAGCACATCGCGACTGTGAACGATCGTTTCTTCAACGCAATCCTAGGCCAGCCACCGGCGACGCCCGCTTCGCAATTCGAAGCGGAGAACGGGCCGGACTCGATTCAAACCAAAGCGCAGATTATGCTGTATCTTCGCGATTCGTTCGCGCTCGGACACAAGGCCATTGGCACCATCAATACTGACAATGCCTTCGTCGTAATGAAGGATCCAGCCACACCGTTCTTGAGGACTCCCGCGGCTACCGTCCTGTTCGATTGCGCACACACGATGGATCATTACGGCCAGATGGTCGAGTATCTGCGAGGCAATGGAATCGTGCCGCCGGCAAGCCGCCAGCGCCCACCTGCGAATCCGCCGGTGGAGTCGAGAAAGTAGTCGCCCCAGCGCGAATCGAACGATGAAACCCCCGCCCAGGCTCGCCGCGGCTCTGCTCGGAGTCTCAGGCTTACTAATTTCGGCCGTTTCCGCCCGCGCCGATTATGCGGTGCTTCGTTCGGGGGCGCGGCTGCATGTCAAAGGATATGAAGTAAAAGGCGACCGCGTGGTGCTGTCCGTTCCAGGAGGGTCGGTCGAGATTGCCGCGACTGAACTGATCGATGTGGAGCCGGAAGATCTGTTCCCTGCCCCGCCGCCGGCCAATGTTGATTTCGGAGTTCGCTACGCCAATCTGATTCACGCCGCAGCGCTAAAGCATGGTGTCGACGAGAAGCTTATCGCCAGAGTCATCGCGGCCGAATCGAACTTCGATGCGAAGGCTGTTTCGCCCAAGCGAGCGCTCGGACTGATGCAGCTGCTGCCAGCCACCGCCGCACGCTACGCGGTGAAGAATGTCTTCGATCCAGCGCAGAACATTGACGGCGGAACACACTACTTGAAAGATCTTCTCGCGAAGTATCGCGGCAATCTCCCTCTGGCCCTTGCCGCGTACAACGCCGGCCCAGACATGGTCGAGCGCTACGGCGGCATCCCGCCTTTCCCCGAAACACAAAATTACGTACGCCAGATCACCTCAAAGCTATCCATCGAGGCAGGCAACTAGCAGTACGTCCGTTGGATTTGCCGAAGCGGAAACAATCGCAGTCCCCGATCTCAAGACGCCCCCAGCGGGCCTAGTCGGTCTTGTCGGCTAGCCGAGGCAGCATGATCATCGGCTGCCTTCCTCTTGAGGCTCCTTTGAGGGAAGAAAAAATCGCAGACTCGATCGAGTCGAGGATCATGCTGCTGTGGACCATGAAAGAGTCACCGATTTGCAAGGGCGCGGCCCGGCACCGCTCTCAGGCAGCTCGGGTGATTCTGTCTTCAGCGCGATTGGGGGTCGCTCGTCTTTCGCTGCTCGCTTGCGTAGTAAGTTCGGGCCTCGCGTAGGCCTGGGCAATCAGCAATAGCCCGGCGAAAGTGCCCACAATCAGCGCCGCCTGTTTCCAGCCGAAGATGCGGTCGGCGTTACCAACCATCCCAATCCCGAGAAAGCAGAATAGAAAGTGCATGCTGAAGACCTGCAGCGAAGACTGGCCCATCAATACGAACGGCCGGATGGCGAGCGGTCTGAGCGCCTCGCGAAAGCGTATCAGCAGCATGGCTGCCGCCGAACAATTGAGGAGCCGTATCGCTCCGACATGCCACTTGTCAAACAACGGAGCATAGGATCCGAAGTCGAGCCCGAACAGTTGTAGGTAACGCACGCTGCAGAGAGCGACCACCACGACGGCCGCTGGTATCCAGAGCCGCTCGGCCCATTTTTCGGCCGGCAAATCGTGCTTTGCCCAGCGCACGCCGCACCAGATCCCGATCACCCAGACAAGCTGCCAACCCCAGAGGTCAAAAGCACCCATTTCATTCAAGGGAATCCGCAGAAGGAAGTGATGCAGAAACGAATACGAAGCCTGGCGGAGACCAAACTGCGCGCCGACCCATAGGGCAAAGCTGACGCCGAGAATCCATTTCCAGCTAATCCGGTTGGCGGCGACGATCACGATCGGCGAAATGAGAAGGAAAATGATGTATAGGGGAATGATGTCCAGCAAAGGCGGTCTGTAGACCAACAGTAGAGCGTCACGAATCGCTCGCGAGGGTCCGGCCGCGAAGTAGAAATCCAGCAAGTTGTACAAGGCCTGCCGCTGCGCGCCAATCGCGTAATGCGCCGCCACTACAAACGCGAAAAGCAGCAGCATCACGTGGTAGCCGTAGAGCCGCAGCGTGCGCGCCACCAGTCGCAGGTTCATCTGGCCAAAACCGTCGCGCGTGAGCAAGCGGTAGTAGATTCGTCCGGTGAAAAGCGAGGACAGGAAAATGAATCCTTCCGATGCCGAAACGTAACCGAACGGCTGATTGACCCACGGAGTCAGGGCGGTGGGCAGATGCACCAGCGTCATCCAGGCAAGCATCAGCCCCCGCACTGCATCAATTTCGATTTCGCGTTTCACGCCCATGTACTTTCGATGCTTGCATGCCGGTGCGAGTTTTGAAAATACTGCGAATCCGGCACAAAACACTCATTTGAAAAGCAGATATAAGGTATTACCCTGAACGTTTTCCGGGTTCGGCGAGAAAACATTGCACGATGCGGGTAATATCGCCACGCCATACCGCGCACGTCACGCTGGCCAGCAAAAGAAATTGATCCGTGGCGGCTAAAATTAGAAGATCAGGGCCGCTCGGATTCAACACGATATCCGTTTCGGTAGCGTCAGCTCCGCCTAGCTATGAATAACAATTTGATTCAGCTCATCCCCAAGGACGGGGCGCAGATTGTGCTCGTCCTGTTTCTTTCCTTTCTCATCGGGCTCGAGCGGGAAGAAGAAAAAACGACGTCTGAACAGTACCGCTTCGGCGGCGTTCGCACCTTTCCGATGCTGGGTCTGCTCGGTTACGCGCTGTGCCTCTTTGCAGGTGACAATCTGCTATTGCCTGCGGTGGGCTTGGGAGTGGTGGGCGCCTTTCTCTGGCAGTCTTACCGGCACAAGCTCGAGGGTGTGGCCTTGGCTGGAATGACCACCGAGGTCTCCGGCTTGGTCACCTACGTCGTCGGAGCGCTCGTCTCAGCAGAAAAGTATTGGGTCGCAGTGACCCTCACCGTGCTGGCCGTTGGGCTGCTCGAACTAAAGGCTGGCCTCGAGGGTCTGGCCACGCGAATGCCGAGCGACGAGATCCTGACATTTGCCAAGTTTCTGCTATTAACGGCCGTAATTCTCCCCATTGTGCCCAACCGAACCTTCGGCACCTTCGGCTTTAATCCTCTCAAGACCTGGCTTGTGGTCGTGGCAGTCAGCGCGATTTCCTATGCCAGCTACCTGTTGCAAGTGTGGACCAAAGGGCGTGGTGGCGTGCTGCTGGCGGCACTGCTCGGCGGTGCCTACTCCTCGACTCTTACAACCGTGGTGCTGGCCAAGCGCGCGCGCGAACAATC
>Ga0306926_10005545_pt1 | contig 13432 bp, 24 predicted proteins | sample flu12Cox44000178_FD_203759 | JGI IMG/M metagenome (GOLD analysis project Ga0306926, IMG submission 203759) | Lab enrichment of tropical soil microbial communities from Luquillo Experimental Forest, Puerto Rico - flux8day.12C.oxic.44.000.178 (v2)... | ecosystem: Environmental > Terrestrial >... | reverse complement strand
CGACGTTCGACGCGGCCGTGCTCCGGGAGCTGAAGAAGGAAGACCCAAAGGCCAAGCCGCTGGAGAACTGGACGCTGCACGATCTGCGACGGACGGCGCGGTCGTTGATGAGCCGCGTCGGGGTGCCGGAACGCCACGCCGAGCAATGTCTCGGTCACGTCATCGGAGGCGTGCAGGGCATCTACGATCGGCACAAGTACCTCGACGAGATGCGGATGGCCTACGAGAAGCTGGCGGCGCTGATCGAGCGGATCGTGACGCCGACCGGCGACAACGTCGTAGCGTTCGGGAAAGCCTGAGATGACCGAACGTCTGCGCAGGAAACGTGGTCGGGCATGGTGGGACGTTGAAACCGAGTTCTTCATCAAAGAAGGCGGCAACACTCCCCATATGGCCCGCACGTTTGTCATCCTCCGATGGATGGGGCACGGCGACTTCAGGCCGTTGATCGCCGCAATCGATGCCGGGCACAATCTCGATAAAGCTGTGCTGAATGCTCTTGCCTTCATGTTAGAGGGCGACATTCCTGCTCGCATGCAACCGATGTTTCCTGCTCGCCTGCAACCGTTATGGCGTCGTCGGGGCCGCGCGAAGTGCCCTGAGAATTGGATCCGCAATCTAACCGCGGCACGAGCATATGAAGCCAAGGACGGAAAGTCTGATGACGCCTTCGCCGACATCGCAAAGACATTCGGCAAGAGCGATCGAACCATACGCCAAGCTGTGACCGCACTTCGCAAGAAGCGCTAAATAAATCCCCATTTATTTGGCGTGAAGCGCGACGACACGGAATGGCAGTCTCTCCTTCGGACGGCAGGGGCCGACAGGGAGAGACAACATGGGTCGGAATTTACGTAAACGCCCGACAGCTGATCGTTACGGTGTTAGCACGAAAACGATCGATCGGTGGGCGGCGGATCCGCGACTGGGTTTTCCAGCGCCTTTTCACATTAACAAGGTGCCGTACTGGGACGAGGACGAGCTGATCGCCTTTGAGCGATCCCGCGCGCGTCCGTCTAGGCCGCAGGCCGAGCTAGAGACTCCTTACTGATGCCAGAGCTACCGCATCGGGCGCATTTTCTGCCCCGCTCGGTGACGGTTTTGCTTTGGGCGGAAATGGAAGCCGACCTGCCCGGTGGAACGGGCAGGGCCGGCAAGCAAAGAGGAGACCTACGTGACAAGCACCCTTAATTATATGAGCGCCCGCAGCGCACGGCAAGCCTTCAGCGGCAGAGCGGTGGATGATCTCGCGGTGATCATTCAGATCCGCTGGCTCATCGAGAACAGCGGCTACGACGATACTGCTGCGATGCTGGCGTGGTTCGATCACCACACAGACCTGCCGATGATCTACGCGGAAGCGGGGATCGATCTGGGCCTTGCGGAGCGGGCGAAGGCGAAGCAGGAGCCGGCGTCATGAGCCGGCGTTTGTCATCAACAACGGTGACTTGGGCACTCACCGCCATGCGCGACCATGGCGAGGTGCTGACGCTGGCCTTTGAAGACGGCAAGCCCGTCTGGAGGCTGAGTTCAGGTTGCCGCATCTCACCAAGAACAGCACAGCGCGTCATCAGCTCTGTTGATGTTCAGCCCGCGGCTGACGCGCTGTTCTCAGGAATGCCCGCGCAAACCTACCGCGCGCGGTGACCTTGGTGGGACGCTGTTCACGGCAGCGTCCCACCATTTCGAAGAGCAGAGTTTTGCAGATGAAACAGAGCAAGGGAGACTTCAGATATGAGTGACGATACCAAAACGGCCGGCATCGTCGTGCCGTTGTATACACTGAATGCCAGCGGTCGGGATAGCCCCGGCGACAAACTCAGCCACAAGCTCTCGGGCCGGCTGCTGACTTTTTCTGCCAAGGAATTTTTTGTCGGCTCCGGCATGTCCCGGGAGAGGGTACAGCTCGAAACGCGCTTTATTGCGCTGGCGACCACGGCCTTATGGAAAAGGTGGCAGAACGGGCGGATCGCCGAGACTGTGGCCGAGATCGGCGGTCGCTTCCCAACGCGTGATCAACTCGGATTTCTAGACCGGAGCGAATGGCCGCCCGGCCCCGGCGGCGCACCTGCCGACGTCTGGCAAAATTCCCGAGAGGTCACGCTGCTCAGGGAAAGCGATTACGTCGAATTTGTTTTTTGCACTTCGACGTCCGGGGGACGTTCCGCAGTTGATGCCCTCGCGCGTTCCGTCGCGAATGCGCGTGTGCTCCGGCCCGGTCAGTATCCTGTTGTCGCACTGGCGTGGGAGCCGATGGACACGGCCTACGGCACGCAGAGTAAGCCGTGCCTGCACATTGTCGATTGGTGGCGGCCTGAAGCGCCGAGCATCGCGCCGCCGGACGACCCGGCTGCCTAGTCGCAGGCGAGGTCTTCGGCCTCGCCTATTTCTTCTCTTCTGTTTCGGCGAGGCCCAGTCAATGACGACACCCAGTCAGATCCGCGCACGCCTGATCGCAAACGACTTTATTCCGCTGCCGGTTGTCGGCAAAGCACCGGTCATTGAGCGCTGGCAGGAGCGCACCACGACGTCGCAAGGCGACCTTGACATCTGGGATAAGAGATTTCCTGACGCCAAGAGCACGGGCGTTCAAAGCACGCGCAATCCGTTTCTCGACGTTGACATTAGCGACGAAGGCGCGAGCGACGCCGTCATTGCCTTGGTGCGCGAGAAGTTCGACGATTTCGGCAAGGTCATCGTGCGCTATGGGCGCCGGCCGAAATGCGCAATTCCGTTTCGTCTCGCTGACGGCGCTGAGGCGTTCGACAAGATCAAGGTCAGCCTGATCGCGCCTGACGGCAGCACGGGTCAGGCGATCGAATTTCTCGCACGTGGGCAGCAATGTGTCGTGCACGGCCTTCACGTTGATACGCGCGAGCCTTACGCATGGGTTGGAGGCAGCCTCGGCAACACTAGGCGCGCGGACCTGCCGCCGATCGACAAGGCGAGGGCGCAGGCGTTGATCGAGGAGGCCGCCGATCTATTGGTGGCCAAGCATGGCTACACTCGTGCCACACCTGCCGCGTCTGCCCCGTGTGATGGCAAGGCAGAGGCCGGCAACGGGGCCGATGCATCGGCCCAGCTCACCATCAACGTCCTCGCCGGTCATGAGTTGCACGACAGCCTGTGCAGCCTAGCCGCCAAGCTGATCATGAGTGGCATGGCAGCCGGCGTCGTCGTCAACCACCTGCGCAGTCTGATGGATCACTCGCAGGCACCGCAGGACAAGCGCTGGAAGGACCGATATCGCGAGATCCCCAAGCTGGTAGATAGCGCGGTACGGTTGCAACGGAAGAAATCTAAGCAGGAACAGGACGCCCCTATTCCCGAGACCGACGGCGCGCGTGTGCTCAACGACGCGCTCACCTATCAGAAGCGGTTCGTCCGCTACCCGTCCGAGCATGCCGCTGTCGCGCATACTCTATGGATCGCGCACACGCACATGATGGATGCGTGGGAGAGCACCCCACGTCTTGCGTTTTTGAGCGCCGAGCCGACAAGCGGCAAAACCAGAAGCCTGGAGATTTCCGAGCCCATGGTGCCCAACGCTGTCAGCACCGTGAACGCGTCGGCGGCCTACCTATTCCGAAAGGCGGGCAGCGACGAGGGTCAGCCCACAGTCTCCTTTGACGAGATCGATACGATCTTCGGACCGAAGGCCAAAGAGCACGAGGACATTCGAGGCTTCATCAATGCCGGTCACAGGCGCGGCGCGACCTATGGGCGCTGCGTCATGCACGGCTCGAATGCCACGACGGAAGACACGCCGGTCTATGCGGCGGTGGCGGTGGCCGGGCTGGGCTGGCTGCCCGACACCCTGTTGGCGCGCTCGATCATCATCCGCATGCGCCGGCGCCTGCGCACCGAGCGCGTCGAGCCCTACCGTCGCCGCGACCATGCCCCACAGGCCAAGGAGATCGGCCGCCGGTTGGCGGGCTGGGCCAGCACGGTTATCGAAGTCGCCAAGGGCATGCGGCCGGAGATGCCAGCAGGCGTCGAGGACAGGGCAGCCGATTGCTGGGAGCCGTTGCTGGTGGTGGCTGATCTTGCTGGCAGCCAATGGCCGAAGCTGGCGCGCGAGGCCGCGGTGGCATTTGTCGTGGCTGGCCAGAACAAACCGCCAGCCAGTCTTTATCTGCGTTGTTTAGGCGATACGCGCACGGTGTGCTGGAAGAACCTGACGGCAGTCGCACAGTCGCGGCCGAAAGGGCTGCCCACCAGGAGGATGCTGGAGGACATGTACGCCCTCGACGACGCGCCCTGGGGCGCGTTCAACAAGGGCGAGGCCTACACGTCCAGTCAGCTTTCCGAATGTTTGTCCGTGTACGGGGTGGAGTCCGACTATTTGCGGCCGCACCCCTCTCAGCCCCATCTCAAGGCGCGCGGCTACAAGCTTCGTGATCTGGCCGACGCGTGGCGTCGCTACCTTCCTCCTCTCTGCCTAGGGCCAAATAGCGTGGCAGCCGTGGCAGGGGTGGCGAGAGAGGCGCTCGACCAGTTCTTCGAGTGGGTGGAGGAGCCGGAGGAGGCAGAGGAGAGCGACCCATCTGTCACGGATGCCACGCCTGCCACGCCATATAGCGGGACAGAGAGGGAAAGAGAGCTGCCGGAGAAGTTGGACGCCAAACGCGTCCGGGAGTTGGTCAGGTGGTGGTACACGCGGACCAAGCAGCTGCGGGAGGAGCTAAGCCTGGCTCAGGTCGAGGATCAGGCCAAGAAGGAATTACGCGAGGTACTGGCCGAGCAGGTTCAGGAGAGCGCGATCGACACCGAGATCGGCCGTGTCGTGAAGGCGTCGAACAAGGCCAAGGCGAACAAGGCCAAGAAGTCCGCGCGGGCGAAGTCATGCCCCTGAGTGATCGAGACAGGGGGGCGCGGTTGACCGGGAAGGTGGACGCCCTGGAAAAGGTGTTGGTGCTCAACCTCGGCAATCGGGCCACCTACGCGCAGTGGCGGGATGAGATGGTCAGGGTGACGCTCCCGAAAACGGACAAGAGGACTGGCGAGACGAGGCCGGGGATTTCCGAGAAGACGTTCGACCGGAGACTGAAGGTGATCATTGAACGGGGCCACACGGTCAGGCCGGACGACCTCCGGGGTGGGTTCTATTCGATCATCGCGGGGCCGTGGGCTGGGGAGGATAACCGTCATTTCGATCCGGCAGGAAATAATAATGCCGGCGGCTTTGACCGTCACCCGCCGTCACCGTCACCGTCAATTACCGTCAATGCGAGAGCAAAGGGCGACGACCTGATCGCCGAGGCACTCCGTCACGCCCGGCTGAAAAGGTGGCCAAGATGAGATAGGATGGACCGATGCTGTCGCCCGCTGACCAAATCGCTCAGCTTGAATACGTCATCCGCGAACAGATGGCGGAGATTGACCAACTGCGTGCGGAGGTCGACGGGCTAGTTGACTGGATCGCGGGCGAGAAGGACGCGCTCTCCGCCTTGCAGGCGGCATACGTCGACCCGCGTTCGACTCCGACCAACAAGATACGGGCTGCTGCCAGTGCCATCGCCTACGAGCGATCCAAGCCAGCCTCCGTGACCGTCGTCGTCGACTTCAAGGAGAAGGTTCGCAACATCCGACTGCGCACCCTCGAACTACAGAAGGCCGAGTGGGCGGCGCAGGACGCCCAGCCGAAGCTGCCACTGGATCTGGACGCGCCACCGTCCCCGACGGTCCTCGGCGGCGACCAGGAGGGCGAGGCCTTAGGCCCGGGGCCTGCGGCTTGAGCCCCGCCACAGCGTAGCGGAAGGCGTGACTTTCACGCTACGCGGGGTTCGGTCGCGTGCCAATGCGTCTGCGGTTTGCCAGAACAGCTTCTTGAGCGAGCCTTGCCCAGTCATTGGCCATCCGCAGCCACGCCGTTCTATCTGTCTCGCCAGCGGCCTGATCCGCTTCCGCTCGGCACCGCTCGGCCTGCTGCAGAAAGCGCTCCACTGATGTCTCGGTCTCCACTGATGTCTCGGTCATTGTGTGTCCCCAGCCTGCCAAATGACCAAGAGGCAAAAAGATAAGCCAGAAAATATGGCTGCAACCTTGGGGACGAGAGAAAATTTCGCACTGTTGCAGCCGCGCAATTCTCAGAGGCCGCATTGTTGCCGTCAGTCGCGCCAGAAGTCCTTGAAGCGGGTCACTTGCCCCAGATGTTTCGAATGCGCTTGTCGGCGACCGCGGTGTAGACGACGGTGTTGGCGATCGAGCGATGCCCCATGAATGCTTGGAGCGTGCGTGTATCGACTCCACGAGCCGCTAGGGCGTAGCCAGCCGCATGGCGGAGCATGTGGGCGTGGATCGGGAAGGGCAGCCCAGCGGACTCGCCAAGCCGAACAATCAGCTTCTGAGCACCGTCCACGGATAGAGGGGCCTTCCGCTCCGACAGGAATACGAAGTCGGCGTGGGGATGCTCCCGCCGGAGTGCCCGCAGGGCCCGCAGTTCGTCACCCTGCAAGCCATGGATGCTGGGCGTGCCGTTCTTGGCGCGGCGGATGTCGATGGTAGCGCTATCGAGGTGAACCTGTTGCCAGCGGAGATCCACCAGCTCGCTGACCCGCAGCGCGTGGCGGAAGGCCATCAGGATCAGCAGCCGGTCGCGGACCGGGTTGCGGCTGTCACCAGCAGCAGTCAGCAGCTTGTCGATCTCGCCTTCCGTCAAGTACTCGCGCTGCCTGTAGTCGGCGTTCTTGCCGCGACCACCTCGAACTGTCGGCTTTACAGACTTTGAGGCCCGCAACTGGACGACCGTATTCATTGAAGAAATCCCCCGATCTGGAATGAATCTGTCGTCATAATGGTTATTAAGTAGACAGTTGTCCATATCATTTGCTGTCCACAAGCCATCAGTGGCAGCCGCAGAACATCTTGCCGCCGAAGATTGGGTGGCAGCTATAAACCGTTCCGGTCGGGCAGCAGCCGCAGACGATCTTGCCGCCCAATCGGTAGCAGCTAGAGACCCTTCCGGCCGGGCAATCAGCCTTCGCAGGAATGGCGGACACAAGCAGTGCAGCAAGAGCGAGAATAATCGACCTCATTTTCGTGTACTCGATGCGCCACATATCCGGCCAATGTGCACCGGCGACGATCCGTGCGCCAGACCAACACACTCCATCTTTCCTCGTCCTGCCGCGCGAATGCTTCGGGATGGTTGAGGTGGCCGGGCGGGGGCCAAAATCGACTTCGCCCGGGCGGCCCAGTATGCCTGCGCAAATTTTTTGTGTGTTCAAAACGCGCGTCTTCGACCGCTCGGGCCCGGCAGGCGATGGCGTCGAAGTTTTTAAGTCGGCGGGCGCGAGCCTATTACGCTGGCTGGTATTCGGACTGCTGGGGGCGCGAGCGGCATTTCGCTGGCGAGAAAAGGTCGGAAAACTGGTGTCGCCTTGGCCCACTCGCGAAGTGGCGCGCCGAATATGCCGACAAGAGCGGCGGCCGCAAAGATCGCTATTAGGAAGACGACCAGCGGTCTTATTGCTGTCCTCCAACGATCAGGTGTTTCTGGCGAAATGCTCCGAACTCTGTAGACGAGCCCATCCACTCGGACCTCTTTCCACAAATCTTCTGCCTGCGGCTCCTTGATCTTTCCGTCAGGAGTTCCTTCGTCATCCCCCTTGGTCTTTTCCTTCATGGGAGGTGGGGTCTGGAAATCACGGGAAGTTAGGATGATTGGCCGCAGATTCATACCAGGTCACGCCGAGCTTGCCGTCGGAAAGATCGTCGCGCTTGGCGTGCCTCAAGTACTCGGCGCCTTCAGTACTCAGAGACCAACGCACGCACGCTATAGCCCGAAATGAATCCGACGCAAACGCAAAGAGCGAGCAAGAACTTTTGATCCATGTACGTCGTCTAATCGGCTTTCGTAGCAGCGCAACGAATATCGCCAATTAAGCTTGATGTCCGCGCTGCGGGTTAACGACGGTCGGACGCAGCCTCCGACAGCGCCAGCCGCGTCCAGGCCAGGGATGGTCGAAGGGGTAGGGGTAGGGGTAGGGGTAGGGGTAGGGGTAGGGGTAGGGGTAGGGGTAGGGGTAGGGGTAGGGGTAGGGGTAGGGGTAGGGGTAGGGGTAGGGGGCCAAAACTCGCCGCGCCGACCCGGCCGAATATCCCCTCGCAAGAAATTTTTTTGTGCGGTCAGCGAGGGCACGCCGAGATTGCCGTGGGTGAAGCGTTCGCGGTTGATGCACAAGAAACGCACGTTACTATCGGCATTTGTGAATCCGGGCGCTGGTGATCCGGACGCGAGTGGGAGGAGATCATGCTGACACGTCGAGGTTTTGCGGGTGTGGCTTCGTTTGCGGGCTGGCGGGTTTCCTAGCTACGGATGCGTCCGCTCAAGGTTCTCAACCGCCTAGTTCGAGCGGGGTGACACGCAAGATCCTGTCGCAAATTGACGGACCAGTACCGGGCTACACGACCATTATCATGGACGTGACGCTCGAACCCGGTGTGTCAGTGGCGCGTCATACGCATCCCGGAATAGAATCCACCATTGTTCTTGAGGGTGGCATCGAGGTGCCGATTGAGGGACAGCCGACCCGGGTCATCAAGGCCGGAGACGTATTCCAAGTCCCGCCCGAGACGCCGCACGCCGGCGGCAAACCGTTAGAGACGAAAACTAGGGTGCTGATCAATTACATTGTTGAGAAAGACAAACCACTCATGAAGCCAGTCTGACGGACTAATCGCTTCGAGGGACGGCATCACTCCTCCATTCTCTGCCAAGTTGAGGCCGTCGCTATGCAATATGTCGGTAAAAAAATGAGGCCGTCTGTCCACGGGGGAACGGCCTCAAGTCCATGATGGAGAGATGCCTCCGGAAGGGCGGTGGCACCCCAAGTTACGGTGCGGTCCTCGGAAGCCCGACTGTTGATCTGGATCAAGCCCCAACTAGTGCGTCACAGGGGAGCCCGACCAGCTTAAACCGACTTTCGGTGATGTAGCCGATCAACCTCGGCAGCGGTGAAGATCCGATCCTTGATCTTGATCATTGCGGCGCTCTGGCGATCGGCGGGCAGATTGTCCAGAGCGACCACTGCCTCGCCCAGCGTTGGGCAATCGATCGAATTGTCGCCGTCTATCAGCGTCGCTGGCTGGCTTACGTCGGCATAGATTTTATCTCTGTCGCTGCCCTTCAAGTCCTCAAGGATGTCATGGGTCATGGGTGCGTTCCTGTTGCGGCCCGCAACATCTCTGTCCTTGTTCGGTTCTGCGACAAGGGGCCGGGGATACTTGTGCACAGACAAGGCCGTGAACTGGCAACGGACCGAAGCGATCAGGCTATTTGATCGGCGTACCTTTCCACGTCGTCCCAGAACTCGTGCTCGTCCGGATCGGCCTCGGCTTTGGCAAGCGTCGCCTTGCGGAGACTTTCGAGCGCCGCTTGGCGATCAACGGCACCGGCGAAGTATTCGTCGATGCGAGCCTGCATTGTCAGCTGGGTTTCTGGCTCGTCGGACTGCTTGGCCAACAGGCTCAACGCTTCAATGAACTTTCGAAGCCGATCATTCATCGTGTAGCCCAGCGAAAGAGGGGATGGGACACTAATGGCAAAAAGGGGGAATGGCCCCCTCGTGCCAACGGTCAGAGCGGCCCTCCCTCGTCCTGCACGGCCACTAGCGCCGCCGGTCCCACGGGCCGCCCGCGGTCCACTCCGGGCCGATCCTCCACCGCAGCCGCTCCACCCAGTCCCACTTCGGCGGGGCCTCCCGGTTATCGCGGTTATCGGGGCCCCTGCTGTCACGGGGCCCATCCGGACCGTAGAGCAATTCACCTAGCGTGGGGCGCTTCGGGTCGGGCATGATCAGGCTCCTTCAGTGGAAGTCATGAGCGAAGCATCCTTCTCCTCCTAGAGGAGAGAGGAGAATGCGCCCTTCTCTGTTGCCCGGATGGTCGTAAACCACTCTGCCGCGGTCCGGTGCCGTGCACGGTCAGTTGTCGCTGACGTTATAAGGCCGTCGTGTGGGCCGGGGCTTGCGCACCGGCATCGCCTTGGTTGGCTTCTTGCGGGCCGGGGGCTTCGCTTTCACCTTGGGCATCTCAAGATCCTTTCGTTACACGCCGGGGGCTTTGAGCAGCCGGTGCCGCTGGTCAACCATCGTCGAGGCCGTCGGGGCGTACCACTGCTGCATCTGGGCGAACGAGGCGCTATCCAATGAAATGACATCGATTGGCATCGGCAGCGGGCCGGTCCAAGTGGCGCTGTCGATGATGGTGCCCGGAGGGAGCAGCAACGCCCCGCCCTGAACCGGCCAACCTTGTCCGCCTATCATCCAACGCATCGGTCGATCCCCTTCGCTGGTGACCCGAGCTGTACATCCGAGCTTCGGATCTATCGCCAGCGGGATTCTAGCACGAAATCGAATTCGTGTTCGCGCCACTGTCTAGCGGTGTCTGTGAGCTTCCTGCACCCGATCAAAGGCTTGATGCTTTCGGTTTTTGTGGTCGAGCGCTTGGACTTGCCGGCTTGATAGGGCCAGAGCCGGTGCTTTAGAGTCGCCTTTGTAGAACCATAGGGTCACGGTTGCGGCATTGAGGGGGGTTACAATCCGGAGTACCGTCATGAAGCCCGATGTTATGGTCCTCTTGATATTACTTGCGACATTTCTTGCAGGCGTTTGCGTTGGATATGCCATCCGTCATTTGGTCTCTGTTCGGAGGCATATGGTGAGCAGACGTTATCGGGAGACACGCCCGCTGTGAGCTTCCTGCACCCGAGCGAAAGCTTGATGCTTCCGGTTCTTCACTTTGATCCAGGGTTTGACCTGCCTGCGAGGCGACAAGCCTCGCGGAAAAGTTTCTTCGCTTTGTGATCTTTATCAACGCGGGGCGCAGAATTTTGTGGTGAAAGGGGTCTTAGTTGCTGGCTTTGCAGTTGGAGGATCACCCATGACTGCAATTATTCAAGCTGCTTCGCGACTAACCAGAACAGACGTTGATAGTGAACCGCTAAAGGCGATCCTTATTTTTTCCGGTATCGGTCTGCTCTTGTCGTTGATCGCGATCCAAGCGTACGGCTTAGATTTCAGCGCCGGATTTTTTTAAGAGGGCCTCAGCGCGGAATTTCTCCAACGGCCATCTAAGGAGAAAATCCATGTCAGCTTTGAGTATCATTGTGGGAAGCTGGCTAGTGCTAAATGCAGCTCTAGTTGTCGCGATGACGTTGCGGCACGATGAGACTCCCGCTGGTTGGGAGCAATAACTGAAACGCGTTTACGCCGCCTTTCCGCTTGAGCGCCTATGAGCTTCCTGCACACGATCAAATGCATCGTGCTTCCGGTTTTTGATCTTAACCCAATGCTTCGACCTACCGGATTGATAGGGCCGGTCGCGATGCTTGGAGACGAGACCCTCCAGCCCGAACTCGCAGGATTTGCCGAAGGAACTGAGGAAAATCCCCTCAGGTGCTGGGCGCGAATCAAGCCCAGATTAGAGAGCGTTAATCATAAGTTAATTTGCCTGTGGGTGTGGCTTTTCCGCAATAGATGTTCAGTGATTCCGCACTTATTGCTTTTTCATGTCAACTTGACGTTCATTGTATGGATTGGGGAGTCACAATTATGAAAAAGTCTGTTGCTGCCATTGCTGCTGCCATCTCAATTGCGACCGCTTCCTCGAGCTTCGCGGCTGACCTTGCGGTCAAAGCTGCTCCGCCGCCACTCCCCGTTTGGACGTGGACTGGTTTCTATATCGGCGTGCACGTCGGCGCTGGTTGGGGTGAAACTGAGGAAACTGTGACAGCATTCTCTGCTCCGGCTGCCCTCATATCCGGTGTGGCAAGTTTTCCCTTCAACCAGAACAGCCGCAGCGGTTTCCTGGGGGGCGGTCAGCTTGGCTATAACTGGCAGTCCGGTCTGTTCGTGTTTGGCGTTCAGGGCGACATCGCCGGAATGGACGTGACCGGAACGGATCCCTGCCTCATCTTTCTCTCATGCAGGGACAACAGCAATTGGCTTGCGAGCGTGACGGGCCGTATCGGTGCCGTGGTTCTGGATCGTGGCCTTGTCTACGCCAAGGGTGGTGCCGCGTGGATGAATACGACGCACACGATTAGCCTTCCCTCGGTCCTTGTTAACACCCCTGGCGGGGCGGTTTCACTGCTTGGCCCGAACTCAGGCGCGCAGCTCGCGAGCCACGACAGCACCCCTTGGGGCTGGACGCTCGGCTTCGGTACGGAGTGGATGATCACGAGGAACTGGACCGCCTTCGTCGAATATGACTACTACCGTTTCGATCGGCAGAACGTGAATTTCCCGCTTAATCCTATCGTGTTGGGTACTCCTGTAAGCGTCAGCGCGGACATCAAGAATACGCTTTCGATCGCGAAGGTTGGCGTGAACTACAAGTTCGACTGGGGTGCGCAGTACTGATCTTCACCTCGAAATGAAAACAGAAAACCCCGGCCTTAGCCCGGGGTTTTCTTGTTGGTATCCGCCGTGCTTGAATCGCCCGTCCGGGAAGCGGACTTCGTAGCTTCCGCAGTCCGGGACGACTTCGTGTTTGATGATCCTGATCTTCTTGTGCGAGGCACGGCTGGTATTGTCTTGCGATCCCTTAATGGGCCTCCATCGCATCACGCAGCGCCTTCGGAATGCGCTGCGCCTTACCGCCCGCGACGAATGCAACGCGGACCTGCGCCGCGACTAGCAGCTCGTCGCCGCGGCGGCATTGCTGGTCAAGCGTAATGGACGCTCCTCGCACCTCCTGTGGCGTGGTGACGATGTCGAGCAGATCATCCATGAACGCGGGCTTGAAGAAGTCGATCTTCATCGACCTCACGACGAATGACGCACCTGCATCGGCCTCGGCGAACAGGGCGCTTTGGTCGGTGCCAAGCAGCCGCAGATGATTGGTCCGCCCGCGCTCGAAGAACTTCAGATAGTTGGCGTGATACACCGCATGGCTGAAGTCGGTATCTTCATAGAAGACCCGGACCCGCATGTGGTGCTGGCCGTCTCTAATCTCGCCGTCGAGGAACACTGTGCCGGACCTCTCGTGGAACCCGAGCCGTCATAGCCGGTCACGGAGGCAGCACAAAGTCCGAACGCGATAAGAGATTTGTTCTGGGTTTAACCCGCCGCGGACTTCCAGTGACCCAGTAATATCAAGCCCTTGGTGGCCGCACGGGCCTGTTGCGATCCCGTCAACACGGATTTTTCCGGGATCGTCTATCACGCCAACTACCTGCGCTTCATGGAGCGCGGTCGGACCAATCATCTGCGGCTCATGGGCGCCGAGCAGCATACGCTGTTTGCGGAAGCCGAAACCGAGACGCCCGGGTTTGCCTTCGTCGTGCGTTCGATGACGCTGGATTTCCTTAAACCTGCGCGCATGGACGATGTGCTCGATGTCGTGACCTGGCCGCTCGCGGTGAAGGGCGCCTCGATCATGCTGGCGCAGGAAGTGCGTCGCGGCGGGGAGATCCTGGTCAAGGCCG
>Ga0306926_10005543_pt1 | contig 13434 bp, 12 predicted proteins | sample flu12Cox44000178_FD_203759 | JGI IMG/M metagenome (GOLD analysis project Ga0306926, IMG submission 203759) | Lab enrichment of tropical soil microbial communities from Luquillo Experimental Forest, Puerto Rico - flux8day.12C.oxic.44.000.178 (v2)... | ecosystem: Environmental > Terrestrial >... | reverse complement strand
CCTCGAAGGCGGCGAGGATGCTCTCGATGACGGGCTCGATCGGAATTCCCCGCCGCAGATGCGCCTGCAGGCTGATGAAGACTTCGGCGTGCCGCACATTCTCGCGCGCGGCGCGCACGAGATAGGCCTGCGTCATCTCGTAGAAATCCTGCCCCGTGCGCAGGACCGTGAGGCCGAGATAATAGAGGTCGAGGAACGATTGCAGGCTGTCGAAGACGTAGGCGCGCCGCAAAGCCGCCGCATCGGCAAACGGCAGGCGCACGCCGTTGCGCGCAGCGAGCGCGAGCACCGTCTCCGGCTCGAGCGAGCCCTCGAGATGCATGTGCAGCTCCGCCTTCGGCAGGTTGCCGATGAAGGTGGGGATTGTAGACCTCGCGTTAGACATTTCTGATGGGATCATGCATCAAGACGGGTGCGGAGATATGCAGCATTCTAATCGACCGGAATCTGCGCAAGAATTGGGCAAAACCTCCCAGGAGGGAGTCATGAAGAGCCTTCGATTGGCGCGGCTGATCGTCTGCGTTGGTGCGCTCGCCGCGGCGCTTGCCTCCGCGCCATCGGTGGCACAGCAAGTCCCGCTGCAGAAGGTGCGGCTTGCGGTAGGAACGACGGTCCTCAACGTCGGATATCCCATGCTCACGCTCGCGGCGACGCTTGGATACTGGAAAGCGGAGGGCTACGACGTCGAGCTCATCCCTGTGGGCGCCTCCTTGCAGGCGATCCAGCAGATGGTGGCGGGCAACGCGGAGTTCGCCGAGGTCAACGCCAGCGTCATCGTGCAGTCGAACGTCAAGAATGATCTGCCGGTACGCATCGTCATGGCGAACGGCGTGATCGACTGGGCGGTTGCCGTCGATGCCGACGGGCCGATCAGGTCGATCAAGGACCTGAAGGGCAAGACCCTGGGTGTGTTCAGCCTGGCGACCGGCGGCATTGCCTATCTCAACAGCTATCTGCGCGCCAATGGGCTTGATCCAGCGCGCGACCTGGAATTGCTTCCGCTCGGTCTCGGCGCGCCGCCGGTCGAGGCGCTGCGCACCGGCAAGGTTGCGGGACTGCTCTATTGGGCCGCTGCCATCTCCACCTTCGAGAATGCCGGGCCCAAGCTGCGCAAGCTTTCCGGCGAGGACTGGCGCAGCTATCCCGACTACTCCATGGCCACCATGCAGGCCACGATCGACAAGCAGCCGCAGATGGCGCTTGCCATGGCGCGCGGTGCCGCCAAGGCGACCGTGTTTGCGCTCGCCAACCCGGACTGTGCGCGCAAGCTGCATTGGGCGCACTATCCGTCCACGAAGCCGACCGGCGCCGACGAGGCAACGCTGATCAGGTGGGACATGAATAATCAGCAGGCGCAGCTCGATTCCCTTTCGGACGGTTACAGGCTCAATGGCGGCAAGCTCTGGGGCAATGTCGATGCAGCCGCTTTCGATCGGCTGGTGGCGTTCATGCTTGCCGCCAAACAAATCGACAAGACCATCCCCGCAAAAGACATGGTGATCGCCATCCCCGACTTCTTCGCCAAGGTCAACGCCTTCGACGTCAGAGCGATCGAGGACAGCGCGCGGGCCTGCGCGTTCTGAGGGGCTGCGTGCGGCCCTTCGTATCGAGCTCATTGCGGCGGGCAGCATCGACTGTTGCGGATGCCGATGCGGCAGGCGAATGCCTTGTGCGCATCACGGGGCTGCAAAAGATCTACCGCAGCAAGGACGGCAGCGATATCCACGCATTGGCGGACATCAACCTGGACATCCAGCCGGCCGAGCTCATCAGCGTTGTCGGACCGAGCGGGTGCGGCAAGACCACGCTGCTCAAGATCCTGGCCGGCATCCTCGATCGATCGGCCGGCGAGGTTTTCATGCAGGGGCACCGCTTGCGGGGGCCAAGCCGCGCGATCGGGGTGGTGTTCCAGGCGCCCGTGCTGCTTCCCTGGCGCACCGTGCTGGGGAACGTGATGGTCCCAGTCGAGATCCAGCGGCGCGACCGCGCCGAGTTCGAGGCGCGCGCGCGGCAATTGATCGCCGCCGTCGGCCTCTCCGGCTTCGAGAGCAAATATCCGCAGGAGCTCTCGGGCGGCATGCAGCAGCGCGTCGGCATCTGCCGGGCACTGGTGCACGATCCGTCGTTCCTGCTCATGGACGAGCCGTTCGGCGCGCTCGACGCCATGACGCGGGAAGCGCTCAACGAGGAGCTGCTGCGGATCTGGAGCACAAGCCGCAAGACCATCCTCCTGGTGACGCACAGCATTGCCGAGGCAGTCTATCTCGCCGACCGGGTGGTGGTGATGACGCCGCGCCCGGGGCGCATTGTCGACGTCATCTTCGTCGATCTGCCGCGCCCGCGCACTCTTGCCATGCAGAACACCAGCGAGTTCGGCCGGTTTGTTGCGCGCATCCGCCGGCATTTCGGCGCGGCAGGGACGCTCGATGCATGAATGCCGATCCGAAATCGCTGCACGGTCTTGTTGGCAGGGTTGCGCTTTCCGTCGGCACGTTCGTCGTCTTCATCCTCGGGTGGGAGCTCGCGGTGCGCGCGCTCGCCATTCCCAAGATCGTGCTGCCGCCGCCTTCGGCGGTCGCGGTCGCGTTCTGGGAGGGTGTGCGGGAAGGAGAGCTGCACTGGCATTTTGCCGTCACGCTCTATGAGATCCTCGCCGGTTTCGTCGTCGGCGCCATTGGCGGGCTGCTGCTCGGCTTCGTGATCGGGCTCTCTCCGCTGCTCGAGCGCATTTTCTATCCCTATGTGGTTGCGTTTCAGACCGTGCCGAAAGTGGCGATCGCGCCCATCATCGTGGTCTGGTTCGGGTACGGCGTTGCGTCGAAGGTGGTGATCACCGCCACCATTGCGTTCTTTCCGCTGCTTGCGAATACCATCATGGGTCTGCGCGCGGCACCGCAGGACCAGGTGGAGATGATGGTCTCCTATACGGCCACGCGCTGGCAGGTGTTTCGCATGGTGCGGCTGTTGCAGGCGCTGCCCTACATCTTCGTCGGGCTCGATGTCGCAATCGTCCTTTCCGTGATCGGCGCCATTGTCGGCGAATTCGTCGGTGCCAAGGCTGGCCTCGGCTATCTCATCTTGCAGAAGAACTTCAATTTCGATATGGCCGGAACCTTCGGTATCCTCATCGTTCTTTCGGCGATCGGCGTGGGTCTGCACGCGCTGGTCGGCTTGGCGCAGCGCCGCATCGTGTTCTGGATGGACATGGCCGGCGAACGCGTCATGGGTGCGTGAATTAGGAGGAGATCACGATGCAGGAGATGGTGCGCGCCGCCCGGACCGACGAAGTCCCGATCCTCGACCTCGCGACATTGAGCTCCGACGGCGAGCTTGCGCCGCTGGCGAAGCAGTTGCGCCATGCCTGCGAGACCATTGGCTTCTTCTATGTCGCCAACCACGGCATTCCTGAGCCGATCTGTGAGGCCGTTTTTGCAGCGACGAAGCGCTATTTCGATCTCCCGCTAAAGCAGCGCCTCGATCACCGTATGGACGAGCGCTTCCGGCGCGGTTTCATGCCGCAAGGCATCAACCAGCACCCGGGCTTCGCGCCCGATCTCAAGGAGAGCTATGAGATCGGCATCGATCTTCCACTCGATGACCCCGATGTCGTGGCGGGGCTGCCTCTCTACGGTCCCAACCGCTGGCCGGCGGAATGCCCATGGCTGCGGCAGGCGGCCGAGGCCTATTTCGCACACACTATCGAGCTCGGAAAACGTCTGCTGCGCGTCTTCGCGGTGAGCCTTGACATGCCGCCAGACTATTTCCTGCAGTTCTGCACCAAGCCCATGGTGCAGATGCGGCTGTTCCATTACCCGCCGCAGCCGCCGGTGACCGACGAGAAAGCGTTCGGTGTGGCGCCGCACTCCGACTACGGGATGATCACGCTCCTGTCGCAGGATCCAATCGGCGGCCTCGAGCTGCGCAAGCGCGACGGCGAATGGATCGGGGCGCCTTTCGTCCCCGGCACGCTGGTCATCAATATCGGCGACCTGTTCCAGCGCTGGACCAACGACATCTACCGCTCCAACCTCCACCGGGTCGTCAACCGCACCGGCAAAGAGCGCTACTCGATCCCGGTCTTCTTCAATCTCGATTACCGCACGCCGATCGCCTGCCTGCCGACCTGTCAGTCGGCCGAGAACCCGCCACGACACCAGCCGATCCGGTCAGGCGACTATTTGCTGAGCCGCTTCCGCGACGTGCAGAAATACCGTGGAGCGGCGTAGCCGAAGCGCGCGATGAGGCTCGGCTATTTCACCATGCCGGTTCACCCCATGCATCGGGTGTGGGCGCAGACGCTGAAAGAGGATCGCGAGGCCATCATCCTCGCCGACCGGCTCGGGTTCTACGACGCCTTCATGGGCGAGCATCTCACCGATGCCTGCGAGAACATCACCAACAGCATGGTGTTCCAAGCCTCCCTAATCCCCGCCACGAGGCAGATCAGGCTTGCGACCGGCACCACGAACCTCTCGCACATGCATCCCGTGCTGATCGCGGTGCAGGCGGCGATGTTCGATCACCTCTCGGAGGGCCGCTTCATCCTTGGAGTAAGCCCAGGCGCGCTCACCTCGGACGCCGAGGCGCTCGGCATCCTCGATGAGGATCGCAACAAGCTGTTCGCCGAGGCCATCGACGTGATCCTCGCCATCTGGGCGGGCGAGCCGCCCTACGACATCGACCTGCCCGGCAATCGCTACAAGGTATCGACCAGACGCACCATGGCGCTTGCGCTCGGCGTCGGCTACATGGGCAAGCCATATCAGAAACCGCGCCCGGAGATCGTCGGCACCGTCGTTGCGCCGCGCTCGCCTGGCGTCGTGCTGATGGGGCAGCGCGACTTTCATCCGCTGTCGGCAAATTTTCTGCTTTCGCAACACCTCAAGTCGCACTGGGAGAACTACTGCAAGGGCAAGGCACAAGCCGGCGAGCGGGCCAGCGTCGGGGACTGGCGGGTGGCGCGTGCGGTGTTTGTCCACGACGACGACAAGGTCGCCGCGCGCTACGGCTGCCATGACGAGAGCAGCCCCTATCGTTTCTACTATTCGCAGATGCGGGCCAAGATGGAGCGGGGCAGGCGGCTTTATGTGTTCAAGTCGCGCAAGGATCAGCCCGACGAGGAGATCACGCTGGATTACGTCATGGGGCATTGCGTGATCCACGGCAGCGTCAACAAGGTCGTCGACCGCATCCTCGCCCTGCGCGAGGAGATCGGCGAGTTCGGCGAGCTGGTCTATGCCGGCATGGACTGGGTCGAGCCTGCGCTCAACAAGCGCTCCATGCAGCTGATGGCCGAGCAGGTGATGCCGCGCGTCAACGCGGCGATCGGCAAATCTGCGAGTGCGGCGGTGGCCGGCGCCGTCGTTTGATCAAAGCTACGCGGGCTCCGGCATTGTGATCCAGCCGCGCTCGCGCATGCTGCGGTGGCAGGCTTCGGCGAAGGCCACGTCGCGCGCGCCCGCGGAGAAATCGGATGCGAAAGGCGCGTCCCGTAGCACGTGGCGCAGGAACTCCTCCCATCCGACGCGGTATGGATTGCAGTACGATGGCAGCGCCGGCGCCTCCGACCAGTCGCTGCGGTAATCGGCCGCGATGTCGGTCATGACGCTGAAATGGGCAATGGTCGGGGTGGCGGCCGCCGGCTGGAAATAACACCGATGCAGGCCGGCTATCGCTGAGCCGCCGGTGCCGTCGATTTGGAGCGTGAGCAGGTCATCGCGGCGCACGCGTGTTGCCCATGAGCTCATGATGGTTCCGAATGCGCCGCCTTCGAGCTCGATCAGCGTGGTGGCGGAATCCTCGACCGCAACCTTGTAAGGGGCGCCAGTCTCGTCGACGCGATCGGGGATCGCAGTCCATTGCGACGATGCCACGCGCAGGATGCGTCCGACGATGCCCTCGATGACGTAGCGCCAGTGCGGATACATATCGAGGACGAGACCGCCGCCCCCGGCGCGATAGTTCCAGCTCGGCCGTTGCGAGGGCCGATCGCTTCCGTCGAACACCCACCAGCCGAATTCGAGGCGAAAGCCGACGATGCGGCCCAGCGTGCCGCCGCGCGCGAGCGCGCCAAGCTTGCGCAGCCCGGGCAGGTAAATCTTGTCCTCCACCACGCCGTGCCTGAGCCCGCGTTCGCGCGCCCTGTGAAAGAGTGCGTTCGCCTCCGCGAGCGTCGGGGCAAGCGGCTTCTCGCAATATACGTGCTTGCCGGCAGCAATGGCGCGTTCGAACGTGGCCACGCGCTGCCCGGTTGCCGCCGCATCGAAGAAGATCGCATGATCGCGGCTCGCCAGTGCAGCATCAATGTCGGTGGTCCAGTCCGCGATGTTATGCGCGCGCGCCAGCGCGGCAACGCGCCCCTCGTCGCGCCCGACCAGCAGCAGCCGCGGCAGCACGCGGTCATCGCCGAGCGCAAGACCGCCCTCATTGATGATCGGCGCCAGCGCATTGGCGAGATGCTGCGTCGACGCGATACGGCCGGTCGCGCCGTGGACGATGATGCCGATGGTGTGTTGGCTCATTTGAAGTTCCTATCAGCATTGGTAGGGTGGGCAAAGGTGCGCAATCAACACCATGCTTCTGTGCCGTATGATTTGATTGCGATCTTCCGGAGGACCGACTTGCCCCGCCACATTGTCTGCCTCACGTTCGATTTCGACACCCAGTCAGGCTTCATTGCCCGCGGCATGATGACGCCGACGCCGCTCTCGCGCGGCGAGTTCGGGCTCGTCGGCGCGCGGCGCATCCTCGCCTTGCTCAAGGACCACGGCCTGCGCGCGACCTGGTTCATTCCCGGGTTCACCATCGAGAGTCATCCGGCCGCCTGCGACGCGGTGGTGCAGGATGGGCACGAAGTGGCGCATCACAGCTGGGCGCATGTGCCTCCTGCGCAGCAGACTCGGGCCGAGGAGGAGGCCGATCTCATTCGCGCCAACGAGGCAGTCGAGAAATTGACCGGGCGCAAGGCGCGCGGCTACCGCTCGCCGTCATGGGATCTCAGCGAGAGCACCATCGACCTCCTGCTTGCGCACGGGTTCCGCTACGATTCGAGCCTGATGGGCGCGGACTACTGGCCCTATCGCGCCCGCCGCGGCGATGTCGCCGAGCTGGGCAAGCCGTTTCGCTTCGGCGCGGAGACGTCCCTGATCGAGATGCCGATCAGCTGGTCGCTCGACGACTACCCGCATTTCGAGTTCGTGCGCACCGCCGCGACCGTGCTGCCGGGACTCCAACCGGCGCGCACCGTCATGGAAAACTGGCTGGACGAGTTCCGCTACATGCAGCAGAGCGTGGAATGGGGCGTGCTCACCTACACCATGCATCCCTATGTGATCGGCCGCGGCTACCGCATGCTGGCGCTGGAGGATCTGATCAAGAAACTTAAAGACATGGGCGCCATGTTCATGACCATGGAGGACGCCGCCGCGGAAGCGCAGGCCAAGATGTTTTAGTAGGGCGGATTAGCGTTAGCGTAATCCGCCATCCCGTGACGAGCGGCGGATTACGGCGCGTAAGAGACGCGCCTAATCCGCCCTACCGACCGCATGCGCGGTGTGAGGGCTCCGGGCAACCATCGACGGTGAACGCCACATATTCGTTGCTGCACGGGGGCCCATTGGCCACGTGCATGGTGCGCGCGTCGAGGTCGATCAGCACCGCGCCCACCGTCATGGTCCGCTTGGCCTCCGGTTGCGTCGGGTCAGGATGCCGGCAGATCGCGTAAGGCGCGCCGAAATGGTCGGTGGCGGCTCGGCGCATGTGATCGAACGAGATTCCGCCCGGGGCGGAAGCAAGCAGGTTGCGCATGCCATCCGCGCGGTAGAGCGTGTTGGGAGAGATTTTCTCGAGCAGCGACTCCCCGTGTCCCTCGGACAGAAAATGGTTGGAATGCGTGACGATGCCCGCTTGCGGATGAATCCGGCTGGCGTGATCGGGGCTGGTCTCGACGTCGATGATTGTGCCCCCGCTCTGGCCGATGACGAAATTGGCCGACGCGGTGCGCGGCCCATCGCCGACTGCGGCAAGCGCCTCGTCGAGGCTTTGCGCATCGAGCACCTCGCGACAGCGCACGTGGAAGGGTTTGCTGTACGGATTGCGGCCGTCGCGGCTTGAGGCGAGGCCGTTCTCGACCAGGCCGATGCCGCATTCGTTCACGCCCATCTTTCCGCCGGCGATCCCTGCCTCGGTCAGGCAGACAAAGCTCGGCGCGTGTGTGCGTTCGACGCGCAGCACGAAGGTGCGCCCATGCACACCTTCGAGCCAGTCCCAGTTCTGCCCAAGCCAGGTATGCCGATCGGCGGTGACCTCGGGCAGGAGGCCGAAAGTGGTGCAGCCGTCGGCGCCCGCTGCGAGCAGCTCCTGCCGCGCCTCCTTGCCGAACAGGCCGAAGACGAGCTCGTAGCGGGCATTGAGGAGCGCAATGGCGGTCTCGTCGCCTGCGCAGCCCTCGGCGATTCCCCGCATCTCCTCGGCGTAGGCCGGGTTCGTTTTGACGATGGCCGCAAGCCACCGCCGCCCCTCGACAAAGGCTTGGTCGCGCGCAAGACCCGAGGCGGCGAAGCGGCGCAGATAGGTCTCGATGTTCTCCGCGATCTCGCGGGCAAACCTCGTTCCATGCGCAAGGCCGCAGGCATGGGCATCGCCCGTCACCGTAAGGCAGGCAATCGCGCTCATGGCCGCGGACCAGCGGTTGCGCGCATCACGCCTTCTCCTTCAGTGCAGCGAGCCGCGCCGCTTTTGCCTTCAGGCGTTCGAAGGTTTTCGCCTTCTCGACCACGAAGCGGGTGTGGCTGCCCGCGCCGACCTTGTCGAGCTCGTCCTTCACCTCGACTTCGAATATGATCTTGCGTCCCTCCGCAGCCGTGACCCGCGCCGTCACCTCGACGGTCATGCCCATCAGCGTCGGGGCAAGATGCTTGACCGCCACTTCCATCCCCACCGAGTCCTCGCCCGCATCGGCATGCTCAAGAATGAGCTCGCGACAGGTATGCTCGATGTCGAGAATCATGGACGGGGTCGCATAGGTGCGCGCCTCGTCCCCCATGAAGGCAATGGTGCGTTCGCGGCCGATCTCGATTCGGTTGGTGCGGGATATGCCTGGACGAAGGCTTGGCTTCATGATGTTTTCTCCTTTCCTGCCGTATAGCGGGAAATTCGGGCCTTGTGCGAGCGATTGTTTTGAGTGCTACAAATGCAGGAGGTAGTTCCGTCAGGAGGGAGTTCATGACGGCTCTTCCCAGCGAGCCTCCTGTCCGCCGCCTTGCAGAAGCTGGACTGCCCGCCGACGAGGCGCGCAGCCTGTTGCAGGAAACGCCTGGCCTGACCGCGGACTTCTCCACCGACCGCCGGAACTTTTCTGATTACTGGGCGCGAGCGGCACGCCTGTTGGCACGCCTGCCGGCGAAGCCCAGGCGCAACGAGCGCGAGCAGGTGGCCGCTGCGCTCATTTTCGATCGCGCGCGTGAGGCACGCGCGCGCTTCCTGCGCCGGCACGGCGATGCAATCTACGATGCCTTGACCATGGCGCGCTCACGGTTCGTGCGGGTTGAGGAATTGGTGCTGCGCGCAAGCGAGATTGTCCCCGGTCTCCTTCCGACAGCGCAGCAGATTGCCGCCGAGGAAGGCGCGCTGCAGCGCGACAAGGATGGCCTCGAGATCGACCAGGGCCTTTTCCTCTCAGCAGTTCTCGGAAATCCCCGTGCCGGCCGTCATCTCTGTCAGGCGATGCTGCTCCCGCGGGCCGAGGCGCAGGAGCTGTTGACGCGCTTCGAGCGCGAGGGTGTGGTCGAGGTCCCTGGCGCCTCGGTCCGCCGCGTCGGCAAGGCCGCCATCGTCACCCAGAGCAATCCGCGCTTTCTCAATGCCGAGGATCAGGCGACGCTCGCAGGACTCGAAACCTGTGTCGATATCGCGCTGCTTGATCGCGCATGCGAGATTGCGGTGTTGCGCGGGGCGCCGGTCGAGCATCCCAAATACAAGGGCCGGCGCGTGTTCGGCGCCGGCATCAATCTCACCCACCTCTATCATGGGCGTATTCCGTTCGTCTGGTTCCTTGAGCGCGACCTCGGCTATGTCAACAAGATCTATCGCGGGTTGGCATTGCCGGACGAGCCGCCGCCCGACGAGTTCGGCGGCGGCACGATCGAGAAACCCTGGATTGCCGCGGTCGAGTCCTTCGCCATTGGCGGACACTGCCAGGTTCTGCTGGTGATGGACTACGTGCTTGCCGCGAGTGACGCGTTTTTGACATTGCCGGCGCGCAAGGAGGGCATCATCCCGGGGGCGGCGAACATGCGCATGCCGCGCTTCACCGGCGACCGCATTGCGCGGCAGGCCATTCTCTACGAGCGCAGGCTCGAATGCGACAGCCCGGAAGGCCGGCTTATGTGCGACGAGATCGTTGCGCCCGAGGAGATGGATGCGGCGCTCGATCGCGTCGTGGCGGGACTGACCAATTCCGGCGTGGTGAGCGCGGCGGGCAACCGGCGCGCCCTGCGCGTGACGCAGGAGCCGTTCGACGCCTTCCGCTCGTACTTTGCCGTCTACGCGCGCGAGCAGGCCCATTGTCATTTCAGCCCGGCGCTGATCGGCAATCTCGAACGCTACTGGAATGCGCAAAGCCGCAAGCCGTAAGTGAAAACCCAACATGGCTGAAGTCGAAACCCGGACCATCCGTTGCGCATCGGGCCTGCCGGCATTCCTCGCCGTGCCGTCCGGGAGCGCCAAGGTGCCTGCCATCGTGCTCATGCATGAGCGCTATGGCCTGGTGCGTCACACCTGCGACCTCGCCGAGCGTCTCGCGCGTGATGGCTTTCTCGCCATTGCGCCGGACTTCTTCTATGGCCACCCCGATCAGGACGCCTTGCACCGCGGCGACGTTGGCTACGCCTTCAAGGACGGCGAGGCGGTCGAGCACATCGATGCCGCGCTCGCCGAGCTTGCTGCGCTTGGGCAAGTGGACCAGCGGAGGATTGCGGTCATGGGGGTGTGCCAGACCGGCCGTCATCCGCTGGTCTATGCGGCGCAGCGTCCCATTGCCGCGGCGCTGGTGTGGTACGGGGCCGCGTCCGTGCGCGAATGGGGGGTGAACGAGCGCTTTCACGAGCCGCTGGACGCGATCATTGCTCGCGTGGCCTGCCCGGTGCTCGGCATCTTCGGCGAGGCCGACCACGTGATCTCAATCGACGATGTCCGGCGGTTTCGCGACTGCCTCGACCGCCATGAGAAGAGCTACACCATCAAGGTCTATCCCGGTGCCCCGCACGGCTGGCTCAACGACACCATGCCGGGCCGCTATCGCCGCGAGGCCGCCGAGGCCGCCTGGGCGCTGCAGCTCGCCTTCCTCAACAACGTGTTCCATGGACGCTACGACAAACCGCGTCGCGTGCAAGTATACGAATGCGAGCACGCCGCCGATTACGATTTCCGCAAGAACGTGCGGCTGGCGTGAATGAGGTTCGCTTCGGCATTGTCAATCAGTCGGGGCGCAGCGATATAAGATGATTATGACCGACGCCGATCTGAACTTTCTTACTCGTCAGTATGAGCGGGTCATCACCGACGTAGCGAGTTTGCGCGATGACATGCGTGTCCTCACTGCGATCGCCGCGCGGCTCGATAACACGCGCGACCGCCATGAGGCGTTGCTTACCGATATGCTCCGGGAAATTCAGGCCATGAACGCGCGGTCCGCGCGCACCGACGATCGGCTCCGCAGGCTCAAAGACGCAAGCCGATAAACGTTCGACATACGGCAACCTTCTCCTGAGCGCCGGAGCGTGCGCAAAATCGCCCTCCGGAGCGCCGCCGCTTGGCACGGTGCCAGGGCGCGTACGCGCAGCTCTTGCGGTAATCACACCAGTGAACGTACGACGCCGCCTGCCTGGGCGCATGATAAGGCCATCGTTGCCGGGCGTCCGAAAACCTGCACATGAACGGACTCATGCAGTGCAACAAATGCGGCGATTGCAATACGCGATTCGCTCACCTTGTCGGTAGCATGGGAGCAATGGCGCCGTGGGCAATCTTTGATTCGCTCAGTAACCGACATCAAGTTCATCCTAAATGTATGGAGCTTCTCGGCGAGGTGGCCCTTCCCCTGCTCACGCCTGTTAAAAGACCTCACGTTCGCCGCGAATAGATGGCAGCGGATAACCCCCCTGACGACGGACCTCGCCAACTATCGGCAAATTCTGGACTGCAAGCTCTGTGGGTCACGCGTGCCAGGAGCGGACATCAAGCTCTTGCTGTCAAGCTGAACTTCCCTGACCAAAACGCTTAAGGCAGCAAATCGACGAGGCAGCGTTGCCGACACCGTCCGCCGGTGAATTCATGCTCGGCGGTCAAGGTGCGGGCTCATTCAGCCGGTACAGCGTGAAGTCAGCGTCTGTGTAGACGACTCCAAGGTCCAGCGGCTGCTGTGTCTGACCTAGGTAGTAATCGATCTTATAGGATTTGGCGATTTCCAGGATTTTTGTTTTATCGAGGCCGTAGAACTTCGTGCCTATCTCTTGCAGCGCATCGAAGCCCCCTTGATTTGGTGCCTGGCCGCCGTTAGCCAGCGCAATGCGTTTATACCACTCCAGGATATCGGCTGGCGACTGCGGCACATGTTTGAACGATACGAACGTGGCTCGCCGTGCGATTAAATAGAAGTTCTTCCATCCGGGCTCTACGAGGAAAACGGCCTGTTCGTGTGTGTTCGCGGCGATCCAATGTAGCGCCGGCTCGCCGGCCTTCACCCCACTTGTCGCAGCTGTGTGGAGCGCAAGCAGAACGCGTGCAGCTGGGTAAAGTCCAAGCAGAATAATCGCCACGGAAGTCGCCAGGGTTGTGCCGTACTTCGCCTCCACGCCGCGCAGCCACGCCTGACGTTCTTCTGACAGGCTCAAGAACTCACTCACGAGAGCGGCGAGTAGAACACAGGCCAGGAACGGAACCATGACGTCGGGAAAGCGAAACCAGTAGAACCGCAGGAGTGTCGTTTTGCCCATGGCGTAGAAGCCCAGTCCAGCCACAAACAGAGCCACGCTTGCCAGGGCGTACGCGGAAAGGAAGCGCATCGCCTTAGATTGGACAGCCAAGTAGACCGCCAGAAAAAAAACGAATGCCAGAGCGAGTTTCAGCATCCACAGATGGCCGGGCCAGGTCGACGGCAAGAGATGGTGTGGGACGCGAAATTGAACGTATATTTGCCAGGCCTGCGCTGCATCGACACCAGTATGGGACGTGAGCTCCTTGAGGACTTCCGCGAGCCGCTTGAGGATCTCCACGAATCCCAAAGCGCCGACAACCGGAAGAAGCCACGCACTACTCGACAGCTTGCGCCACTCCAACCGCCACTCCGGGTTGAGCACAATCGCAACGCCCAGGCAGAACAGGGCGTAGAGCCCAACGAGGACATGGAAACATAGCGCCGCGCCGGCAGAGGCGAAA
>Ga0306926_10005541_pt1 | contig 13439 bp, 10 predicted proteins | sample flu12Cox44000178_FD_203759 | JGI IMG/M metagenome (GOLD analysis project Ga0306926, IMG submission 203759) | Lab enrichment of tropical soil microbial communities from Luquillo Experimental Forest, Puerto Rico - flux8day.12C.oxic.44.000.178 (v2)... | ecosystem: Environmental > Terrestrial >... | reverse complement strand
TTCGGCGTCGCCGACAACAACGGCTATGGCCTCAAGGTATTTGCATTCCTCAAATTGGCCGAGGTGCCGTTCGTTCATCAGCACACCTTCGATGCTTCGCAAGCACCGCGACAGCAACTTCCTTACCTTGTCGATGACGGCCAGGCGCTGGGGGACAGCGATACCATAATCGCGCACCTCATCCGTCGCTACGGCCTGACCATCGACGCCGGCCTCAGCGTTGCACAGCAGAACACTGCGCACCTTATTAACCGCATGCTCGATGACCTCTATTGGGTCATGTCCTACTCGCGCTGGAAGGATGAGGAGTTTTGGCCCACGTTTCGGGACGCGCTTCGCACGGAGCACCCGAGTGTCAGCGCTGAAGCTCTCGAGAAAGCGCGCGAATACAATTCCCAGCGCTACTACTACCAGGGAATCGGTCGCTTTGCGCCCGCAGCCGCCTATGCCCGCGGACTCGCGGATCTTCAGGTGCTTGCGGATCTCGTTCCGTCGCACGGCTACCTGTTTGGTCCCGGGCCGACCAGTATCGACGCGAGCATTTACGGGTTCATCGCCAATATCTATTTCTACTCGATCGAGACGCCGCTGAAGCAGTTTGTCACCTCGCACAGCAACCTCGTTGGCCACTGTACTGCGATCCACCGTCTCGTAGATTCCAGTCAACCGCGCTGAGTTGAACCTTTTCCTGCCCAAGTAAGTCACTCGACTAGATCGCGGAGCTCCACATGAATTACCAGCAGCTCGGGTCCCACGGTCCGCAGGTATCCGCGGTCGGTCTTGGAACCATGGGAATGTCCGACATGTACGGGCCGGCGGACCGCTCGGAGAGCATCGCGACCATTCACGCGGCTCTCGATCGGGGAGTGACACTGCTCGACACCGGTGATTTCTATGGCATGGGACACAATGAGATGCTGCTGGGTGAGGCCCTGAAGGGCCGGAACCGGGACCGGGTGCAGATCAGCGTCAAGTTTGGGGCACTGCGCGGGCCTGGCGTCGGAGAGTTCCACGGTTACGATTCGAGGCCCGCCGCGGTTCGCAATTTTGTCGCGTATTCGCTGAAGCGACTTGGTGTCGAGTACCTCGACATCTATCGTCCGTCCCGACTCGATCCCAACGTGCCTATCGAAGAGACGATTGGCGCGATCGCTGATCTCATCAAACAGGGATACGTTCGCTATGTCGGCCTGTCGGAAGTCGGCGCGCAGACCATACGCCGGGCACAGGCTGTTCATCCGATCGCTGACTTGCAGATCGAATACTCGTTGATCTCACGCGGGATCGAGCAGGAAATCCTGCCCACCTGCCGTCAGCTGGGGATAGGTATCACCGCCTACGGTGTCTTGTCGCGTGGTTTGATCAGCGGCCACTGGCAGAAGAACAGCGACAAGGGTGACTTTCGCTCGCGCGCGCCCCGCTTCCAGGGTGCTAATCTCGATAGCAACCTCGTGTTGGTGGAGAGATTGCGGGCAGTCGCCAACACCATCGAGGTCTCGGTGGCCCAGCTGGCGATTGCCTGGGTCATTGCGCGGGCAGCGATTCAGCGAGCCTCGGTGGTTCCGCTGATTGGTGCGCGCCGCCGCGATCGATTAGCCGAGTCGCTTGGGGCGTTGACCGTCAGACTGTCGCCGGAACAGGTCGCGGAAATCGAGCAGGCAGTTCCGGCAGACGCGGCGGCCGGTCAGCGTTATCCCGAGGCCCAGCTCGCGCATATGGATAGCGAGCGACCATCGTCGCCCGCGGCGCACTGAAGCGGTCCAGAGAATCCTTTATACGTACCGCGGAATCGGGCCATTGTGCGGCGTCATGCGGTCGGTGAGATCGAGCGTCTCCTCATCCACGTAACACCAGCCCCAGCCTTCGGGCGGGTCGTAGCCCTCGATGATCGGATGCCGGGTGGCATGAAAGTGCTTGGTCGCATGCCGGTTCGGCGAGTCGTCGCAGCAGCCGACGTGGCCGCAGGTTCGACAGAGTCGCAGATGGACCCACGATGAGCCGATCTTCAGACACTCCTCACAGCCGAGCGCGCTGGGGGTTACATCGCGTATGTCTTTCACATGTTGACAGCCTTTAGACATGTGCCGTCTCCCTGGTTGCCAGGACCAGCGGTGGACTCTGCGCCGTCTGCTCGAGGTAGCGATGCAGCGTCGCGACCACCTGCGCCCCTTCGCCCACCGCCCCGGCCACGCGCTTGATTGAGCCGGAGCGGATATCGCCGATGGCAAACACCCCGGCGCGATTGGTCTGGAAGGGCAGGCGGCCGGTGCCGGCAAACGGATCAGCGCGCACGAATCCCTTATCATCGACCTCGACGTCGCATTGGCTGAGCCAAGCGGTATTCGGGTCAGCGCCGATGAGTAGAAACAGATGGTGCAGCGGCTGGCGTGTGACCGCGCCGGTGCGCCGATCAGACCAGGCGATGCTCTGGAGTTCCCCGTGCTCGCCTTGTAAGTCGACGACCTCGCGCTCGAGCAGTACCTCGATATTGGGCTGGGCGGCGATCCGCTCACACAGGTAGCTCGACATCGTGTTCTGGAGCGAGCGGCCGCGCACGATCATCCATACCTTGGCGGCGTGTGCCGACAAGTACACCGCTGCCTGGCCGGCGGAATTGCCAGCGCCAACCAGAGCCACCTCCTGTGCCGCGCACAGCCGGGCTTCGAGCGGGGAGGCCCAGTAGTGCACGCTCGTGCCCTCGAAGTCCGCGAGGTTCGGCAGCTGCAGGCGGCGGTACTCCGCGCCGCTTGCGATCACGACGCTGCGGGCGCTGACGACATCCCCGTCGGCAAGCATGAGCTCGAAGCGCTTGGCCTTACCGCTGAGCTGCTCCGTGAGTGTCTTGACCTCCTCGGGGATCGCCATTTCGACGCCGAACTTTTGCGCCTGCGTATAGGCGCGCGCCATCAGGGCCAGACCGCGAATACCGGTTGGGAAGCCCAGATAATTCTCGATCCGTGCCGAGGCGCCGGCCTGGCCGCCAAAGGCGCGACAATCGATGACCACCACTTTCAGGCCCTCGGATGCCGCATACACGGCCGTGCCGAGCCCGGCGGGCCCCGCCCCGACGATCGCGACGTCGTAAAGACTGTCGCGGTCGATGGCGCGCGACAAGCCGAGGCAGCGCGCGAGCTGATGCTCGGTGGGGTTGCGCAGCAGTTGGCCGTTTGGGCACAGCACGATCGGCAACTCCTCCCTGTTAACCTCGAAGCGCTCGAGCAATGTGCGTGCACAACTGTCGCTGTCGGGATCGAGCCGACGGTGCGGATAGCCGTTGTTGGCAAGGAATCCCTCGAGCCGCAGCACGTCGCGGTTGGTCTCGCGCCCGACGATGACGGGTCCGACCATGGTGCTCTGGAGCAGCGCCACGCGCCGCAGGATGAGTGCACGTATGATGCGTTCGCCGAGCTCGACCTCTTCCACCATCAGGTCGCGCAGTCGTGCTGTCGCGATCAACAATGCGTTGACCTCGGTGATCGCGATAACATCCGCGAGCGCGGCGGTACCGGACAGAGTGGTGAGCTCCCCGACGAGAGAGCCTGCCTGGTGCTCGACGAGTGCGCGATCGCTCAGATGCTTATCGTGCGACTGCACCCTGGCTGCTCCAGAGAGGACTACCTGCAGACCTGGTGATGGGCTGCCCGCCTTCAACAGGGGCGTGCCCGCGGCATAACTGCGGTTTGAGCCGAAGCGCTGCAGGCGTTGGATCTCGGCGGCAGTTAGGGTCGGGAAGATTTGATCACGGCGCGTCTCGAGACTCGACGGTAGTGGAACGGCCATGCTTCCTCCTGCGGTGGGTGAGCCGCCGGCTTGCGATTATCCTGGCGCTGCCCCTGTGGCGGGGGCGTCGGTGCCTCGGCTACCGACTATACGCTCACTGTCAATAGCCCTAACCCCTTCTGAAGGCGGACCTTCTCCTTTGCAATATCCCAACCGATCGTCGTAGTGTGTAGCCCGAGCGCTCCTCATCGGTTTAGTGACTATGCGGTGACCGGGCCATGAAAAAATCTAAACGAAACGGCCAGAATCAAGTCGAGGAACCGGCCGGCGAGATCCGTCGCAACGCGATCGAGCTAGCGGCTGCCGAACGGTGCTGGCGCGTCGTCGGCGACGGGAAGCCGCCGAAACGCCCGCGGAAGGACTACAAGTACGTCGACGAGCTCGTGAGGCTGCAATTCGAGCTCCTCAAGATGCAGGAGTCGGTACGGCTGCAGGGCCTGAGGGTGTGCGTGCTGTTCGAGGGCCGCGACGCGGCCGGTAAGGGCGGCGTCATCAAGCGCATCACCCAGAGCCTCAATCCGCGACTCTGCCGCGTTATTGCGCTCGGGACACCGACCGAGCGCGAGCGCTCGCAGTGGTACTTCCAGCGTTACGTCAGGCATCTGCCGGCCGCCGGCGAGATCGTTCTGTTTGATCGCAGCTGGTACAACCGCGCGGGTGTCGAACGTGTCATGGGCTTCTGCACCGACGAAGAGTACTGGGAGTTCCTGCGCGCCTGCCCGCTGTTTGAGGAGATGTTGGTCCGTTCGGGGATCCTCCTGATCAAGTATTGGTTCTCGGTCAACGACGAGGAGCAGGAGCGGCGCTTCATGGAGCGCATGCACAACCCCGTCAAGCGCTGGAAACTGAGCCCGATGGACCTCGAGGCGCGCAAGCACTGGGTCGAGTACTCGAAGGCCAAGGACGTAATGCTCGAGCACACCGACCGCAAGAGGACACCCTGGTACATCGTCGACGCCGACAACAAGAAGCGGGCGCGGCTAAACTGCATTCGGCATCTGCTGCACCAGATCCCGTACAAGGACCTTCGGCCGGTCGAACTCGAACTGCCCCCACGGCAGCCGGACTCCGGCTACAAACGACCCAAGAAGTCGAAGCAGAACTGGGTGCCGACCAGCTACTGATGTCGTTACTGACGGTCGTTCCCTGTCCTCCGAAGCATAGGTAACGCCCTGCCAGCCCCGGTTCAGAAGCGGTAGCTGAATCTCGCCATCAGCACGCGCGGACGCAGTGGAATGGTGGCCTTGATAAACAGCGAGGATGAGACGTTCGTGACGGCGTCGGAGTTCGAGAGATTGCTGCCAGTGAGCTGCGCTGTCCAGTTGTCCTTCGACACGCCAACCGCCGCATCATAGGTAGTGTAAGCGGGTATCGTGTACTGGTCCCACGAATGGGCTGGAGGATTTTCTGCTGGGCTGAGGCCGTCCGGGAAAGTGGCCGGCTCGGTGTGCATGGAGCCGAAGTGGCTGGCCCCGACCCAGGCGAACGGTTTGTAGGCGCCGGCAGCCCAGTCGTAACGCGCCCGCAGGTTGAATAGCAGGGACGGTGAGAAGGGCAGCGAGCTGTTGAGCGTGTCGAACGGACTCGTGTAAGGCAGGCCGTAAACGACCGTGATGCACTGACCGGCCGGAGTCGGATTGTTCGGGGTGGCTGGCGTAACTCCTGCTGATCTCAGGCACGGTGCGTTCGTCTGGTTCGAACTGTTCCAGGAACCCGACCCCTGCACGGTGAGCCCGTCGGTCACCCGCGCGGTCAACTGCAGCTCAACTCCTTTGATGAGATAGCTGGGACCGTTGACGTTGGAATGAAGCTCATTGGTGGCGTTGTACATCGGAAGCTGCACGTCGTTCCATTTCATGCGGTACGCCGACGCGTTCACCAAAACCCGATGGTTCAGCAATTCGCTCTTCAAGCCGAGCTCGTTGTTGATCAGGGTATCGGATTGAAAGCCTACCGGGGCGATGAACTGTTCGGTGCCGGCTGGAGCGCCTGCACATCCTGGCGTCGCTGCCAGGCCGCAGTACGGAAGGGCCGCGGGGATTACACCGGTTCCAATGCGATTGAAACCGCCCGGCCGGAAACCCTGTGAGAAGGTGTAATAGGTCATGACATCCGGGCTGATGTGCCAAGCCAGGCTGGCGCGGCTGCGGAGGCCGCTTTCGCTCTTGGCCAGGCTGATCGGGTAGCCGCACGCCTGTGCGGCGGTGCAAGTGCCGTTGGGGTGATCGACGATGAGCGGGTTGAGGGTGCCGGTGAACCAAAGCGAGCCCTCCTCGAATTCATCGTAGTGGTAGTAGCGCGTGCCAACGGTCGCCGTCAATAGCTTCGGGACGAGGTCGAAGTCGACGGAGGCGAAAAACGCGTACTGCCGGTAACCGCGCTGCACGTCATCGCCGAATGCGTTGTTCATGTTCTCGCGCAGGCTCGGATCGCTGGCCCAGGAGCCGGGCACCGGTCCCACAGCCGAGAGGCAGTCAGGGCCCCCCGCCTGTGCTTTCGCGAGGTTGGCCGGGTCACACTGCGGGATGTCGAGATAATTCCAGTTCATGTTGTCGTCGATCACAAACTTTTCCCAGTAGGCGCCGACGAGACCGCGCACGCGCTGCACCTCGTTGGTGCTGATGCGGATTTCATGGCTCTGGTGCTCGTTCCGTACGCTGTCGTGCCAATTGGCTAGCGGCGCATAGCACTGCAGCGGCTTGCCGGCCGACACCGGGAAGTCAAAGTATGGGGCCCCCGGCCCGATGCAGGCGTATAGCGGGAAGCCACCGCCAACATTTGCGTAGTTGGAGTAGTCCTGCTGCCCCTCGATGTGACGCACCATATAGCTGCCCGCGTAGATGGCGGTCAGGCCGTGGAATTTGCCGTTGACAGTCCAGGCCGTGCTCTCGTAACGATCCTTCGTGTAAGCCGGATTAAAGGCCGTAATCTGGTAGGGCTGCAGCGGTTTGCCATTTGAGTCAGCAGGATAAGCGAAGAAGTAACCGTCCGCATGCAGGTCCTGGTAGGCCTGCTGAATGAGCAGGTCCCAGTCGTTGTTGAACTGATAAAGCCCGGAGAGCCTGAGACCCCCGTAGGTGAGCGGGTTGGTGTTGGGTCGTACTAAATTGGTGTTGCTGACGACCGGACTCGTCCAACGTGTGTTCGGCGGATAGCCTCCTGGGAACACCAGGCCTGGCTGAATATCAAAGGAAACCGTCCCGGGTACGTTGTCGATGTAGCCCCCCTGGTGGTCTGAGTAGATCACCGCACGCACGGCCAGTCTGTCAGCAATCAGGGGTATATTGATGACTCCGTTCGCCAGGGAGTTCGGGTCGCCGCCTGCGGTGACTCCGTAACCCGCGCTGAACTCGCCGCTGGTGGCGGACAGCTTCGGCTTGTTGGTGATGTAGCGAATCGCCCCCGCCTGCGCGCCACCCCCGAACAGCGTACCCCGCGGACCCTCGAGTACTTCAATGCGCTCCAGGTCAACCATGTAGATGTCATTGTTGCGCGACGGAAACTGCATCGCCTGCTCATCCAGGTAGAGCGCGACGTTAGGAAAAGGAGCGGCCGACGCCTGGGACTGGTTGCCGAGGCCCGCGGAGCCCAGGCCCCGGATGTAGATGTCGTTGGTGGCAGGGCCGTTACCGCTGTAAGTGATGTTGGTGGTGTACTTCACCAGATCATTGAAGTTCAGCGCGCTGAGCTCGCTCAGTTGGTCGCCGGTGATTGCCTGGATGGTGATCGGTACGTCCTGGAGGTTTTCCTCGCGGCGGCTGGCCGTGACGATGATCTGGGGCGGCTCGCCTTCCCGGGGGGTCTGTGTGCTCTTCTCGGGCGGCCCCGCGGCGAGGACATCGATGGTATCCGCCGCCAGGTACTCGAACCGGAGTCCGGTGCCTTCCAGGAGGCGGGTGAGCGCTTCATTTGTGCTGAGCCCCGCAGAGACCGCGTGGGATTCCTTGTTACGCACGACGCTGGAGACATATACGAGCTGTAGACCCGTGTGCCGGGCAAACTCTGCGAGCGCTTGTGCGAGAGGTTGTGCAGGAATATCGGCGGCGAGCGTCGCAGGGGCAACGGTTTCAGCCGTCGCCGCTGGGACGGCAACGAGTGCAACGGGGACGCAGATGGAGAGTGCGCGCAGCACCCCGGACACCACTCTCGCGATCTCCGCCGATGGGCGATGCAAACGAACCCCCCCGCACGCTGCTATGCAGCTGTCTTTTCCTACGAGTGTACTCCCGGGAAGGCTAACCTCGATCCTGCGACACACGAATCTGCGTCGCGGTTACTTCGACGTGCACCCCCTTCAGGCTGCGGAGAAAGGCAATAAAAGCCGCGGTATTGTCGGTGGCAAAGACGCCGCTGACTTGCAGGTTCCGCAATGCGGGAGTGGTGATCTCGATCGGTTTTTGAGTATAGCGGTTGAATTCGCTCGCCACACGTTCCAATGGCTCGTTCTCGAACATGATTTGCCGGTGCAGCCATGCTGTAGTGCGCTGCGCGTCCACGGCCACCGGAGCCGAGGGCCAGTCTCCGTCGGCGACAGTTGTCTGCTGCCCCGCGGCCACTTGCACGACTCGCGGTGCGCCACTCTGACTCGAGCTGCCGCCTTCTGCGGAGGCCGAGAGCGCGACCGCGACCCGTCCCTCAACCACTGTGACGAGGGTCGACTTGTCTTTCAGGCGCACATCGAACCGGGTTCCCAGGTCCACGATCTCAGCCCGCCCCGCGAACACCCGAAATGGACGCTCGGGCGCATGGGCGACCTCGAATTCGGCCTCGCCGGCGGTGAGCACGGCAAGCCGCTCGTTATCGCGGTACCGGACGGTGATCGCGGTACCCGTGTTCAGGTGCAGTACCGAATTATCCGCCAGACGATGAGTCTGCTGCTCGCCGTGGCGTGTCTCAAAGTGAAGCACCGTGATGGCGGCAGGGGCCGAGACGTGTGCGATGGGTCTGAGGGTCCACAACAGGACTAAGCCGAGAGTCACGACACCGAGCGCCGCCATCGCAACTGCAGCGTGCCAGCGCGGCGAAGGCGTCCGCAAACTCTCGACAAGGCGCGCCCAGAACGGCCGGACGGGCGCACCTTTCTCATGCAGTGCCCGGACCAGAAGCTCATCGAAGGAGCCCTGAGAGGCTTCACAGGCCTCGCGCAGATCGCGACCGATGACCTCGAGCGCAAGGTACTCCTCGACATGCAGCGGGGACGCCTTGAGCCAGCTAACAAAGCCGTTGCGCTCCTCGGCCGTGAGGCCCGCGCGGCTCGCCACGAACCAGTCTGCCGCGTCCTGGGCGATGAGGCCGCGTACCTGGTCTTCTCTTGCGCTCATAGGCTCACCCTAGCCGCCCCATGCGACGTCGGCAGTGCACCATCGCCTGGCTCAGGTACTTCTTGACCATGTGCGTCGAGACCCCGAGCCGCTGTGCGATTTCCTGGTAGCTGAGTCCCTGCCAATACTGCATCACGACGGCTGCGTGGCATTTGGGGGGAAGCTGCTGCAGCACCTCGCTCAACCGCTTGATGCGCTGCTCCGCGTCCAGTTGTGCAGCGAAAGCTGGAATTTCGGCGAGCTGCTCCTGTACCAGCGGATCATCGACGTCGGCCACCGTTCCGTACTGGCGCTCGCGACGGGCGTGGTCCCTGGCGAGGTTACTGGCCATCGTATAGAGGTAAGCCCCCGGATCGCGGATTGCCCCTATGTCCGGTACGCGCAACAGGCGCACATAGACCTCTTGCGCGAGCTCTGCCGCCTCCGGTTGGCGGCGGACGAGCCGATACAGGAACGCCTGCAGGGCACCCCTGTGTTCGGCGAACAGCCGTGCTACCACCGTCTTTTTGGTCTCGGCCATTGCGGGCTGACTGCACAAACCCAGGTTGCGGATCTGTATTGATACCGTGGACTCATTTTCGCGGAAAACGGGTACCTGAAAATAGATCCAGGGCTGAAGACGGCGCGGCTTCACCAGGGCCGCCACCGCGTGGTACCCGAATCTCCCGCCGCCGAGTCTCACTCAACAGTTGGATCGTAACTGGCAAGAGACTCAGGCCTCTCTCGCCCGGGAACGACCGCAGACGACGCTCCAATTCAACACGGATCAAAGAGGAGACTGGTATGTACACCAAGGCAGCCGTCACAAGCCCCCGCTTACTCGTTGGGGTCGCCGCCGTTCTCTGCACGCTGTTCGTGGCCAGCGTCGCGGCTGGTGAGAAAATCGTCACGGTAAGCAGGCACGTCAGCACCGAGGGGCTCGACCTGAGTCAGCCCGCGGATTTGCGGACCTTCTACACGCGCCTTGAAAATGCCGCGTGGGTCGTGTGCACCCGCGCAGACCGCGTCAATCTCGTGCGCGTCGAGAACTTCACGGTTTGCTATGAGAAGGCGCTCGCAGGCGCAATCCGGGCCGCCAGAACGCCGGCGCTTACCCAGATCTACCTGGCAACTCACACGGCTCAGGCAGCCGCAGCGCAGGGAATCGAAATACCGGCACAAGTCGTGGCGAAGTGATCTCAGCCGCGCAAAGGTGGCGGCACGATTCACTCAACACGATTGACTGTGCCATGAGGGGCTGGCCAGCATAGGGATCAAATCGAGGGGGCGACCGCGGCCAGCTGCGCCGAGCTTGCGATGCTCGGGCCGGTGCCCCCCTCATCCCGTGCGCACGCTCGGCGATCCGCGCAGTCTGAGCGCCGCACCCAAAAAGGCCGTTGCCGCGACTCTCAGTGCCCGGAGCGGAAAGCCAGCTGAACTTTGCGTAACAGCCTATTGGCCTGGTCTCGCTGCTCGGACAGCTGACGCGCCGTCAGCTCGCTCCGCGGTTCCAGCGCCTTCATGAAGGCTCGATTTGCAAGAGCATTCTCTCCTGCAGCCTGGTAACACACGCCCGCGCTCTGGTAGTCGCCCCGCTCGAAAAGACTGTCAGCCATGTTCCGCACTTGTGCCTCGGTCGTGACCGGACAAGCCGCGTAATCCTCACGTACCGGATCGGCAAGGGCCGACGGCGCAACTATCAGCAAAAAGCAAAATGCAATGATGAACAGTATTCCCGCGACAAGCGCAGTCCGATGACGAGGACGGACGGACGAGAGTCCGACCGAGCGCGAGCGCCGATGAAGCACCCAGCCGCCAAGGTAGGCACTTCCCAGGAAGAGCCAGGGAAGGAAGAAAATCAGGGGCCATAAGGGCCTGTAGCCGGAATGCGCAAACATGACGGAGCGCTGCTGGATATTCGTAAGGTGGTGACCCGAGAAGAAGAATAAGGCGATCGGGCGCGTGTGCCCTCTTTCAGTGGAGGAATCCACCGACGCCTACAGGGACTACGGCGGCCACTTACTTTAGAGGTATAGGCCCGCATATCCGGGGACCCAGACCTGCCTGCATCGCAGCGTAGAGGCGCGCGGTTCACTCTTGCAGGATTGGAAGCGATCCACGTTGCCTGCAGGATTCCGCCCATCGTGCAGCGAGGCCGCCGCAGGACCTTCCAGGCGGCTGCGCAGCCAGTACGTCGGAGCACCACGAGGGGAGCATCGTGAAACGGACAGCGAAGAATGAGCGAGCCCAGAGCTGGGTCGTCGACTACAGCACCGCCAGGGCACGGGCGATCAAGTGGCTCGGCGACCGCTACCTCCTGGCACGCCCGATCAACGCGAGTCACCGCGCATGGCGCAAGGCGCCGTGAACGCTTCTCTATTCGGCACCGCTGGCTGGCGGGTCCTCACAGCGGACGCCGTGAGCGGATATCGGCCGGCGGTTCGCGCCTGGCGACCTGATTCTGTACCTGGCGCGAACCGTTGGTCGAACCTCGCGGTTGAACGTGGCCAGGCGGGCCGGGTTGGAAGGCTTTCCCGCTAACCGAGGCAGCACAGTGAACCGACTTGGCAATATGATGCGGGAGCTCGGACCCTATACGGCAATTGCCCTGATACTTCCCGGGGGCAGCCTGATCGCCCTTGCAGCGTGGACTGTGCGCCATCGCAGCCACGTCACCGCTCGCTTGGGCCGCCTTTTGGTACTTGTGGCGGCTCTTGGCGTCGCGCTTATTCTCCCTGCGAAAGCACTCACCCCAACAGCGGGTGCCCCGACGGCAGGTGTGCATACCATAGAGCTAGCCGGTGGCGAATGGTCTTCTCGCCCACCTGGTCTTCCGGCAACGGGGCGATGATCTTGTCGTGGACCAGTAGCCGGTACACATAGAGCGCCTTGTCGCTGGCCGAATCGGTCGGCTCGAACTCGACGGCTCCACGGCCTTCGGCGTAGCGAATCCCGGCCCGCAACGCTGCTTTGAACAGTTCCGCTTCGTGTTTTGGCTTCACCGGGACAGCATAGCGCGCAGGGCGAGGTGGTAACGGGTGCGCCCTCCAATTTCTCACACCGGCACGGCAGCCGCCGAGTCGCCCGAATTAAAGGTTCGCGAGATGCGTGGGGGAGGGACCAGCTCGTCCCGCTCCGTACGGAGCGCGCACCGTTCGTTCGCGTCCGCCGGACCCTGCTTGAGGTCGCGCACGTGCGATCGATAAGGAAACTGCAGAGCCAGTTCGCTTTCAGCGGGACTTTGAGCGCGAATTCGTGACTCAGGTCACATACCTTCGAGGTGCCCTACCACTAGACATATATTCATCGAGCGGCCATTATGACAGCGCGATCTTGAGGTGTGATCCGTTCTGCGAGTCTCGAACAGGCTCCCAGAACGGCCACACATCCGAGACCTAGCTAGGCACCGACAAAGGCAAACCCGTCCGAAAGGCGGGGACGCAAAACTACCGGTCTAAGGGCGTAACGGCCTAAGGCAGCGGGGTTGCCACTCCACTCCCAGTGTGAGCGTGCAAGCTCGTTTGCAATGGATCTGACGCCCTCCCGACCGTGACGCGAACGTTTGCTCAGGGAGAGCTTATGACGTCGAACAGTAATCCAGATGATCGGTCGCAGACTGCCACTGGCCATTTCATGCTCACGCTATGCCGATTGGCCGCACCTGCATCCATCCGGCAGCCGCAAGCACCGCAACTGAAGTCTTTCACCTTTTTCACAAGTTGTGAGCGTGGGCCGGATGGCGCTGAGAACGTGTATCTCCACATGGGATATTTCGAGACCCTGTCTGATGCCGAGAGATGGGTAGAAGCGGTACATGGGCGTTTCCCCGATGCCATTGCGACCGTTGCACCAGCCGCGCAGCTGCAACTTCCGAAGTCGGACGTGCCTCCGGTGGAGACCGCTGATTCTCCGCCAGAAGTTTCCCCGAGCTCCGACTCCGCATCGATCGAAGATAATTCGTTGACCGACACCCGGGTGCTAAAGATTCTGGAAACGCGGTCGGTGGCCCCAGTGCGGGACGAGGTTGAGGCGAAGAATTGCGATCAGATAGCGCTGCTCCGCCCCGAGGACACCAGCACTCGCGCCGCTTTGAAGGAGGCTGTCGTGCAGGGTGCACCGGTTTCCTTTGCGGTGCAGCTCCATTGGTCAGCGGAGCCGATCGAGCTCAGCCGCGTCGCGTCGCTCCCTGTTTTCAAGGCACATACGCTGTACGCGACAGAAAGTCATCGGGAGGGTCGTTCGCGCTATTTTCTTCGGTTGGGATTCTTTGGAGATCCGGTCTCTGCGAAGCAAGTGGCCGCCCAGGTGCGTTCGCTCTTCGGCTCCGCAGCCGTGGTGCCGGTTGCCGAGCAGGAGGTC
>Ga0306926_10005537_pt1 | contig 13442 bp, 13 predicted proteins | sample flu12Cox44000178_FD_203759 | JGI IMG/M metagenome (GOLD analysis project Ga0306926, IMG submission 203759) | Lab enrichment of tropical soil microbial communities from Luquillo Experimental Forest, Puerto Rico - flux8day.12C.oxic.44.000.178 (v2)... | ecosystem: Environmental > Terrestrial >... | reverse complement strand
TGATTCCATCGTTTGCCGGGTGTGCAGCGGCTTCGATGGCGTCCGGGGCTAAGCGCGGGCCGGTGAGGCGGTCTTCCGCCATGGCCGGGTGCAGTGTCTGAGATAGTGCCGCGGGTGCGGGCACCGACGGCGGGAACGGGCGGCATCGCAGACCGGCCTATTGTGCACAACACAAGATCAATCCTTTTCCAATCCTTTTCCTTTAATCGGTGCAAACGCTGAAGAGCTGCGTCTATCCATCTACAGCTTTCCTGTCCTCAGGTCCTCACTACCCTTTAGAATCGCAGAGTCTTTACGCCAGTTCTCCGGTTGGAGCCTCTCCCAAAGGCTCCCCTTCCCCAGCTCTCTTCCCACCCGATCTTCTCTGCTGAACCACTGCTCAGCACTCCTAATCCGATTCGGGTGAATCTCATCGAGCAAAGCATAATCTCTCTTTATGATTCCGTACTTCCAAAGATTCCAGAATCCCGTGAAATTATCTCGGTAGCTCATCGTGCTTTTGTCGTTGGGGTCCGCATTGTATCCAGCAGGCATGTCGGCAAGCATGTTGTTGACCGGAATGTTCCAGTACGTGTCCAAATCCGTATCAATATATTGTGCTGGATGTCCAGTAACCTTCTCAAACGCGCCAGCAAGATCCGCATAGGCAATATGATCGATAGCGACTTCGAGATCCATGCCATTTGCACGCTCCGGATGATCGAAGAGCCAACGAACATAAAACCCGCAATCCTCAAGCGCCACATGCGGCACAGCTCCCTCACCCAGCGGAACTCTCCACGTCACAACGCCGTCCTCCACGGTCGGTGTCATGGGCGTCAGCGGCGAGATCACCATCTCGATGTACGGGCCCGACGTGAAAACCGCTGCCCCCATCCTGTCCGTATTCACCTGATTCTGAAACAAGATCCACTCGGCAACACGACCCTTGCCGTCATAATGCCCAGCGCGGAATCTAGAGTCATATCCTGATTTCTTGAGCCCGAAGTCCAGGTTTCCGTACACAAAGAATTTAATTCCTTCTTCGATGGCTATTTCGTAAGTGCGGATGGCCCAGTACATTTCGGTTTTCTCGCCGGTGTTGAACCCGTCGATATTGACGTATGCCCCATCACAACCGCGGGATCCTTCCCGCAGGATGGCCTCGTCGGCGAAGGAGCCCTCGAGTACTGAGACATTGTCAAGTCCGAGGAGGGCCGTGGCTCGGGCGGAGGCGGGGTCACGGGTGAGGAATCGAACCGAGTATTTTTTGTCGGCCACCAGGGCACGGATGATGGGCATGCCTTGCGCCCCTGTGCCGCCGATGACAAAGATTTTGGAGGTGGTGTGGGAGGACACTGCTGTTGACTCCAATCGGTTTTGATCGCGTTTGACTACTTCATCGGCTGCTGTAGGCCGGGGCGCCCATATCGGCGAACATTGCCAGGGACTCTTTGAAGTCTGCGTCGCTAAATTCGACGGGCAGCCAAAGCCTTCCAATGTCTGGTTACCGTCGTGGTGCACGATGACGGCCCTTCGATTGCGGGCGACTTCCAACCGGCTCGAACTGCTCAGTTCTCGACATCGTGTTGCACCTCCCTTCTCCACGAGCGGCGTTTCGTCGCCGTGCGGCGGCGCATTGGTCGATCTTGACCCCGGGGGCCCCGGGCGCGGACGCATAACGATTCATTCGAAGCGTCGCACAATGAATGCAAGCGGACCAGGCAGATGTACCGGCAGTTGAAAACTCCTGAAACTGCCGGTACTTGGGACATCGGCTGTCGCCTCGAAGCCAGTAGCGTGCACGCTATGCGCGCCGACCCGGATACCACCCACACAGTCGCCCACACAGTCAACCGCCTCGTGATCGACACCGAGACCTCGTTCGACGAGGTTCTGGAACGCTATGAATCCCTGGTGCCTACTGTGGACTTCGCCAAGCTAACCCGCCTGGTCTTTAATGGCGACCTATCGCGGGTGAAGCGGTACACGGACGAACTTGCGCCGCATTCGTTTGTCAACTTTTCGATGTTCGACCCGACGCCCCAGATGCAGTTGTTCGGACACCGCACCCGCGCAGTCACTTACATGATGAGCGACAACCTGATTGTCGAAAAAATGTTTCGGCACCATCCCGGCGTCATGCTGTATGCGCCGTTGCGTACTGAGATCTACGAAGACGAAGCTGAACTAACACATTTGAGCATCGACCAACCCTCCACACGGTTCGCCAGTTTCGGTGATCCCCGCATCGCCGCGATGGGATTGGAACTCGACGCCAAGCTCGCCGAAACCTTGAAACTGATGTCGATGTCCGTGCCGGCCGAGCTGCAGCGTGACGCGCCCTAACCGGGACCTTAAGGGCATGCGCCTCCTGGCCCGGAGCGGTTGTCTCGTCAGGGCGGGGCTGGCATAGGTGGTCGACGCTGTGCGCTCCGAGCCGATGCTTGCCATGCCCCGAACACGACGGATCGGGCTGGTCGGTGAGCACGGGAGCAGCCGAGTGTCAATGGCCAAGTAAAAGTCCCCGCTGGTGGCCAGGATAAGTCACCACTCCGTTGCGGGTGATTGGCTAATTCTTGGCGGCTCCCTTCTTGTGGTCGGCGTGGCGCATCCGATAGGACTCGCCGGAGGTGACCACCAACGGAACGCAAACCGTCTTGGGTTGACACTGTGCGCGGTGGAGGCGGGTCTCCTGTTGGGGGTGTTGGGCCGGTCGGCTGTGGTGGCGGGTCCAGTGCGATGCGGAGTCGGATTTGGACGTGCCAGCCGGTGACTCTGACGTCTTCGATGAGTAGGCGTAGCAGCTGCTGTTTCTGGGTGTCGTCAAGGGCATCGATGATGGTGTGGATGCGCGCGGCGAAGTCGTGCACGCGGTGGCGGAGCTGGTTGTCACGGGCGAGCGCTGTTCGTTCGTCTGCGAGGCTGGTTCGCTTGTGCTGCAGCTCGTCTCGGCGCGCGGCGATCTCGGTGGCGCGGCGCTGCATTTCGGGCAGTTCGATGAACCCACCCTGGTAGAGGTCGATGAGGCGGCGCCGTTCGGCGTCAGCGGCGTCGAGCTTGCGGTCCAGCCGGGCCAGTTCAGCGGCGAGGAGTTCGTCGTCGGGAATCGGGGTGCGCAGGGTGACTGCTTGTTCGCCGGCCAGCAGGAGGTCGGGGCTGGTAATAGCGGCGCGGATGTGATCGAACACGAAGGCGTCGAGCGCGTCGGCGCGGATGTGGCGTTCGGGGCAGCGACGGGATTCGCCGCCGGCGCGGATGGGGTCGTGGTTGCGGCAGCGGTAATAGCGGTGCCAGGTGCCGTTGCGGCCGCGCATCTTCTGGCAGTTGGTGCCGACACCGCAAACACCGCATTTGACAAGGCCTTTGAGTAGCCAGGCGCCCGGCTCGGCGCGGCGAGGGCTCCACTTGGCGTTATCGGTGGCGACGCGGCCGGCGGTCTGGAACAGCTCATCGGAGACGATGCGGGGACAATCGATCGGGATCCAGTCTCGCCGCTCGCGCGGGATCTGCCGGTTGCGGCGGGTGGGGCGGCGGTCGGGCACCGATTCGGTGCGGTTGTAGTAGACCCGGCCGATATAAGCCTCGTTATGCAGCAGCCGGCAGAGCGTGGAGGTGCCCCAGGTGGGTTTGCCGGTCGGTGTTGGCACTCCGTCGGCGTTGAGCCGGTGGCAGATCTGGCGCACCGTGATGCCGGCGGCGCGGTCGGTGAAGATCCGCCGCACCACCGCGGCTTCGGGCTCGTAGATCTCGTGGTGGGCATGGCCGGTGGCGGCGCTGCGGGGAATGCGCCGGTAGCCGTACGGGGCCTTCCAGGTGACGATTTCGCCGGCGCGGGCCCGAAACAGCTTGCCGCGGCGGTAGCGTTCGGCGATCTTGGCCTTCTCGTATTCGGCGATCACACCCTGCACCTGGGTGAGCAGAGTGGCTTGCGGGTCGTCGGTGGCCAGACCTGGGGAATCGGTGAAGGTGACGGTGACCCCGAAGCGGGCTAGCTCGTCGAGCACCAGCACCTGGTAGGCGTAGGCACGCGCAAGCCGGTCCGGCGACAGGCACCACACCCGTTCGATCAAGCCCGCTTCGGCGGCGTCACGCAAGGTGTCCAGGCCGGGCCGGTCTAGTCGGGCCCCGGAATGTCCGTCATCGACGTATTCGCTGACCAGCTCGTCACCGGCGGCGGCGATGTGTTCGCGTAGCAGGGCCAGCTGCGAGCCGATGGTGCCGCGCTCGGCCTGTGCCTCGGTGGACACCCGCGCATACAGCGCCGCCCTCATCGCAGTCCTCCGCCTGGTAGGGCCAGTCTGTCAACCGAATCCACGTGCGCGGCAGCAGCGAGCAGGAACTCATAACCGGCGGCCAGCGCTGCCACGCGCGGATCCTCATGCGGTGTCCAGGCCGGACGGGCAGCGGCGAGCAGTTCGGCGACGAACACCGGCTCGGCGGCCGACCAGGTGATCAGCCCGGCCAGTCCGCGGCGCGCGAAGCGGGCCGCGGCCAGACCCTCGGGCCACCCGCTGGACTCAACGGCGTTCGCGCGCAGGGTTTCGTAGTCGACCTGTGCCGCCTCGACCGGCGGCCAGAACGACCGGGCGCTCACCGCTGGCGCACCCGCTCGATCGTGCGCCGGTGCAACCGCACTCCGAACCGGTCGGCCACTTGCTCGGCGATCTGGGCCCCCGACCCGGTGTCGGCGCGGATAAACTCCACGATCTCTGGGCGCAGCTTCACCGGTCCGCGACGGCCGCGCCGCTCGTCGAGTAACCCGGCCATTCCTGACTGGTCGAACGCCGCTGCCACCAGATAGAAGGCTGCCCGCGAATAGCCGTGTGCTGCAGCAGATTCCGACACCGGCATGTCGTCGACCAGATGTGCCCGCAGCATCTCGTATTTGACCTGCACCTTGTCGGAGGCCAAAAAGAACTCCGATCCGCCGGTGAACAGCGGCGCGTACACCGCCTCGGGATGGGGGTGCAACAACCCCGCCTGGGTCAACACCCGAAGCCGTGACGCCTCGCTCACCGGCCTCACCTCCCGCACTCGAGCCTAAGCCGGTCGTCTGTCTGAGTCTATTATTTATTGCCGCGTGTCTCCCTAGCTGTTTTGGAGCTGCTGTCAAATTACCTAGCGAGTCGTACTTCCAGCGGCAGATGCGGCAATTAACTCTAGATATGCGGTCATCACTACTAGACATTGAGGGCGCTCCGGACAGGCGGGCGGCGGCGACGACGACGGTGATCAGGGTGCAGATACAACCCCGGAACAGCTTCCGGCGGAGTCAGCAATACCGTCAACTGCAGCTTTGCGTTCCGTTGGTGACCAGTTCGTGTGCGGTGGAGGTGAGACGATCGATTGCCGACTGGGCGAGTAGCGGGTCGCTCATCATGGCCAGCCACTCATCTGGACCACGGTTGGAGGTCAGCCCGGTGGCAGGCTTGTGGTGGCGGGCCACGACCAGTTCGTAAAAGTCGGTGGTCTCGGTGGCGTCCATGGGTTGCAGGGCGAAGTCGTCGATCAAAAGCAACCGCACTTGGGCCAGGCGGCGCATCTCGGCTTCGGTGCTGTTGTCGAGCCGGGATGCTTTGAGCCGTTTGAACATCGCGTCGGCCCGCAGCATCAGGGTGGGAACCCGCCGGCGCACGGCGATGTGCCCGAGGGTGGTGACCAGATGTGTTTTGCGTACCCCGACCGGCCCCAGGACACAAGCCCCGTGGGGTGTGACTAGGTCGGTAGCTGAATGGGGTTTAAATCCCTCCGCCACCGCCAAAGCTCCATACTTGTTTACTGCAGATGATGGGCATGTTTCACGCTCCCGCTGCGCCGACTGGGCGAGGACGGTTTGAGAGTGTCCAGGCCGGGCTATACAGTGACGACTACGTACGGCCCGATGGGGTCGGTGAGCACTGCGGGAGCGAGACGAAGCGATGACCGCCACCGGACCCGTCGCTGCCGACCCGCCCACGAGAGACATTCCTCGTTACTGGCCAGAGCCGCAGTCGCCCAGCGGAGAAATGGCTCCCGTCGTTGCCGGCACCACAATCGCGGGCGGCCGGATTCGGCTGCTGATCTTCTATGGCGAATCACCGCATCTGCAGTTCTGGCAAGCTGCTGACACGACGACAGGACAGCATCTTGCGGTCACGGTGGTCGACTCCGAGAACGCTCTGCCGACCGCAACTGTCGACGCGATCCTTTCCGCCACCGCAAGTCTGCGGGGAATCGACTCTCCCGGCTTAGCGAGAGTGCTTGACGCGGGCCGCGATCGTTGCGGCGGAGTGGTGGTTTCCGAGTGGACACGTGGTGCCACGTTGAAAGAAGTAGCTAACACGGGGCCATCGCCCATCGGTGTCGCAGACGCCGTGTTATCCCTCGCCGAGACTGCCGACGTGGCGCATGGGGCCGGGTTGGCGTTGTCGATCGATCATCCCGAGCGAATCCGGGTCAGTGTTGACGGGCGCGTCGTGTTGGCTTTTCCGGCGACGATGCCGCATACATCGCCGAGGGATGACCTTCGAGGCATCGGCGCGGTCATGTATGGGTTGCTCGTCAACCGTTGGCCCCTCCAAGGCAAGGTCGCCACCAGGGATTGGGACAGCGTCGAGATTGATGCGGAGGGCCGAATCCAAGAACCCGCGGCCCTCAACTCGCAAGTTCCGTTCCTGATTTCCTCCACCGCGGCAGGGCTAGTGCGTGACGGCGACGGTATCCGCAGTGCCAAGACGATTTCGACGTTGCTGCGCGAGGCCAGCGATGACGCCAAAAACTACGCGGCACCCTCCACCACCCGCGAACTGGTGGTACCTCGACCGCCCGGCCGTTATGCCGGCTTCCGCAATTTCGGGCCGGCCGAAAAGGCCGAATGCGCCCGCCGTCAACTTGTGAAAACAGTTCTCGGGACAGCGGCGGCAGTCGCCCTCGTTGTGTTGATGACCTTCGCCAACACAATCAGTCAAATGGTGGGCACCGTCGATACCCACGCAACGATGAGCGCGAACAAGCTGGGGCTTCAGACAACGTCGCCGACGAGGGTCCCTTCGCCGATGTCGCCTTCGCCGGCGCCCCTGGCGGCACCGCCACCTGGCCCTCACTCTGGAACAGTAAAGCCGCTCAAAGCCTCAGTCTTTTCGCCTGGCGGCACACCGGATAACGCAAACTCGGCGGGGCTGGCAATCGACGGTAACCCCGCCACCGCGTGGTCCACCGACACCTACTCTGACGCCGAACCCTTCCCCAAGTTCAAGCCCGGTATCGGACTGATGCTGCAGCTTCCCGAACCAACGTCGCTAAGTGCTGTCACCATCGACCTGGACAGCACCGGCACCGTGGCACAAATACGATCATCGGCGAACGCGACGCCCGCGAATCGTAGCGACACCGCTGAACTCAGCGCGCCCACCCCGTTGCGACCCGGCCACAACGTCATCCCGGTAAATACCTCCGCCGCCCCGACAACGTTCGTGCTCATCTGGATAAGCACTCTCGGCACCACCGGAGGGAAGAGCCGTTCCGACATCTCCGAGGTCACTCTTCAGAGCGCAGCCCGGCCCAGATGACGAGCGAGGGTTCCAATCCCCCGCCTCCGCCAAAAGCCTTTAGCTGTTAGGCCAACTCACAGGGTTGTCATGCTTGCGGCATGCCGGTCAGCGCTCGAACCGCTTGGAATTCGCCGTCCCGATAGGGGCGTCCATCGGGCAGTAGCAGATCGTGAAACCACACTTTCGGCGGCGCGGTGTACGGATGATCCCAGGAGTCCCACGGGAAGTAGGTCTGGGTCTTTCCGGCGACCAAACCCCAGTTGAAGGCGCCAACGTTGTGCCGCTTCGCAACGGGCAGGATCGCCTCGACGGTGCTCCCCTGGGGCCGAGCCATGTACTCGGTACAGATGATCGGCCGCCCCAGCGGGGCAAGCTCAGTGATCCGGGACTCGAAGCCCGCGGGTTCGGCATAGGAGTGAAACGTGATCACATCGGCGTTGTTCAGTTGGATTTCGCTGATTGTGCTGCGGCCGCCTTGTTCTCCCTGGTCACCGCCGCGCCACACGCCACTTGTCAGCGGTTGGCTGGGATCGACCGCGCGCGCCCACCGAAACACCTGGGGAAGCAGCTCCGCGACGCGCTCGAGCTTGTCTCTCCGCTCGACATTGCGGTACACGCGCGCGGGATTGTCGGGCTCATTCCACAGATCCCAACCCAGAACGCGATCGTCACTGCGGAATTGGGTCAACACACTGGTCACGTAGTCGTGCAGGACGCGGGCGTAGCGGGGGTCACCAAGGTGTTCAGCGCCGGGGCTCTGCACCCAGCCCGAGTTGTGGACGCCGGGCCGCGGCGCGCGCTGTAGCCCCAGTTTAGGGAAAGGGTCCCAGCAGGAGTCGAAGAAGACGAACAGTGGCTTGATGCCATGGCCCGCCGCAATGGCGACAAACTGCGCGAGACGCTGTTGGAAGCCGCGTGGATCCTGGGCCCAGAGCAGATCATGGAGGAAGACCCGCACGCTGTTCAACCCGTACGATCTGGCCCAGCCCAGCTCCGTATCGATGCGCCGCGGGTCGTAGGTGCCCGGCTGAAACATCTCGAGCTGATTGATGGCGTTTGAGGTGATGAAGTTCGCGCCGACGAGCCATCCTTGCGCTTGATACCAGCGGTTGGCACGGTCGGGCGACCACCGGGTTGCGTCCCCGGACGAGCGGGGTGGATCCGCGGTGGCGCGGGGCGTTTGGGCCAGTGCAGTGCCTACGGCCAGCAGCAACGGTAGCTTCAGGGCCGTTCGACGTTGCACGAAGTGAAGATAAGTTTCCCTGGCGAAGTGCTTAGTCTTCCTTATCGGTGCGTCGGAAAATTGTTATCTTGTTGTGACCCTGCCGTATTCGGCGCATTACGTCACGTGACCAAATCGTCACCCGCGCAATCGGTCTGTGATCTTCACCCAGGTGCTCAATGATCCAGGGCTGTATGGGTTTTCGGCCGGTAACCTCGACCTACGTCATTACCCGGTTGTCCCGGAACGGATCTGGCGCTCGCCTCCACCGACCGATCGGGTTGACGTTCCTGGCCTAAATGCCAAGTGGCTCCGGTGACCAGGAGCTCACGACCAGGGGCAGCGAGACGCCCGCACCGTCGCTGGTCACGTCAATCATCCAGCGGCCGTCAACGGGCAGCGTCACGTCGAGTCCGAAGAAGGCGAATCCGGGAAATTCGCCGACGGCGGCTTCGGGCACTTCGAACCATTTGGATATCGGCGCGTCCTCCGTCGGAGGCTTGATCTCTACGTCAACCCAACGGCTCGAATCATCAACATCAGGCCGCGTCAGCACCACAAGCACGAACCGAGCCAACCGGTCGGGCCCCACCGTGAACTTGGAAAGCACGCCGCCTTGGACATTGAGTTTGTTGTCCACCGTCGCAGCCGCTTCCGCCAGGAAAGCCCCGCCAACTATCACACACAGAACCTACCGTGCAGAATGGTCGGCTGGTTGGAGAATGGCCAGGCGGCTTGCGGGTGGGCAAACTGCTTAACCGCATCTGGAGCGGTACTCATCTGGCGGATCCCTTCAAACTTCACCCGGGAGAGCGCGATACTGAACGAGTGCCCGATCGCAATGTGCTAGGCGGTCCGCTGCGGCCGTGCGGCAGTGATCCACTCACCGGCTACTACCGGGACGGCTGTTGCTCGACCGGTCCCGAAGACCTCGGCCGGCACACGATCTGCGCCGTAATGACCGCCGAATTCCTCGACCACCAGCGTTCCATCGGCAACGACTTGTTGACGCCGGTTCCCGAGTACCGGTTCCCCGGCCTCCTACCAGGCGACCGCTGGTGTGTCACCGCGTTGAACTGGCTTCGTGCTCACGAGGACGGTTGCGCGGCACCCGTGGTGTTGGCGTCCACCCACGAGCGCACCCTCGAGGTAGTGCCGTTCGAAACGCTTTTGGAACACAAGGTCGACGTTCCCGACGACCTGGCTAACTTGTAGAGCCGGCGACTCCCCGACCTCCCTGCCGTGGACGACATCGACTTCGACGATCTGACATCGCCCAAGCTGACGGATGTCCAGCGCCAGATCCTGGAATTCACCGAGGCCAAACGTGTCGACTTCGACATCGACCGAATGCTTGCCGAAGCGGTCGAGCAAGCGGGAGCACACGACCTGGACGACACGGACGGCTTCGGTGACCGGCTGGGCGCACACGTCGCTGCGATCGAGGCCGACGACGGCCTGACCCAGCTCACTCGCGGGTCCCTGCGGCAACGCGTCGTTCGCCTGCTGCGGAACCGGCTGTCGTTGACCGAGCTCGTCAAGCGGTATCCCGAAATCGAGTCGATCCCGATCGAGAAGCCGTTCATCGTCGTCGGGATGCCGCGTTCCGGTACCACCCATCTGGTGAACCTCATTGCCGCCGATCCCCGCCGGCGCGCGCTGCCCTACTGGGAGAGCCAGGATCCGATACCCGCCCGCGGCCAGGGCCCCGACATCTTCGGCGTCGACCCCCGCTACGCGCGAGCCAGGTCCGAGCACGACGCGCTCATGGCCAGCGCCCCGTTGGTGGCCGCCATGCACGATCGGTTCCCCGAGGCGATCGAGGAGGAAGTCGAACTGCTCGACCTCGATCTGGCCGCCTACGTCCTGGAATGGCATGCGCGGGTTCCCGATTGGCGTGACTACTACTTGGGCCTCGACCAAACCCGGCACTACGCATACATGAAGAAGGTGTTGCAGGCGCTGACCTTCCTGCGCGGCCCCCGGACCTGGGTCCTGAAGAGTCCGCAGCATTGTGAGCAGCTGGGCCCGCTGATGGCGACCTTCCCCGACGCGATGGTGGCGTTCACCCACCGCGACCCGGTCGCCGTGGTCCAGTCGGCGATCACGATGATGGCCTACTCCGACCGGCTGCGCCGGACCAGCATCGACCCCGATTGGCTGCTGGACTACTGGAGCGATCGCGTGCACCGGCTGCTGGGCGCCTGCGTGCGGGACCGCGACCTGCTGCCGGCCGAACGCAGCATCGACATCGGCTTCCACCATCTCAACGGCAACGAGATGGCGGTGTTGGAGCAGCTTTACCAGCGCGGCGGAGTCGAATTGACACCGAAGGCGCGCGGCCGCTTTCAGGACTACTTGGACGGCAACCCGCGGGGCAAGCACGGCCGCATCCGCTACGACCTGCGGCGGCACTTCGGCGTCTCGGCCGAGGAACTCCGCGCGCGGTTCGGCTTCTACTTCGACAGATTCGACGTTCGTCCCGAATGAAGGAGTCAAGAGCGATGTCCGAACCGGTCTATCGCACCAGGCCGGGCGCCGACGCCATGCGCCCGGCGGCCGCCGAAAAGGCCGAGCAGATCGCACCGGGACTGTGGTGTTCGCCGGGTTTGTCGAATGCCTACCTGCTGACCACCGGCGACGGCCGGGTGATCGTCAACACCGGGATGGGCTTCGAGGGTCCGGTGCACCGCGCCAACTTCGACGCCGTCGACTCCTCGCCGGTGCGCTACATCATCTTCACGCAGGGCCACGTCGATCACGTCGGCGGCCTGGACAGCGTCCGCGACCCCGATACAACGGTTGTCGCGCAAGCGAACTGGACCGCGTGGCGGGACGACAACGAACGCCTCATCCCGTACCGCGCCAGCCGCAGCGCCTTCGCCTTCAAAGACACTCTGGCGACGGGCATCCAAGCCATTCAGCAGCGCCTCGGTACCACGCGGCTGCCCGGCCAGAGCGTTCCCGTCGTCGATGTCGACTTCCACGACACCCTGACCCTGGACGTTGGCGGCCGACGACTGGAACTGATCTCCGTGCCCGGCGGAGAAACCACCGACTCACTGGTGGTGTGGCTGCCGGAGGAGCGAATCTGCCTGTGTGGTAACACCTTCGGTCCGCTGTTCGGTCATGTTCCCAACCTCGTCACCATGCGTGGCGACCGGTACCGGGACGCCCTGACCTGCATCGCGTCGGTGGAGCGGGTGCGCGACCTGGAGCCCGAACTCCTGGTGACCGGTCACTTCGAACCCATTGCGGGGCAGAGGCGCATCAATGCCGAGTTGACCCGGCTGCGCAACGCGATCCAGTACATCCACGACCAGACCGTCGCAGGGATGAACGCCGGCAAGGATGTCCAGACCCTGATGCGCGAGATCGCCCCGCCCGCGGAATACGAAGTGGGCCAAGGCTACGGAAGGGTCGACTGGGACGTGCGGGCCATCTGGGAGAACTACTCGGGCTGGTTCCACCACCGATCGACCACCGAGCTCTATCCGGTCGGATTCGACGCCGTCGCCGCCGACGTGGTCGAGCTGGCCGGCGCCGAGGCGCTGGTCGAACGGGCGCGCGCGCATCTCGCCGCCGGTCGCCCCGTGCACTCGATTCACCTCGCCGAGCTCGTGCCCCAAGGCCATCCGGGCGCGCGCGACGTTCTAAGGCAGGCCCATGAAAAGCTGCTGGCCGACAGCACTAACTTCTGGGAGAGTGCCTGGCTGCGACACCAACTAGCGAGGAGCCCATGACGGCGCGAGTCAGCTTCGACTTCACCGGGACAACGGCGCTGATCACCGGCGGCACCAGCGGGATCGGGCATGCCACCGCAACTTTGTTCCGGGATGCCGGGGCCGAGGTCACCGTCACCGGAACCAAACCGGCCGCGACGGACTACGAGACCGACCTGTCGGGCATGGCCTATCACCGGTTACAGATCACCGACGAGGAGTCGATCGCCGCGCTGGCGGGGAAGTTCACCCGCCTCGACGTGCTGGTCAACAACGCGGGCGCCAATTTCCCTGGTGGCCTTGATGAGTCGAAGCCCGCCGGGTTCGACGCGTCGGTCGCGCTCAACCTGACCGGTCCGTACCGGCTCACGGTCGGGGTCTACGGCGCGCTGAAGTCGTCGACCGCGGCCGGGGGCGCCAGCGTCGTCAACCTTGCGTCGATGTCCGCGCTACGGGCCGTCCCGCTCGTGCCCGGCTACGGCGCTGCGAAGGCCGGGATCGTCAACATCACAAGGCTTCTCGCCGTCAGGTGGGCGCGCAAAGGCATCCGGGTCAATGCGGTGGCCCCGGGCACGATCGATACCCCGATGACGGCGCCCATGCACCTTGCCGCCGAACTGGTGGATACCGAACTTGCTCATATCCCATTGCAGCGCTTCGGATCCGCCGGGGAGATCGCGCCGACGGTGGCGTTCTTGTGCACCGAACAGAGCAGCTACACCAGCGGCGCACTCTTCGTCGTCGACGGCGCGTCGGACTGCGTCTGAGCTAAGGAGAGCAACCATGGAATTCGCCCTGCGACCCGAGGACCTCTACCACACCGGCATCGTGGTGCCCGACCTCGATGCGGCTAAGGCCCGCCTGAGCGCGCTAGCCGGCTATCGCTGGATCAACCCGCTGACATATACGCTGCCGTTCCGCACCGTGACCGGAACCCGCGAACTCACCTCGACGGTCGTCTACTCCGTGCAGGCTCCGTACGTCGAG
>Ga0306926_10005531_pt1 | contig 13446 bp, 10 predicted proteins | sample flu12Cox44000178_FD_203759 | JGI IMG/M metagenome (GOLD analysis project Ga0306926, IMG submission 203759) | Lab enrichment of tropical soil microbial communities from Luquillo Experimental Forest, Puerto Rico - flux8day.12C.oxic.44.000.178 (v2)... | ecosystem: Environmental > Terrestrial >... | reverse complement strand
GTGGTTTCATCGAGCGCAATGCCGAGCCAGCCGTCGCCCGCGCGCAGGTTGATCCTCTCAGTGCGAGCGCGGGCGATGATCTCATCTCGCGCCTTGCCTGTATTCACCGTCACCGTATCAAAGAAAGCGTCCGAGCGCGGCTCAAAACCGAGCTTGCGCAGTCCGGCCGCGAGCACCGCCGTGCGGCGATGCACGCAGCGCGCAATCTCGCGCAAACCTTCCGGGCCGTGATAGACCGCATACATCGAAGCGATGATGGCGAGCAGCACCTGCGCCGTGCAGATGTTGGACGTCGCCTTCTCGCGGCGGATGTGCTGCTCGCGCGTCTGCAGCGCCAGCCGATAGGCCGGCTGGCCGCGCGAATCGATCGACAATCCGACGATGCGTCCCGGCAATGAGCGCTTGAACGCATCGCGCACAGCCATGTAGGCCGCGTGCGGTCCGCCATATCCAGGCGGCACGCCGAAGCGTTGCGCCGATCCGATCGCAATGTCGGCGCCGAGTTCGCCGGGCGAGGCAAGAATCGTCAGGGCGAGCGGGTCGGCGGCCACAATGGCGAGCGCTCCCTTCGCATGCAGGCTCGCGATCGCAGCTCGCAGATCGCGCACCGCCCCTGAGGTGCCGGGATATTGCAGCAGGGCGCCGAAGACGTCCGTGCGATCAAGCTCGGTCAGGGGGTCGCCGACGATCAGCTTCCACCCCAGGGGCTCGGCGCGGGTGTGCAGCACGGCGAGCGTCTGCGGATGCACTTCGGCATCGACGAAGAACGACTTTACCTTGGCCTGCGCCGCCCGCTCGGCCAGCGCCATCGCCTCGGCCGCCGCGGTTGCCTCATCGAGCAGCGAGGCATTGGCGACATCGAGCCCGGTGAGGTCGCAGATCATGGTCTGGAAGTTGAACAGCGCTTCCAGCCGGCCCTGGCTGATCTCCGGCTGGTATGGCGTGTAGGCCGTGTACCAGGCCGGAGTCTCCAAAATGTTGCGCTGGATCACTGCGGGCAAAATCGTATTCGAATAGCCTTGGCCGAGCAGCGAGGTGAAAACCTGATTCTTTGCAGCAAGCTCGCGCATATGGGAGAGGGCCGCAGTCTCGCTCAGGGGTTTTCCAAGATTAAGCGGCGACTTTTGCCGGATCGAGGAAGGCAGGGTTTCCGCCATCAGCGCATTGATGCTTGCCGCGCCGACCGTCTCCAGCATCGCTGCGATGTCGCGCGGCGATGGGCCGATATGGCGGCGCACGAAAGTGGTGGCGGGTTCGTCGAGGTGTCGTAGTGGCGCGTTCATGGGACTTTCCTTCGCAATCACGCGATGTGTTTCTGGTAGGCGGCCTCGTCCATCAGGCTGCCGAGTTCGCCTTTGTCGGCGATCTTCACCTTGAAGAACCAGGCTTTGCCGGCGGCGTCGGAATTGACCAGCGCAGGCTCCGCCGCGAGCGCCTCGTTGACTTCGGTCACTTCGCCCGAGATCGGCGCGTAGACGTCGGAAGCAGCCTTGACGGACTCGACCACGGCGGCAGCTTCGGCCTTTTTCAGGGTGCGGCCGACTTTCGGCAGTTCGACGAATACGACGTCGCCAAGCTGCGACTGTGCGTAATCGGTCACGCCAATGGTGGCGACATCGCCCTCGATGCGGAGCCATTCGTGGTCGGCGGTGTAAAGCGTGGTCATGATACGTCCTTTGAGCTTTGCAAGTCAGCGCTTGTAAGTGTTCTGAACGAAAGGCATCGGCGAAATCCGAAGCGGCAGGCGCTGGCCGCGCACTTCCGCAAACACCAGCCCTTCGGGTGCGGCCTGCGCGGAGGGCAGGTAGCCCATCGCGACCGGGGCATTGAGGCTTGGACTGAAACCGCCCGAAGTCACGGTCCCGATCGGTTCGGATGAAGCAGCATCCGCAAACAGCGACGCGCCTTCGCGCACGGGTGCGCGGCCCTCGGCCCTCAGGCCGACGCGACGCCGCGCTGCCCCTTGCTCGAGCTGGTCGAGGATCACTTCCGCACCGGGAAATCCGCCGGCCCGCGCACCGCCGTTGCGGCGGCTCTTTTGAATGGACCATTCGAGCGCCGCCTCGACCGGCGTCGTCGAGGTATCGATGTCGTGGCCATAGAGGCAAAGCCCGGCTTCCAGGCGAAGACTGTCCCGCGCCCCGAGCCCGATCGGCAGCACGGCCTCATCGGCGAGCAAGGCGCCGGCAAGGCTCTCGGCAGCATCGGCCGGCACCGAGATCTCAAAGCCGTCCTCGCCGGTATAGCCCGAGCGCGAGACGAAGCAGTCGATGCCATTGAGGCGGCGCGCTCCGGCATCCATGAACCGCATCGAGGCGATGCCGTCGCAGAAACGCCCCAGCACCGTCTCCGCCTTGGGGCCCTGCAGTGCGATCAGTGCGCGGCCGGGGAGGGGCTCGATGATGCAGACATCGGAGAGGTGGGCACGCAAATGCGCTTCGTCATCGGCCTTGCAGGCGGCGTTGACGACGACAAACAGATGATCGCCGAAATTTGCAACCATTAGATCGTCGAGCAGCCCGCCAGATTTGTTGGTGAACTGGGCATAGCGTTGCCGGCCCGGCGCGAGTGCGAGGATGTCCTGGGGCACCAGCCGCTCCAGTGCGTGCGCGGCATCCTCAAGTCTGCCGGATTTCGGTCGCAGCAGGATCTGGCCCATATGCGAGACGTCGAACAGGCCGGCGCTCGAACGGGTGTGCAGATGTTCCTTCAGCACCCCGGTGGCGTATTGCACCGGCATGTCATAGCCGGCAAAGGGCACCATCCTGGCGCCGCTTGCGACATGGAGCGCGTGCAGGGGCGTCCGTTTGAGGGATGACTGCGAGGTTTGAGCGTCGGTCGCAAGCATCAAGGGGCCCTCCCCGGATTTACGAGGGCGGATTCCCTCGGAAAGTCCGAAAAAGCCCCATCTGTCGCTTTGCCTGAGAGTATTATCCCGTCGGCGGGCGCATCCGGACCAAAGCCCGCACGCACCTCTTTCCAGATGCTTTCAAAGTCACGCGGTCCGTTTGCCTGAGAGTTTCCGGGGCGGTTGCTCCTTCGGCGCCGGCATCAAAGCCGATCTCTCCCGACGTGGCTGTCTTCAATAGATAGGAGGAGATCACAGGGTTGCCAACGCTGTCAACGCAGCCGCAGCCTCTGTCCACGTCGCTAGTGCCCACTTTCCGAAGTTCGTGCTCCATCGCAGCACCCGCCGTCACGAGCTTCGGAAAGTCATGGGCACTGGCAAACTTATTGATTCTGGTACCGCTTATCGATCTGAAGTCCCTGAAAGACAACTCGCGGCTGGTGGTGCAGGGACTTCAGATCGGCGGTACTAGCGGCAAGCCCCTGATTGGCTTGCACAGTTTCTGGACAGCGCAGGCCCCCTTGTCTAAAAGCGGTGCGGCAAGGCGTGGCCGGCGGAGTTGAATGCCGGCCTTTGCCGTGCCGGAATCAAATCCACTCCACTAGCGGCGGAACCCGAACGGCAAATGCGATTGGACCAAGATGAGCGGCGTTAACGAGATCAGGTCGACATTCCTCAAATTCTTTGCCGACAACGGCCACGAAATCGTGCCGTCGTCGCCGCTCGTGCCGCGCAACGATCCGACGCTGATGTTCACCAATGCCGGTATGGTGCAGTTCAAGAACGTCTTTACCGGCGTCGAGAAGCGCCCCTATCTGCGCGCCACCACATCGCAGAAGTGCGTGCGCGCCGGCGGCAAGCACAACGACCTCGATAATGTCGGCTACACCGCACGCCATCACACTTTTTTCGAGATGCTCGGCAATTTCTCGTTCGGCGACTATTTCAAGGATCGCGCGATCGAGCTTGCATGGAAGCTAATCACCAAGGAATTCGGACTGAAGAAGGACAAGCTGCTCGTCACCGTCTACCACAACGATGACGCTGCGGCAGGCTTCTGGAAGAAGATCGCGGGGTTCACCGACGATCGCATCATCCGTATTTCGACCTCGGACAATTTCTGGGCGATGGGCGATATCGGGCCTTGCGGGCCGTGTTCGGAGATTTTCATCGACCGCGGCGAGCACATCTGGGGGGGGCCTCCCGGCAGCCCGGAAGAGGATGGCGACCGCTTCCTCGAATTCTGGAACCTCGTTTTCATGCAGTTCGAGCAAGTGACGCCGGACCAGCGTGTCGACCTGCCGCGACCCTCGATCGACACCGGCATGGGGCTCGAGCGCATGGCTTTGATCCTGCAAGGCGCCGAAAGCGTGTTCGAGACGGATATGTTCCGTCATCTCATTGAAGCCACGGCGTCAGCACTCGGGCAGGGTCCCGGAAAGGATAACATCGCCTCCTATCGCGTCATCGCCGATCATTTGCGCGCGTCCTCATTCCTGATTGCCGACGGCGTGCTGCCGTCGAACGAAGGCCGTGGCTATGTGCTGCGCCGGATCATGCGCCGCGCGATGCGCCATGCACAGTTGCTCGGCACGCGCGAGCCCTTGATGTACCGCCTGGTGTGGGCGCTGGTGCGCGAGATGGGCCAGGCCTATCCAGAACTGGTACGCGCGGAGGCGCTGATCGAGGAGACCTTGCGGCTGGAAGAGACGCGCTTCCGCAAGACGCTGGAACGCGGGCTTGCCATCCTCGATGAGAAGAGCGCTGGTCTGAAGAAGGGCGACATGTTCGACGGCGACACCGCCTTCACGCTCTACGACACCTACGGTTTCCCGCTCGATCTGACCCAGGATGCGCTCAAATCCCGCGGGATCAGCGTCGATCAGGCGGCCTTCACCGACGCCATGGACCGCCAGCGCGAAAAGGCCCGCGCGGCCTGGGCGGGCTCGGGCGATACGGCAAGCGAAAGCGTCTGGTTTGCCTTGCGCGAGAAACTCGGCGCTACGGAATTCCTCGGCTACGAGACGGAGACCGCCGAAGGCGAGGTGGGCGCGCTGGTCAAGGACGGCAAGGAAGTCGATCGTCTGGCTGCGGGCGAGAGCGGCGCGGTCGTGCTGAACCAGACGCCATTCTATGCGGAGTCCGGCGGTCAGGTCGGCGACACCGGCGTGCTGACCGGCGAGGGCGTGCGGTTCCGTGTCACCGACACCCAGAAGAAGGCCGGCGATCTCTTCGTTCATATCGGCACCGTCGAGCAGGGCACGCTCAAGCCGGGTATCGCACTGCAGCTCGAAGTCGATCACGCAAGGCGCGCCTCGATCCGCGCCCATCACTCGGCGACGCACCTGTTGCACGAGGCGCTACGCCAGGTGCTGGGCGATCACATTGCCCAGCGCGGCTCGCTGGTGGCGCCGGACCGTTTGCGCTTCGACTTCGTCCATCCCAAGCCGATCACGGCGGATGAACTGGCCCGTGTCGAGGACATCGCCAACGACGTGGTGCTGGAGAATGACGAGGTCACCACGCGGTTGATGGCGGTGGATGACGCGCGCGAGGCCGGCGCGCGCGCGTTGTTTGGCGAGAAATATGGCGACGAGGTCCGGGTCGTTTCGATGGGGAAAGGCGCGCGCGAGCATGGCACCAACGCGCTCGGCTGGTCGGTCGAACTGTGCGGCGGCACCCATGTGCGCCGCACCGGCGATATCGGCCTGATCTCGGTGCTCAGCGAGAGCGCGGTGGCCTCAGGCGTTCGCCGCATCGAGGCCCTGACCGGGCGCTACGCGCGAAAGCATGCCAACGACACCATGCAGCTTGCGAAGTCTGCGGCCTCCGAGTTGCGCAGCCCTCTAGAGGAGATGCCGAGCCGGATCGCTGCCCTGATAGATGAGCGCAAAAGGCTCGAACGCGACCTTTCCGAGGCGCGCCGCAAGCTGGCGATGAGCGGCGGCGCGACCTCTTCGAATGGATCAGGCGACGGCGCTTCCGGCGTCCGCGAAGTTGGTGACGTCAAGCTGATGGCGCGCGCGGTCGAAGGCATCGAGATGAAGGATCTCAAGAGCCTTGCCGATGACGGCAAGAAGCAACTCGGCTCCGGTGTGGTCGCCATCGTTGGCGTGACCGGAGACGGCAAGGCCGGCGTCGTGGTCGGCGTCACCGCCGATCTCACCTCGCGTTACAACGCAATCGATCTCGTGCGCGTGGCTTCCGAAGCGCTCGGCGGCAAGGGCGGCGGCGGTCGGCCCGATATGGCGCAGGCGGGCGGCCCCGACGGGGCCAAGGCGGATGCGGCGCTTTCGGCGATCGAAAAGGCGATGGCGGGCGCCTAAGTCCTTTGTCGGCCGCGCGAATCGTTGAGGGATATCAAATCGGCGGCTGCAAAGCGCGATATAGATTGATCTCCCTTGATTCCAGAAGTTCGCATCAAGGGGAAAGCGAAGCACGCGAACTTCGGAAAACGGCAGGGCATTGGCAGTGGCGATGCTTCCGCTCAAAATACGGCTGAACGATCCCGATCTTCGGGATCGCCTCTATGAGCTGCTTGAACACGATCATCTGCCTTCTTCCGAGGGTTCGCACTTCGTCCAGCTGATCATCTTCATCATCATCATCTACCTGCTGGCGATGATTCTGGCTTCGGTGCCGGAATTCGATGCGCGTTTCGGATGGCTGTTCACCACCATTCAGGTCGGCGCCTTGCTGGTATTCGGGTTCGAATATGTGGCGCGGCTTTGGAGCGTGGTCGGCCATTCGCCGCGGCAGAAATCGGCAGCCCGGGATCGCGTCGAATATGCAACATCGAGCCTTGGCATCATCGATCTGCTCGCATTCCTGCCGGCGTCCATCGCACTCGGATTCGGCCATCGTCCGACTCTGGCGCTGCTCGGCGTGTTGCCGTTTTTCAAACTGGTGAGATATTCACCGGCGATGCGCTCGCTCTTGGCAGCCCTTCACGCCGAGCGACGAGCGCTGTTCGGATGCCTCGTGATCCTTGCGGGCGCAGTGCTGGTGTTCGCTTCCCTGCTTTATGCGGCCGAGCACGACGTGCAGCCCGACAAATTGGGCACCATTCCGCAGGCGATGTGGTGGGCGATCGTGACGCTCGGCACGGTTGGTTATGGCGATGTCGTGCCGGTCACGCCGCTCGGAAAGGCGATTTCGGTTTTCGCCATCATTGGTGGACTAACCATGATCGCGCTGCCAATTGCGATTATTTCCACTGCTTTTGACCTGGGGAATGCTGGCGCGGGTGCCACTGTTCTCGCATCTCTCTGCGACCGAAATCGCCGACATCATGCGGCTGTTGCGGGCGCAGACCATCGAGGCCGGCGAAGTCCTGGTGCGGCGCGGCGATGTCGCGTCCTCGATGTATTTCATCACCGCAGGGGAGGTCGAGATCGAATTGTCGAATCGGCGCATTCGCCTTTCGGACGGCACATTCTTCGGAGAAATCGCATTGCTGCACCGGGCCAATCGAAGCGGCACGGTGACGGCGAAGCGCAAGACGCGACTCCTGGTGCTCGATGCGCAGGATTTTCACGCACTGCTCCAGCGCGTGCCCGGCCTCGCCGCCCATGTGCACAAGACCGCGAAGGCGCGCCTCGCCGAGAGCGGAGATATCGCCATCGCCGAACTGGCGCAGGCGGCGCACGGTGATCAGCCAGTGGCCGAATAGTTCAGTGACGGACCGGTTCGTTTAATTTTTGCGCAGGAACACATAATCGGCCGCGTAAGGCGCGCTTTTGAAGGAGCCTGCTTTTTCGCAAGCGCCTTCGAGCTTGCCGCCTTTGGTATTGATCCGCTGCACCGTCGTGACGTTCGAAAGTACGCCGCTGCCCCGGCTTGCGGTCACCTCGAGCTTCAACCACGGGATATCGTCTGACGTGGCGCCCGGCGCGTTGCCAGCGGCCTTTGCGACCACGGCGCTGCCGTCGCTGTGTTCCCAGTTCGGGCCTGCGTAATGCCGGCCCACGGTCTTGCCATCGACGATCAGCGAGGCGATCGGCTCGCGGAATGCAAAGGAAAGCTTGCCGTCTGAGCCTGCCTTGCATTCGTAAACCTGGGCGCCTTCGGCGTGCACCGTGAGCACGAGGGTTTCCCCTGGCGCCGCGACGGCGGCGGGAAGCGGCGCTTCGGCGGCATCCGCACTGACAAGGGAGCCTGATACCAGTAGCAAGGCAAGAACGGTTCTCCTGAGAAATGGCATAGTCGCACTTTCCATATTTATCGTCGTTGGGGGGCGAAGCGACGCAGCAAGGTAGAACCGTGCATTCTTGTTCCGGATCGCTGCGATAGGCTTCCGATGGTGGCCAGAATACCCTTCGCTTCGCCGGTCGCTTATGTTACGCCGCCATCGCCTTGGTGAGGTTTTCTGCGACCTTGTCGAGGAAGCCGGTAGTGGACAGCCAGCGCTGGTCGGCACCGACCAGAAGCGCGAGGTCCTTGGTCATATAGCCGGCTTCGACCGTCTCGACGCAGACCTTTTCGAGGGTGTCGGCAAATTTCGCCAATGCGTCGTTGTTGTCAAGCTTGGCGCGATGCGACAGTCCGCGCGTCCAGGCAAAGATCGAGGCGATCGAATTGGTCGAGGTTTCCTTGCCTTTCTGATGCTCGCGGTAATGCCGCGTCACGGTGCCGTGGGCGGCCTCGGCCTCCACCGTCTTGCCGTCAGGCGTCATCAACACCGAGGTCATCAAGCCGAGCGAGCCGTAGCCCTGCGCCACGGTGTCGGACTGCACGTCGCCATCGTAGTTCTTGCAGGCCCAGACATAGCCGCCCGACCACTTCATCGCGGCCGCGACCATGTCATCGATCAGGCGATGTTCGTAGGTGATTTTCTTGGCGTCGAACTGCGCCTTGAACTCCTTGTCGAAGATATCCTGGAAGATGTCCTTGAAGCGCCCGTCATAGACCTTGAGGATGGTGTTCTTGGTCGAAAGATAAACCGAGTAGTTCTTGGACAGGCCCATGTTGAACGAGGCGCGCGCGAAATCAGCGATGGAATCGTCGAGATTGTACATTTCCATCGCAACACCAGCCCCGGGCGCCTTGAAGACCTCGCGTTCGATGACGGTGCCGTCTTCGCCAACGAATTTCATCGACAGCGTGCCCTTGCCGGGGAATTTGATGTCAGTGGCGCGGTACTGATCGCCATAGGCATGGCGGCCGATGATGATCGGCTTGGTCCAGCCCGGGACCAGGCGCGGCACGTTCCTGCAGATGATCGGTTCGCGGAACACCACGCCGCCAAGGATGTTACGGATGGTGCCGTTCGGCGATTTCCACATTTCCTTCAGGTGGAATTCCTTCACCCGCGCTTCGTCCGGGGTGATGGTGGCGCACTTGACGCCGACGCCAACCTTCTTGATGGCGTTGGCGGCATCGATCGTGACCTGGTCGTTGGTCTTGTCGCGGTATTCCATCCCGAGGTCGAAATACATCAGGTTGATATCGAGGAACGGGTAGATCAACTTGTCCTTGATGTACTGCCAGATGATCCGGGTCATCTCGTCGCCATCGAGTTCGACGACGGGGTTGGTCACCTTGATTTTCGCCATGGGGAATCGGGCCTTTTTGGAATAGCGCGTTTCGGGAATGGTTAGGATTGCGAAACCGACCTTTGTTGCACCCGCGCTATAGCACTGCCGAAGCGCTGGTGAAAGCCGACGCGCCATGAAGTTTTAGCTCATCTTTTCACCCCAAGCCCCCGGTTCTGATCGATCGGAGCCGGGGCTCAATTTCCATCTCCGTCGTCGCGTTTTAAAACGCCGCCTGCGTTGCAGTGCCTGCCACCACATACCAGGTCACGAACAGGCCGCAGATCAATGCGCCGGGCAGACTCGAGCCAGTGCGCCGCCAGGTGAAGGTTGCGATGACGGCGACAATCGCAAAAATCGGCACGAACTGAATGGCGATGATGGTGGAGAGCGGCACGAAGCTGGGGTCGGGCAGGGGATTGAACAGCTTTCCGGACAGCCAGAGCGTGCCGTATTGCAGGGCCACCAGCACGATCAAGCCGAGCGTCAGCGCCAGAGTGTTGGTCAGGTAAAGCGCTGCGCGCGAAGCGCCCGGCCTTGAGAAATTCCGGTGCAGGAGCCGAAGCGCGATCACGAAAAAAGCTGTCAGTGGCAGGAGATAGATCAGGAAGATCAGGAACTGCGTTGTGCTCATCAGCTTCAAGGCCACGATCCAGAACCGGAAATCGATCTTGAAGGCGAAGTCGGCGAGCCAGAGCGCGGTGTAGCCGACCGCAACCGTTACCAGGGCAATCAGGGCAGACGGCCAGATGATGCCGAGCCGGCTGGCGCGCTTTGGCGCAAACGGCATCAAGGCGAGTGCGATCAGCGCGTTGAGAAGGGCCCAGACCATGATCTGGTTCGTGACGCCCTGGGGCAGGAAGGGAGAAGGCGGCACCAAAGTGCCGCCCAGCGCGAAGGCCGGGTAGTAGATCAGCGCGGGAATGAAGGCGGTAAGCAGGAAAGCGCTCCACCAGCGCCCTCGGCTGGTCGCGATCTTGGCGGGCGCGGTGCCATCGGCGGGAACTTGTAATCGCAACCGCGAAAACAGAGGCGCATCGAGCAGGCTGTCGAACACGCCGAGCAGCAGCGCGACAAAGCCGACAAGCGCGATCAGCGTGCCGATTTCCTTGCGTAACCAGATCTGGTCGTCGGAGGGGCGGGGCGTACCACCCTGCAATGTCCTGGCGAACCAGTCGAGGCTGTAGCCGATGGCCTGATGCGAAATGTGTTCGTCGGGATGGGTGGTCGGTGGCGTGTAAAGCACCCTCGCCGTGCCCTGCGCGATGTCGCCATAGACCTTGCCGGGTTCGACAGGCCCTTGCGTACCGAACAGGGCCTGGAGTTTCGGGCTTTGCGTGACGTCACGCGCCCGTTCGACGCCCCACATCAGGTCCGGAAATTCCTCGTATTGGGCAAACACCAGTGCAACGTTGCGCGGCCACGTCGTGGTGCCTTCGGCGGCAAAGGGCTTGCCGGTGGAAGCACCCTCCAACACCATCGACTTGTAGTCGTTGGGCATCGCCGCTGCGGCGGCAAGCACCGTCCAGCCGCCCATCGAATGCCCTTCCAGCCCGATATTGTTCTTGTCGACGACGTCGAGACTGCGCAGGTAGGCGAGCCCGTCGGGCCCGCCAAAGCCGTTGGCAAACGCCGGTGGATCGCTATAGCCATGGCCGGTCTGGTCGAGCGCCACCACGACATAACCCCTGCGGGCGAATTCGATGGCAAAGCCGTCCTGCGTCTCGCGCGAATTGATGTAGCCGTGCACGGCCAGAATGCCCGGCGCGGGTGTTCGCGCCGTCGCGTTTGCAGGGACGTAGAGCAGGGCACTCATGGTGTTGCCCTTGGCGCCGGCAAAGCGCACATCGCTGATCTTGATGCCGCCAGAGGTTTGCGTCAGGTGGGCGAGCGCGCCGCCGGCGAGGATCAGAATTGCCCCGGTGATCGCCAGAGACCATTTGCGATGCATGGCAGCCCTCCCATGTGTCGCGGGCCGTTGGATCGGCCTTCGTTTCGTCTTGATTTCGATGGTGAGCCTACCCCAAAGGCTGTAGCGCGCAAGCCACGGCTGTCCGTGTGCCGCCTCGGTCTGGCTTCATCAAATTTCACTAAGTCGATTATATTGCTTGAGAAATGCTGCTGGACAGGCCAACCAAGGAGGCCATCACGAGAACAGGCGCACCTTGCGGCAAGAACGTTTCGAACGAATTCCTGGGAAGCTCGTTCAAACCCTTCGGAATCTGAGTCAGAAAGTGAAGAGATGTCGGGGACCGACAAGACCAAAACCGGCTTTGACCTCACTGGTCCCATCGTCATTCTGGTCGAGCCCCAGCTTGGCGAGAACATCGGCATGGCCGCGCGTGCGATGGGCAATTTCGCATTGACGCGGCTGCGCATCGTCAAGCCGCGGGACGGCTGGCCGAACATCAGCGCCCAGCGCGCCGCCGCCGGTGCCGATCATATCCTCGCCCAGGCCGAACTGTTCGACACGGTCGAGCAGGCGGTTGCCGATTGCACGCTGTTGTTTGCCACGACCGCACGCGCCCATGATCAGGCCAAGCCCGTGGTCGGACCGCAAGCCGCCGCCGCCGAAATGGTGGGCCAGATCGGGGCTGGTGGCGCGGTCGGCATCCTGTTCGGGCGCGAGCGCTCTGGCTTGGAAAACGAGGAGGTGGGGCTTGCCAACCGCATCATCACCTTTCCGGTCAATCCTGGCTTTGCATCGCTGAACCTTGCGCAGGCGGTGCTTCTGATCGGCTACGAATGGTTCAAGCTCGCAACCGCCGACGCCTTGCCGTTTGCAATGCCCGAACGCTCCGAGCGCGCCTCGCAATACCAGATCCAGGCATTCTTCGAAAATCTCGTGCGTGAACTCGATTCCGTCGAATTCCTCCGCCCGGCGGAGAAGCGCGACACCATGCTGGTCAATCTGCGCAACATCTTCACCCGGATGGATCCGACCAAGCAGGACATGCACACGCTGCACGGCGTGGTGATGGCGATCGCGGAGGGCAGAAAAGGACCGGCCAAGGGGGGCGTGCTCGACGGCGCGCAGGCGACGCGGCTGCGCGCGCTGTTGGCCGAACACGCGCAGGGCGCGATGCCGGCGGAGAGCGGCACGGTGCGTGGGCTGGCGCGGCTGCTGCGGCGCAATCCGACCGATGCCGAGCGCATTTTATGGCGGTCGCTCACGGCCGACCGCCGCTTTGCCGGCCAGTTCAAACGGCAGACGCCGGTTGGCCGGCACATTCCGGATTTCGTCTCCTTTGTGCACCGGATTGCGATCGAGCTGGTCAATCCGGGCGAATCGGACACGATCAGGAAGGACCGCGCCGACCGGCAGGCCTGGCTCGAGGCGCGCGGCTATCGGGTCGCCAACATGACGGTCGCCGATATCGAAGGCGATCTGGCAGCCGAACTCGATCGGCTTGCCGCCTTTTTGCCCGGGGCATCCTGACTGTTGGGCGCAAAACCCATTTCTCTCCAGTTGCCAGGATTAAGCCGGACGGATTAGGGTTCCATACAAGACCAAACAACAACATCAGGGAGACCCGACATGCGTAGCGCCAAAATTGCACTGTTCGCCTCGATTTCGATGTTTGCCACAGCACCCGCCCTCGCGCAGGCGCCACAGGTCGAAAAGAACGTCTCGATGGCGATGGCACTTGCCATCATCCAGGGCACGATCGATCAGTGTACCAAGGACGGATACAAGGTCTCCGTCACCATCGTGGACAAGGGAGGCAATGTGGCGGCTCAGCTTCGCGGAGATGGCACCAGCCCGCACACCATGGAGTTCAGCCGCCTGAAGGCTTACACGGCGCGCATCCGCAACCAGACCTCGCTGCAGACCATGAAGGAACTCGAGGATCCGGCGAGGGCGCCCCTCCGGCAGATTCCGGGTTTGGTTGGTATCGGTGGCGGCGTTCCGATCAAGGCCGGCAATGAGACGATCGGCGGGGTCGGCGTGTCCGGCGCACCCGGCGGCGAAAAGGACGAAGCCTGCGCCAATGCCGGCATCGCCAAGGTCGAGGCCGCGCTCAAATAGAGTGCGGTTCGCTCTACCCGAAAATCGCTATCCAA
>Ga0306926_10005530_pt1 | contig 13446 bp, 13 predicted proteins | sample flu12Cox44000178_FD_203759 | JGI IMG/M metagenome (GOLD analysis project Ga0306926, IMG submission 203759) | Lab enrichment of tropical soil microbial communities from Luquillo Experimental Forest, Puerto Rico - flux8day.12C.oxic.44.000.178 (v2)... | ecosystem: Environmental > Terrestrial >... | reverse complement strand
ATCGGCGACACCAAGCGAGTGCTGACCTATTACCGGCCCTCGCCCGACGGCAAGCACATGATCTTCGGCGGCCGCGCCCGCTTCACCGCAGCACCGCCCGAGGTGAGCGCGCCGATCCTGTACAAGTACATGACAGATCGCTTCCCGCAGTTGAAGGGCATCCGCATCACCCATGTGTGGACGGGCAACGTCGCTTTCGCGCTCGATTCGATGTCGCACATGGGCCAGGACGACGGCATGCATTACCTGCTGGCGTGCAACGGCAGCGGCGTGGCGATGATGACCTACCTCGGCACGCAGACGGCCAAGAAGATCGCCGGCGGCAGCAATGCGCCGGTCAATGCCTTCGACGGCCGCGAGTTTCCCGAGCATCCGCTCTACAACGGCGATCCGTCGTTCTATTTGCCGCTGATCGGCGCCTGGTACCGCACGCGCGACTGGATCGACCGCAGGCGCGCAGCGTAATGGTCACGCTGCAGGATGTCCGGGCCGCGGCCGAGCGCATTGCGGGCGCGGTCGTGCACACGCCCTGCCTGCGCAGCGAGACCCTGTCGCGCATCGCCAAGGCCGACATCTGGCTGAAATTCGAGAACCTGCAATTCACCGCCTCGTTCAAGGAGCGCGGTGCGCTTAATACGTTGCTGCAGCTCACGCCGGACGAGCGCCAGCGCGGCGTGATCGCCATGTCGGCCGGCAACCATGCGCAGGGCGTGGCCTATCACGCCGGACGCCTCGCCATTCCCGCGACCATCGTGATGCCGGCCTTCACGCCCAACATGAAGGTGACCCACACCAGGGGCCACGGTGCCAAAGTGGTGCTGCACGGCAATACGCTGGCCGAAGCCGCGGCCGAGGCGCATCGCCTGGCCGCCGCCGAGAAACTGGTGTTCGTCCATCCCTACGATGATCCGCGCATCATCGCCGGCCAGGGCACCATCGCGCTCGAGATGCTGCACGACGTGCCGGAGCTCGACACCCTGGTGGCGCCGGTCGGCGGCGGCGGCATGATCGCAGGCTGCGCGGTGGCGGCGCGCGGGCTGAAGCCTGACCTCAAGGTGATCGGCGTCGAGACCGCGGGCTATTCGGCCATGCGCCAGCAAATGGCCGGCGAGCCGGTGACGGCGGGCGGCGACACCATCGCCGAGGGCATCGCCGTGCGCGATATCGGCGAGCTGCCGTTAAAGATCTGCCGCGCCCTGCTCGAGAAAGTGGTGAGCGTCGACGAGGTGACGATCGAGCGCGCCATTGCGCTTTTGCTCGAGGTCGAGAAGACGGTGGTCGAGGGCGCGGGCGCGGCGGGGCTGGCGGCGCTGATCGCCTATCCCGAGCTGTTCCGGGGCCGCAAGGTCGGGCTGGTGCTGAGCGGCGGCAACATAGACACCCGGCTGCTCGCCTCGGTGCTGCTGCGCGGGCTGGTGCGCGATGGCCGCATCGTGCAGCTTAGGCTGATGATCGGCGATGCGCCGGGACAATTGGCGCGCGTCGCCACCATCATCGGCAAGCTCGGCGGCAACATCGTCGAGGTGCAGCACCAGCGGCTGTTCGGCGTGGTCGCCAAGGCGACCGAGCTCGACGTCACGGTCGAGACGCGCGATCGCGCCCATGTCCGCGAGCTGGTGGCGGCGCTCGAGGCCGACGGCTTCAAGGTCCACCTCTGGCAGGGTCCGGAGGCTTAGCCCTCCCCATTCTTATGGGGAGGTGCCCCTCGTCATGCGAGGGCGGAGGGGTACTGAGCCCCAGTTTCGGTGAGGCCTATGACCCCTCCGTCGCGGATGACCGCGACACCTCCCCATCTGAATGGGGAGGGATGCTTCCGTCGGCGCCGTAGCATGGTGCCGGCGGAATGCGTGACAATCGCCGCCGCATCGCCGGGAGGCCGCCATGACCGTGACCGTGTTCATCCGCTACCAGCTCGATCCCTTCAAGCGCGCCGAGTTCGAGGCCTATGCCAAGCGTTGGCTAAAAATCATCCCGCGCTGTGGCGGCAATCTTTTGGGCTACTGGATGCCGCACGAGGGCACCAACAACATCGCCATGGCGCTGATTTCCTTCGACAGCCTCGCCGCCTACGAGGCCTATCGTGCCCGCCTGCGCGCCGATCCCGAGGGCAACGCCAATTTCCAGAGCGCCGAGCAGGGCCGCTTCATTCTGGCCGAGGAAAGGACCTTTTTGCGCCAGGTCGAATAGGGCTAAAAGGGCGGCCATGTCCGCCGCCCCGCACTACGTTCCTTCGCCCACGCCCGACCTCGCGAAGATCGAGCGGGCGCTGATTTCCGTCTCCGACAAGCAGGGGCTGGTCGAGCTCGGCAAGGCGCTGGCGGCGCACGGCGTGGCGATCCTGTCGACCGGCGGGTCGGCCAAGACCCTGCGCGACGCCGGGGTCGAGGTGATCGAGGTCAGCGATCACACCGGCTTTCCCGAGATCATGGACGGGCGGGTCAAGACCCTGCAGCCCGCGATCCATGGCGGCATCCTCGCCCGCCGTACCGACAAGGGTCATGCCCAGGCGATGAGCGACCACAAGATCGCCGCCATCGACCTGGTCGTGGTTAATCTCTATCCGTTCGAGGCGACGGTGGCGCGCGGCGCCGACTTCCCGACCTCGATCGAGAACATCGATATCGGCGGGCCGGCCCTGATCCGCGCCTCGGCCAAGAACCACGACTTCGTCACCGTCGTGGTCGACCCGGCCGACTACGGCGCGGTGATCGACGAGCTCAAGGCCAACAAGGGCGCCACGACCTTGGCGCTGCGCCGCAAGCTCGCCGCCAAGGCCTATGCCCGCACCGCGGCCTATGACAGCGCCATCGCCACCTGGTTCGCCCAGCAGCAGGGCGAGCTCTTCCCCGAGCGGCTGACGCTGTCGGCCGAGCGCGTGCAGGTGCTGCGCTACGGCGAGAACCCGCACCAGAAGGCGGCGTTCTATGCCGACGGCAGCAAGCGGCCGGGCGTCGCCACCGCGCGCCAACTGCAGGGCAAGGAGCTTTCCTACAACAACATCAACGACACCGAGGCGGCCTATGAATGCGTCGCCGAGTTCAGCGAGCCCGCCGTGGTGGTGATCAAGCACGCCAATCCTTCGGGCGTGGCGATCGCCAAGGACCAGTACAGCGCCTACCTCAAGGCCTATGCCTGCGATCCGGTGTCGATCTATGGCGGCATCGTCGCCGTCAACCGCACGCTCGAGGCGCAGACGGCGACCGACCTCGCCAAGCGCTTCCTCGAGGTGGTCATCGCGCCCGACGCCACGCCGGAGGCGCTCGAGATCCTGGCGCGGCGCAAGGATGTGCGCGTGCTGCTGGCCGGCACGCTGCCCGATCCCGCGAGTGCCGGCATGACGCTGAAGAGTGTGGCCGGCGGCTACCTGTTCCAGAGCCGCGACAACGGCCGGGTGAAGCGCAGCGATCTGAAAGTCGTGACCAAGCGCGCACCGACCGAGCAGGAGATCGCCGACCTGCTGTTTGCCTTCACCGTGTGCAAGCACGTGAAGTCGAACGCCATCGTCTATGCCAAGGACGGCGCCACGGTGGGCGTCGGTGCGGGCCAGATGAACCGCCGCGACAGCTCGCGCATCGCCGCGATTCGCGCCGCCGAATCAGGCGAGATCGCCAAACTGGCGCAAAACCCGGCGGTCGGCAGCGTGGTGGCGTCCGACGCCTTCTTTCCCTTTGCCGATGGCCTGCTGGCTGCGGCCGAAGCAGGCGCCACGGCGGTTATTCAGCCCGGCGGCTCGATGCGCGACAAGGAAGTGATCGAGGCGGCCGACAAGGCAGGCCTCGCCATGGTGTTCACCGGAATGAGGCATTTCCGGCATTAGAGCGCTACGCAGTAGCGCTGGCGGGCGGCAGCGGTTGTAACCAACCGCGGGAGCCCGCGCCCTTCAGAATAGACAAGGACGCCGTGACCCCTCCGCCCGCGATTACGCGGGCACCTCCCCTTCGCGGACTCCGCGAAGGGGAGGGCCGGTCATATCAAACTAAACGAGTTCCGGTTCGCGCACCGCCGTGGGTGGCGCGATGTCTTCGATGTCGATGAGGTCAGAGCTGGCGGCGACGAGCACGGCCGTGAGGCCGCAGTCGAGCCGTTGCAGCAGCACTTCTTTTCCATTGGCGAAGCGGACGGCGTCCTTGTAGGCGCCGCCCTCCAGGCGGGTCATCACGACTTCTTCGATCGGTCCGACGCCGTGCTCTTTCTGCACGGCCTCGCCGATCCCTTCCAGGCGCAACTTCGCATCTGCGGCGACGCAGACAGCGAGGTCGCAGGACTTGCCACTGGCAAATCCCATCGACCCGCTTGGGAAGCGCTCGAGGGTGAGCTTCTCTCCTACGGCAGCAGGTCGTGACTGATACGCTTCGAGTGAATAATCACACATACCGACCTCCTTCAGGTTAGGTCCCGACTCTCACGTGATGCGGGCAACGATGCGGAGGAAAAACGCCGCCCCTGCCCATGCAATAGGATACGCAAAAACCACACCAGCTCTGTGCACATGCGCGAATTGGTTATTCACCGCGACACGGCGTTTCCTATCACAACTGTCTCGAGAGACTCACCCGGCACGCGCGTGATCGAGATGACTCCGATGCCGGTGGCATCGAGTCCGCGGAGTGAGTCTTGTTTCCTCACTCCGCTCTTTTTGCGACGTCGGAATGGTTCCGACTCGGAATCTCCTAGCCGCTTGACTTGCCGGCCTTGGGTTCGATCAGGTCCCAGCGATTGCCATAAAGGTCGGTGAACACCGCGACCGTGCCGTAGGGCTCCTGGCGCGGCCCCTCGACGAAGGCGACGCCGTGTTGTTTGTAGGCAGCGTGGTCGCGTTGGAAGTCGTCGGTGTGCAGGAACAGGAAAACCCGGCCGCCGGTCTGCCGACCGATCGCCTGTTTCTGCGGCTCGTTTGCCGCTTTGGCGAGCAATAGCGCGGTGCCGGCATCGCCGGCTGGCTTCACCACGACCCAACGTTTCCCCGGCGTCAGGGGCGTGTCCTCGACCAGCGCGAAGCCGAGCTTCTGCGTGTACCAGGCGATCGCCTCGTCGTAGTCGGCGACCACGATCGCAATCAGGGCAATACGCTGCTTCATGCTGCTGCTCCTCCAACCAGGAAACCGTGCGGGATCACCGAAACCTCGAGCGGCAGGCGTCCCACAGTCTCGCCGTCGAGATCGACCAGGGTCTCGACCGCCGACTCGAACCTGAACGACATGCCGCGGCTCATCCGCACCTTGGGATGATGGACATGCGCGCCGCTATAGACCTTGGGCAACACCGTGGTGAGCATGGCGAGCGGGGAGATGGCGCCCATCTCGATCAGGTCGAGCACGCCGTCATCGAACGCCGCACCGGGCACGAGCTTCATGCCGCCGCCGCCATTCTCGGTATTGCCGACCAGCGCGGTGAAAATCGGCCGCGTGCCGTGCGCCACGCCATCGATGGTGATGGCGACGTCGCGGCAGCGATAGCCGAGCGTCACCGGCGGCGTCATCAGGAGATAGGCGATGCCGCCCAGCTTCTTCAGCCAGCGCGACTGCGAGGTGCGGTGGCTGATGGTGGCGGCGCCGCCCAGCGACACGATCAGGTAGCCGAAGCGCTCGACCGGACGGCCGTCGAGGCCCTGGCAGCGCACACGCACCAGGTCGATCGCGCGTGTGCCCGAGCCGGCCGCTGCCTCGTAGGCGCGCAAGGGATGCGCCAAATGCCCAAGCGCACGGCAGAGCTCGTTGGCGGTGCCGGCGGGAATCGGGCAGAGCACCGCATCGGGCACGGTCAGTCGCCCGGTCCGATCGAGCAGGCCGTTCAAGGCCTCGTTGATCGTGCCGTCGCCGCCCACCGCCACGATGCGCCGCGCGCCCTCGGCAACGGCACGGCGCACCAACTCGGTGGCATGCCCTGGCGCCTCGGTGAAGCGCGGCTCGAAAGCGCCCAGCCGCGCGGTGAGCTCGGTGCGGATCTCGGCCCACCGGCTGGCCGCCCCGCCTTTCTGGGCGGCGGGGTTGACGATGACGGCAAAGCCTTGATTTTCCTTCATTTTTATACTGACAGAAATTGGCAGCACCGAATGTTAGGCTTTGTCATCAGGAGACAAAGGTGTCGCGCGCGCAACGGCTTTTGGACCTCATTCAGGTGCTCCGGCGCCATCGCCATCCGGTCAGCGGGCTGGCGCTCGCCGAGGCGACCGGCGTGTCGCTGCGCACGCTTTATCGCGACATCGAAACGCTGAAGGCCGAGGGCGCCCATATCGATGGCGAGGCGGGCGTCGGCTACGTGCTGCGGCCGGGCTTCATGCTGCCGCCCTTGATGTTCAGCGAAGAGGAGATCGAGGCGCTGGTGCTGGGCTCGCGTTGGGTGCACCAGCGCGCCGACCGCGAGCTCGCCAACGCGGCAGCCAACGTGCTGGCCAAGATCGGCGCGGTGCTGCCCAAGGACCTGCGCGAGGCGCTCGATGATTCGGGCCTGCTGATCGCACCGGGCGAGCCGATCGCGGCGGGCGATGCGCAGCTGCCCAAGATCCGCCAGGCCATCCGCACCGAGCGCAAGATCGGCATCTCCTATCGCGACAAGGACGGTGTGGCGAGCAAACGCACCATCTGGCCGTTCGCGGTCGGCTTCTTCGAGAAGGTGCGCGTGGTAGTGGCGTGGTGCGAGCTGCGCGAGGACTACCGTCACTTCCGCACCGACCGCATCGTCACCCTGACGCCGACCGAACGGCGCTATCCGCGGCGGCGCCAGGTGATGCTCAAGGACTGGCGCGAGCGCGAGGCCACGACCGAAGCCTGACGCTGCTGCCAGAATCTGACAGCTGCCAGGGTTACATTGGGTTCACCCACGAAGGAGAACCCCCATGAGGAAGAACTGGCTGGCGGTCGCATCCGCCGATCATGTCGCCGTCGGCCGTACGGCGGGCTTCATGCAGGTCTGCCACGGCAAGGTCTCGCCGCTGAAGCGGGTTCAACCGGGCGATCGCATCGTCTACTACTCGCCCAACCAGCACTACTCGGCGAGCCACGCCCAGCGCGGCAAGGATCGCCTGCAAACCTTCACCGCCATCGGCACGGTCAAGGAGGGCAAGCCCTACCGGGCCGACATGGGCGGCGGCTTCCAGCCGTTCCGCCGTGACGTCACCTGGCACGAGGCCGAGCCGGTGTCGCTCGCCCTGCTGCTGCAGAAGCTCGCGCTCACCCAGGAGAAGAACTGGGGCTACCGGCTGCGCCAGGGCCTGGTCGAGATCAGCGACGGCGACATGACGACCATCGCCGAGGCGATGTTCGCCGCTACAGCAGCTTCGGCAGAACCTTATCGACTAGCAGCCTGAAGGTGTCGCGGCTGAGCGGGGCGCACATCAGGTAGTTGAGCCCGATCTCCTCCTTCAGCCGCGCCACCTGGTCGACCAGCGCCTCCGGCGTGCCGTGCAGGATCACGCTGTCGAGATAATACTGAACCGGCTCCTTGCCGTCGTAGGTGCGGGGCGCCTGCATTGACTTGCGGGCGGTATGCTGCGGGCCGGCATAGGAATCGACCAGCCACTGCGCGCCACGGCGGGCGATTTCTTCGGCCTTGGACTTGGTGGGTGCGAGGGCAATCAGGCGCGCCATCGGAATGTCGCGGCCTTTGTCGGAGAAGCCCGCCTCGGCGAGCTTGTCGGCATAGAGACGGCGCTTGATGCCGATGTCCTTCATCGAGGCGTGCGGGTCCATGAGGATGGAAAAGCCGCGGCTCGCCGCCCAGTCGATGGCGCTCTCCGAGGTCGCCGCCATCCAGGTCGGCGGATGCGGGCGCTGCAGCGGCTTGGGCAGCACCTCGATGTCGTCGAACTTGAAATGGGCGCCCTGGTAGGTGAAGCGCTCCTGCGTCCAGGCCTGTAACACGATCTCGACGGCCTCGCGGAAGCGCTCGGCGCTCTCTTCGGGTGGCACGCCGAAGGCGTTGAACTCCGAATGGGCAAAGCCGCGGCCGGCGCCCCAGTTGACCCGGCCGCCCGACAGCATGTCGAGCAGCGCCACCTCCTCGGCGAGCCTGAGCGGATGATAGAGCGCGGCGAGCGAGACCGCGGTGCCGATGCGGAGCCGCTTGGTGCGCGCCGCCGCCATGACGCCCAGCATGTGCACCGAGGGGCAGACGCTGAAGGTGGTGAAATGATGCTCGGCCAGCCACACCGCATCGAAGCCGGTCTTGTCCATGATCTCGATGCGTTCGAGGGCGCGGTCATAGACCTCTTCCAACGGCCCGTGCCGGCCGGGCCAGGAGAAGAACTGCAGCACGCCCAATTTCATGATGTTTCGACCCCTTTTTGCCGGAAGTAGACCATGCCGCGCATCCCCAGGCAGGTCCTATTTCAAAGACGAGGTCACGAAATGAACAGCACGCGGTGCTCGTGGGTGCCGGACAATGCACTTCGGGGGGTGGTGCTTTTGACGGGCTCAAAAGCGGAGGCGGCTCCCGTGCTGGTGCGATCCAACTTGAAGACCCGGGCCGCATGGTGGGTTTGCGCGGCGGCCATGATCATGCTGCCGGTCGCCGTTGCCGCACAGGGACGCGTGGGCGTCACCTCGCAAACCGACGGCGATCCGTTGGGCAGGCCGCCCTCTGCATCGGAGCGCGTATTGCGAGTCGGCATCGACATCCAGGCCAACGAGACCATCACCACGAAGTCCGATGATCGCGCGCATCTGGTCTTCCTGGATGGCACGTCGCTCACCGTGGCGCCGAACGCACAGCTCGTGATCGACAGGTTCGTCTACGATCCGAACTCGAAGACCGGCGATCTGGCGATCTCCGTAACCACCGGCGTATTCCGCCTGGTTGGCGGCAAGATCAGCAAGTCCTCGCCGATCGTCGTCAACACACCATCGGCTTCGATCGGGGTGCGCGGCGGCATCGGCCTGTTCGCGGTCACCTCCGGGGAAACCAAAGCGCATTTCCTTTACGGCACCTCCCTCTCGGTCGCCGCCAATGGCCAGACACAAGTGGCGACGCGGCCAAGTTCGATGATCGTGGCCAGGTTCGGCAGCGTGCCGGGGGCGCCAACGCTCATTCCCCCCGGCGCCCTTGTGCAAACCCTGGTGGCCCTGGAAACACACAGTGCCGGCGGCAGGGATGCGACGGCAGATTCAAAAGCCAAGACGTCTGGCTTTTCGGCGCGCAACTCCGACCAAGGTCCGCCTCCCAAGGGCGGCAGCACAACGCTGTCGGTCAGGCGAACAACGCCATACAAGCCGTCAGCACTGTCAACCAGCAGCGGGATGTGCTGACAACGCAACCTGCGACTTCATCCGCGGTCGTCGCCACGGGATCCATGGCCTCAGGTCCCGGCATGTCTCCGCCTCCGCCGCCACCACCGCCACCTCCGCCGTTATGTCCACCGCCGCATCATGAGTGGTCGCGAGGCGAGTGGTCGCGCAGCGGCGGCCCGTCCCTAGATCTGCATGGCCGCAGATGAGGAGATGACGAAAAGCTAGCTCGCCAGTACGTCGTCCAGCGCGCCGCCCAGGCGATCGACGATCTCGTCGATGTTTGCGGCAGTGGCGATGAAGGGCGGCGCCAGCAGCACATGGTCACCTTTCTGGCCGTCGATCGTGCCGCCCATGGGATAGACCATCAGGCCGCGCGCCATGGCGGCCTTCTTGACCTTCGCATGGAGCTTAGCGCTCGGGTCGAACGGCGCCTTGGTCAGGCGATCCTCGACCAGCTCGATCGCCTGGAACAGGCCGCGGCCGCGGATGTCGCCGACCTGGGCATGGTTGCCGAAGCGCTCGCCGAGGCGGCGGCGCAGCAGCGCGCCCATGTCGCGCACATTGGCCAGGAGATTGTCGCGCCGGATCGTCTCCTGGACCGCCAGCGCCGCGGCGCAGGCCAGCGGATGACCCATGTAGGTGTGGCCGTGCTGGAAGAAGCCGCTGCCGTTGGCGAAGGCGTCGTAGATGTTCTTGGACAACAGCACCGCGCCGATCGGTTCGTAGCCGCCGCCCAGGCCCTTGGCGACGGTCATCAGGTCGGGCGCGATGCCTTCCTGCTCGCAGGCATGCAAAGTGCCGGTACGGCCCATGCCGCACATCACCTCGTCGAGGATCAGCAGCACGCCATAGCGGTCGCAGATCTCGCGCACGCGCTTGAAGTAGCCCTTGGCCGGTGGCACCGCGCCGGCGGTCGCGCCGACCACCGTCTCGGCGAGGAAGGCGAGGACGGAGTCGGGGCCAAGCTCGAGGATCTTCTGCTCGAGCGCATCGGCGGTGCGGCGACCGTATTCCTCCTCGGATTCGCCCGGCTCCTGGAAGCGATAGGCGAAGCAGGGATCGATGTGATGCGTCTCGATCAGCAGCGGCGCGAACTGCGCCCGCCGCCAGGCATTACCGCCGGCGGCCAGCGCGCCCAGCGTGTTGCCGTGGAAGCTCTGGCGGCGGGCGATGATGTGGCGCCGCTTGGTCTCGCCGCGCTCGGTGAAGTACTGCCGCGCCATCTTGAGCGCCGATTCGACCGCTTCGGAGCCGCCGCTCACCAGATAGACATGGCTCAGTCCCGCCGGCGCATCCTCGATCAGCCGGTCGGCGAGCTTCTCGGCGGCCTCGGTGGTGAAGAAGCTGGTATGGACATAGGCGAGCTTGTCGAGCTGCTCATGCAGGGCCGCGGTCACCGCGGGATGGCCGTGGCCGAGGCACGATACGGCCGCGCCGCCGGAGGCGTCGATGTAGTGCTTGCCCGTCGAATCGATCAACTCGATGCCTTTGCCGCCGATGGCGACGGGCAGGCTGGTGATCTGGCGATACAAAACGTGGCTCATGATCTCTCCTTCGCGCCGCGGCGCGGCAGATGGACTCCAAAGGCGGCAAGCTGGGCTTCGGTGCGGCCGAGCGCCTCGAGCGCCTGGGCGCCGGAGCGGCCGGCGACCAGCGCCGCCAGGATTTCGCTCACCGCCAGCAGCGGCGCCATGGTGTGAAAGAACGACGGGCTGTCGGTCGCGGCGGGAATCATCGTCACGGCGATCTGTGCCAGCGGTGAGACTTCCGAGTCGGTGAGCGCCACCACCGGCACGCCCTGCCGGTGGGCATAGCGCGCGCCGTCGATGGTGGCTCGGGCGTAGGGTTCGACGCTGGCCGCCAGCAGGACATCGCTGCCACTGGCATCGCGGATGGCGTCGAGGCCGATGCCGCCGGCATCGTCCAGCATCACCGTCTTGTCGCTGAGCAGCGACAGCATGTAGTGGAAGTGCCAGGCGATGGCGTGGCAGGAGCGCAAGCCCAGGCAATAGATGCGACGCGCCTGGTGCAGGCGGCCGGCGGCGTCGGCCAGGCGGTCGAGAGTCGGCGTCTCGGCGAGCCGGGCGATCTGGCGGCTGAGCGTCAGCGCCATGTCGGCCGCCAGCGCCCGTTCACCGCGCAGCTTCTGGGTCTCGACCTGGAGGCCTGCCTTGCCGGCGAAACCCAAGGTGCCGTCGCGCACCGCGCCGGCATAGAGGGCGCGCACTTCGTCGTAGCCTTCGAGGCCCAGCCGCTTGGCCAGCCGCGTCATGGTGGCGGGCGGCACGCCGGCGCGCCGCGCCTGCTCGCGCATCGACAGCAGCGCCACGTCGTCCGGGCAGTCGAGCACATAGCGCGCCGCGGTCTGCAGCTGCGGCGAGAGCCCGTTGAAGGCCTCGACGATCGGGCGAGTGAGCGGCCCGCCCTCCATCAGTGAATCCCCCGGCTTAGCGCAGCGGCAGCGCGTACATTAGCCCGCCCTTGCTCCACAGCGCATTGACGCCGCGCGTGAACTTCAGCGCCGAGCCCATGCCGACGTTCTTTTCGTAGATGTCGCCGTAGTTGCCGACCTGCTTGACGATGTTGTAGGCCCAATCCTCGCTCAGCCCCAGTGCCTTGCCGTTGCCCGGGTCGAGCCCGAGGAAAAGACGCAGGCTGGGATCGTGCGCGTCCTGCCGCAGGGCTTCGATGCTCTTGGGACTGATGCCGCGCTCCTCGGCTTCGACCATGGCGTAGTGCGACCAGCGCACGATATCGAGCCACTGCGAATCGCCGTCCCGCACATAGGGCCCGAGCGGCTCCTTGGAGATGATGTCGGGCAGCATCATGTACTCGGCCGCCTTGCCCGAGCGCACGATAGTCGCGGCGAGCGCCGTGGCGTCGGCCGTCACGGCAGCGCAGCGGCCGATCATGAAGCCGCTGTACATCGCCTCGTCGCTGTCGAAAGGGACCTGCACGACGGCGAGCCGGCGCGCCCGGAACCAGGCCCCCAGGTTGAACTCGTGGGTCGTGCCCTTGGTGACGCAAACGTTGCTGCTGCGCAGGCCGGCAGCCTGGTCGATCCCAAGCTTCTTGGGCACCACGAAGGCCTGGCCGTCGTAGTAATTGACTACGGCGAAGCGCACCTTGGTTCCCGCCGAACGCTGCAGCGTTCCCGTCGTGTTGCGCGTCAGCACGTCGAACTCGCCGGCGGCCAGCCGGTCGAAGCGTTCCTTGGGCGTGACCTGAACGAACTTGACCTTGGATGCATCGCCCAGGGTCGCCGCGGCGATGGCCCGGCACAGATCGACGTCCATGCCCTCCCATTCCTTCACTGCATTCAGGAACGAGAAGCCGGGCAGCGTGCCATCGACGCCGCACACCACCTGGCCGCGTTTCTTTACCGTCTCGAGCGTCGACTGCGCCCACGCCGACAGGCTTGTGAGCAACGCGACGCCGATCCCAACCACGCATACAAGTCGCTGCATGGTCCCACCCCCACGGTTGTCGTGTGAAAGGTAGGCACGATCGGCGTCGCATGGCTAGAGCCCGCCGCTAGCGCAGCGGCATCGGGTACATCAACCCGCCCTTGGTCCACAGTCCGTTAATGCCACGCTGCAATTTGAGCGGGCTGTCCATGCCGACATTGCGCTCGAAGCTTTCGCCGTAATTGCCGACTTGCTTGATGATGTTGTAGGCCCACTTCTCATCAAGCTGCAGGGCCTTGCCGTTGCCGGCCTTCACGCCGAGCAGGCGTTGGACCAGCGGATCGGCTGACTTGAGCTGCTCCTCGACATTGGCCTGGGTGACGCCCTTCTCCTCGGCCTCGAGCATAGCGAACAACGACCAGCGCACGACGGCGGCCCACACATCGTCGCCGCGGCGCACGAACGGCCCCAGCGGCTCCTTGGAGATCAGCTCGGGCAGGACCATGTAGTCGGCCTGCTTGTTGCGGGTCGCCAACGCCGAGGCGAGGGCGGACGAGTCCTGGGTCATGGCATCGCAACGGCCGCCGAAGAAGGCCTCGTACATCAGCTCCTGGCTCTCGTAGACGACCGGCTTGATGGTGAGGTTGCGGCTGCGGAAGTAGCCCGCCATGTTGAATTCGTGCGTCGTGCCCTGGGCGACGCAGATCGTGGCGCCGCCGAGCTCGGTGAGCGCCTTCACGTTGCTCTTCTTGGCGACCATGAAGCCCTGGCCGTCGTAGAAATTCACGCCGGTGTACTGGATGCCGAGGCCACCA